>Ga0066395_10000711_pt1 | contig 12319 bp, 9 predicted proteins | sample PanSoiPlot1MoBio_FD_61218 | JGI IMG/M metagenome (GOLD analysis project Ga0066395, IMG submission 61218) | Tropical forest soil microbial communities from Panama analyzed to predict greenhouse gas emissions - Panama Soil Plot 1 MoBio | ecosystem: Environmental > Terrestrial > Soil > Tropical... | reverse complement strand
TGTTGCCCGAACGCGCCGACCGAGCCGCCGAGGCCTTCGGCCAGCACGACCGCCATGTCGTTTGCTGATTTTACCATCATCATTTTGATGGCGTTGTCGACCGTCACCTGCGTACCGACCGGGAAGCCCATTTTGGTCGGCGCCTGCTCGTTGGCGTTCGGCGAAACCGTGAACAAAGTGTCCGGCGTGACGCGCGCATCGCGCATCGCGCTCAGCGCCATGTACAACGTCATCAGCTTGGTCGTGGATGCCGGGTACCACGGATAAGCGGCATTCTCGGCGCGCAGCACCTTGCCGCTGTCGGCGTCGACCAGAATGAACGACATCGCCCGCGCCGTGGCGAACGGCAAGATCACGGTCAGCGCGGCCGCACTTAGCGCCACGCACGCCAATATCGAGCTAAGTCGTCGATGTCCAAACACGCTGGTCAACTGCACCTGTCGCGGTCCATTCGCTTTTTCAGGCCGGGACGGCCTGGATCGGGGTCAGCTTCACGAAGCGTGGATGCATCACTATGTAACGCAAGCCGGCTCGAAGGCAAAGCCGAATGGCTGTATTGTCAAGCCCGGTTCCAACGCCGCGTGCCGTACAGCGTCCTAAGCCACGGAAAAGAGCCAAGGAAAAGCGACTAAAATTCGGCAATGGAGAGATGATGACCGCCTGCATCGTAGGATGGACACATAGCCCGTTTGGCAAGCTCGCCGGCGAAACCCTCGAGAGCCTTATCGTGCGAGTCGCGGGCGATGCCCTTGCCGATGCCGCAATTGCCGTCAAGGACGTCGACGAGATCGTGCTCGGCCATTTCAACGCCGGCTTCTCCGCGCAGGACTTTACCGCCTCGCTGGTGCTGCAAGCCTCGCCCGATCTGCGCTTTAAACGCGCGACCCGGGTCGAGAATGCCTGCGCCACGGGCTCCGCGGCTGTGCATCAAGGATTAAAAGCAATCGGCGCCGGCGCCGCGCGCATCGTGCTCGTCGTCGGCGTCGAGCAGATGACCACGACACCGTCGGCTGAAATCGGGCGCAATCTCCTCAAAGCCTCCTATGTGCGCGAAGAAGCCGATATCGACGGCGGCTTCGCCGGCATATTCGGCAAGATCGCCGCGCTCTATTTCCAGCGCTGGGGCGATCAGTCGGATGCGCTCGCCCGCATCGCCGCCAAGAATCACAAGAACGGCGTCGACAATCCTTACGCCCAGATCCGCAAAGACCTGGGCTATGACTTCTGCCGCGCCGAGAGCGAGAAAAATCCGATCGTGGCCGGGCCGCTCAAGCGCACCGATTGCTCGCTGGTGTCCGATGGCGCCGCCGCCATCGTGCTCGCCGATGTCGAGACCGCGCTGAAGTTCAAGAAGGCGATCGTGTTCCGGAGCGCCCAGCATGTGCAGGATTTCCTGCCGATGTCCAAGCGCGATGTGCTCAAATTCGAAGGCTGCGCGGTCGCTTGGCAGCGCGCGCTGGCGCAAGCCGGGATTACGCTCAAGGATCTGTCCTTCGCCGAGGTCCACGACTGCTTCACCATCGCCGAACTGATCGAATACGAGGCCATGGGCCTCGCCGGCGAAGGGCAGGGCGCTCGCGTGATTGCCGAGGGTAGGGTCAACAAAGACGGTGCGTTGCCGATCAATCCGTCGGGCGGATTAAAGGCCAAGGGCCATCCGATCGGCGCCACCGGTGTGTCGATGCACGCGCTGGCCGCCATGCAGCTCACCGGTGCCGCTGGCGGCATGCAGCTCAAAGACCCCAAGCTTGGCGGCATTTTCAATATGGGCGGGGTCGCGGTGGCCAATTACGTCAGCATATTGGAGCGGCTGCGCTGACCGCCACCCAAGCGCACGCCGCGAGGGTTGCTCGGTTTCAATCGATATATTTGCCGGGTTTTGTCTCGGTCAATCCGACCCAGAACAAGAGCGTGGCCGCGGCTGCGGCGGCGGCAAGGATCAAAAATCCGGAAAAATGGCCGAGCCGTTCGAAAATAAAACCGGTGGTGCCGGTGCTGATCGCCGCCGCGATGGCGATGACGGTGCCAATAAAGCCTTGAACCAGGTTGAAACGGCCGGTGCCGGTCGTCATGTCGGTAATCATCAGCAACGTCAGCACTGTGACGCAGGCTGAGCTTATTCCGGCAAGACATTGGGCGACGATTAGAAATGGATAAGTCGTGTAAAGGGCGAACAACAACGCGCGTACGACCTCGACGACAAAGCCGGCCAACAGCAGGGGCTTACGGCCGAATTTCTCGGAGTGGTAGCCGACCCACGGCGACAGCATGGCCGCAATGAGTTGCGGCGTGATGATCAGCCCCGCCACGAGCAGCGATGAAGACTGATTTTTGTCCTGCGCCAAGTTTTGGCTGACCACCGGAAGCATCGCGGCGTCGGCGAGTTGAAACAGAAAAATGCAGGCTGCGAAAATATACAGCCGCAGATTTTTTCCGAGATCGAAGATGCGCTGAATATCCGCCGCTCCGCGGCCGGCGTTGCGGGCGCGGGCGTAGTTGATCTCGTCGCTACGGATCAGGCTCAGCGCAACAAGCGCGGGAATGCATAAAGCGGCCGCGCCAAAGAAGATCGCGGCCTTGGAAATATATTGTCCGGCGGCGCCCATTGCGGCGGCGGTCAGGGCATTTCCCGCCGCATCGAAAGCGTTATTGCGCCCGGTCCGCGCCGACATCGCGCTGCGTCCAACCAGACCGAGGCTGATCGCGGCAATCGCCGGCGTGACGATGCCGCCGGTGAGCCCGTGCAGAATTTCTGCTGCGAAAGCCAGGAAAAAGGTAGGTGCAAGCGCCAAGATGAGTGCAGAGACGGCGATCATTCCAATGCCGAGCGCGGCGAAACCGCGCTTCCACGGCACCCAGTCGACAATCGCACCGCCCGGGATGTGGGCAATCAAGCCGGCGACCGTGCCGGCAGATAGTGCGAGACCCACCTGGCCTTTGTCCCAGCCCAGATCCGCGAGATAAAAGGCGACGAAAGCACCAAAGCCGGTCTGGATATCGGCGAGAAAGAAATTCAGCCAGTCGAGCCCCTGGCGGCTCTGCTTTGAAATGCGTCCGCGCAGGATGTTACGCGCATTCAGGAAATGGGTAACGCCCGCTGCAATGAACCCCCAGGCTGATTTCAAGCTTCGACCGATCGAGCTTTCCAGTGCGGGAAAAACAAGCGCCATAGCGTACAAAGAAGCAACTGAGACGCTCGGCGTTCCGCGCTAAAGCGGGTCAACGCCCGGCCGAGTGAAAAATGTGGCCGGCTTGAGCCGATCCTTGCGCCCCAATCCCAAAATACCCCCGATGCGCAAGGAGTCCCGACCGGTCGACCGGAAGCGGGACTCCATGGCCGGGCATGTCATGACAGGTTAAGCCGGGCAAGAATCAACGTGGCAGCGGCCGACCGGTTCCACGGCCGAACCGCTCCATGCATGCGGATTTACGATGCCGGGTGCCTATTCGGCCGCGGTCGCAAACTGCGCCTGCACAAGTTCAGCGAAAAAGCCACCGCGGCGCTTGAGCTCGTCAAATGTGCCGGTCTCGGTGATACGGCCCTGGCGAAAAACCAGGATGCGATCGGCATTACGGATCGTCGCCAACCGATGCGCGATGACAAAGGTCGTGCGGCCCTTCATCACCTCATCGAGCGCGAGACTGACCCGTTGCTCGGTGAGTGGATCGAGCGCGCTCGTCGCCTCATCCAGAATGAGAATCGGAGGATCCTTGAGTAGCGCGCGGGCGATAGCAAGCCGCTGGCGCTCGCCTCCGGAAAGAAGCCGCCCGCGTTCGCCGATGCGCGCTTGCAGGCCTTCGCTATTACCGTCGATGAAGTCGAGCGCCTGCGCCCGCGCCGCCGCTGCGCGCAATTCCTGATCGCTGGCGTCCGGCTTGCCGACACGCAGGTTCTCGGCGATCGAACGGTTGAACAACAGGGTCTCTTGAAAGACCACGCCGATATTGCGCCGCAGTCCCGCGAGCGTGAGGTCATGGATATCCCTGCCGTCGATCAAGATCGCGCCCGATTGCGGATCGAAGGCGCGGTGCAAAAGCGCCAGCGCCGTAGACTTGCCGCTTCCGGTCGGGCCGACCAGCGCGATGCGCTCGCCTGGCGAAGCAACAAAGCTCAAATCCGATGCTGCCGACCGCTTGCCGTCATAAGAGAACGACACTTGCCTGAATTCGACAGCGCCGCGCACGCGGCCCGGATCGATCGCGCCCGGCCGGTCGCGCACGGCCGGCACCGTATCGAGCACGCTGAAAAAGTCCGCGAGCTTCGGCGCGTCGAGAAACAGTCGGTTGGCGAAGCTGACAGTCTGTTCGAGCCGGGTGATCAGGAGGGCGGCGATGCTCATGAAGCTGACGATCTGGCCGACTGAGGCGAGGCCAACGAGCTTGAGGTACGCTCCCACCAGAAGGATCACCAGCAGCGTGAGCGTCGTGCCGGCGCGCGTGAGCACCGCCGCGATCGCCCACCACGACAAGACCGGCATTTGGGCACGTAACAGCGAGTTCACCAAGCCTTTCAGCTCGGACACTTCGAGCTCGACGCGCGCGTAGCTCTGCACCAGCGCAACATTGCCAAGTGCGTCGGCAGCAGTCTCGGCAAGATCGGAGTAGTGGCGCTCGACCGCCGTCTGCAAGGCCAAAGCTTTGTGCATGACGACCGCCGTGAGCGCAACGAAGGCGACGCATAGTGCAATCAGCGGCAAGGCCAAACGCCAGTTGAGCACGAGCGAGGCGGGCAGCAACAAGACGATAAAGATAAAGGCCGCGAAATGTTCACGGAAGAACGATACCCAGAGCCACCACAAGGTATCGGTGCCGGACAGCATCACTTTCATTTGCCGCCCCGAATGCGCGCCGGAGTGATAGGCAAGCGGCAATTGCAGCACGTGCTCGAAGAAGTCGGCCAATACCATGTTGCGGCGCTGGTGCGCGAGTCGGTCGGCAAACCAGGCGACAAGCGTGCTCGCGGCAATGATGAACAGGCCGAAGCCGACCCAGGCGCCGAGCAGGGGTGCGAGCTCGCGCGCAGCAGATCCGAAATCAGCGGGCAATGCGCCGGCCAGCGCGTCGACGATTCGACCCAGCAGCACCGGTTCGACGAACTGCGCGCCGGCAAGCGCGATATTGGCGAGCGCCAGGATCGTGGCGAGCCCGGCGTCGGGACGCAGCAAGCCGAGGACGCGCAGATAGGTGCGTATAAATGTCATGAGACGATTCTAGGCGGCACGCGGGAAAAACATAGGCTAGGCTAAAGCAAAGTGAGAGACTGCCGACACGCCCATTTCCCGCACACTTCATGGCCAATTCGTGATGCACGGTCCGGACGGCTACGATTATCAAAACTGCGTAATCTTCAATGAGATCATCAGGCCCGATCGCGTGGCGCGGATCGCCGATTTTGTCGCAGCCAATCTTGTTTCATCGGGGCTGTAGTCGGTGGCGTGCATGCGTCCGCCATACGTCCGCCGCGTTTCGATCAGTAAGCTTCGCGCTGTCTTCTCCATCCAGCGCAAAAACGACAGGGGACAAATCATGCAGGTTCAGCCATATCTGTTCTTTGACGGACGCTGCGACGAGGCTCTCGAGTTTTACAAGAAGTCGATCGGCGCCGAGGTGAAAATGCTGATGCGCTGGAAAGACAGCCCCGACAAAAGCATGTGCGTGCCGGAAAACGCCGAGAAAGTGATGCATGCGCAGTTCCAGGTCGGCGATACGACGATCATGTCGTCGGACGGCCGCAATACGGGAAAACCGAAGTTCGAAGGCTTTGCGCTATCGATCGTCGCCAAAGATGAGACGGACGCCGATAAGAAGTTCGCGGCGCTGGCGCAAGGCGGCCAAGTCACGATGCCGCTCGCCAAGACATTCTTCTCGCCGCGCTTCGGCATGCTTGCCGACAAGTTCGGCGTGCATTGGATGATTCTGGTGGCGGAGTAATTTTACCGGACTCGCTTGGAGGTAAATCATGGCTGTCGCCGCGCGAGATAAAACACTGGCGGAGCGCGAGGTCACCATCACCCGTGTATTCGACGCGCCGTGTGCGACGGTGTTTCGAGCGTGGACCGAGGCCGATCGACTGGCGCGATGGTGGGGACCTAAAGGCTTCACCAATCCGGTGTGCGAAATCGACGCGCGCGTGGGCGGGGCAATCCGTATCCACATGCGCAGTCCCGACGGCAGCGTCTACCCGATGAAGGGCGAAGTCCGCGAGATTGTGCCGCCAGAGCGGCTTGTTTTCACCAACATTGCCGTCGATGCGGCAGGCAATCGTATCATCGAGGGGCTGACGACGGTCATCTTTATCCAACGTGACGGCAAGACGACCATGACATTGCATACCCGCGGTCGCGCCGTCGTTGACTACGCGGTCGGCTACCTGCAGGGCATGGAAGCCGGTTGGACGGGAAGCATCGACAAGCTTGAAACGCTTTTGTCGCGTGGCGCTTAGCCCTCGCCCGCGCCGTCACGGGCGCGGTAAAATGGCCGCATGAGCGTTGTGAGCGCAGTGAGTGCAGTGACGGCCGCGCTGCCGCCGTTCCAGGCGCCCTATGCTCCACCGGACGAGGAACTGGCGGCGCAATTCTTGTCCGATGCGGCGGAAGACCCTGCCGCGAAACAGCGCATCGACGCGCGTTCCCGTCTTTTGATCGGCGCGATCCGCGCGAAAATCGGCGGGCTTGGCGGGGTCGAAGATTTTCTGCACGCCTTTTCGCTGTCAACCAAGGAAGGCCTCGCGCTGATGGTCCTGGCCGAAGCGCTTTTGCGCGTGCCCGACGCAGCGACCGCGGATCGGCTGATCGAGGACAAGCTCGCCGCTGGGCGCTGGCTTGATGGCGACGTCAAATCGACCGCGCTTCTGGTTTCCGCCTCGGCGTGGACGCTTGGGATCGCAGCGCAGGTCATTCATCCCGGCGAAACGCCGGAAACCATTCTGGATAATGTCGTGCGCCGCATCGGACTTCCGGCCATGCGCGCGGCGACGCGCCAGGCAATGCGGCTGTTGGCTTCGCATTTCATCATCGGGCGCACCATTGCCGAGGCGCTTTCCCGCGCCAAAGCGCATCCACAATTCACCTATTCGTTCGACATGCTGGGCGAAAGCGCCCGCACCGCCGCCGACGCGCAGACCTATTTCGCAGCTTATGCGGGCGCCATCGCCGCGATTGGCGCGGCCCGCAGCCGGAGCGATCGGCACGGCCGCGCGGGAATCTCCGTCAAGCTCTCGGCGCTGCATCCGCGCTACGAAGCGATCTCGCGCGAGCGGGTTATCGCCGAGCTGACGCCGCGCCTGATCGAACTGGCAAGGCTGGCGAAAGCGCACGATCTGGAAATCACAGTCGATGCCGAAGAGGCGGATCGGCTGGAATTATCGCTGGAGGTGATCGCCGCGACGCTCGGCGACGATGAACTCGCCGGCTGGGACGGCTTCGGGGTTGCGGTACAGGCCTATCAGAAGCGGGCGCTGGCGGTGATCGGCTGGGTCGAGGACATCGCCGCCGCGCTCAATCGCAAGCTGACCGTGCGGCTGGTGAAGGGCGCCTACTGGGACGGCGAGATCAAACACGCGCAGCAGCGCGGGCTCCCTGATTACCCGGTCTTTACCCGCAAGGCCATGACCGACCTTTGCTACATGGCCTGCGTGAAGCGATTGCTAGCGGCGCGCAACCGGTTGTTGCCGCAATTCGCTACCCATAACGCGTTGACGGTTGCCAGTGTGGTCGAGCATGCCGGCGGCATCGATGGTTTCGAATTCCAGCGCCTCTACGGCATGGGCGAAGCGCTTTACGCGGCGCTGCTGGCCGAATTTCCCGATGCCGCGTGCCGGGTCTACGCGCCGGTCGGCGGCCATCGCGATCTCCTCGCTTATCTTGTGCGCCGCCTCCTTGAGAATGGCGCCAATTCTTCGTTTGTTTCGGTGGCGGCCGATCCTGCCGTTCCGGTTGCCGAAATCCTGCGGCGGCCGCAGAGCTTCATCGCCACGCCGGAACAGGCGCGCAATCGCAAGATTCCGCTGCCGCAGGACATATTCCAACCCGAGCGGCGTGCTGCCACAGGCGTCGAATTCGGCGACCGCGCGGCTCTTGAGGCGCTGCTGCACGACGTCCGCGAAGCCGGCAGTGCAACAATGCAAGCCGCGCCGTTGATCAATGGCGCAGTTTTGCCTGGCGTCGAACGGCAATTGCGTTCGCCGATCGACGGCAGCGCGACCGGATTGGTGCGCGAGGCCGACGCGGCGATCGCTGACGCCGCCGTCGCGGCAGCATCCGGCGGCTTCACCGCTTGGGCGGCATTGCCGATCGAACGACGCGCCGCGGTTCTTGAGCGCGCCGGCGAACTTTTGACGCGCAATCGCGGCCGCCTGCTCGCACTCCTGCAAAACGAAGCCGGCAAGACATTGGATGATGCTGTCGCCGAGCTGCGCGAGGCAATCGATTATTGCCGCTACTACGCCGCGGAAGCGCGCAGGAGTTTTGCCCCGCAACTAATGCCCGGGCCGACCGGCGAGAGCAACGAGTTGCGCTATCGGGGCCGCGGCGCCTTCGTTTGTATTTCGCCGTGGAATTTCCCGCTCGCTATATTTCTCGGCCAGGTCGCCGCGGCGCTCGTCGCCGGCAACGCGGTTGTCGCCAAGCCCGCCGAGCAGACGCCGCTGGTGGCGGCGCTCGCCGTGTCGCTCCTTCATGAAGCCGGCGTGCCAAAAAGCGCGCTGCATTTTGTTCCGGGCGACGGCGCGATCGGGGCAAAACTCATTCGCCACCCGCTCGTCGGCGGCGTGGTCTTTACAGGTTCCACCGAGACCAGTCGCGCCATCGACCGTGCGCTCGCCGAGAAAACCGGGCCGATTGTGCCGCTCATTGCCGAGACCGGCGGGATTAACGCCATGCTAGTCGATGCGACGGCGCTGCCTGAGCAGGTCTGCGACGATGTGCTGACCTCGGCGTTCCGCTCCGCCGGCCAGCGCTGTTCGGCGCTGCGCCTGCTTTGCCTGCAAGACGACATCGCCGATCCGATCCTGGAAACGATCGGCGGCGCGGTGCGCGAGCTGAAAGTCGGCGATCCTCGCGTCCTCGGCACTCATGTCGGCCCGGTGATCGACGCCGAGGCCAAGGAAAAACTCGAGGACTGGATCAACGCCCAGGAGCGTGCCGCACGATTGCGCTTTAGCTGGGATCGGTATGGCCGGTTGCCGAACGAGGGCACCTATGTCGCGCCGACCATCATCGAGCTCGACCGCGCCGCCGAGCTCGATCGTGAGATTTTCGGGCCGGTGCTTCACGTTGTCCGCTGGCGCGCCGAGCGGCTCGATCAGCTCCTCGACGAGATCGTGGCAAACGGCACTGCACTCACGTTCGGTATTCAGTCGCGTATCGATTCCCGTATTGCGCAGATCGTCAGCCAGCTTCCGCACGGAAACGTATACGTCAATCGGAATATGATCGGGGCGGTGGTTGGGGTGCAGCCATTCGGTGGCACCGGACTTTCAGGGACCGGGCCCAAGGCCGGCGGACCTGATTATTTGCAACGCTTCGCGGCCGAGCAGGTCATGACCGTCAACACGGCGGCGGCCGGCGGGAATGCCGGATTGTTGGCGCTGGACGATTGCTAGGCGGGGCCCGAAAAACGCGCTATTTACCCCTTTTGTTGCTACTTGATGTCTCAGAAAGGGGCCTAGGCCGGAATTAACACAATCGCGACAAGATCAGGTTATTCTGATGGCGCAATGACTGATTCGATTTCACGGCTGTATCAGGCCGCCTACAACTGCCGGAACGACGATCCGTCCACCTCGCGGACGGCGCGCCTGCTGCGCTCGGGCCGCAGCAAGATGGCGAAGAAGCTCGCCGAAGAGGCGGTCGAGGTTGTGATCGACGCGATGCATGGCGATCGTGAATCGGTCGTCAAGGAAAGCGCCGATCTCATCTACAATCTCGTCGTGTTGTGGATCGCCTCCAGCATCAAACCCGAAGACGTCTGGAAGGAAATGGACCGGCGCGAGCGCCTCTTTGGTATTGCCGAAAAAGTGCCGAAGAAGTTGCCCGAGGAATTTCCCCGCCGCAAAATCGTAGTGCTCGAAGGCCGCCGCGTTCGCAAGCGGCGCTAAGCGCCCGCGCATAGCTCAATGCTCGATCAAGTCATCTCGGCGCTTGCAGCCTGGATCGTCGCCGTGATCTCCGCCACCGGTTATTTTGGCGTGCTGATCCTGATGGCGATCGAGTCGGCCTGCATTCCCTTGCCGTCCGAAGTGATCATGCCGTTTGCCGGATATTTGGTTTCCGTCGGGCAATTCAGCCTGATTGGTGCCGCGACCATGGGCGCACTCGGCTGCAATGTCGGCTCGACGATCGCCTATTACGTCGCCGCCAATGGCGGCCGCAAGGCCTTCGAGCGCTGGGGAGCCTATGTGCTGATCAGCCCGGCCGAGCTCGATCGCGCCGACCGTTTTTTTGCGCACTACGGCGCGATCACGGTTTTTGTCGGTCGCCTGTTGCCGGTGGTGCGGACGTTTATTGCCTTTCCCGCCGGATTGGCGCGCATGCCGATGATCAAATTCCAGATCTATACTTTTCTGGGATCATGGCCCTGGTGCTTCGGGCTCGCTTATATCGGCTTTGTGCTGGGCGAACGCTGGAATAGCGATCCGACATTCCGCAATCTGTTTCATGAATTCGATGCCGTCGTTGTCGTGCTTTTGGCCGCAGGTCTGGCCTCGTTCGTCTGGCTGCGCTGGCGCGAAAGGCGCCGGTCGAGAGGTGGTTAGGCGCCGAAATCCGCCGCCGAGCGCCGCAACCGCAGGGCAGGGCGGGGCAAGAATCTGGACTTTTTGACGCCCAATTTGCCGCCCAATTTCTGCCGGTTTCGGGCGAGCCGATAACCGCTTAATCTGGGTTCATGATAGGCCAAGATGAGGTCCCAAGACGGGGTGCCAAGACCGAGTGCCAAGACGGGGCGGCCGTGACACGAGGCTTCAACGATAGCGAAACAGCGGTGGCGGCAGCCGCCGTTGCGGCGCGAGCCGCTGTGATCCGGGCCGCCCTCACGGCAGGTTTGATTGCCGGAACAACGGGCGCTGTGCTCGCGCAGGGGCAAGCGGCGCCCCTTGCCGCGGCTGTGCCTCCTGCCGCGGCTGTGCCGCCGGCCGCACAGCCGGCGCCAACGCAACCGCCACCAACCCCAGCACCGGCGGTCACGTCGCCGGCGCAACCGCCGCCGCCGAGCGCCGCCTTGCCGGCGCCCGCTCCCGAGAAGCGCGGGTTCTTTGACGAACTCTCGCGCTGGTGGAACGACTCGATCGCCGACTTCAACGCGAAATGGAAAGAGCAGCAAACCAAGCTCGACGACTTTAACAAGAAGTCGGCCGAAGCCGCCAAAGACGCCGCGGCGGCGACCCAGCAAGCCATGAAGAATGCGGCGGACGCGATGGTGAAGTCGGCGACTTCGAAGGTAATAGAAACTTCCGAGCCGTGCGCGATCGCCGGCAACGGCGCCGCCGACTGCGCAAGCGCCGCAGTCAATGCCTGCAAGGCGAAGGGATTTGCCGACGGCCAGCCGCTCGACGTGCGCACCGCCGAGAAGTGCAACGCTTCGCTCTGGCTGCAAGGACAGCGCCAAACCCCTGTGGCTTGTCCGATCGAGACCGTCGTGTTGCGCGCTGCCTGCCAGTAGTGCTTCGCGAGTATTTCCCCATGCGGCTGTGCTAAACCCTCCGGTGCACGAGAGGGTAGCCGCCATGATGTCCGACGCCGATCGCAAAAAAGCCGCCGACATTCTTGTCGCTGCGGAGAAAGACCGCAAACAGGCGGTGCAGCTGTCGAAGACATGGCCGGGGATCACCATGGAGGATGCCTATGCGATCTCCACGGAAGTCGCCAATCGCAAGATCGCCGCCGGCGCCAAGCTGATCGGCCACAAGGTCGGGCTGACCTCGAAAGCGATGCAACGCTCGTCGCAGATCGACGAACCCGATTACGGCCACCTCCTCGACTGCATGATGATCGCGGATGGCGCGCGCATTCCGCATGAGAATTATTGTCTGCCGCGGGTCGAAATCGAGCTCGCTTTCATCCTCGGCAAGCCTTTGCGCGGTCCGGGCGTCGGGCTGCCTGAGGTGCTGCGGGCAACCGAATATGTCGTGCCGGCAATCGAGATCGTCGATGCGCGCCTGCAAGACCCCCGCAAGATTTTCGATACGGTTTCCGACAATGGCGCCGCGGCGGGCATTGTGATCGGCGGCCGCCCGGTCGGCCCGCTCGAGGTCGACTTGCGCTGGGTCGGCGGCGTCATGTACCGCAATTCCGAGATCGAGGAGACCGGCGTCGCTGCCGGC
>Ga0066395_10000710_pt1 | contig 12344 bp, 12 predicted proteins | sample PanSoiPlot1MoBio_FD_61218 | JGI IMG/M metagenome (GOLD analysis project Ga0066395, IMG submission 61218) | Tropical forest soil microbial communities from Panama analyzed to predict greenhouse gas emissions - Panama Soil Plot 1 MoBio | ecosystem: Environmental > Terrestrial > Soil > Tropical... | reverse complement strand
CGGTCAAGGGCGGCCAACGCCTCGCGCACGCCGCCGAGATAGAGCACTTTGACGTCTTGCCCTTCGCGCAAATTGTTATGGCGGAGCAGAGCGGCTAATCCGTGGTCGGAGGAGGCGCCTTTCGTCATCACGCCAACAACTTTTCCTCTGAGAGCGGTGACATCCTTCACATCAGGGCGCGCATAAAGGGAAAAGCCGTACGTTGGAACGCCGATGGCAATGCAGACGAGATCTGCGCCGCTTAGGACGGCGTTTATCACCGCTCCTCCGGTGGAAGCCATATCAAGATCCCCCGCAACTAACGACTGTGTGAGCCTGGCTCCACCTGAGATGTAGATATTTTCGAGGTTGACACCGTATTTCTGATCGAGCTTGGCATAGGACATGACCCAGATCGGAAGCATCGCGCCGCTAGGTTGCGGATAGCCCATGCGGATAACGGGCAGCGCCGTCGCAGCGAGAGTAGAACCGTTGCAGAATAGTTGAACGACAAGAAAAAGAATTGCTAGAAAAGAAAAGCGGGTTCGTGGTGACAGCTTCATCTAATCTTTGCCGCCGGTCGCTCCAACACTACGTGCTCGTATTCCCTGCTATTAGCGCTTTGCCGTTGCTCCCTGCCCACGACGGGGCAAGCCCAAAGGGATTGCCCATACAGCTTATCCCCTCCGTGCTCTCCCTCCGCGCTCCATGCTCCCCGCTTTTGGCGCTAGGTCCTGAAACGTTCTTTCCATCGCGCGATCGCCCCCGGGTTGACCACCGTCTCCGGCACATTCCCGTCCAGTATCGATAGAATACTCTCCGCCGCCATCTTCTGGCCGGCTTCCAGGGAACCGGGGTTGTTGCCGATGATGTGCGGCGTGAGAGTGAGCCGCGTGGAATCCACTTTGCGCAGTGGGTTATTCATCGGCAGCGGTTCTTCCGCGAAGACATCCAGCGCCGCACCAGCGATGGTCCCATCATTGAGCGCTTGCGCGAGTTCGGCCTCATCGAACACCGGTCCACGCGACGTGTTTACAATGTACGCTGTTTTTTTCATCATGCGAAGCTGCGCCGCACGCAGCATACCGCGGGTCTCTTTAGTTAGAACGACGTGCACCGTTACCAGATCCGATTCACGCAGCAACTCTTCGAGGGACACCATTTTCACGCCTAGCGGCGCAACCGTTTCCTGGGACACGTAAGGATCGTAACCCAAAAGTTTCACGTCCCAAGGCCCGAGCCTCTTGGCGACGCTGCGTCCGATTCGGCCGACGCCAATGATGCCGATGGTTTTTCCTACCATCAGCGTGCCACGGTTTTCAGGCTCCTTCCAACTGCCGCTGCGCAGAAAGGCTTCGTTGAATTTGAGCCGCTTGAACAATGTCACCATGAGCCCTACCGTGGCCTCAGCGACACCCAAATAGTTCTCAGGGGTTGGGCTGTTGCAGCACAGGATACCCAACTCAGTGGCGGCTTCGACATCGACGTTTTCGATTCCGATGCTGGATTTTACCACCGCCTGAAGCGTCTCGCATGAATCTAAAATATCACCGCCGATGAATTCCCGTCCCGATGGGAACAGAACTTCAGAGTCTCCGACCAGATCAATTAATTCGCGCCTCTCGTAGCGGTAAGACCGAAAGTCATCGATTGATTTTCCCAAGACCAGATCGCAATTCGCCGCCCGCAGCATGTCTTCCGCGAGCTTGAGGCGCGTTGGGCCGGTAAAACAAACTTTACGCTTAAGGGATGGCATAGGATCTCACTGGAGGTTATAGAGCTTCTTGGCGCTTTCAGCGAGCAGCCACTTCTTCGCTTCGTCGTTAAGGTCTTTCCGTCTCGCGAGGTGCTCAATGTTTTCCGGAAATTCTGTATCCCAGTGCGGATAATCCGATGCATAGTAGATCACCTTATGCGTCAACACTTCCGTGCTTGCGCCAATCAAAGGCTCGTAATCTTCGGCGTGGAAATAGATGCGCCCGTCCTTGAGATATTCGGTGGGCTTCCTCTTGCATTTCGGCGCTTCCACCTCGCCCCGTTTTTCCCATTCCTCGTTCATCCGTCCAAACCAGTACGGCGCCCAGCTACAGCCGGCTTCCATAAAGGCAACCCGGAGTTTCGGAAACTGATCGAAAACCCCACGAAACATCATGCTCGTGCACTGCATCATCTGGGCGAAGGAGTGGGACAGTGTGTGGACTTCAATGAATTGATCGAACAGATCCCCGGCGAAATAATGCGGACCGCGCACCGTGGCGTGCACTCCGACCATGCAATCGAGTTTTTCGGCTTCTTCGTATATGGGCCAGAAACTTTCGTGACCCAATGGCAATCGAGGTCCGACCGCCGGCAGCATCAAACCCACGAGCTTCAGTTCCCTCACTGCGCGTCTCAGTTCTTTGACCGCTTCCGGTACGTCCTGGAACGGCGCCAGGGCCACGCACTTGAGCCTTGGGCTGACCTTCTGGAATTCTTCGGCGCAGAAGTCGTTCCATGCCTTCGAGTAGGCAACCGCCACGTCCGGCTCGCGGATCCACCCCACGCTCAAACCGTTGGTGGGATACAAAACCGCAGTGGAAACACCACCCTTATCCATGGCATCGAGCCAGCTCTTGGCGTCCTTTGCACGAGTCCCCAGCGTTCCGCCTAAAGACCGATCCCAGCTATCTCTGGGTGTAAGGGTCGCCGCGCGATTTACATAGCGGGAGTCCATGTACTTTTTCAATTGAGCGTCTTCTTCCGTAATGTGGCCATCAGCATCGATGACTTCAAAATTGTTCGCCATTGCAAAATTCCTCCTCTTAAAAAACTCTGCTCTTGCACAACGGTCTACGCCCCAGAGCAGGAGTGTGTCAAGTGTACAGCGTCTCTGCCAGCGGTTACAGATGTATCACGAGGCTGATCTCGACGGGCAGCTTAGCTTCGTGGATGTTTCGCTCGTACAAGAGCTGGAACAGGCAAGAATTTCTTAGCGGGAAAATTCAACAATTGCCATCCTCGCCGCTCTTGCCACGACTCGCACCGTATTCCGGCTCGCAAACCAGCACGGTTTGTACCCGTAGTGCGGAAACAACGCATGCACGCACACTTCGTTCTGCGGCGAATCCTGATAAATAGTGAACTTCCCGTTCTTTAGCTTCGTCGCGTAATAAAACCGCACGTTACCGAAAGCCGCTGCCGAATTTGTGCCCACAAGTTGGTGCCGGATATAGAGCGAATCGGCCAGGTACGCGATCCCTGCTGCAATCAGCAGCGCTCCTAGCACCCATCCCGCGATTCTCCGAACGATGGGCATTTTTAAGTTTTTCCCACTGCCATCTGCAATGGATTTTATGGGATTTGCCCGAGCAATGACAAGAACCATAGGCCATTGTAAGATTTTGCCAGTATCACCAGGCCAGAAATCCTGAATGCCTGTATGGCTTCCGCCGTACCATTTCATTCCTGGCCAGATTTGAATCCGTGGGCCGCGGCTCCCTTAACGGTCCGCTCGTTTCCCCAGAACACGCGCTTAGAGCGGATTACGGGGAAACGCCGGCGCTAGACCACCGGTCGTTAGGTGATAAGAACGTGCTCCAGTGCTTTCATCAAAGCGCATGAGCTCGTCTGCCAACTATCGGCGCAAGTAAGCTTAATCTAGGCGAATCGGTCTTGACGAATGCTTTACCGAGCGATTAGGATCAGCGGGCAGTCGACATAGCGATGCGTGGAAGAAAAGGTTGGGAGCGACGATGAAAAGATCCTGTTTGACCGGTCTTCTCATTATGTGGGTATTGTGGACTCGCACCCAAGGTCCGACGACCGACGATTGGGTAGGCGCAACCGGCTTTAAGGACGCAGCGCAATGTGAGGCTAACATGAAAGAAAAGCTGGACGTATGGCGAAAATTTAAAGACACCAAATTCACCGCAAACTCAGTCACGTTCACCGAGAGCAAAATTACAACGAGCTACCTGTGTTTGCCCGACAGCGAGGATCCCCGCAAGGCGAAAGCGCCGAAGAAAGAAAAGTAAGGCCACTCCCAAGCATTTCGAGCCAATCCGAACTACGACGCGAATCCGACCTCGCAACTACCTTTTAGGCGAGCATCTGGCGAAAGATTGTCAAAAACTCTTCACTCTCTTTGTCAACGATATCTACCACGATCAGATTCATTTCACTATAAAGAACGCAAAGGTAACAAAGTAAAATCCTCAGACTTTCGCGATCACCTCTTGCGCCATCCATTCCATGCGCTCGAGGGTTTCCGATGAGGTGGCGCGGCGGACATCGAAAATCATCGTATCAACGCCCGCGCTTTGATATTCGCGAATGTCGGAGGCGACTTCCTCGGCGCTGCCGAGAAATCTCCTGCGCCGGCCGGGAGTCGCTTGTTTCTCGCGATCGAAGAGCGATCCTTTGAGAGCGATGCGAATCTGTTTTGGATCTCGTCCGGCGGTTTGAGCGTACTCGGCTAGCATTTGCAGATCTTTGCGCATGTCCTCTGGTTCTAACGGTATAGTTGGAACGCCCCCAATTGGGTGCCAGCCATCGCCGAGTCGCGCGGCCCTGCGAATCGCCTGTTTGCTGTGGCCGCCGATCCAAATCGGTATGGTCGGTTTCTGAACCGGCTTCGGTAGGAAGATTATATTCGAGAAGCTGCAATACTTCCCGTTGAATGACGGATTCTCACTCGTCCAGAGTTCTCTAAAGGCCTTGATGTACTCGTCGGTCACACGTCCTCGCTCCCCGTAGGCCGGAGCTTGCAAGTTGTCAAATTCCTCTTTCATCCAGCCGACTCCCAAGCCAACGATCACCCTACCCTGAGAAAGAACGTCGAGGCTGGCGAGCATCTTGGCGGTCATCACTGGACTACGGTACGGCGCGATCATGACGCTGGTGAGAAACCGGATCCGCTTGGTAGCACCGGCAAGAAACGACATCGTCGTCAGAGTTTCAAGGTGATAACCGGTGCCCGGATACTTGCCGTCCACTGTGTAAGGATAAGGAATCGAAATATTCTTTGGGACAATGACGTGATCGGCGACGGTCAAGCAGTAGAAGCCCAGCGCTTCGGCTTGGCGCGCAAAGCGAATCAAATCTTCTGGGGTAACGCTAGAACTGGAAGCGGGGAGATGGAGCCCAAACTCCATGTCTGATCAAGCGGTTTGACTGGCTACAGTTTCTACCTTTGGACGAAGAGCTATGGAGTCTCCAACGTGGATGACGCCATCATTCAGGATTTCCGCTTTCAGCCCGCTGCGATGCTCCAAGGCGCGAAAGATCCCAGGAATCTTGGAAACCTTTTCCAGGTGGCTGCAAGGTTCGAAAAGCCGCAGCCCACGCATGACCACGCCCCCGACGGTGAATTCGCGGTGAAGCAAGTCAATGAGCGGGACGCCCCGGGTAACGATATTACGCCGCGTCTTGTCGGCAAACATCTCCGTGCCAAGCTCAGCAGCAGCAAGTTCGAGAGTTTCTTCTTCGATGAAGGTTACGGCTTTGTCTGGCCTTTTGGCTTCAATCCACGAATCGCGAAAGAAACGGTCTCCCTCCAGGCCGCGGTCCGCGAGAGCTTTTACCTGAGCCACGTAGACCATAGCGCCCGAAGGTTTGGGCGCAATGTAAAGAGCGGCAACCCTTCCCTGCCATGCTGAAGCGGAGATTTTTACGCCCCGCCACAATTCAGGTGGGGTTTCCCACGTAAATGTTTGTTCGCTTGTCATAACAGACTAGGAGGTCAATTCACGGAGACAAGCGGAAGGGGAGACTATGAAACCAATCTCCTTGTCTCCCCCGGTCCTTGTCTCCTTGTCTAGCTTTAGCTATCCTGCTGATTCTGCGAAAAACTTGCCGGTGTCTTCTATGGGAGGGAGCGTTTTGTTCTCCACCGAGCCCGCCAATAGAGGCTTGCCGTCGGGGCGCACGCGCATTTCCACGCCGCCTTGAGGTTGACCCTTGATCCCCGCTCCAACGCGGATCACGACTAAATTTCCCGCACCGGTGTTGAGGTAGCGGTAATAGGAGCCCTTGGGGATCATGACTCCCTGATACTGTTTCACTTTCATTTCTCTGCCTGTTTCATCGAAGACGCTCATCTCCCCTTCCAGCACGATGAAGGAATGGTCTTCGTCGAGATGAGTGTGAATTTCATTTTCACCGCCCTCGGCATTGATCTTGGTATGAATCCACATGTTCTCTGTTTCCGCAACAAGTTGGGTTATCCGCCCTTGCTTCATGTACGGGGTCTTGAGCGAGAAAGTGTATGCTTTGGGTTTCTCCTGGCTTTGTTTTTTTGCTGCCGCTGTTGCCTGCATGATCTTCTCCCTTCAATTTAATTTGTCCGCTTAGTTGTTGATACCGTCAATCTTGAGATTGTAAAGCTTGATCACGTTTTCACGCACGACTTTTCTTAAGATCTCTTTCGGCAGGTGCCCCAGCTCCCGCGCAATAACATCGCGGGAATACGGCCACGTGGATGCCGCATGGGGATAGTCATTGGACCACATAAAAGTATCCTGGCCGAAATCTTCCATAAGACGTCCACCCGCAGGATCGCTGAAAAAAGTAGCGTAGACCTGCTCTGCCACATACTCCCCGGGCAACTTCTTCATATAAGAAAGCGGCATTTTAACGCTATGGCGCACATAGTATTTGTCCCATTCATGCACAAAGAACGGAATCCAGCCGACTTCGTTCTCGACGTAGACGAATTTCAGCTTGGGGAATCGCGACATGACACCGCTGAAAACCAGATCGAACAGCGTGTCGGCAGCGTCCTTTAGCTTGGTGTTGACCGTGGCTTTAAAAATATCCAGCCCCTTGCGCTCGAATCGGCTATAGTTGAACCCGGTCAGAATGTGCAGGTTCACCGGCATGTTTAAATCCTGAGAAGCTTCCCAGAACGGATCGTAGTAATCGCTGGTAAACGGCAAGTGCTCCGGCGGTACTTGCCAGATCAGACTGCCCACCAACCCCGCCTTCTTGCAACGCTCCAATTCCTTGATGGCGTTGGGAATGTTGTAAAGAGAGATCATCGGAATTCCAACGAGCCGCCCCGGCGCTACCTTACAGTAGTCGATCAGCCAGTCATTGGCGATCTGAAAGCAAGCTTCCTGCACGTCGGCGTCTTCCAAAGCGAAAAGCCGCAGCCCAAAGGTCGGGTAAAGCACTTCCGCCGACACGCCGTCGACTTCCATCTCACCCAGGCGCGCCTTGGGATCCCATCCGCCGGGCTTTTCACCCGGAGAGTTTCGTGGAGGGAATTTAGGATACTTGGCTTTGAGGCTCGGTGTGAGGTTTTTCTCCCAGAGGTCCACCGGCTCCATGATATGAGAGTCCGCCGATACAATGCACTCGTCGGCGAGAACCTCTTGTGCTGTTCTTGCTGCCGTGGCTGTGCTCATGAATGTCCCTCGCTTTCACTTTTATCCTATCCTTTCTATTCCATCCACGGTGATTTGTCTAGCGAGATGGCAGCCCCGGTGAGCAAAATCGTACGAAATTAATGGAAATCCGCCAAAACTTCGTATACAAACTTAGTAAGTTCTCTATGAAGAAATTGAATACGCTGATAACCGTCGCAGCTCTCTTGTGGGCCGGTACGGCACAAAGAAACTGGGCCGCCGAAGCGCAGAACGCGTTTAACGAAGGCGTGAAATACCATCGCGCCGGCAAGTTGAAAGAGGCGATTAGCGCCTACGATCGCGCGATTAAAGCGGATCCTAAAGCCTCTGAAGCGTACCTTGGGCGAGGAGTAGCCTATGCGAAGCTAGGGCAGGCGGAGCGAGCGGTCAAAGATTACGATGAGGCTCTTCGCTTAAATCCCAATCTTGTGGACGCCTATTATAAGCGCGGCGACGCGCACAATGAATCCAAGCAATACCAGCTCGCTATTAAAGACTATGATGAGGCGTTGCGTCGCGATCCCAAACTCACCGAGGTCTATCAAAATCGGGGATTGGCCTATTACTACAGCGGACAATACGCAAACGCCATTAAAAGCTTTGACGAAGCGTTGCGGCAAAATCCCAAGCTGACTACCGCCGTTTTCAGCCGAGCCAACACTTATTTCACCCAGAAGCAATACGAGCGCGCCATCAAAGACTATGACGAAGTCATCAAGCAAACGCCAAAATCAGCCAAGGCCTATTATCAGCGTGGCGAAGCGCACATCGCTCTCGGCGAGTTGGAAAAAGCCATTCAGGACTTCGATCAGGCGCAGAAGCTCGACCCCCACGACCCCGAGATTTATTCTAGCCGGGGAGTCGCGGAGCGGCGCTTGGGAAAAAACGATCTGGCAGTTAAAGACTACACGGAGTCGATCAGGCTCAATTCAAAGAACGCTGAAGTCTATAGTAATCGCGCCAACGCGTATTCTTTGCTCGGTAAGTACGACGAAGCTTTAAAGGATTACGATCAAGCCATCAAGCTCGACCCCAAGAACGCGCGTATTTACGCCAATCGCGGCGTGATCAGTTTGCGCCAGGGTAAAACTGAGGACGCAGAAAAAGACTTCAAGAAGGCCGTTGAGCTCGATCCAAGCCTCAAGCAAAAAATCGAACCACTGATGGGCGAACAAAAACCTCAGCCAGCCAAACGTTAGTTAACATGATGCCCAAATTTCCCGACTTGCGCCTGTGGCTTTTCCGAAGGGTTGCCAGGGTCCTGTCTCAGAAATTCGTTCAAAAAGTCCAACTGATATTAACTGCAGGAAGCGAACTCAAATCCCCCTTTGTCCCCCTTTTTCAAAGGAGGAATTTTCTCCGTGGGCTTCAAACCCCTCCCTTCGATGGACTCAGGGCAGGCTTTTGGAAAAGAGGGGAAGGGAAGATTTTTGGCGGAAACAGTAGCGTACTTCTGGGTCACCATACCAGGGTTTTATCAAAACAAGCCAGCTGCGTTACGGCGCTATTTCTTTTCCTAGTAACCCCATGCGCCTGGCCGGGCCAGGCCGAAGACGCTCTCAACGAGGGACTAAAGCTGCACGAGGCGGGCAAACCGAAAGAGGCGATTCAAGAATACGACCGCGCCATCAAAGCGAATCCCAAACTGGTCGAGGCCTACTTCAATCGCGGCAACGCCCACTATGATCTCGGAGAGAATCAGCAGGCAGTCAATGACTACAGTCAAGTTCTGCGACTTAACCCGAAGGACGCCGAGACTTTCTACAACCGCGGCAACGCTTACCGGCGGCTCAAGAAAGACGATCTAGCCCTCAAGGATTATACGGCCGCCATCAAGTTGAGTCCCGATGATGCTAGGAATTATATCAATCGCGGCAGCATTTACTTTGACGGCAAGCGTTACGAAGCGGCGGTAAAGGATTACGACGAAGCCCTGCGCATCAACCCGAAGGATGCGAACAGTTACTACAACCGCGGCAACAGCTACCTTGCGATGGACAAAAAGGATGAAGCTATCAATGACTTCAACGAAGCCATCATTCTCGATTCCAAACTCGCTGACGCTTACTACAATCGCGGCATTGCCTACGCCGACCTGGGAGACCAGGAAAAGGCCATTGCCGACTTCAGTACAACGATCGACCTGCAACCCAAGAACGCCAACGCCTACTATAACCGCGGGTTGGCACAGGCCAAGGCTGCAAACCTCGAAGCCGCTGTCGACGATTACAGCGAGGCCACTCGGCTAAACCCAAAAGATCCCGAGGCTCCCTTCAATCGTGGGCTCGCCTATCTTCGACTCGAAAAATACGACTACGCCGCGCGCGATTTCAGCGAGGTGATCCGCATCCAGCCGCGCAACCCAGACCCCTATGTTTATCGTGGCGTTATTCGGGTCTACCAAGGAAAAGATAAAGAGGCCGAGGCAGATTTTCAGAAAGCGTACCAGATCGATCCCGCGATAAAAAAGAAGATCCAGCCGCTGGTCGAGGCGGCGAAAGCAAGGGCGAAACAAAAACTGACCGAATAACTGGGTCCATTGCCAAAATCCTGAAGTCCGTTCACCTCTGGACGCGGGGTGGTTTCTTTGAATATGGTAACCAAGCTGGAAATAAAATGAGCGGACTCTGGTCCACATCCGCGAAATCAAGCTATTGGCGTACTAGAGTGTTGAAGCACTTTAGCGATTTCTATTGTTCCCATTACTCCATTATTCCATCACTCCATTATTCCAAGGACGCCGCCCATGGGTGAAACACGCGTCGATCTGCTGCACCTGCTCGAAGACTTGCGCGACGCCTACCCAGGGTCTATCGAGGAAACGATTCTTACCGAGATCGCGGCCAATGCCCTGGACTCGCGCGCAACCCAGATCAGCTTTGAGTGCGATCCGGCACAAAGCACATTGACGACGGTTGACAACGGCACCGGGATGAAGCGCCGCGAGTTGGCACGATACCACGACGTCGCGGCGAGCACGAAGAGCCGGGGACAAGGAATCGGTTTTGCCGGAGTCGGAATCAAGCTCGGCCTTCTGGTTTGTGAAGAAGTTCTGACGGAAACGCGCCGCGGCAAAAGCCACGTGGCAACCTCATGGCGGTTATCTTCGCGGCATCGCGCGCCTTGGAAATGGGTTCCCCCTCCCAACCTAGTCCCAGAGCGCGGAACCGCCGTTCGGCTCAAGGTTCAAAATACTCTATCCCCGCTCCTTGATCCCGGTTTTCTAGAAGGTACACTGCGCCGCCATTATCAACCTCTACTCGATTCGAGCTTTGATGATTTCTTAGCATCACACTATCCCCAGGGCGTTACGATCCATGTGAACGGGCGTCGCTTGGAAAAGCAGCATTGGACCGCGCCGCTTCAGGCTTCTTTGGAAATCCGACTATTGCGCAAGCGCAAGCCTTCTGCTCTCGGCTATTTGATACGGGAAGACGTCATACTTCCTGACGAACGGCGTGGCCTCGCTATCAGCACCTACGGCAAGATAATCAAGCGCGGATGGGACTGGATGGGGATAACTCCCTCCGCTCCCGACCGGGTGGGCGGGTTGATTGAGGTGCCGGAGCTGGCCGCTTGCTTAACCCTCAACAAGGGAGATTTCATTCGCGTCGGCGCCCGCGGCGCGACTTACCTCGCCTTCCGTAAAGCGATCCAGGAGGCAGTCTCCAAGCAACTTGCCGCCTGGGGCGATGCGCGAGAATCGCGTGACGAAGCACCACCCCGTGAAGTGCGGCCTTTGCAGCGGGATCTTGTGCACGTGCTCGAGGATCTTGCGGCGGAGTATCCCCTGCTCGCCTCTCTTGTGGAGCGCCGCTCCGGCGGTCAAAAACGGCTGCCACTCGGAGGCAATGGCAAGGGCGCAGATGCGCGCGCTTTCGTGGCGGCTTCGATTGCGGAAACGGCTGAGACATATGACAGTGAGAAAAGTGAAGCGCAACCGGGCGGTGACGGCGGCGGAGATGCGACCGTCCGCTCGCCTCTACAAAACGAACCGCAGCCGGCCAGCACGCTGTTGCCGGCCAGGGGAGGCGCCCGCCGTCCCGCACACTACGGTCTTGAAATTCAGTTCGAAGATCATCCGGAAGATACGGAACTCGGGCGTCTAGTGGAATCCACGGTTTGGGTCAACCGGTCTCACCCCGCCTACCGCCGGGCGCTGGTCTCACGCTCCGTCGGCTATCACATTGCGTTAGCCGTAGCGATGGCGTTAGCCCCTCTCGCCGCGGAGTCGGCCCACGAGCACGCATTCGTTACCGCGTTTCTCTCTCGCTGGGGCGAAGCGATAGAACAGAAAGCTCGGCGAACAAGGTAGGGGCACGGCATGCCGTGCCCCACAGATCAATCCCTGACAACACTTCCGGCGGTGGTTGCAACCAACGCCGCCTTGAAATTGTCGCGCAGAATCCCCTTCGGATCTTCCCCTCGATTCATCGCTTGAATCGCTGTCCGTAGGATTCGCCGGAACATGATGACACCCTTGTCCGAGGTCACGAGGTGCTCAAGGCCGTGGAGCGCAATCGGGCCCTGTCCTTCCACTGCTTCTTTATCGTCTGGATGGCGCTGCGTATATTCGTAGCTCGTGTCCTTACGGCCCGCGGGCGCTAGACGTTCGCGGCCGGTGGGCTCGTCGTTATGATTTTCACGTAACCAGCGTATGCTGGCGCCAAGCTGGTGTGTGTCATCCACGGGCACGCAATAGGTTACAGCGCTCACCGGTGCCGTCTTGGGTTCGTCGGTATAAACCAGATGCACATTGAGCGGCATGATCATTTCCCAGATCAGCTCCCACCACTTGCCATTTGGTAGCCTCCGAGCAAGCACGAAGCGCATCCCCATCTCCGTTTCTTCGTATTTCAGGTCGTCGGGGTTTATGCCGTAGACCTCGGAAGGGAATTGGGCGCCGCTATGTAGTGTGTGTAGCCAAAATGTGTGCAACGCGTCCATCAAATTTTCTTCGGCTTGAAGCCAGTTGCAATT
>Ga0066395_10000709_pt1 | contig 12344 bp, 15 predicted proteins | sample PanSoiPlot1MoBio_FD_61218 | JGI IMG/M metagenome (GOLD analysis project Ga0066395, IMG submission 61218) | Tropical forest soil microbial communities from Panama analyzed to predict greenhouse gas emissions - Panama Soil Plot 1 MoBio | ecosystem: Environmental > Terrestrial > Soil > Tropical... | reverse complement strand
CGCGTTGATCGGGTCGATGCGCGTGACGTTGTGACTGTCGCGCGCCCAGCCGATGACCTGAATCTGTTTGCAGTCTGGATGCGTGAAGTTGATCGTTGCTTGCGTGAACGTGCCCGACCAGATGTTGATGCGCGCAGTTCGCGCAGCAGGAATGCGCCACTGCAGCAGGTAATCGTGCGCAAGCTGAATCGTCGCGAAGCCAACGTTCGGATTCGGACAGTTCGGATGATTCGCTGGCACATATACGTCGAGATCGACTGCAAGCGTCTTTTCTGAGATCGTGATGAAATCTCCGCTCGCATCTTCGACGACGTCGATGCCTGTCCCAGCTGCGACGCGCTTGAAGCGCATGACGTTCGCAACCGCCTCTTTGAACCAGCCGGGGCCTGTCGCAGCCAAGCCTACATTCTCGCCCGTGATGTTGTCGGTCGGCCCGATCTGAATGACGAGCTGCGTCGCTGGCACGCGATCGACGACGAGCTTGATCTTGAACGCCTGCACTGCAGGACTCGCAGGGTCGATCGTGTCAGGCGGGTCTGTGTAGACGTTCGACGCTGAATAAAGTCGATCAGCTTCTGCGCCGATGTGCGCTTGAATCCCGATCTCGCGCAACGCGAACGCAGCTGGCGCAGCGCTCGACAGAAACGAACCCTCGACGAGAAGCACACCGCCGCCCAAGTCTGTCTTCGACGAGATCACGACATCCATGCGCTTGTTCACGAGCGTCGTGCGCCCATAATAGTCGCTGTCTTGCGTCGCAGTGCCGTCGCCGACGACGATCTTCGAGATTGTCAGCGTCTCGCTGGCTTGTGCGCGCGTCAGCATTGACTTGCCTGCATCGGTGAAAACTTGTTGTGCTAGACTCATGGATAGTTCCTCGGTTTTTCGCTTGTTCGATAGATGAAGCGCAGCATCCCGCCTGCCCACACGAAGTCACACTGACTCACGCGAGCGTAGATGATCGCTTCGCACCAGCGACTGATCGGCTTGTAGCGGCTGATCAGCGCCAAGACTTTCTGCTCGTCTGCTGGTGGGATGACTGCTTGATCAACGAAAATTCTGAATCGATAGCGATCGTGCCAATCGCCGATGCCGCGCTTCCACATCTGATTCGAATTGCCGACGCCAACGTCAAGAATGTCGATCACTGAACCGCCGCTGCTCGGTGTGAGCTGAAAAGTGTTCGTCGTCGCGCCGCTGACGAAGTAATAGACGCCAGCCACAAACGGCGTTGGCAAGCGACCGCCTACTGCAAGCGAGCCGACGACCCAGCGCACTTGCTGACCGTTCGTCAAGCCGTGTGCGTTGATCGTGATCGTGTTCGTCGAGATGTTGATCGCAGTCGTCGGAACTGAGCCGAGATTCGTGTCTGCATTGACTGTCGGATAGTTAGGCGGCAACGGGGACTTGTATTGGTACCACTCATCAAGCGACGCGCCTCCTTTCCAGTAGGTGTTGATCACCTCTTCGACGAGCGCGACTGTGCCCTTGCGCATGTGCCACTGGATGGAGTTCTGCACGAGCTGACGTCGAAAATCGAGCGGCTGTGTTGCGTCATAGAAGTCGACGTGAAACTGCCACGCAAGGATGTCGATGAGATTCGAGTCGTCGATCTGCAGAATGTTCGGAATCATGATCACCTGACCCGTCTCATCGATGATCTCCCACATCTGATTGTCGAACGCTTCACACGCGCTCTGCACCTGTCGGTCATACGAGATCGACGACGTGCAATTCTCGATCAATCGTGAGCCGCGCAGTGAAGTGCTCATGCGTCCTCCAGCCCCGCGTAGTTGATGACCACTGCCGGAATGCGCGCGTGAATCGTGAACGACAGACTGCTCGCTGCGCCGCTTGACGTGTTTTGCGACAGCGTGATTTGCGTCGCGCTCTGCACAGACAAGATCGTCGTGCCAGCAAGAATGTTCGTGCCAGTGATCGAGAGACCGACATCGCTCGACTTGAAGTTCGCTGTCGCGCTCGTCCAAATGGGTGTGCCGCTTGTGTTCGCGCCGTCACTGAATGACTGATCGGCAGCGGTGGTCGAGCACACCGCGAGCTGATCAAAATTCATGATCTGAAAGAATGGCGATGGCGAATTGATCACGATGCGCTTCGCGCCCGCTTCCAAGCAGCGCTTGATCAGCTCGTCGCCATTGAGATCACGTCCGATCGCAGAGCGCTGCCACTGAATCCAATCGTTCGCTGCCTGCTGCACGTTCGCTTGAATCGTCGAGAGCAGCACTTGGTTGTCGGTCAGCACGTAGTAGTCGAAGTTCAACGTGTAGGTGAACGTGCTCGCGAGCTTGACCGTGACGTAGTCAGTGAGCGGTCGTCGCGTGTCAGCGTTGCAGCTCGCATAGACCAAGTCCATGATCTCTTGAGTCGGCAGCACACCGCCATCCATCAACGGGTAAATCCAGACCTCGCCTGCGATCGCCGGTGCGCTGTAGATGACTGCTTGAATGATGTCAGGATGCGCGCTCAACGCCCAGAACTCATAGGCGTCGTGAGGTCCGCACGTGGAAAAACTTTCAATGGCAAGCCAGAGTCGGTAGCGGTATTGATCATCAGTCTCTTGATCACTGCCGCCTGCAGTCGTGTCGATGTTGCCTACCTGCAGCGCATAGGGCTGATTCCAGTTGATGATGCTGTTGACCTGCCCCGGAGCGAAGTCGTTGCCGATCGCGCCTGGAACGAGCGCCTCAGCGAGCACGTCGACAGTGAGACTTGTGCTGTTGATGATGCCTTCTGCTTGCGTCACGAAGACGACGTTGTTCGGTGCAGCGCATTGCGTCCCTTGCGGCACGACAGCGTCAAACGCGAGCGGTGCAGCAAGCGTGAAGCGCAAGGTGCACATCGCAGCTGCAGGCTGTAGTCGCAACGCGCGCACGCCGTAGAGCGCTCCGAGGTTGTCGAGGTAGTCGTCATGAGAATATTTGAGCAGGTTCTGCTTGCCTGTGAAATCGATGATGACGCGCTGAGCAGACAGCCAGTGACAGACGACGAGCAAGTGCAGTCGCACAGGGTCGCCCGGTGCGAGGTTCTTCGCGATGCCCGTCAGCGTCTTGAACGCGCTCTGGTAGTCAGCGATGACTTCGCTGACGATGACAGTCGGGTCCTTGACTGCAAAGTCGATGTCGGGCACGTAGTCGAGCCCATATTCGGGTGCGCCAGCGTTCGTTCCATTGCTCATCCTGCAGCCTCCAGTTTGTATTTTTTACCATCGACGACAGCGGCCTTGCCGGGCCACAGCTCGTAGAAATAGATGCGTCGCGTGTCGCCGTTGTTCGCAGTCAATGCTTTGTTCATCAGCTTGCAAAGACAATATGCCGCTTCGCCCGTCTTGTCATCGGGGCCGATCTCGCCCGTGACAGCAGGACTCGCTTGCTGCGTGTCGAGCTGCGTCAGTCGCGCTTGACAGCCCATCACCACGGGCGGCACCATTGAACGAATCTGAGGCGGGATGACGATATATTTGTCAACGTCAGCGTTCAGAAATTTGCCGCCGTTGTAGTAGGCGGTTTCATCCTGCGGCGTATTGTCGCCGTGATGATTGCCCGTCCCGTCAGTGCAAACGTCGAGATCGCTGACGAAACAAACATAGTCACCCTTGGGCGACGCATAGATGATCACGCCGCCGATTGTGATCAGTTCAGACAGCTGATGCTTTTTGATGTGCTGTGCTTTTTTCTTCGCTCGCGTAGTCATGGTTCAGCTGGTGTTGGTGGAACTGGCACTCGCTGTGCGCGCACCCATGTCACGAACGAGTCGTAGCCTTTCTGTGCTGCGTCTTCTGTGACGAAACCGTGGCCTGAGATCGCGACGACTGGTGCACCGAAGACACTGCTTGCGGGGCCGGTCATCGCTACAGTGACGACGTGCCAATAGAAGAGTCCGTTGCTTGCTTTGTAGATTGCGAATTTCATTCTGATTTTGCCTTTCCGTTTTGCATTTTCTGCACAGGCTTCAAGCCAAGCAGGAAAGTTGCTATCGCGAACCCGTAGGCGACGCCGCTTGAGTTCGTCACTTTGAAACCGAGAAGCTCCATGATCTGATCGACTGTCGTCGACGTCGACTTGAGCAAGACGAGCGCGACAGTTACCACGCATCCGCCAATGAAGCGCGTGCGATCGTCGCGCCACCAGTCAGAGAAAGTGAACGCAACAGGATGCGCCCGCCAATAGCTCATGAAAAGCGCGAGCATCCAGACGACGACGCAGCTGATGACATTGAAGACGCGATTCGGCCAAATCGGCAGATGATCAGTGCCCTGAGCGGTGAGAATGCAGAGCAGTTGAATCATTTCGCGAGTCTGTTTTTGCTGCGAGCAGGTTCGCCGTTGCGTTCACTTTGTTCGCGCAGCATGAGTTCAAGCTCAGCGATCGCGCCCGCGATTTGCTGGTATCGCGATTGACTCTGAATGACGCGCTTGTTGAACTCGGCTTCGAATGCGTTGTGCTCGGCGATCATCTTGTCATGTGCGTTGGTGTGATCAAGCAGGTCTGCTTTCAGTTTTGTGATGCGTTGTTCGATGTTCATCTTACTCTCCTTGCGTGAATCCATCCGTTTGAAGTGCATGTGCCAGCGCCGAATGCGGCGAAGCTCACCAGATACCACGTCTGGTTTGCGGCGATGCTGACGCGACGTGTGCCACAATCTAATCCAACGCCGACTGCCGAGATTTGAATTTGAGCATACATGTTATCGCTCGGCAGATTCGCGCTCACATCGCTCACACAAAAAATCCTGTTCGTGCAACCGGACGCGTTGAGGCTGTAACCGAAGCCGCCAAGCTCCCAGTCGCCGGGTGTGAGCGTGATCTGGCAGATGTTTTTGTAAACACTGTTGGTCATCGCCACACTCGATGCAGTCGCCTCGATGACTTGGCCGATGTCGCCAGTAGCCGCGTTATCATTCGTCGCTGAAGCGAGCAAATCGTCAAGACCGATCTGCACGTTGCCGACCTTAAAGCCTGCGCTCGCGTTCACCCAGCCCGCGCCAGGATCGGTTGTGTTGTTGACGCTGACGCCGTTGCTACCCCAGAGTCGCATCGCAGTCGAGAGAATGCCGCTGGCTACGGTTCCGAGATCGAGATACGACGTGCGCGTTGCATCTGCGACGACGCTCCATTGAGCTTTGATCTGCGCGAGTGTGCGATCAACAGTCGTGTCGCTCTTGCCTTCGAACGAGAGCGCAACGCCTTCTGCGTTCACGGTCGGCGTGCCCGTGTAGTTGTGACTGATGCGCAGCACGTTCAGCACGTTGTTGCCAGCGTCAGCGACGCGGATCGACTGCGCTGCAGCCATCAGCATGTCCTGCGCGTTATTCATTTCACTCGCGCCGATGGTATTTGCTGCGATCTCCGCTGCAGTCACCGCGTTCGCCGCGATCTGTAAATTGACCGTGCCTGTTCCACTGCCCGTTACGTCGCCTGTGAATGTCATTGTTCCAGCAGGCGGTGTTATCCACGAGCGCACACCAGCAGTTGTCGATGACAACACGTAACCGTTCGCAGATGGATTGCCGAGCGCCGGTTCACCGCCTAGCGCGGCGAGCATGTTTGCCGCAGTCTTGAGCACCGGGGTATTGAGACTGCTGATCTCCATGTAGGCAGCGACGCCAAGCGAATTGTTCGCCATCGTGAAGATGTTGCTGCCTAGCGCGTTCGCGCCCAAGCTCGTGCGTGCTGTGCCCGGCACGAGACTCGCAGAGCCGCCATCCCATTTCATTCGATCAGTGTAGGCAGAATCCCAGTTCGCTGAGTTCGGCGCTGAAAGAGTGACGTCACCAGTGCCTGCGTCAGCTCCATCTGAAGCGAGCGAAAGACCAGCGCCCGCGAGCAGCTTGCGAATGACTGCTTGACCTACTGTCGAAACATCAAGATCGACTCTTTGAACCGTGCCGTCTTGAACCTGACTGCCTCTGATTTGTGTGAGTCCCATGGTTACAAAGTTATGTCCGTATAAGTGACTTTGATCTTACTGCCTGTCGGTGGCGCAACTGCGAACGTGATCGTCAATCCGCTGATCGTGTAATCATTCCCCGCACCGGGCTCTTGCAGAATGCCGTTCAGAAAAACGTTCTCGGTGTTAAGTGGGTTTGGTGCGGACGGCATCACAAAGGTTGTGTTCGAGCCGTCAATAGTTCCACCCACGGCAGCCCGCCAGATGATGTTGTTCGATTTGACAACCGTGTTCGCTTTGAAGCCTAGCACATTGCCAGTGATCGCCAGAACGTTCGTGTCGATATTGACCTTGAGGCCAGCGCCGCCAGCGGGAGCAAGAATCGCGCCTGCTGCATCGAGCTTTACGTTGAGCGCATTGGTCAGTGAGAGCAGACTGTCGGAGTTGAAATTAACGCCAATTCCGTTTGCGCCTACGATGACGATGCAACCACTTGCATTCAACTTCACCTGCATGTTGTCGGTGTTGATCTGCAGTGACGAGTCGGCAGCGACGACGTCGATCTGCTGCCCTGTGCGCGTCATGCCAGCGCCTGCAGTGATGTCGCTCGGCCCGGGAATCTGCGTGAACGTGATCGCAGTCGTGTCGATCGTGCCGCCTTGATCAGCGACTGATAGCCAGATCGTGTCATGATTCGCAGTGCCCTCTTGCACGCTGATGATCTGACCGGGCACCTCAGCCCACGAATCCATGTTCGTCGCGCGAGTCCACGCGCCACTTGCTACGACCCACAGACCGTTCTCAGCAGCAGCAGTCTGATTTTTCAGCAGAACAACGTTGCCGACTGAAAGCGCGCTGCCGTCAATCGTCTGCGTGCCGCTCTTGGTGATGTTCGCTGTTGACGCGACGCGCGCTGTTGCTGAGCCGGTGACTGCGCTACCGAGCTGACTCAAGACCCAGCCGCGTGTCGCAGCATCCTGCGCGTTCACAGGGTCTGTGACGTTCTGAATGTAGTTCGTATTGCCAGCAGGCGCGCTCGGGCTTGCGGGACTCATCTTCAGCGCAGCGCTCATCGGGTTCGTGCCGTCTGCGCGCACCATGAGATTGACGAGTCGATCTTCTGAGATCGTTGCTGATTGAATCTGTTTGCCGCCGTGGATTTGTGTTGCGCTCATAGGAGGAGTTTATGGTTGAAAGTAGTCGACGCTCAAGCTGTCACTCGACAGTGGTGCGGCGACGAGCTGAAAAGTTTGCGAGCCAGTCTCCGTGTAGTCATCAGGATGACGCAGTCGCAGACCGCTCAAGAACACAGCGAGCAGCGTCGGCTTGTAGATGAAAGCTGTTGTGAAAATCTTGTTGCTGCCGTTGAGCAGCCCAGTCGGAATCTCGCCCACGACTGGCGCATTCACGGGAGCTGGCAGGATGTAATCGATCGAGATCGTGTCCGTTGCTCGCGGCACAGCGACGAATTGAAACTGCGTGCTGCTGATCTCAGTGTAGTCGTCGACGCGTCGCTGACGCAGCCCGTTCAAGAACACTTCAAGCGAGTTCGGCGCGAACGCGTTCGCAGCTGTGAAGATTTTGTTGATGCCGTTGAGCGCGCCAGTCGGCGCTTCGCCCATGATGTATTGCGTGCCTGCGACAACAGTGCCACCGGGAGGACCTGGTGGTCCCTGAGGCCCAGCGATGTTGCCTACTTGCTCCCAGCTCATCGCGTGCGCCTCCACGTTGCGCCGTCAAACTGCCAGACGTCGCCGTTCGACGTGTTCAAATACATGTCGTATTTCTGCGGCGTCACAGGATCGCCCGCGCCCTGCAGCCAGACAAAGCCGCGCTCGCCTTGCTTGCCTTGTGGCCCTTGAGGGCCTTGCACGGGCTGTCCTGAAACGATGATCGGCTTCATCGCGACGCCTGCTGCTGGCGCTGTCGTGCCGCTGAACCACAGACTGCCGCGCGTGCCGGGTTCGCCTGTCGCGCCCGGTGGGCCAGGTGCGCCTGCTACTGGAGAGAACACGGGCAGACCTTGCTGCACTTGTGCAGGCGCAGTGAAGATGTTCGCGACTGTGTAGGGAGTGTCCGTCCCGTAGATCACGTTGTTGATCTTCAGCTGAATGATCGGCTGCATGTGTCCTGCGAGCGGGTCTGCAGCGAAATCGATGTTCATCACTTCACAGCGCGGTTCCCATTGCGTGATTGCGTGCAGTATCGCGATCACTTTCAAGTTCGCTTCGTTGATCGGCAGATCGACGATCGTCTGATCGAGACCGAGTGTGCGCTCAAGCGCTGCGCTGTAGAGCGGCGTTGCGAGAATCGTCTTCACGTTCTGAAAAATCTCTTTGAACCCGATCGCGCCGAAATCGATCACCTCGAACGCAGCCATGTTCAGCGGCAACCCGTCAGGCTGCATGAACTGAATGCGCCAGTTCGCGCCAAGCTCTGCAGTGATTTGATCAGTGATTGGCATTTACGGTTGTATGGCTACGCCGCCGGGAATTTTGCTTGCTACTGCTCCAAAAAACGGAATGCCCAAAGGCGAGATGATCTGTTCAGTGAACGGAATATATTCTTGAAACGCAACAGTCAGCTCGACTGCGAGCAGTCTGCCGGGCGGCAGCCAGTTCTTGTGATGCTCGTCGATCGACGTGATCACGAACAGCGACAGCCCGCCTCCCATGGGTTTGCCACCAACGATCAGCGGCGCAGCTGTTGCGCTCTCGTGAAGATTGCGCCACAGAGCCAAGAGCGGAAGCGGATCGCCGCACCACGATGCGTTGAGATTGACGCGCATCTCGATCTCGATCAGATCATTTCCCGCCCATTCAAGCAGTGGCTTGCGCAAGTGAACATTGTGAACGCCGAAGCGGCCCTTATATTTGCGCTCGATGTGCTCGAACGTCATGATGCGTCCTTGAGCGCGCCCGAAGATGATTGCTGCAAACGTGCCTTCTGTCATCGGCTTGCCTCCAGCGCCGCGAGTCGCGCGTTCAGCTGCACAATCGTCGCTTCAAGCAGTTTGATTCGGTTGTCGAGCACGCTGTCGCGTTCGGCGAGTCCGCAGGATGCGTGAGGGCCGTCAGCTGCGGTGTGAATGCCAGTCGTGCTCATGTTGCCGATGTGCGTGATGTCGCCTTCGAACTTCATCGGGCCCTTGAGATGAATCTGCGTCGGCCCTTCGATCGTCACCGTGCCGTCGCTGTGAATCAGCACATCGCCTTTGAACGACAGCTGCGCTTTGCCGTCATTGTTCCAGACCGTGTCGCCTTTGAGCGTGTGCGTCTCAGTGCCTTTGCTCGCGTCGAACTGCTTGATCGAGCCGTCGTCATAAACTGTGTAGTCGAGCATCGGGTCTGTCACAGGCGGTGGGTCGTTTGACGTGTAGAAATGCCCGACTGCAAGGTAGTCGCCAGTGCCGTTCGATCGTTTCACCATCAGCACGTTCTGTCCAATGCGCGGCATCGCGAAGCTGCGCTTGCCGCCTGCGCTCACTTGCAGCATCGGAATCGGCTTTGTGATCAGCGGATTGCCTTTGCGATCGAGTTTCTCTGGCATCTGCACGCGCATGTTCGCGCCCTTATCAGTGCATTCGAGCTTCACGACTTTGCCAATCACGACTGCGTTGCGGTAACGGTTGTCTTTGCCGCTCACGAAGTCAGTTGCTGCGAGAATGTTTTTGATCGCCATATCAGTAACCCTCCAAGCACTTGTGAGCGATGATCTTCGTGTCGTATTGCGGGCCGAGCTGATGCTCGACAGTTTCTGCGAACCATTTGCCATCGAACTGACCGACGCCTTTCAGGTCGAACGTCTGACCAGCTGCGACGAGCGGGTTGCCAATCGACATCTCGATCGTTGCGCGGACTTTGTGCTTGTTCTTGTCGCGCGCCATCGCTTCTGCGAACGTGCTGTCAGTGTCAGTCGTCCAATCGCCTTCAAGTCCTGCGCGGGGCTTGCGCAGCCCACCTCCGTTACCACCATCGCCACCGCCCTCGCCGTCCTCGCCCGGGTCTTCGTTGCTGTCAGTGCCATATTCTGAGATGTCCTGATCTTCAGTGTTGAAGTTTGACTGACCGGTCATGCCGGTCTCCATCACGGAGAAGCTGTTGCGCGTGCTTTGCACTGTGTCGTTGATCATGATCTGAAAATCGCCTGCGCTCATGCGATACGTCGCGCCGCTCGCGGCGGCTGTGGCGTCACCGTAGAGCAGCGTGAACGCTGACGCAGCGCCCTCTAGTTCTTGCTCGTTGAAGATCACGATGTTGTTCTTGTGCACCTTGAGCGACAGCTTGTGCGCGTTCGCGTGCTTTTTCAGCAGCGAGAGACCGCTCTCTTCAGTCTGTTCGAGTCGCTTATATTTCGGGTTCGTGAGCGCTTGCCAATCCAAGACCATCATGTTCTCGCCTGCGATCTGAATCGCGACATCTTCAAGCGACGAGTTCTCCCAGCCGCGCGTTTCGTCTGCGCCCTTCAGCTTCTGATCAGTCGGAATCGAGCTTGCTTTGATGCTGACTGTGCTCTGCGGCAGCTGAAAATCGACCGAGTCAATCCAGAAGCGACCGCATTCGAGACTGAGCGCAGCTGCATTCGGCGCGAACCAGCGTTCACAGATGATCTCTGCGTCAAAATACGTGCCGACATCGGGCATCCAATCAGAGATGAAGCGTTTGTCACGATCAGCGAGCTGCAGCTGAAAGTCGTCAGCGTGATCGCCGTCGCAGTTGTCGACATAGATGCAGTTGAGAAAATACGGCGCAAGCTCATTGAACCAATCGCTGCCGTTCATGATGATTGACGGTCGAGCGAATCTGACTTGCGTGATCATCCTTGCATCCTCGTGATCTCGCGACAGCGCTTCCTGATCGCGAACAGCTCTTTGAGCTTGCTCAGAAACGTCTCGCGCCGCTCTCCAGAGCGCTTCCAGAGGGTTTTTCGCTCTCGGACGTGTCTTTGCAGCGCGTTCATGACGTGGTGATGATCGACGCCTTTTTCCACGGCACAAGCGGAATCGAAGTTTTGACAGGCAAATCAGGCACGATCACAGCGATGCCTGCAGGGAAGTGACAAATCTCGCGCAAGTAATAGTTCGCCTCGATCAGCTTGTGCATGTAGAACTCGTCAAAGCGACGCATCCCGTAGACTTTCAGCGAGATCAAATCCCACCAATCATCTTGCACTGAGACGTAGATGCGCGGCGGCGGTTTCGGCGGCAGCACAAGCGCCTTTTCGACAGGTCGCGTCGCGAGAAAAGTCGGTCCGCCTTCAATGACGGGCGGTGTCGGTGACGGGATGCGTGGTTGTGGCATTTCAATATCCTGACTCGTAGCTCAGACGTCGCTCTTGATACTGCGCCGCCTTGAATTGACTGATGAAGTCGCGCGCGAGATCACGCAGTCGCGAATCCATCGCACGCTGCTGTTCGTCGGTTGCGCCGCCGTGAATCGTGATGTTCGGCGTGAAGTTCATGTGCGTGCCGCCAGCGCCGCGACCAGTGAGCGCGCGTGTCGCGTAGTCGAGCAAGCCCATTGCTCTGCGACCACCGCCGAGAGGGATGACAGCTTCAGGGCCGCGCTCGCCGAGCAGCGCATGAGTCAAGCCGCCAACAATGCCGCCGAACTGCATCCCTCGCGCTGCTGCCAAGTAAAACGGCGGGGCATTCGCAGCAGCTGGTTGCGCTGCAGCGCTTGCTTGCGCGATGTGTTCTGCTTGCCCTAGGTATCGAGCACCAACACCGGGATGACTGCCGATCGTTGAAAATCGACGACCGAGAATGCTCGTGTGCATGTTGCCGCTTGCTGCTGCGCTGTTCGCGTCACGAACGAAAGCAGCGACTGACTTGTCGACGTCGTAGGCATTGCCGTAGGCCTGCCCGTGCGCGTATTGAAAGACGCCGAATGAGCCGCCCGGGTCGCTGAGATTCGTCGACTTCGGATTGAAACCTGATTCAGCGTGAGCAACAGAGACACCGAATCGCGCCCATTCTTCGGGCGTCCCTTTCGTGATGCCGAACTGCGCTGCATCAGGAGGCACGCCAGCTGGCGGGTGCGCTTTGAACTGAGCGAGCAGTTTTTGATAGAGCACAGCACCCTTCTGTTGCTGCTTCGTCAATCCCGCTGGCACGTTCGCTGCTGCAGCTGTTATGTCAGGCGCGGCTGTCGCTGCCGCTGGAGTCGCAGCAGGAGCAGCAGTAGTCGGCCCATAGCCGCGCATGTATGCTGCAGCCAAAGCAGGATTGCCAGCATACTTCGCAGGGATACCCGGCGCGCCTGCGGCGGCAACAGCACCAGCAGGACCAGCAGCTTTCGGTGATGTCGTCGCGCCAAGACCAAACTTTTTATAGATGAACTTGCCGAGCAGTCCGGGCGGCGTGTAGGCGAGCACTTTCGCAATCCCGTTCAGCAGCTTCAGCACGATCTTCAGCTCGGTCACGAGTATCTTGAGCGA
>Ga0066395_10000708_pt1 | contig 12361 bp, 17 predicted proteins | sample PanSoiPlot1MoBio_FD_61218 | JGI IMG/M metagenome (GOLD analysis project Ga0066395, IMG submission 61218) | Tropical forest soil microbial communities from Panama analyzed to predict greenhouse gas emissions - Panama Soil Plot 1 MoBio | ecosystem: Environmental > Terrestrial > Soil > Tropical... | reverse complement strand
CATACGGTGCTGGTTGAGCTATCGTGACGTATGAACAGTCGACCGCGGCGGCCGATGCGCGTCCCCTGCGCGATGGTGACGGGCCGCCGCCAGTGGCCGCCGCCGTACATCCAGCAGGCAATGGCCGCATTTAGAGAGCCCGTGATCGGGTCCTCGCTCATTCCGCTTGATGGGCCGAGCATGCGCACCTCGAACGCACAGTCCGAGCCTTGGGGATGGGCGCCGATCAAGCCGACGCCTGCGAACTCAGGATAGCGGACCTTCGAAGAATCGGCGGCCAGAACATCTGCCGCACTTGCAAGCTCCAACACTTGCCAAACCGGGCCATTCGAGAGCTGTGCCGTGCGCACGATGCGATCGGGTCCAATGTCTAGCGCGTTGGTAATGGCGAGGAGCTTATCGGCAGGCAGGCCCGCCACTGTTGTGTGCGGCGCGGCGAATGCTGGAGCGGCGCCACTGAGATCGATACTGACGATGCCGACGCCACATTCCTGTTTAACGACCCTGGCTGTTTTGGGTTTTCCGCCTGCGCGTATCCACGATGCGCAACTACCAAGCGTCGGATGACCTGCAAACAGCATTTCACGTGCGGGTGTGAAGATGCGCACCCTATAGTCCGCCTCGGTCGTCGTCGGCGGCAAGAGGAAGGTTGTTTCTGCGAGATTGGTCCAAGCCGCAAAGGCCCGCATCTCTTCGTCCGAGAGCCCATCGCTATCCACCACGACGGCGAGCCCGTTTCCTTTCGTCGGCATCGAGGTGAAAACGTCACATTGGATGAAGCGTCGATTGGGCATCAAGGCGCATTTAACCTGGGTTGTGATTGAGCCGACCACCTATGCCGATCCCGACGCACTTTGTCGAGAACATACGATCGGTTGCGGCCCTTCTCGTCGATCCCGCGCTGCCGTCCAGATTGACGCCATCGGGATCTTGCGGACCTGTCGGCGAGTGGCTTCACCCGACTCGATGGCTTTGCGGGAAACGGGAGCAAGAAACGGATGGCAAACAGCGCTTTGACTCGTAAGTCTGGACCGGGGTACGGGGCAAAGACCAACGGAACCAATTGGAGATCGCGAATGAAGCCGCAAGACGCAGGAGACCTAAGCAGCTCTGTAGACGAGCGTCGCCCAACTCGAAACCCATTCGACGTCATGGATGTCCCTAATCCAAACGACCAGGAGGTGCTGGGGTTCGCCGCCTGTGCCACGCTCGCGGGCACCGAGGACGATGAAAATGCAAAGGCATGGACCGCTCCCTGCGACCGCGATCAATACGGCGAGATCGAAGGAAATTGGTGCAGCCGGTGGAATGGCGGAGCGGACCCCACGATCCCGGGAGATGCCGCGAACAAATGGAAACAGGGCCAAGCCGAAGTGAAAGCTGCAGCCGATCGTCTCTATCTCCTATTCGACTGGGGTAATGGAGCGCGCCGAGGGCTGATTGATGCATATCGCAAGGGCACGAGGCTGGTAGGGAAGTATATCAATCTGACCGATCCAAAGGTCACGCGCCCCTGGATCGGGTTGATTGTGAGCAATCAAAGGATCGACGGGCGGTGGACCGGAGGACGTCTCGATTTCCGTCGATAAGGCGAAGCGAGGAAACTCAATCGTGACGACCGTCCTTTTCCGTGGCGGAATTTTGCAGGCCGACGGGTGGCTTGTGTAGCGTTCCGTTGTCGTTGGTCGCTACCGGCCCGACCTCGCTTCCCCTACGCTATGGAATATCCCGTGTTGTGCCCAAGGCTGGGGACTTGGGCGTTGAGGATCCCGATGCGATTTTTTTCCAAAACCCGGAAATGTTTTTTAAAAATTGTCCGTCTCTCTGAGCCCGGGGGCCGTTGGAAGGCCTTCTCTACGTATTGGCGGCGCATCCAAGGGAGAAAGGCGCGTGGACTACCTCATCCTCCTAGTCGGGTCTACTTGAGGAGCTCTCTTTATCGAGCCGAGTAGCGAGGCGGCTGCTGATCGCGTTGACGGTCGGATGGTATTGGTGGCATGGATACTCTGGTAGGCGGGCTAGGCAGGAGAGGCGATCCGACCGTTCGGGCCTCGATGGATCCCAATAGCGCGTCGGATATTATGGATCTTTTCGATCCGAAGGCCCAATGGAGCAAGGCGGCTTCGCTGTTAAGGTGTTCCAGACCTCGACGCAGTTCTTCAGCGGGGTGCGCGTCGGTGATGTGGAGGGCAAGGCACCCGACCAGATGCCTGCAGTTTCATCGAGTGGACCCAGGCTTACAAGGCGGCCGTCGGCGAGCCACTCGCCTTCGTGCATTGCGACATGCAACGGCGCGGACCATGGCAGGCCCAGCTTCGGAAACTGGCGGCGCAACTGCGTTCTGATGGGATCCGCGTCGGCGTAATCTACAACGGGGCCGGTGCCGACAAGACCGACGAGGAATGGACACCGCATGCCTAGGACCACTTCAATACGCTCGAGCGCGATGCATCGCTCGTGCCGGACGATGCGATCCGGCACCAACGAATCCTGCCAGCGCGAGCGCCATCGCCGCCATCAGCGATGCAAGTCCCATGGCGATCATCCCAAAAGTCCGGTCATGTTGCCGTCGAAGCCGTATCCCCCGGCCGGCGTCGCGGCCGCGTCATGACCGAATTTCTGGCCGGCGGTCGTGCGGCGCAACTGCTCTCGTAATGCACCGGTATCTCCCGTCCTTTCCCCAGCCGGTGGCGTCAGGGCGCAGGTTGCATCCTGGAGAACAACTCCTGCATCTTACCTCGAAGGCCCATGGCAACGCCCATGTCGGAGAGACCGAGTCGTCCGGTCATCACCGCGGTTGTCGGCGAGAGCCTGCCCTGGCCTATGGCCCTCAGATCGGCGATAGTGACCGTCAGTGTCAGATCCGCGGGCTTGTCCTCGTTGGTGACTGAACCGCTATCGACGTAGATGAAGCCCTCCCCCTTCAGATTGAATTTCAGCGTTTTGCCGAGGCCGGAATTGTTGCCCACTGCTGTTTTCAGGCGTTCGGTCAACGCATCGAGGCGCGAAATCGCCTTCCCTTCTTCCGCTGTTTCGTCCAGCCTCTGCTCGACGCGCAGCGCCGTATTGGGCCGGTTCTCGGTCAAATGGTTTTCAACAGCGTCGCTTGACGCGCTAGGCCGCCGCCGGGCTGAGGCTTCTGCCTTGTGCAGGTAGTTCGTGAGCCCATCAGGCGGTGGTGCGATAGAGTTTTCTGTCATTATCCATCCGACCTGCCCTCGGTGGTATCCGCCATGAGTCGTTACATGCAACAGCATTTCTTCGCGTGACATGCGGCCTGGTGCGCCATCGGTAAACGTAAAGTCGATCCATTCGGCCAAACGTGCGTTTTCCGGGCGTGATACATAGTCGATGTACCACTGATCGCTTATCTTGATCGCGTTGGACAATTCTTCCAGCGTTGGCGCCTGGCTTTTGTTTGCCGAGGTGTGTGCGTGCTCAGCTCCTGTCAAGTTTGCAGCGAAGATCTGGTCAACAACATAAGTGTGACTGAGGACTCTGATGGCGATCTCCTTTGCAGGAGAAGCATCATCAAATAGCCTCATCGCCGCGAGTATCTCGTCGTTAGCTTGCGCTTTGTACCTGAACAATCGCTCAAGCGTGCTGATTTCGTTCATGTCCTGCTCCTTCTCCTTACCGCTTGTTGTAGCCGACGGCGTGCAGCACGCCGATCAGGACGCGCTCCGCTGGCTTCATTGCGCAGCGTTCGATCGATCATTTTCAATGTGGACAAGAATATAAGCGGTCACTCATATTGTATACTCGCATTCGGGGTGGCACGCATGGTGGCAAAAACGCAAACAAATCCCAGGAGATTAGCATCTCAGCAGCGCTCACGCCTAACGGTGGAAGCGCTTCTTGAAGCGACTGCTCGCATTCTAGTGAAGGACGGATACGATTGCGCGAGCACCAATCGGATCGCCCACGTGGCGGGCGTCAGCATCGGCTCGCTGTATCAGTACTTCCCGAGCAAGGAGGCGCTGGTGGCCGCGGTCATTGATCGCCACACCCAGGAGACGATACAGCTGATACGCGGAGCGCTGTTCAAAGTAGCGATGCAGCCAGTCGAGGAGGCGGTACGTGAGCTGGTCAAGCTCGGGATCGACGCCCATCGCGTCAATCCCAAGCTACACCGCGTGCTGACGGAGCAGGTTCCGCGGCTCGGGCGGTTGGACAACGTCCAAGCTATCGATCGTGAGGCGTATGCCCTGGTCCGGGCCTATCTCGATGCGCACCGAGATGAGATCCAAGTGGCCGACGTGGAATTGGCCGCCTTCGTTTGCGTGACCACAGTGGAAGCCTTGACCCATGCGGCAGTTATATACCGCTCGGACATCCTCAGTGACGAAAAAGCGAATACATTCATCGACGAGGTTACAATGCTTCTGCTCCGATATCTGAGAGCCTCGGGTACGTAGCGCCGCTTTGATCTCCGGGAACGAAGCCCAATGTTTCACCTGAAAATCCGAGGGGTGGCAGGGACCGTTATCGAGCGCCGCCTCAATGACCGTGTCGATTTCACTGGCCGCCATTCGATCAGCGCCGCCACCAGCTATCGCTTGTTCGGGGAATGCTGTAGAGGGGCTGATGGCGACACCGGCGCGCCAGCGACGTACCTGGTCATCGCCCCTCGTACCCGTGCTTGATCAAAATGTGAGCCGCCGCCGTGACAATCGCGTGCGCGGTCGTCTTGCCGACGTCTGACGGGGCATTTTCCTGGATTTGCGAGTGTCCCATGGCTCATCGCCGAATGCGAATAGAAGAAACGTGAGGAAGCCATTACTTAGTTGAACGGGCGGCAATGCCTTACAGACGAGGGACAGATGGATCAATCGGCACAAGACGAGGTGGTCTATTCGGTCGGCATGCAGGTCGACAGAACCGCAGGCATGGGACACCCCAATACTTCGCCGGCTTCGCCCTCGCGGGGCCGGCCATGATCGGTGTTATGCGGGCGGATGGCAGCGTCGGCGGGCGCTGGGAACGCCATTCTGGCGGCGACGAGCTTCTGGTGCTAATAGCGGGGCGATGCACTGTCACCGTGCGCCGGTCCGACGGTCGGCAGACGGCCCATCATGCCGAGCGCGGCGATGTGCTCCTGATCCCGAAGGGCGGCGCCCATTCCTTCACACTGCACACGCCCGGAGTCCAGGTCCTGTTCGTGACCCCGCGCGAGGGAAACAGCACCTGGAGCGGCGCGGCCGATGGCGATCCAAGCCATGGCTGAGCGCTGCGCAATCGGCGCCATGGTGGCGACACGGGTGCTGCCGACCCTTACGGGACGAGCCGTCGCCATCACCGATCGGGCCGGTTGGTCCGTCTGGCGCTTCGCCAGTTGCCCCAGCTGCCCGATCTGCCACCTGCATCGGCGCTCGAACTCACATTAGCGCATGAACTATAGAATTGAAACCGAGGGGCGTAGCAGAGCGAATGGAACGCCGAGGGGTACCGCGACCGATCCAAGATGTTTCCGAAACTGCGCTCATGGTCGCCATGTGGCGCGCAGCGGAAAACACTCACCCAAATCCCCTTTACCGTGATCCACTAGCTCTGAAACTGGCGGGGAATCGGGGTAGAGAGATCATTAGAGGCCTCCCAAAGAGGCGCACGTCGATGAGTCACTGGATGATGGCGATCCGTACTCGCGTCATCGACGATCTTATTCGCGAGGCAGTAGCTGATGGCGTCGATCTTGTACTCAACCTCGGCGCAGGCCTCGACACGCGCCCTTACCGTTTGGAGCTTCCTTCGAATCTTTGCTGGGTGGAGGTGGACTGCGCCGAGATTACCGAATTGAAGGAATCCCGTCTTTTCGGAGAGAAACCGGCTTGTAAACTTGAACGTGTCTCTTGCGATTTGGTGGAGGTCTCGTCACGTCGGGCGCTCCTGGCATCGGCGAGTGAGAAGGGTAGAAATGCGTTGGTTCTGACAGAAGGCGTAATTCCCTATCTGAGAGAGGAGGAAGTCGGAGCTTTGGCCTCCGACCTCAACAAGTACCCCTGTTTCCGATATTGGGTAGCGGACTATTTTTCGCCCTTCATCAGAAAATACCGCCAAGCCCAAAGCAAGAAGATGCGTCTTGAGAACGCTCCATTCAAGTTCGCTCCCGAGGATTATTTCGGCTTTTTTCTAAGCCATGGTTGGCAAGCTAAAGACGTGCGATACATCGTGGATGCTGCCCAAAAGCTTGGACGACCTGCTCCCACATGGGTTCGTGTCATGTTCGCCCTTCGGGGACTGTTCTTGAGTCCCGAGAAGCGCGATCAACCGAAAAACTCCATGGCTTATGTCTTATTTGAACCATGTCTTAAACATCAACCTCGGGCGATAGATACCAGAGACAGTTCAGGAATGTCTGCTTAGGGTGTGCGCCGTGACAAGGCGGCGCTTTCCAGTGGGTGCAAGTTCCACCCGGCGAACGCTCCGGCGGAAGGAGCCGGATCCGCTATGGAGGTGACGCAGTAGATGAAGCCTTCGGAAGGCGTGTCACGAATTGGTGACAGCGCGAGCGTGCAGGCCGTAGCGCGAGTGCCGAGCAAGCCTTGTATGAGGCTTTCGAAGTCAAACACTATTTCACGGTATTCTCCTCTCCTTCTTCCCAGTTTCTTTGTTCGACTTGGAGTTTCGTGACAACACCTCCTGCACCAGCATGTCAGCCGTCTCGATACCAACGCCGATCACGCGCGCCAACAGACGGACCATTGCGTGTGGTCCATCGAGCTCGACAAATGGATGGCGAAACATGCGGTTGAGACTTAAGGGCATCAACGGCGTCCGGAGGCGTCTTGTCGATGGGACCATCAAGACGTTCTGGTAACGCCAGGAAGGGCGGGGGCTACGGCCAAGCCATCAGGCTGATTTTATCCGGCGAACCGATCGACGCCGAAGTGACGCACCGTATCGGCCTCGTGGAATTTCTGGCAAACGACGCAGTGTTACTCGATCAAGCGCGTGCGTTCTGCAAAAAGCTCGCCAGTTATAGCCCAGCCGCGGTTGAGGCGGCGACAGCCGCGGTTCGCATCGCTTTGAATGCGCCTCTCACTACCGGTCTCGCTTACGAAAACGAGATGAATACGCTATGCCTCGCCGCCCGTGATCACGTCGAAGGAGCGCGTGCGCTTATGGAGAAACGGGTGCGCCAACTTCGGCTCGGTGCGCCCCTGAAAACGGAAACCTCGCGATCCAACAACGGGAGACCTACGAGAGTTTCACGTAGTAGGTTGATTCATCGTCGGAAACTTGTATGCGAGCTTCGCTGAGCACGGAGAGAATCCGTCCTTGCGTGAGAAAATGTAATCGGTTACTTGACGAGGTGGACAAGGAGGAGGAGTCTCGTGGGCAGGATCTGTTGGGTCTAGCGGTGCAATTTCCGGAGCCAGTCGCGCCATGAGTGGCGAGTTCGTGTCGTGCCGCGAGGCCGACGGATCGACTGCCGCCGTGACGTCGCGCGGGTGGCGTTTCATGATCCGCGTTTTCAACGCCCTGCTCCCTGCTGCCGTTTTCTTCGCGCTGATCGTGGCGTGGTGGGCGGCCGTCGACATCGGCAAGGTGCCATCCTATCTGCTGCCGCCGCCCGAAGACGTGTTGCCGCGGATCGTCGCCGACCATCAGAGCTTCATCAATCATAGTTGGATCACCATCCAGGAGATCCTGCTCGGGTTCGGCTGGTCCGTAGTGACGGCTATTCCGCTTGGACTGCTCATCGCACTGTCGCCGCTCGCCAAGCGAATGCTGTATCCGCTCCTTGTCTTCGTCCAATTGGTGCCGAAGATTGCGATTGCGCCGCTGTTCGTTGTGTGGCTGGGATTCGGGCTCACCTCGAAGGTGATGTTGACGTTGCTGCTCACCTTTTTCCCGCTCTTATTGGCGAGCATCGCGGGCTTTCAGATTCTAGATCAACGACTGCTCTACCTGACGCGATCGATGGGCGCCACGACGTGGCAGACATTCCGATATCTACGCTTTCCAGCCGCACTGCCCGTGATCTTCGGCGGGCTCAAAACCTCGGCGACCATCGCGGCCACGGCGGCCGTCGTGGCGGAGTTCGTGGGATCGAATAAAGGCCTCGGTTACGTCTTGCTCCAAGGCACGGCGAATCTCGATACGACCCGCGTCTTCGCCGTTCTCTTCTTGCTGACGGTCATCGGCCTGACGCTCAACTCCATCGTGGAGGCCGTCGAATATTTCATGACGCCTTGGCAGCGAAATCAAGGCAAGAGCTGACTCGGGCGAAAGCTACGCCCGTTTACAACGCTGGAGGAACCCATGACTAGGACTACCGCGATGAGACGCCTGCTCGGTCGAACCCTAACCGCGACCCTGTTCGTAGCGGCGTCCGCTCTATCGTCCACCCCCTCATCGGCGCAGACCAAGCTCACATTTCTGCTAAACGTTCCGCCCGCCGGCTACAATTCTGGGTTCGAACTCGCTGTCGAGAAGGGCTTGTACAAGGAAGCAGGTCTCGATGTGACCATCGAGCCGGGCAATGGATCGCAGACCACGGCGCAACTTCTGGCGGTTGGCAAATACGAGGTTGGATTCGCTGATTCCGCGCCGGCGATGAAGCTCATCTCGCAGGGCGCGAAGTTGAAGGTACTCGCTACGATCCTGCAGGGCAATCCAAACGCGGTGACCGCGCTCAAGAGGACGGGCCTCAAGTCGGTGGCGGACATCAAGGGCCGCTCCGTCGCGATGCCGACCGCCGGATCCCAAGTGTCAATGTTCCCACTGGTGCTCGCGGCGAACAATCTCAAGGAGAGCGATATCGAGCTGGTGAACATGCCACCTGAAGCGATGGTGAGCGCGCTGATCCAGGGCACGGTCCAAGTCATCCTTGGATCGGTCGATCAATTTGACATTCAGTTGAAGAATCAAGGCCAGCAGTTCGACAGTTTCCTGTTTATCGATTCGGGCGCGCCGACCGTCTCGACATCTATCATAGCCTCCGAGGACTTCCTGGCGAAGAACCCAGACGTTGCGAGAAAGTTCGTCGCGGCAAGCCTCAAGGGCTGGTACGCTACGCTGGACAATCCGGCGGAAGCCGTGGCGGCCATGAAGAAGCTGTTCCCCGACGCCAACGAAAAGCTCGCCCCTGCGCAGATCGAGGCAACCCGGTTTTTGATGTGCGTCAATAATGCCAAGTTCGTCGGCAAGGCGCTGACGCCGCAGTGGGATGATACGGTCAAGATATTCGTGAAAATCGGCGTTCTGCCAGGCCATGTTCCCGCCTCGAAGTACTACACGTACGACTACTTGCCGCCGGACTCGCAACTGCGTCCGTGTCCGATGAAGTAAGGTTATCGTTCCGTGTCCGGATGACGGAGAGCAAGCACATAAACGGCACGCGCGGCATCCGCCTGGAGATCGATCAGGTGGGCAAGGTGTTCGGCGTGGGGACCGATACCCCATTCGAGGCTCTTCGCCCGTTGAGCGTCGATATCCTGCCGGGCGAGTTCGTGTCTGTGGTCGGTCCCAGCGGTTGCGGCAAAAGCACGTTAATGCTGATGGTCGCCGGCCTTCTCGAGCCCACGACGGGCACTGTGCGGGTCGGCGGTAAGCCGCTGACCGGAGCGATGACGGATGTCGGCATCGTGTTCCAGGATCATCTGTTGATGGACTTCCGCACGGCGCAGGACAACGTGCTCCTCCAGGGCATCATAAGGAAATTGCCCATGGCCCCCGTGCGCGAACGGACGCGGGAACTGTTTGACCGCCTTGGCTTGTCGCCGCAGGCTGCGAACCGTTATCCGCACCAGCTTTCCGGCGGCATGCGCCAGCGCGTCTCTTTGGCGCGCGCCTTGGTGCTTGGTCCATCGGTTCTGCTGATGGACGAGCCGTTCGGTGCGCTCGACGCTTTGACCCGTCTCCAGGTCCGCTACGATCTTGAACAGCTCTGGATGAGCGATCGGCCAACGGTTCTCTTCATCACTCATAGCGTGGAGGAGGCCGTCGGCCTATCCGACCGCATCGTGGTGATGTCGCCCTCGCCGGGGAAGGTTGTTGAGGAGCTCCGAATCGATATCCCTCGGCCGCGTCCCTTGACGCTCGGCGAGGAGCCCGCGCTCGCGGGTTATTCCAAGCGAATCTACGACCATTTTGCCCGGTTGGGCGTCATCCACCGGGAAGCGATCAATCGGGGCAGCAGTCCCTAGCTGCGCAAATGACCGACGTGGAAGTCATTTGCGTCGAAGGCGCCAAGGGCTGGCCGGGCGTTATCGGGTTCCTCGAGATCGATGTGCCATCAGAGCAGCGTTATTCGACAATGTACGCCGAGACCCCAATATCGAAAGGTCTTAACGCATGAGCGAGACGTGCGTGCAGCTGGTCGACGGCGCCACCCGCATTTACGGAATCATCGGCGACCCGATCGCCCAGGCTAAATCGCCTACTGTGTTCAATGAGAAATTCCGCGACATGGGCAAGAACGCGGCGATGGTTCCACTGCATGCAAAGCCGGCCAGCTTCGACGGGTGCGTGCGCGGCCTAAAATCGCTCGCGAACTTCGATGGGCTGCTCATCACGCTTCCTTTCAAGACCAGCATCGTCCCTCACATCGACAATATTTTGCCGGCTGCAAAACGCATAGGCGCGATCAACGCAGTGAGGCGCGAGTCGGACGGCACGTGGTCGGGCGACATGTTCGACGGAAAGGGGTTTGTCGCCGGACTGCGCGTGAGCGGCCTCGACCCAAGGGGACGGTCAATCATGTTGATCGGCGCGGGTGGAGCCGGGAGCGCTATTGCCGATGCACTCGCCGAAGCCGGAGCATCGACCATCGCGATCTTCGATTGCGGCGCAGGCAAGGCGAAGGGGCTCGCCGCCAGGATCGTCAAATCGCACGCCGGATGCTGTGCGGTCGTTCGGCCTCCGACGATCGAGGCCATGGACGTGCTTATCAATGCGACACCCGTTGGAATGGCACCGGGGGACGGCTTGCCGGCCGACTTCGGCCCGTTCAACGACAAGCTGTTCGTCGCCGACATAGTCCCTCGATCGGATGCAACGCCGCTGATCGCGCTAGCACGGAGCTCCGGTTGCCGAACGATGGAGGGCAAGGCCATGGTAACCGGCCAGGTCGATGCGATCCTACGGTTCTTCGGCCTAGTGTAGCTGGCGCGCACCCAAGCCGTTCAACGCAACTTGATCAGCGGCAGCGTGCCAATCCGTATCGCATAGTATGCGGTGATTGTCGGGAGCACATTGCGTTGGTCGATATCCGCAAGGCATGAAACGGCCCCTTGGTCGGCTCTTTGCCGGACATGAGTTTGCCGGCCGCATCGAGCCGCGACATCACCGCTGGATCCAGATCACCCAGTGAGCGGTTCGGCGGCGTCATGAGCCAGCGTCAGTGAGTTTTACGCTGATGCTGCCCGACGTGCCCGCGGTCAGCCCACGGTTGAAGATGGATTTGCCGAACTGGCTGATGCGCTCGGTGGCTTGCCAAGGTGTCACGGCGTTACGCTTTAGGTGGTGGGCCCGAGGATTGGCGAACGATGATCTCTGCGGCGCATTCGAGGCTTTCGCCGATGTCGCGGCCTTCCAGCTTGGCCACCAGCAGGCGCGCCGCGCGGCGGCCAACTTCGTCGCTGAGCACACGCACAGTCGTGAGTGGAACGGTCAACTCGGACATGATCTCGATATCGTCGTAGCCAACGATCGACATCTCTGCTGGTACGCGAATGCCCATCGACTGGCTTTCCAGCAGCGCGCCCACCGTAAGATATGCATTGCCGCAGATTACAGCGGTCGGCCAGGGCTTTTGGGCGAGCAGTCGCCTGAAAAGCTGGCGCCCCTCGTTGATTCCCCAAAAGCCCTGGACGAAATGGCGCGGCTGAATGGCGATGGACCTTTCCGCGAGAGCGTCGCGAATGCCCTGCAGACGCGCTTCGGCGCGGTCATTGTTCCGCGTTGTTTGGGCCACCACACCGAATTGCAGGTGGGTGAGTTCGATCAAATATCGCGTCAGTTCGTAAAGCGCCTTGCGATTGTCGGGACCGACGCAGGTCCCGTGGGTCGCCGGGTTGTAGACGAACGTGTTGACGTAGGGGATGCGGTTTTTCAGCAAGAGCTCGGAAAGGTCTCGATGGTGAACTTCGCCGACGAGAAGCAGTGCGTCGACGCCACGTTCGATTAGCTTGCGAACTTGGTCGTATTCCTGGTCGAGGTCGTATTCGGAGCAGGCGAGCAGCAACGTGCGCCCACTTTTCGCCAACTCGCTCTGGAGACCCTGGATGGCCCGAGCAAAGTCACCGTGCGCGAGCGTCGGAAACACTGCTCCGATCGTGCCGGTTCGCCTGGTCGCCAAGGCTCTGGCGGCGCCATGTGGCACCCACCCCAGATGCCGGATCACGGAAGCGACCCT
>Ga0066395_10000699_pt1 | contig 12401 bp, 13 predicted proteins | sample PanSoiPlot1MoBio_FD_61218 | JGI IMG/M metagenome (GOLD analysis project Ga0066395, IMG submission 61218) | Tropical forest soil microbial communities from Panama analyzed to predict greenhouse gas emissions - Panama Soil Plot 1 MoBio | ecosystem: Environmental > Terrestrial > Soil > Tropical... | reverse complement strand
AGCGCCAGAACGCAGCCTCGTCGAAGATCGCCAGCAGCACCGCCCGGCCACGAACCGACCGGTAGCTGTTCGTCGCGATCACCACATCGACGCCGTTGCTCAGCTCGAACCCGTCCCGCGTCTCACGCTGCACCGTCGCCGCAAGGTACGGAATGTCCTGGAAATACGACCTCACGTAATTCAGCACGATCGTCGCCTGCGACCGGTCAACCGCAAGGCACATCACCGCCGCACGCTCACCGCCCCTGAGCCGCCCAGCAGGCTCGAAGAATGACGCTGCCTGTGCAGCGATCACGCTCGCGATGCTGTCCTTGCCAGCCCTCCGTCCAGCAACGACCCACAACTCGCGCGCCTGCGCCGCAGGCGGCTCGCGCTCGGCCACCGACCGGAAGAACTCCCGCTCCGCCTCCGACATCGGCAGCGCGAACGCAGCCTTGAGGATCGTCTTCCAGCCGTCCCAGCTCGCGCCGTCGAACCACGGCTGGAACAGGTTCGGGTCCTCGATCGTCTCGATGATGTTCATCATGGCGACGCCCCCGCCCTGGCAGCGGCGTAGTCACGGATCGTCGTGACCTTCGACGTGGCCGGCGCCGGCAGCATGCCTTCGAGCTTGGCGTACGCATCGATCAGCTTCGGCAACGCGTCAGCGTCGGCACCGCGCATCGTCGAGAGCAGCCGGCACATCCCCATGACGACCTCGCGGTCGACCACCGACAGGCGATCCCGCCCACCATGCCGCTCGCAAAGCGCCTCGAACAACTCGGCGATGCTGGTGGCGAGCGCAAGGTCCGTCACCGGCGCGCCTCCTGGAGGCGTCTTGGCGTCAGGGTAGGGTGGGGTAGCGGCCGGGTCCGTTTCACGCATGGGCGGCGTCCCCTGCACAGCGGGCGGGCCATCCTGGATGGCAGGGTCGCTCATCGCTTCGCCCCGTTCTTGGCCGCAGCGTATTCCTTGAGCGTCGTCGGCTTGGGCGCGGCCGGAGGAGACGGCGCACCGGCGAGCCCCAGGTCGTTCAGCAGCTGCGAGAGCAGGCGGCCGCAGCGAACGACGTGCTCGACTTTGACGCCATGCCCCTCAGCCTTCGACGCGCACGCCGCAGCGTTCTTGAGCATCGCCGCCTCGACAGCGTTGGGCTCGCGAGAATGCGTGTCCCTGAACAGGCTCGTGAACGCTTCCAGATGGCGTTGCGCCCTGGTCTTGCCCGAAGGGTTCGCGGAACGACCTTTCGGCCATGGACGGCCAAAGATGCGGCGTGGTTGCTCTTGTGCGTGCGGGTCTTGGTGCTGTGGTTGCTGCATGGCGCCGCCACAATGCCACGTCCAACGACACCGAACTAGCGTACTTGAGTTTTGTTAATCTCGATTAATTCACAACGTTTTCAACGCGCCAGGAAACCATGTCAAGAGCATGTCGACTCCGCCCCGGCAACGAACGCGAGCCGAAAAGCGGTGTCGTGGGGGTGGGATCGCGGGCGTCAAGCGGCTAGATACGGCCATCCGTGGTAGCCAACGTTCCTTACCGCGACGCCGGGCTGGCCTGACTATCCGCCTATCCGCGCGGGCCGCGTTGACGTTCGTCTGGTTCGTAGTAGGCGCGCATCGCTTCTAGGTGGTCAGTCTGAATGTGCGCCAAATTTCTCATAGCCCGGACGTCTCCGACAACTTGGCCGAATGCAAAAAGCACAGCGGCCGGAACTGATAGGACAACAGCGATCCCAAAAATCACAGGACCGCCCGTAACCGGGCCAGGGGTTGGTATAGGCACAGCCATCATGAGGGCAAATGTCGCCCAGACAAGGACGAGATAGATGAGGGAAACAATCTTCAGGAATGTAGCCAACTGCGCCTCCCCCATGGATGAGATGGCTTAGGTGGGTTTGCATTGGCAATCGGAGGGGCTGACTTGTAACACGGTACCCGCCTTGGTGTACACTTATGCCTTGTATAAAGCGCCTACGGTGTGCAGCCGACTCAGCCGCGTCGAACGCGAGCGCAAAAAGCGACGTTGGCTATCAACGTCTGGCTGGTGGGGGCGCGCCTTTGTAGAGACATCGTTTTGATCTGCTGGTCGATGGCGTTGATCTGGCTGGTGAGGTCAGTGCGCCACCAGCGCAGCATTGCGGTCATTCCGGTGCGGTCGATCTGGTCGGCAACTTTGTCGAGGGCTTCGGCGGCGATGCGCCTCTTGTCCTTGAGGGTGGCGATGCGTTCGCGCTGGATCGTGGTCGCGGTCATGTCTGGCTTATCGGTGAGCTTGCGGGTGGAGGATTTGCGGCCGTCTGGCGCGCAGCGCGATTGCGGGCGCGTTCCTTCTTCAATTTCGCTTTCAACCTGACGATCTCCTCAGCGTTGGCCTGGGCTGCTGGGTCTACCCATGTCGTCGCTAGATTGACGTCGCCGAAGCCTTCGAGATTGACCGGCTGTTTCTGGCACTCCTCCGCCCATGCTTGGATTTCGGCGGAATGGTCCGGCAGCTGATAGTCCTCAGGCCTAATGTTGAGCAAGCCGAACTGGTCGATCGCCTTCCGACGCCTGCGCTTTGCGATCTTGCCGGGCTTCCATCGCCTCAGCGCATCGACGAACCCGGCGGTCCACTCGGCGCCCTCGGTGTTCAACAGATTTAGGATGGCGGTCTCGCGGTCGAAATGCTTGCCGTCCGAATGCGGCGCCAAGACCTTCTCGGCCAGCTTGGCCTCGGCATTTCTTTTGGCGCGCCACTTGGCCTGGCGCTCGGCGTTCGACGTGCTCATTTTGGAAACCCTTTTTCCGTTTCGACGCCGCGGGATTTGTGGTAGTATCTCCGGGTTGTTTGGCATCGTGAAGCACGCCGCGACGCGCCGATAATTACGTAACAAACCCAGAGGCGCGTGTAAACCCGACCATACCCAGCAATTACGTAACAGTTTTCACGTCCCAATGTATATTGGGCGATGTTTTTCTGTACACTGGAGGGCGCGGGTATACATTCGGCCGTGTTGTCATTGTAGCACAACGATTACTGAGCGATCGGTGTACACTGAAACGTACATCGGCGATGTATATTGGTGCCGATGTATATATTGCAGATTTTGCAGGATGTGCGCGTGGCAGTAGGGTATGTCGGATGCCGGTCTACAAAGTGGATCTTCGTCGCGAAACTGTTTTGAGAAAACTAGGATGTCACTGCGACAGTAGAATATCTCGCATTGTGGCCCGGCCCCGGGAACGTATACCGAGGCCGGGTTTCTGGCTAAACGGCGTCTTTTCGGATCGGGACGACCTTGGTGCAATAGTCGGCCCAAGCTTCGATCAGGCGGCGCCGCTTTTCCAACGCCCTCCCTCTCCGGTAGGCAGCTTCTGATCCTTTGACGACCGCGTGGGCGATTTGCATCTCGATCGTCGTCCTGTCGTGATCAGTGCAGTCGGACGCCCAGTCGACGAAACTGGACCTGAAGCCGTGCACCGTCACCGGGTCGCCGTCCCGGTCGCGGTAGTCGCAGATGGCCCGCAACCGAGACAGCATCGCCGACGTGCATATGGTGTCGGTCCCCTTCCGGTTCGTGTGGTGACTCGGAAACACGTAGTCGTTGACCCGGCCCGGGTCGCGGCGCCGTATCCTCGGAAAATGGCGATACCCGGATTTGAGCGTGAAAGCGCGCTGATCTAACAGGATGGCCATCGCCCGGTCGGACAACGGCACCTCATGATTTTGACCGCTCCTCTTGCCGGTCTTGGTGCGCTCCGCGGGGATGACCCACATTCGCGCCTCGAAATCGAACTCCGGCCAGGTGGCAGAACGGATTTCGTCCATCCGGCCGCCGCAAAGGATGGCGAGTTCCAGCGCCCTGGCATCCCTACCGTCGACCGAACGCAGCTTTGCCATGAATTCCGGAACCATGTTGTAGGGGAGGGCAACGCGGTTCTTCTTTTTGTGGATCAGGTGCGGGGACGGCAAGAGATGCCGGAGGATATCCCAGCGGGCCGGATTATCGCCCTCGCGATACTTGTGGGCGGTCGCCATCTGCAAGACGCGCTCTATCAGATTCCGAACGAGGTCGGCAGATTTCAGGGTCTTCCAGATGGGAGTCAGGGTCTCGACTACCAGATCGGTGTCGATCTCCCGCACGTCGAGCGCGCCGAGCGTCGGATAGGCATAGGTTGAGAGCAAGATTCTGTACCTTCCGTCGGTCGGACGTCGTTTGCCGCTTTTCCATTCATCGCGACGGGCGGCGATCCACTGTTCGGCCATCTCCTCAAATGTGATGGTCTTCAGCACCTGCGCCTTCGCCGCCACCTCCTTCGCCTTGACGGTTGCGGCCTGGGCGTCGCGGTGCGCCTTCGGATCGATGCCCTGCTTCGCGAGGCGCAGGTATTCGTCCCCCTTCTGGCGCGCGTCGGCATAGGAGACGTCGGGCCACTTGCCGAGTCCCATGACGCAGGCTTTGCCGTTCAGCGTGTACCGCAGCACGAAATTACGGTTGAGCCCGGTCTTGCCGTCGTCGACGCGGAACTGAAGGCCATCGCCGAGGCCGTACATGCCGGGCGGCAGGTTGCCGAGGTCCTTGATCATCTTGGATCTCGTCATGGCTTTGCCCCCCTCTTGATCGCAGCGCCGGCCAGGGTGGCGACCGCGCCCAGCCATGCCGATGCCATCTCGGCGTCACCATGGACTCCGAGCAGCTCCACTTCGTCGCAGTTCGCGACGAGCGCAGCAGGATCTATGGTTTCGAGAGCGTCGCAGAGGTCGCTGATCAGCGCCTTCGCGACGGCGGCGGGCGACGGTAGAGGTGATTCCGCCATGGCGGCGTATTCGGCCAACCACCTCTCGGCAGTGTCGTCGAGCGCGCTCATCGCCCACCCCCGATCGCCACCATGCGGTTGGCAACTTCGATCACCCAGTTGCACAGCGTGACCACGTCGTTCCGCGTGATCTCGCGCCGAACCTTCCAGGCAATCTCCAGGACCTCTTCCGTCGTGGTGCCGGTGGACGACGCCGGAGGCGCGGCCCTTGCTTCGCGCTCCGCCCGCTTGTACGGGGCGTCAACGCTGGGTGTCGGCGCAGGGACCGATGACTTGTTGAGGGCGTCGAGGCGCTGCCAGAGCTGTTGCTTCCGCTCCGGCGTCGCCAGCGCCGGCGGGCTGCGCAGCTCCTCCTGAATTTCCTTCAGGCTCATCGTCTCGACGTCGGGTAGCGGCGGAGGTTCGGGCTTGGGCTTGTGCGCCTGCTGCTGGCGGCCCTTGGTGTCCGTGACGTGTAAACCAGTTAACACGTCACCCGACTGCTCCAGCTTCTTGCGCTCCTTCGACACCGTCACGTTGCTGAAGCCGGTCTCGTTGGCGATCTGCCGGCTGGACTTGGTGGGGGTGGCCTTGATGATCTCGCGCAGCAGCTCTACCCGCTTCTCGGGAAACAGGTGCCGACGATGGATGTTCGCCGAAACGACGTAGGTGAAGATCTCGTCGTCCTCCAGCACGACCTCTTCGAAGTTGTCGAAGTTGGGCCTGTTGTCGGCCTGGAAGATCGGGACGCCAGCAATCTCCATGGCGTCTAGTCGGTTGCGCCCGTCAATGACGACCCAGTCATCTCGCAGGATGACCTTGATCTTCTCGTGTAGCCCGTTGGCCGTGATGTCGTCGCCCAGCTCCCGCAGCTCTTCCTCGCCCATCATCGGGAACAGGTCGGCAGCGGGATGAACCTTCAGGTGGTCGCGCCAAGTGGGCTTGCGCGCGGCCGGCGATTCGTTACCTGGAGTCCGTGTAGGCGTCGCGCTCGCACTCTCCTCCGGAGCCCCGCCCGGCCTGGCCGCCAGCGGGCTTCATTGCCTTCTTGGCCATGGCGCGTCACCCCTGACGGTTCGTCTTGCGGGGCGGCGGGGGACCGAGCAGCTGACGTGGGGTGGCCTCCCAGAGCCGGCCCCGCTTGGTGCCGCTGAGGTAGCCCTTCTCAAGCCGGTAGAACACCTGGGGCTCCGACAGGGGGACGTCGCGAGTCTCGTTGAGAAACGCCGTGATGGCCTTAACCCCGCTCAGGGTGCGGTCCATCGGGTCGAGCACAATGCTGGTGGGGGAATGGGACGTTGCGACTGACATGGCTCCTCCTGAGAGCGTCTGCTGGAGACGACTCTCCCTGAGGAGCGGGTCTGCCCGCCGCAAGAAGGAGAGTCGTCTCCTTCTTGAGGACGGGCCTGACCGCCACCAAGAAAGAGAGAGTGCGTCTCTCCTCCTTGAGGACGGGCCTGAGGCCCCCGACACATTATGCGTAATTCAACCTATTTCGATTTGTCAACACCGCCTCAGATGGACTTCGAGACAACCACGACCCATGTCAAGTTCATGTCAAGTCGAGCATTTCGGAGACGCTAAAAATCGTTACAAATCAATGGTGGCTGCTCGACATGGAAACGCCGGCCTCGGGGACCGGCGTCTCTGGTTATCTGCTTGATGTTGCAACTTATTTTGGGTGGCTGGGGGACCTGGATTCGAACCAAGATTAACGGAGTCAGAGTCCGCTGTTCTACCGTTGAACTATCCCCCACCTAAGCTGTTGATTAACAACACGGCTTTACAAATCCGAGCCGAAAGTTTTACAAATCGGCCTGTCGCGGCGACATATATAACGCTGTCGCGGTGTTCCGTCTATCCCTCTGGCGTAACCAGTTTGAGGCGCTTCCGACCGTCAGCGGCTAGGCCCATCTGATCCCTAAACCTCATGGAGTGATCGACCATCTGGCGCGACATGCCGATGTCGTTGGATATCTGATCAACGTCGTAGCCTTCGGCCCAACGTGTTAGGACGCCAGCTCCTCGCAAGCCATGAATGGTCGGACTTTTCGCATCATCAGGGTCGATTTCCCATTCGTACTTCGCGACCTGCGCCGTGATCCACTCCTTCCACTTTGCGCACACCGCGCGACCAGATTCGGTCTTTAGCCAACGGTGCCTCCGGTGAGATTTACAATTCAGCTGCTCCGGCTTCGCGCGAGACGTAAGCCGGAGTGCGGGCGGGCAGGGCGACGGCGGCCTTTCGAACGGTCATGGGGCAGCTATGCTGTGTAATCTTTACAATCGAGAAAAGGCATTAGCGCGTCTAGCGGAACGCGCGCAGCGCACAGCCTGCCACGACCCAAGGATTGAACAAAATGGCCGAAATGCACGCCGAGCTACGTTTTTGCTTCCTATTTGGTCGCAAACTGAGCGGTGGCACCTCATTATCGGCTACGGCGATAGCCGGCGGACATAACGCGTCGCTTGCCCTGCGAAACACAACGGTGCTGGCCGGCGCTTCACGTTGGTGTGCAGGCGTGCCTTTTCCGACCGCAGACCCTGAACGCGCGCCCACGTGTCCTCATCAATGATGCGCAAGTGCGGTGCCGGTGCCACCTGCCAGTCCTCACGTGGGTTTGGCCGTGAAAGTCGCGAACTCACGCCAACCGCGCGAAAGCGTCGTGATGTCAACGCAGCGTCAGGCGCCGGCCGGGATGGGGTAACCCGTGGGGATACGCGTGGGGTTTTGAAACAGTGAAGGGCCGAGGTGCGCAAAACCTCGACCCTTCGAACCCCCCCTGCAGCAAGGGGCATGAACGGTGGATGGACAGCACAGCGGCGAGTCGTCGTCAACACTGGATCTGCTGAGGCTTTGCCGCGGGATCGTCGGGCACAACGAGGACGAGGGAATCCGCGTCCTGATCGAGGTCGAGGGCATCGAGGGCACCGTAAAAGCCCTGAAGGCGGCGTGTCTGCAGGGGACAGGCCCTCCTGCGCGGCTTCACCTCCTCGAGGCCATCGCAAGGGCTAAGCGGGCGAACGGCTCAGCGTCACGGCAGAACCTGCGGCTGGTGTCGTCGCAGCCGGATCCGGACCCGAACTACAGGCCGCCGGATTCCGAGGAGGAGTATCGCCAGAGCGAACCGCTGCCCGACGACGGGACAGGCAAGCATCCAAGCACGCCCGTCCAGGAGATGGAGCGCCGAAAACAGAACAGGGCACTGCATAAGCTCCACAAGTACCTGTTCCAGAACCGGCGCATCAACGCTCGCTGGGACATATGGCTGGAGGGGCACGGCATCGACCAAACGAAGATCTACAGCCCTTACGTTCTCGGCCAGAAACTCGGATTCACGATCGACCTCGACGTCGCGCTCAGGGTTCAGATGGGAAAGTTCCAGCGCATCCTTCCGGTCGGCGAAACCAAGGCGCAGGCCAGCAAGCGACGCGACAAGTTCAACCGCCACTGGAAGCGAAGGAGCAGGAGAATGGCTCACCTCGACGTGGTCGGCGGGACCACCGCCAACACCGCACCGTCCATCACTCGCGAGCAGGCGCTCATCAACAAGCTGCCGTCACCGCCCGGTCGGATCACCATCGCGGAGCTGGCCGATAAACTGCGGCCGCACCTAGCGTGGCGCGACGCCTACGGCAACATGCTGGCTATAACCACCATCAGGATCATGGTCCGGAGAATCGTACACGGCAGACACGCCCAGATCGGCTGCGAGAAGATGACTGACGCGAAAGGACTGCCCACCTACGTCCTGTGGCGCGTCCGTGCACCTCGAAAAACCCGCGTAAAAGACGTATTTTTGAAGTGACGACGTCTTGGAAACCGTTGTGCCACAATGGTTTCATCGATGTCGTACGAAAAACGCGGGGTATCGCGCGATATTGCATGTACGACGTCTTGGGAACCGTTGTGCCACAGGGATTTCTCGAATCGGCCTCAACCCCGAGTCCTATGTACGACGTATTACTTATCTTGCGCCGGCAGGGTGGTCGTGCGACCGGCCGCCGTCGCCTCACAACACCATCCCATCGTGTGGCAAGGCTTTCGAGCGACCGACGGTGAGACGCCCCCTCCCGGAAGCCGCCCCCATCATCATCATCATCATCGAAGGAGACCAACCATGGACCACAGGCAGGCGGCCACCATCCTGAAGGAGATAGCCCGATCGACCAGCGACCCGAGCTGGAAGGACGCACTGGCATTCGCAGCCGGCCACCTCAACGACCATCACCATCAATCTTCAAAGGATAATGACGATGATGATGATGAGTCCCGGCGCCTCGCGGCCAAGTTCCACATCGACCCCGCCACCTTTGCCAAGCTGAAGGCCATCAAGGGCGACGAGACCAACGCCATCCTCCGGCTGGCATCAAGGAAGGACAACCCGAAGGGATACATCCTCACCTGCATCAAGAACGCCGAGCGAGAACTCGCCGAGCAGGAGAAGCAGCGCGAGGCGGTCGAAAAAGAACAGCGCGAAAAAGTAAACCGGGTGAGGTCTCTCATCCGAGACCACTACCTCATAGAACAGAACACACCAAAAGAGCAGCGCGACCCCAGATTACGCGACCTCCGCCATGCCATCCACCGGGCGCTCGACGAAGGCGGCGACCCCGTCAAGCTCAGTGAAGAATATCAGCTCGAAAGGATTCGCATCATAAACGGCGCTGCGACCTGAATGCCCTTCCACGTCGCACTATGATCTGGCAGAGTTGCCTGGATCCGTCGAGGGACAAACCGCCTTCCTACTCGACGAGCCTGCCGGGCTTGGATACAAGCAGATTTCCAAAAAAAGCGTGCGAATCGAGCGTGGCTTGGAAGTCCGTGAAAGGCTTTTCTGAAGACAATTTTCTCTATTTCTTTATTCCCAATCCAGCCGGGCCGATGAGATACGCGAATCTGCTTGAGTCAATCTCTCTTATGAATGCAACAGATAAAGCCAATCGCGATCACAGCGTCTTCCTGCGGCCGCGGACCTCGCCCCGTTGCTTGAGCATTGGATCTATCCCATGAGCAATGACGCCCTGAACGCAATCTGCCCCTACTACACAATGTACCCGCTCGACTTCCCGCTGCGCTTCCTTAAGACGCACGGCAAGCGCGGCGACTGGGTACTAGATCCGTTTTGCGGGCGTGGCACCACAAACTTCGCAGCTCGGCTGCTTGAAATGCCCTCCGTGGGGATCGACAGCAGTCCGGTGGCGGCAGCCCTTGCTAAGGCGAAGCTTGCCACAGCCGGCCCTGGGCAAGTCGTGGCGAGCGCGCGCTCTATTCTCGATGCCGCAAAGGAACCCGAGTGGGTGCCTACCGGAGAGTTCTGGAAGCTCGCATATCATGACAGCACCCTCGCCCGGCTCTGCCAGCTTCGCGAGGCGCTACTCGCCGAGTGTTCGTCGCCGACACGAGTACTACTGCGCGCAATCATTCTCGGCGCGCTCCACGGCCCACGACCGAAGGGGGCGCCCTCGTACTTCTCGAATCAGTCGCCGAGGACGTTCGCGCCGAAGCCGAAGTACGCGGCGATGTTCTGGACTCAACGCGGCATGCGCCCCGACGAGGTCGACGTGCTATCGATAATTCAGACGCGGGCGGAACGCTACCTCGCTGAGCCGCCGCCAGACGTCAAAGGCTTGGTGCAGCTCGGCGATAGCCGAAGGGCGGACACGTTCAACGGCGTTCCGAAGGCGCACTTCGTGGTTACCTCGCCTCCGTACTTCGGCATGCGTACCTACCTGCCGGACCAGTGGCTCCGGCTCTGGTTCCTAGGTGGCCCAGATTATGTCGATTACCGACAGCCCGAGGGACAGCTCGAGCACTCGGGCGCCGACCAATTTGCCGCCGAGATGCGCCGCGTTTGGAAGAATGTTGCTTTGCGCACGACGGAGGGGGCGCGCCTCGTCATCCGCTACGGCGGAATCCATGATCGCGACGCCAAGCCGATGTACGTACTAAAGAAATCCTTGGTCGACTCCGGCTGGAAGGTGGTGACCGCCAGGGCGGTGCCCGACTCCGACCGCGGGCGCCGACAGGTGCGGCAGTTCCATGCCGAACCAAAGAAGGCCATCACCGAATATGACGTGTACTGCCACCATGCTGACGGGGCTCATCAGTGACAAAGGAAAACCGGAAGAAGCCAACTGCGGCCGCAAAAACACAGCAGGCGGAGGGGAATCATCTCCTCGAGTTCGAGAAGGTCTCGTTCGATGACGGCACGAGGAAGCCTAAGACAACCGACGAGGAACTGAACAGCCGCTACGCGAAGGGCGAGATCCGCATTGTTACCGAACAGGCGCGGTACCCGCTCGCCGGAATTCTCGGGATGCTCAGCGAGAAGATAGAGGGCGAGGGCGGCGAGAAAGAGTTCCGGTACAAGCTCGATCCCGAATACCAGCGTCGCCACCGCTGGAGCAAAGAGAGGAAATCGAGGCTCATTGAGTCGTTCTTGATGAACGTGCCGGTGCCCCCAGTATTCCTGTACGAGCGCGACCTGGCTCGCTTCGAGGTGATGGACGGACGACAACGCCTAACCGCGCTAAGCGATTTCTACGCCAACAAGTTCGAACTCACCGGGCTGCAGTACTGGTCAGACCTCGACGGTCGAACGTATTCAAAACTTCCGTCAAAGATAAGAGACGGCATCGATCGCCGCTACATCTCGTCGATAATCCTCCTGAAGGAGACAGCGGCCAGCGAGGAACAGGCCGCGATGCTGAAAAAGATGGTGTTCGAACGCCTCAACTCGGGAGGGGTGAAGCTCGGGAGCCAGGAGACGCGCAACGCTGTCTACAACGGCCCACTGAATAGGCTGTGTCTCGAGCTCTCGGAAAACGAGAAGTTTCGACGTATGTGGGGTATCCCGCTCGATCCTAAACCAGAGGAGAAGAACGACGACGAAGAGACGGACGAGACCAGCGACGAGTCGACCACTGCGGGCATGCGCATGTTCGAGAAGATGGAGGACGCGGAACTCGTGTTGCGCTTCTTCGCCTACCGGAAGATCGGGGAGTTCAAGGCGGGGCTCAACAAGATTTCCGAGTTTCTCGACCGGTTTATCGTGGCCGGCAACAAGTTCCCGGAACAAGGACTTACGGAATACCGCTCGATGTTTGAAGCGACCGTGCAGTTCCTTTGGGAGGTGCTAGGGGTGGAAGCTTTCACCGTTCTCGATCCTTCGAAGCGGCGACCAACAAAGATCGTGTACGATCCGCTCATGTTTGCCGCGAACCGCCCCGACGTGGTGCCTCATCGGACCAAGCTCGTCGCGAACAAGGCCGCGCTGCGCAATGAGCTAAACGCAATTTATCAGAAGAACGAAGCCCTCTTCTCCGGGCGTCGCACCAACTTTAGGGATACTCAAGACCGGAATCGTTGCGTGAGCGAGGCCTTCTCCAACGCGATCGCCAAGATAAAGAAATAGAGATCCGCGAAGGAGCCTGACTGTGCGTTCTACGTTGGATGAATTCACGAAGGAGTTGGGCGAACTAGAGACTCTGGTGGCATCGATAACCCCAGTCAACGAGGCGCTCGCCGAACACAAGAACTCACTCGTGCGGAAGTACGTATCTGTCCGCCGCCGGTTCGATTACGCCGCATTCGCCGTCGCGCTGTACGCCTCGTTCGAAAAGTTAATCGAAGCTTTTATA
>Ga0066395_10000693_pt1 | contig 12492 bp, 10 predicted proteins | sample PanSoiPlot1MoBio_FD_61218 | JGI IMG/M metagenome (GOLD analysis project Ga0066395, IMG submission 61218) | Tropical forest soil microbial communities from Panama analyzed to predict greenhouse gas emissions - Panama Soil Plot 1 MoBio | ecosystem: Environmental > Terrestrial > Soil > Tropical... | reverse complement strand
CGACGATCCCGGTCAGCGCCAAGCCGGCCGCGCCCGAGGCGCGCAAGCGTTACGTCGCGCGGATGGTGACCAAGCCGATCAAGATCGACGGCAAGCTGGACGAGGCGGCCTGGGCGTCGGCGCCGTCGACCGGACCGTTCGTGAACACGATGACCGGGGGCGCCGTTCCGCAGAAGACCGAGGCGAAGCTGCTGTGGGACAAGAAGTTCCTCTACGTCGGGATCGAAAACGAGGACTCTGACGTCTGGGCGAAGCTGGACAAGCGCGACGACAAGCTGTGGACCCAGGAGGCGGACGAAATCATGATCGACGCCGACGGCAACGGTCGCACGTACATCGAGCTGCAGGTGGCGCCCAACGGCAACCTCTTCGACACGTATCTGCCGGAGCGGCGCAAGTACGAGGACACGATCGATCCAAAGCTGAAGCCGTTCTCGTGGAACTCGAAGACCGTCGCCAAGGTGCGGGTGGACGGCACGCTCAACAAGCGCGAGGACCAGGACAAGGGATGGACGGCCGAGCTGGCGATTCCGCTGGAGGACGTCAAGGGAATGGACACGTCGACGACGCTGGTGCTGCCGCCGCAGCCGGGCCACGTCTGGCGCATCAACATGTTCCGGATGGACGTGCCGCAGGGCAAGCCGCAGCAGGCGTCGGGCTGGTCGCCGCCGATGATCGGCGATTTCCATGCCCTCGACCGGTTCGGCGAGCTGGTATTCGGCGACGCGCAGGGCGCCGTACCGCCGCCTGCGCCGGCTCCGCTGACGGCGGCGAAGGAGAAGGCCGGGGGTGGGGCGTCGGCGCCCGTGACCACGGCCAGCGATCGCAAGGCGACGGCCGCGACGAAGACCGGCGGCGCGAGCAAGAAGAAGTAATGCCGACGGCAATCTCCTCCCTCGCCCCGCGAAGCGGGGAGAGGGCGGGGGTGAGGGGCCGCGTCCTGATCGCCGTCGCTCTGGTGGCGGCGTGCACGACGACGTCGGGATCGGTCTCGACGCCCGCGCACGCGGCGGCGCCACGTCCGTCCTCCGGAACGCCCGGCGGCTTCGAGGGCAGCCAGGCGCCGGCGTTCGCGCCGGCGGGGGAGGGCGCGACCCGCTACGCGCCGACGGCGGCGCGGGATGGACGCCGGCCGCCGCCTGCCGACGACCTGCGGCGATCGCTGCTGGCCGAGGTGCGGGCCGCCGCCCGCAAGGCCGGGGTCCGTCCGCCCGCCGAGGATGCGCGCCTCGACTGGGCGATGACCGATCTGGCGCAACACCTGCGCGGCGAGGAAGTGCCCGCGCTCGACACGCTCGAGTTCCTCCTCGGCCACTACGGCCTGATCGAACCGTCGCCGCACATCCTGCTCTCGAGCGCGCCCCTGCGGGCAGGTGTCGAGATGAGCCCGTCCGGCCGCACCGAGCTCGTCGAGATGATGCGCACCGCCCACATCGGCCGCGTCGGGATCGGCGTCGATCGATCGGCCGACACGGTGACGATGGTCTTCGGCCTGCAGGAGACGCCGGTCGCGCTGCTGAACGAGATCCCGCGTCGCCTGCCGGCCGGCGGGCGCGCGGAGATCGCGATCCGCATCGCCGCCGGGCTCACGAAGCCGGAGGTGGTCATCACGGCGCCGGGCGGCTCGGTCAGCGAGCAGACGCCGCCCCTGGCCAAGGGAACCGTTCGCGGCGAGCTCCGCTGCGCGGCCAACGGGCGATATCAGGTCGAGATCGTGGCTTCGGGGACGACGGGCAGCGCGGTCCTTGCCAACTTCCCGGTGTACTGCGGCGTCGCGCCGCCGACGGAGACACCGCGCGGCGCGGGCGTCCGGCCGGTCGCGGTGACGCCGGAAGAGGCTGAACAGCGGATGCTGGTTCTCATGAATCGCGATCGGAAGGCCGCAGGCGTCCCGCCCCTCGTGCTGGACGACAAGCTGACCGCGATCGCGCGCGCCCACACGCACGACATGGTCGATCACGATTTCGTCGGCCACGTCTCGCCGCGCACGGGCAACACCGTCGAGCGCGTCCACCGCGCGGGTCTGGCGCCGACGTTCATTTCGGAGAACGTCGGGCGCGGCTACACCGTCGACGAGGCCGAACAGGGCTTCATGGCCAGCCCCGGCCATCGCGCCAACATCGTCGAATTGCACGCCTCGCGCGTCGGCGTCGGCGTCGTGTTCGGCCCGTCGACCACGGGCCTGCGGCCGCTGTTCGTCACCCAGCTCTTCAGCAATTGAACGCCGGAAGACGGGTCGGCTCAGAAGCGGGCGGACAGAAGCAGTCCGGCGTCGAGCCCGGCCCGGCCACCGTCGGCGGCGCGCGCGGGCAGGAGGAGCGGCGCCAGCGCGACGCCGCGGGCGGACGGCGGGTGATGGCGCTGGTTGAAGTCGCGCGCCGCGACGCCCGCATCGATGACGCTGGCGACGGTCAGCGCCAGCAGGCCCGCGACCGCCAACTCGGCGTAGCCTCGGGCAGTCGGATCGGGATCCTCGCTTAACAGATCGTGGGACTTCGCCTCGTAGATGAGCAGGCTCGAACAGAGAGCGCGGGCGGTCGAGAAGATCAGCGCCCGCCAGGGTGCGCCCGCGTAAAGCTCGCCGATCGAAGGGCCGAAACTGACAACGCTGAAGCTGACCCCCAGGCCGGCCGGGCCGTTGTAACCATTGCCCGGGAGCATGTCGAGGGCGATGATGCCGCCCACCACCCCCGCGAGCGACTGCACGACCGCGAGCCCGGGATTCACCGACTCGGCCGGCGGCGCCTCCGGCCCACCGGGCGTTTCGCCGATCGCCGGCGGGGGCGCGTGCGCGAGTTGAACGTCGGATACAAGGGCGTCCGGCGCCGGGCTCTCGGCTCGGGCCAAGCCGCCGACGAGGGTGACGCTTCCCAGGACGGCGACCGCGATGCGCAACACGGGAGGTTTCAACATGGCACCGCCGCGGGAACGCAAACCCGATGCCAGCTGGCGTATCCGAGCCGCCTCCCAGATCTTCGCCGGCTCGTGCCGCTTCAAGTGCGCGCTGATGTCGAAGACCTGACGCCCGCGTTCAATTGCTCGGACGGTCGGGCGCGACCAGAACCACCGGACCGGCGGGCGTGCGCGCGACGAGGCGGGCTGCGCCCGGCGGCAAGGATTGCAGCGCGGCGGTGATCCGGCGGCGTTCGTCATCGGAAAGCGCGTCGATCGGCACGAGCTCGCCGACGATCGCCTCGTACCAGATTGAACGGCGATCGTCGGACAGGCGCAGCACCCGCTGCACGAACGGTCCGCCGGCCGCCGCGATGCCACGCAGCCGCTCCAGGCCGGTGTCCTCGAGTGGCTGGGCGCGCTCCTCGATCAGGATGTTGCGCGCGGTGCGGGCGTCGCGCCGCAAGGCGACGCGCGCCTCGGCCGACTGCCAGAGCACGTGCTCCTCGTCCCCCGGTTGGGGCGACATCGGCAGGGCGGCCAGGCGCTCGCTGGCCTCGGTGGCGGCGGTCGCGATCGGAACCGCGATCGCCTCGACCGGCCACGACGCGACCGCGTCCGCCATCTCGGCCGCCGACCCGAAACGGTCAGCGGGTGCCTTGGCGAGCGCGCGGCGCAGCGCCTGATCGTGCGCGGCGCTCAGGGTGGCCCGCGAGGCCGTCGCCGCCGGCGGCTCCTCACCCAGATGTTGGCCGACCAGATCCGGGCCGAGAAACGGCGGGCGGCCGGTCAGCGCCTCGAACAGCGTCGCACCGAGCGAATACAGATCGGCCGCGGCGCCGATGGGCGCGTTGCTGATCTGCTCGGGCGACATGTACGCGAGCGTCCCCAGGAAGCCCCCCGATTGCGTCTGTCCGAAGTCGGCCAGGTGCGCGCCGCCGAAGTCGCCCAGCTTTGCGTTGCCGGCGGCGTCGAAGAAGATGTTGGCGGGCTTGACGTCACGATGAACGATGCCGCGCTCGTGCGCGGCGCCCAGCGCCGCCAGCAGGTCGAGGGCGAGGCGGCGCGCGGCGGCCGGCGTCAGTGGCCCTGCGGTGGCCAGCCGATCGGCCAGCGTGCCGCCCGGCATCAGCTCGAAGACGAACAGGCCGGAGGGCGGCTGGGCGTCATAAAGCGTGACGATGTTCGGGTGGCGCAAACGGCCCGCCGCCTCGGCCTCGCGCGCGAAGCGGAGGTACGCCTGCTGCTCGGGATCGCCGGGCGCGCCGCCGAGCTGGAGCAGCTTCAGCGCGACGGGGATGCCGAGCAGCGTGTCGACCGCCTCGTACACGCGTCCCGTGGCGCCGCCGCCCAGCAACCGGCGCAGCTCGAACCGCCGCGCGACGCCCGTCGTCGGGCTGCGGTCGCGCTTGGCGGCCAGCAGCGACTCTCCCTCCGCGGCCGCCGCCTCGGCTTCTTCCAGCGCGACCAGATCCTCCGGCGCGCGCGGCAGCTCCGGGTGATCCTTGCGGACGCGTTCGACGACCTCGATCGCCGCCCCACGAAAACCGAGCGCGAGCAGCGGGGCCACGAGCGCGCGCAGCGCGGCCGCGCGCAGGGCAGGGGCACGCGCCGCCGCCTGCAGGTGGCGCGCGGCCTCCTCCTGGCGGCCGAGCCGCGTCAGCAACCGTCCCAGCGCCAGACGCGCGGAGGCAGCTTCCTCGCTGCTCCCCTGCGCGATCAGCCGCTCGTAGAGCAGGCCGGCCTCGCGCAGCTCGCCGGCGCGGACACGGGCGCGCGCCTCGTCGAGCGGGGCGCCCCCGCGGCGGTAAAGGGCGGCGGCGCGCTGCCAGGCGCCGGCCCGTTCGGCGGTGCGGCCGGCCTCGAAGAAGCGCCCCCGATCCGCGAACGCGTCGGCGACGGCGATCAGATCGGCGGCGCCCGTGGCGGCGTCGGCGATCTCGGTGGCGCGGGCGGGCAGGTTGGCGTCCAGCGCCAGGCGCACCGCCAGCCCGCGATCCCCCAGGGTCACCGCGAGCGGCAGCGCGTCGACGAAGCGCCAGACGCGCTCGTAAAGCGCGATCGCGCGCCGCAGCTCGCCGCGGTCGGCCGCGATCCGCGCCGCCTCGACGTACGCGCCGTGCGCGACCAGGTATTCGATGATGTCGTAGGGAGGCGATTCCATGGTAGGGATCCCGCCAGCTTCGCCATGATACTCGGCGTTCTCGGCGGCAGCGGCCTCTACGATCTCGACGGGCTCTCCGAGCCGCGGACGGAAGAGGTGTCGACGCCGTACGGCGCGCCGTCGGCCCCGATCGCCAGCGGCCGCATCGGCGCGACCCGCCTGCTCTTCCTGCCGCGACACGGCCGCGGCCACCGGTACTCGCCCTCGGAGATCAACTATCGGGCGAACGTATTCGCGCTCAAGACGCTGGGCGCCGAGCGCGTGCTGTCGGTCTCCGCGGTCGGCTCGCTGCGCGAGGGGCTGGCCCCGGGCCAATTCGTGCTGCCGGAGCAGTTCATCGACAAGACGTTCAGGCGGGCGGCCACGTTCTTCGGCGACGGCGTCGTCGGGCACGTCGGGTTCGCCGAGCCGACCTGCCCGGCGTTCGGCGCGGCGGTCGCGGCGGCCGCGGCGGCGAGCGGCCGGCCCGTTCACCGCGGCGGCACGTACGTCTGCATGGAGGGGCCGCAGTTCTCGACGCGCGCCGAGTCGATGCTGCATCGGAGCTGGGGCGCCGACGTCATCGGCATGACCGGCGCCACCGAGGCCAAGCTGTGCCGTGAGGCGGAGGTCTGCTTCTCGTCGCTGGCGCTGGTGACGGACTACGACGCCTGGCACGCCGAAGAGGCGGCGGTGTCGGTCGAGGCCGTCGTGGCCGTGCTGCGCGCCAACGTCGCTGGCGCGCAGGAGATCATCCGCCGTCTGGGCGATCACGTCGCCGGCGCCGGCCCGTGTACCTGCGCCCGTGCCGCCGCCCACGCCGTCATCACCGCGCCCGATGCGATCTCGGCCGAGGCGCGCGGCCGTCTACGCCTGCTGCATGGGAGGGATCCGTGAACAATTCAAATCAGAACCCGGAGGGTTCCGAACCTCCCGCGATGGTACGCGGCGAGCAAAGCTCGCCGGCTCCCCACGCGAAATCGTCATTGCTGGTGGTCGGCTCCGTGGCGCTCGATTCGGTCGAGACCCGGGCCGGCAAGCGCGTCGAGGTGCTGGGAGGCGCCGCGACCTATTTCTCGGTGGCGGCGTCGTTCCTGACGCCGACGCCGGTGCGCCTGACCGCGGTCGTGGGCGACGACTTCGCCGATGCGCACACGAAGCTGCTGGAATCGCGGGGCGTTGATCTCGCCGGCCTGGAGCGCGTTGCGGGCGGCAAGACATTCCGCTGGGCGGGCGTCTACGCGCCGGATTTCTCGACGCGCAAGACGCTGGACACGCAGCTGAACGTGTTCGAGACGTTTCGCCCGAAGCTGCCCGCCGGGTGGGCCGACTCTGACTACGTGTTTCTGGCGAACATCGATCCCGTCTTGCAACTTGGCGTTCTGGAGCAGGCCAAGAAGCCGCGCTTCGTCGCGTGCGACACGATGAACCTTTGGATCGACATCAAGCGCCCGGAGCTGGTGAAGCTGCTCGAGCGCGTCGACATGCTGCTGCTCAACGACGAGGAGGCGCGCCAGCTGTCGGGTCAGGCGAACCTGCCCGCCGCGGCCCGCGCGATCCGCGCGATGGGGCCGGGCTCGGTCGTGATCAAGCGCGGCGACGCGGGCGCGCTCTTGTTCCACGAGGGCGGCGTGTTCGCAGCCCCCGCCTTCCCGATCGAGGACGTCGTCGACCCGACGGGCGCCGGCGATTCCTTCGCGGGCGGCTTCATGGGCTGGCTGGCGCGCGAGGGTGACACGTCGCCGGCGACGATCCGGACCGCGATGATCCTGGGATCGGTGCTGGCGTCGTTCTCCGTCGAGGACTTCAGCCTGGATCGGTTCCGGCGGCTCGATCTGTCGCAGGTGCGCGAGCGCTTCGCCGCGTTCGCCGATCTGGTCCACTTCGAGAAGATCAAGATCTGAGGTCGTGGCGGGGCCGCTCATCCTGACCGCGGCGGGCGCCGCCGACACCCAGGCGATCGCCGAGCGCCTGGGCCGTCTGCTGGCGGCGGGCGACGTGCTGGCGCTGGTCGGCCCGCTGGGCGCGGGCAAGACGACCTTCGTCCAGGGCCTGGCCCGCGGGCTGGGCGTGCCCTCCGATCGCCACGTCGCGAGCCCGACGTTCGCGCTGGTCAACGAGCACCCGGGGCGGGTGCCGCTCGTTCACGCGGATCTCTATCGCATCGAGGACGCGCGCGAGCTCGCGGAGCTCGGCCTGACCGACGCGTTCGATCGCGCCGCCGTGGCGATCGAATGGCTGGATCGCTTCCCCGACGCGGCGCCCACCGAACGCCTCGAGATCGCGATCGCCTTCGCGCCCGGTGACGCGCGCACGCTGACCTTCACGCCGACCGGCGCGCGCGCGGCCGCGCTCGTCGATCGGCTGCGCGCCGGGTGATCACTCGAAGTCGGTCCACGAGAAGCCGTTGTTGCTCTCACCCCAGCAGACGATCCGTCCGTCGTCGCGCACGCCGCAGACGTGCGAGAAGCTCGCGTCGAGCGACGTGAAACGCCCCGCCGGGGCCTGACAGGGCACGCGGCCCCAGCAGGCGACCGTATCGTCCTGCCGACGCCCGCAGCCGCCCCACTGCGTGGCGGTGACGTCCTTGAATCGCTCGCGCGACACGAGACCCCAGAGCCCGCCGCTGCCGGTCTGCGGGCAGAACACCTCGCCGCTCTCGATGAGGGCGCAGATGGTGTAGTTCCGGTCGACCGCGATCACCGGTCCGGGCGGCGGGACGTTGGTGCTGTTCTGATTGCAGGTGAGCGTGCCGTCGCGACGAACGACGCAGTCGCCGCCCGCGCCCAGGCTGACCTGCCGGACCTCGCCCGTGACGTCCAGCGCGTTGCCGCGGCAGTCGAACCCGCCGTCGAGTCGGCGCGCGCAGGCGCCGCCGTCGCCGACGACGACCTCGCCGTAGTGCCCGTCGAAGGGCGGAAGCGGTTTGGTGTCCGAGTTGCTCCAGCAGGCGATCGTGTCGTCGGTGCGTACGGCGCAGGCGCGGATTTCTCCGACGCTGACCGACTTGAACGCGCCCTTGGGCGGCGGCGGCGGCCGAGGCGATCCGCAGCAGACGATGCCCCCTGCGGCGTCGATGGCGCAGGCGCGGTTCTTCGCGATGCTGACCGATCGGTAGCGCCGATCGGCGGGGAATCCGGCGCGCGCCGCGACCAGAACGTCGGGGACCTGCCCCGCCCAGCACGCCCCGGCCGCATTCAGCCGGGATCGGAGATCGCTCTCGCGCTCCTCGTCGAGCGGGAGCAGGCAGTACGCGTTGTTTTCGAAGACGACGATCGACCGCCGGTCGAGCAGCCAGGGTGAGCTGGCCGGCTTGAAGAACCGCCACCATGGGAACTGGACGCGCTTCGCCCATTGCGCGAGCCAGAGATCGACGCCCTCGCGGTTGGCGCTGCCGTCGGGGCGGAGGCAGCCGTCCGTCGTGACGGTGATGTCCGGAGGCAGCAGCGCGCGCAGCGGACGGTCGTTCCGGCGCGCAGAATTCCAGGCGGGCAGCAGGCGGGACGGCTCGGGCAGGTTCGGTCGCGGCGTGCCGAAGCTGAGCTCGATGACGGTGCCTCCGGGATCGCGGCCGCGCCCTTCTTGTAGTCGAGACGGGAACCCATACCCGCCGGCGAAGACCGCGTGGACCGCCTTCGACACGCAACTCGCGAACCGGCCGCCCAGCGATTGCGACGCAGTGACCGTCAGCTTGTCGTTGGTGACCCGCACCTCGACGTTGCCGAACACGCCCGGCTCGCGCGACAGGTCGGGGCACTGCAGGTTGTTCTTTATGTCGTTACGAAACCCGTCGACGATATCCTCGTAGGTCGGCGGCGGCGGTGTCGTCGCGCGCGCGTCGGTCGCGATCGCTATCGGTGCGCTGGACGCGAATAGCAAGACCGCGATCCGCCTCGGGTCCGGGCGCGTCACCATCGGCCTATAATAGGCCCGCCGTGAGGTTTGCGCGGAACGCGGTGGCGATCGGGTTGGCCGGCGTGCTCGGAGGCGCCGCCGTCCACGCGCAGAAGCGGCGCGGTGCGCGGCCCGCCGGCCCCCCTGCCGCGCTTCCCGCCCTCGGCAAGGCGGAGATGGTGGCGGTCGAAGTCGAGCAGATCACCGGCACGCCGTCGGACGCCTGGGCGATCGGCACGCACCGCGTTCGTGTCGACTGGTCGTCCGCCGTGAGCAACCTGCTCGTGCACTGGGACGGGAGGGAGTGGAGCGAGGCCGAGCTGCCGTTCCAGAGGACGATGGAGCACCGCCTGCTGGCGCTCTGGGCGAACGGCCGCGACGTCTGGCTGTCCGTCATCACGCTGCCGCCCCAGCGCGACGACGACGAGTCCGCTCGCGGCCGGCCCGACTGCACCGAGCGGGGCGGCCAGATCTTCCGGAGGCGAAACGGAAAGTGGCAGGAGATCGCCAGCTCGAACACCGGCGCGTTCGCCGTGCACGCGATCTGGGGCAGTGGCGGCGACGACGTCTGGATGCTCGACCGGCCGTGCGATCGCTTCGGCCAGCCCGGCGCGACCATCCGTCGCTGGGACGGCAAGGTCCTCACCGACGCCAGCGCCCCGCCCGACATCCGCGACCCGCGCGTGATCTGGGGCTCGGGACCGCGTGACGTCTGGATCGGCGGCGAGGGCGGCGTCGCGCGCTGGAACGGCGCCGCCTGGCGGACGTTTCCGATGGGGAAGGAATGGATCCACGCGCTCGGCGGCACCGGGCCGACCGACGTCTGGGCGAGCGGCCTCGCCGTGCGTCGCTGGGATGGCAAGAGCTGGACCGAGGTGGTGCGGGCTCCGGTCGGCGGGAAGCGGCTCAATACCGGCATCGGCTGGCTCGCGGGCGCGCCGGGCGGCCATCTGTTCGCCACGGACATCGAGGGAAACATCTACCGATCCGAGCGGGCGGCGCTGTCGGTGATCGGCCGCGTCCGACCCTGGACCTCGGGCCAACCGCGATCGCCGCAGCTGTTGCAGAGCTGGGCCACCGGGCGGGACGATCTGGCGATCTTCGTCGCCGGCCAGGCGCGGCCGCCGGCGATGCGCTGGTCGAAGGGGAAATGGACGGTGACCGCACCCGAGCCGGATGTCGACGCGGCAGAAGACGTGGTTGCGCTCTGGTCGGACGGCACGACCGTCTGGGCCGCGATCTCGTTTCGCGTCGCGGCCGGCGATCGCGCGGGGGAGATCCGTCGCTGGACCGACACCGGATGGCAGCGGGCCGCGACGCTGGAGCAATTCCCGAAGCGGATCTGGGGGCTCGCGCCCGACGACATCTGGGCGGTCGGCCTGGGCGGCGCCAGCTGGCACTGGGACGGCAAGCGGTGGTCCAGCGTCGCGACCGGCCAGAGCGAGCATCTGTATTCCGTCTGGGGGAGCGGCCGGCAGGACGTCTGGGCCGCCGGCGAAACCGGAACGCTGCTGCGGTGGGACGGTACGGCGTGGCGGCTCTGGTCGACGCTCGGCGCGATCGACGCCAACACGGGTGTCGCGGCCCTGGCGGGGATCGGTCCGGACTTCGTGTTCGCGGCGGGCGGCCATCGCGTCGCGCGCTGGGATGGACGCGGCTGGAACGACGCCGGCGGTAGCGAATATCCGCTCGGCAACGGCGGCATGTCCGACCTGTTCGGACTGTGGGGCGCCAGCCGTTCGGACTTCTGGCTGGTCGGCACCGGCGCGGATGTCGGCGCGCCCGGGATGTCCCGCAGCGCCTACTATTACAACCCCCTGCCGACGCCGTACATCGTGCACTGGGACGGGAAGTTCTGGAAACGGATGCCGTTCAAGGGCGGCGCGCCGCTGCGCGCGATCACGGGCACGTCCGCCAAGGACGTCTGGGCGGTCGGCGACGGCGGCACCGTGCTGCGCTGGGACGGCGCCGCCTGGGCGCGCGTCCTGTCGGGCACCGAGGCCGATCTGCGCGCGGTGGCGCGTGCGCCCGACGGGTCCGTCTGGATCGGCGGCGATCGGGGAACGCTGCTACGCTTGCCGCCGCCCTGAGGAGGCTCGAATGCCGACGCCGATTTCTTTCCGGACCACGCACGGGATCAAGTTCTCCGATCTCGATCCGTTCAACCACATGACCACGGGCAGGTACGCGACCTACTACGTCGACCACCGCATGGAGGGCCTGCGCGACCGCATCGGCTGGGATCTCAAGACGCTGGCCACCCTTCCGTTCATGACCTGGGTCAGGCGGATGGAGATCGATTTCATCAAGCCCGCGCGCGGCGATCAGCAGATCACCATCACCTCGTTCGTGCGTGAATTCCGGGGCCCGGACGCCGTCATCGAGTGCACCATGGCCGATGACGCGGGCAAGGCCCTGTCGCGCTGTCTCATGACGGTGGCCCACGTCGACAAGACCACCAACCGCGCCACCGACTGGCCGCCCGAGGTCGCGGCCCTGTTCTTCGAGAGCGCCTGATCGCCGGACCTACGCCCGTTGCCGCCGGCCCGCGATCACCCAGCCGAGCGCGGTGAGCAGCCCGGCGATCCCCGCCAACACGAACATGGCGTAGCCGAGACTGAGCTTCGACTTCGGCGTTGCGCGGTAGTCGAGCACCCAGTACCGATCCGGCGCGGGCCGCCCGCGCTCCGCCAGCTCGGTGATCGCCACGCCGGGCAGAGCGTTCGCCGCCAGCATCCCTTCGTAGCGGCCGGTCGCCAGATCGTCGGCGAAGAGATTGAGCCAGGTGTTCGGCATCTCGAGGTAGAGGCGAACCGGCTGACCCCGTCGCCATTCCGGCGAGACCAGCGGAAGGTAGACCGTCGAGTAAGGTCCGTCTCCCGTGTGCGTGACGCCCACGCTGTCGTCGTGCCGGAGCCTGCCCGTGACTTCGGCCCAGCGACCGCCTGGGTCGGCACCGCGCTCGATCGGGCCGGCGTCGACGGACACCCGATCGCCGGCCAGCAGGCCGAGCCCGGTGGAGTAGACGCCTACACCCACCAGCCCCGCCGTCACGATCAGGCCCAGCAACCGCCACCGGTGGCTCACGATCCAGCGGCTGTTGCGCGCGCTCCGCGCGGCGTAGCTGGCTTCCGTCGCGGCCGCCTCGGCGGGGTTCCGTTCGGCCCGGCGCAGGCGGCCGATCACCTGGATCGCCACCGCGGCCGGGATCAAGCAGACGAGGACGACGATCGCGCCCGTATGTTTCGGGGAGTACTCGTTCCATTTGCGCAGCTGCCATTCGGCCAGCAGTCGGTACAGGCCGGAATAGGTGAAGCACCAGTACCCCGCGATCGCCAGCATCGGACCGATCAGCAACAACCGGAGCGCGGTCGGCACGTGCGCGGCGGGCTTCTGGATGCGGTCGACGGCGGACTGAAGGCGATTCATCGTCGCCAGTATATGACGGCCCGTCAGGCCGCCGGTCGCGCGGCCTAGCCGACGAAGTCGCGCGCGACGCTGGCGATGCCGTCGGCGTCGAGCCTGAAGTGCTTGTACAGCCCCTCGGGCGTGCCGGATTCCCC
>Ga0066395_10000690_pt1 | contig 12508 bp, 5 predicted proteins | sample PanSoiPlot1MoBio_FD_61218 | JGI IMG/M metagenome (GOLD analysis project Ga0066395, IMG submission 61218) | Tropical forest soil microbial communities from Panama analyzed to predict greenhouse gas emissions - Panama Soil Plot 1 MoBio | ecosystem: Environmental > Terrestrial > Soil > Tropical... | reverse complement strand
CGCTCCGAATCAAAGCGGGAAGCGCATCAGACCAACTTGTAGGGGGTCAATTTTGGACGCCGATCCCCCGGCTTAGGGGGTCAAAATTGCACGCCGAATAACACCCAGGCGTTTTCTCACCTCGCTCTCATCGGAACGGCCCTCAATCTCCACGAAGTCGGCCCTTCAAGGTCACGATGCCAATGAGCGCGAACACGGTGCCAATCCGGACGGACTCAGTTGCCACCGCTCGCCTCCGTCCGCGAGGTCTCGTTGCCGCGCGCATCGTGCGTTAAGGCCAGCACATTGCCGTCGAAATCGGTTTTGCTCGCCAGAAAACCATTGGCGTCGCCACGGGAGGATGATGACGTCTGTGGCAACTTGGCTCGCTCGGAGAGCGTCACTCCCACAAATTTTGCAAGGTAATTGGAGGACTTGCAACTCTGTTAGCGGATTATGTTGGACGCATTGTTGAACGTTTTTCGTCCATGACTGGCGAACGAGTCCGGCCAAAAAAGTCCCCTCGTCGTCCGCGCATTCGCCGATCGGTGAACAAGCCCTATGGGGCGGGTGAAGAGCTAACTATGGATCGATCGCGCGCGTTTCACGCCGCACGTCTCCAGTAGTAAAATACCGCATCCACGATAGTGGGTAACGCGATGTAGCGCTCCTCCGACTCCAACCTCCGACTGCAGCCTTTCTCTGTCTTACTAAAAAGCTGCTCGGCGATACAACCGGTGCATCGCTCGGCTGTGGCGGAGTTGTCTCTAATCGGATGCCAACACTCGGGTTTCGTTGGTGAGTTCGGTTCTCCCCGCACTCTCGGACGATTTCACAAGGCCGTTGATTTCATGGTGAGCCATTTGCGTACAAAGGCGCACGACTGTTCTTCGGTGCGACAACCGCAATCGCGTCGCAATCCCACGCTGTTCCGACTGATAGGTATGCAATGGGATCTCGGGAACAGCGTGCGACTTCCATCAGCGCCGTCGAAGGCGGAATAATTCGCACGGGTCAACGTCGAGCGCCTCAGCGAGGCGGCCGAGCACGCTTACAGTGGGTGAAGCTGTTCCGGTCTCAATACGACTGACATAGCGGGCGCTTAGCTCTGCGCGGTATGCCAGCTCCTCCTGCGTCATCTTCTTGGCGCGGCGCGCGCGACGAAGGTTGATGGCCACGGCGTCCTTTAGATCCATCAGCCATGGCAACCAGATAACGAATTATTGTTCCAGGAACGATAGTTCGGAATCGACTTCTGGCATGACTAGAACTATCGTTCCTGTGCTGTGCCCCACGTATTGCCATTGATGGTAGGAGACTTTAGAATGACCGACGCTAAAAGCCCTCGCTCTCTCTCGTGTCGCCGGAGTTCTGCGCTGCGCCGCGGCGTACGTCCGCTCCGGAACCCGTGTCCGCGGCTCTCGGAGCCGCGGAATGTTGATGTGCACATAGGCAGGCGGTTGAACCTCTTGCGAAACGACTTAGGGCTGAGCCGAGAAATGCTCGCCAACGGCGTAAACTTGACAATTGATCGAGTGGAGGCACACGAACGTGGCATCAAGCGCATCCGCGCCTATCATCTCGTAAGGTATGCAGAGTTCTTTGGTGTGCAGCTTCGCGCCTTTTTCAAATGATCAAGGAGACCGAGGAAGAACTTCGGCGAGCCTTGTGCCTGCTTCCACGACGAGTCTCACGCAGGCTTCTAGCTCAGGTAAAGTAATCGTTAAGCTAACGTGGGCCATCAGCATTCTCCCTAATCACGGTGAGAAATCTGCCCAGACGCGCGGCGCTGATCGTCAAAGCAGTCGCTGCTCCTCAGCCGCAGGGTCTCCACTGCACACCATGGTTAACTGTGACGACCGTGGTCTGACGACGGTTGTCCAAATGGCTTGGTTTCATGGAACGGGTGGCCGACTTCGAATTGGAATGCATCGGCCGCTTCGTCGGAATCCACAAGTCGAAGTTATGAGCCATTTTGCCCGGCAATTGGTCCATTTCTCGTATCAGCTGGGCGCCAGCCCAGTGAATTGCAATACTGCCGCGACGACCACCACCATGGCCAGGGACAACGGCAGAAACACCTTCCAGCCGAGTCGCATCAGCTGATCATAGCGGTAACGCGGCACAGTTACCTTAACCAAGGCAAACATAACGAAAACGAACAGCATCTTCAGCATGAACCACACGATGCCTGGAACCCAGGTGAGCGGCTGCACCGGAAATGGCGGCAGCCAACCGCCCAGAAATAGGATCGTTGTCATGGCACACATGGTCAGAATCGCAACGTACTCGCCGAAAAAGAATAGCAAGAATGGCGTCGAGGAATATTCGACCGCAAAACCGGCAACGAGCTCCGATTCGGCCTCCACCAGATCAAAAGGCGTTCGATTGGTTTCAGCCAGGGCCGAGATAAAGAATATAATGAATATTGGGAACAGCGGTAACCAGAACCAATTGAAAAGACCAAATCGACCGTCCTGCGCGTTCACGATGTCGGTGAGATTCAGCGACCCAACGCACAGCAGCACGGAGATAATGACGAATCCGATCGAGACCTCGTAGGACACCATCTGTGCCGCCGAGCGCAACGCGGCAAGAAACGGATATTTCGAATTGGAAGCCCAACCGGCCATAATGATGCCGTAGACGCCGAGCGAGGAGATCGCGAAGATGTAGAGGACGCCGACATTAATGTCGGCGATAACCCAGCCAAAATTGACCGGGATGACCGCCCAGGCGGAAAGCGCGAGCACGGCACTTACCACGGGCGCTGCCAGAAAAACACCCTTGTTTGCGCCGGCCGGAATGACGGGCTCTTTGAATACAAATTTGAGAAAGTCGGCGAATGTTTGCAGCAAGCCCCACGGACCTACCACATTTGGCCCGCGGCGCAGCATGACGGCCGCCCAGATCTTTCGTTCGCCGTAAATGCAATAGGCCACAGCTAGGGAGATGGCGACGAGCAGCAAGAGGCTCTTGCCTGCGATCATGAGGGGCGGCAGCAAAAACTCGACCAAGTCTGAAAGCTCCCAGAGCTCGATGTGGGTAATTCCTTAGTGCAACTCTTGTTCCTCCCGCTCTACAGCCCGACGGCGATCCTATCAAGCAGCTTTTTGCTTGACATGCCGTAGAAGATTTCCGCGTTCATCGGGGCGTTGCGGATTCCGACGAAGCCGGCGAGGCATTCCAATTTGAAGGCGGCCGCTGTTCCGAGCTGAAGTCGGCCACCTGGGGCGGCTTCCCCAGGGGTCGGGGAGATGTTGTTCTGGTTTTTCGGTGCGGGTCCAGCACCCGGAGCAAAGAGTGGTGGGATCATCCGGCACGGCGAGAGGCCGTGCCGGCAGTCAACTGGAGCACCCGCGCGCGACACGGCGCCTGCATCGTCATTCTTGTTCACTACGCCTCCTTCAACGCACGCAACACTTTAGTCAGCAGCGTTGGATCAACGTCCTTAGGCATGCGGATGTTGACGCCAAGCTCGCTGATTTCTACCAGCGCCTTATCGGTCTCGCTCGACATCGCCATCTGGGCTGATGCTGGCGGCGGAATACATGAGACATCCTGCGGCGAGACCTCTTGTTCAATGGAAGATACGGCCCGGATCTCACACGGCTCCACCGGAGCAGTTCCCTCCGGAAGAGGTTCATCTCGGGCAACGGCCTTGCTCCCCAAAGCAGATGGAGCCGTCATAGCACCTCCAGAGTCAAGCCAACCCAGGATCTGATCGCGGCGTGAACCTAGCAGATGATTTGCAAGCTCTTGAAGAGATTGGCACTCGAGAAATAACGTCTTAGGCAGAGATCCAAACGTTCTCTCGAGTTCGTTGATGAGTTGCACGGAGATGATTGAGTCGATGCCGTAGCTTTCCAGCGAGGCGTCCGATTCAATCCGGTCGAACGGAAGCTTGAGAGAAGTGGCGAGGACCATCTTGAGATGGTGGATGGTTCGCGCCTCCGGGGATTGTTCCGCCGGTTCCTCCAATGTGGCCGACACATTGGTGCTCGCCATCGGCTGCGAGGCTAGGCCCAGAAATCCTCCACGGAGACGCCTCTCCCCTGGGACGCGAGACGTACACCCTGTCAGGCGCACGCATACCGCACCTCGCTCATCGCAAAGGTCTATGTCAACCTTGTGCACCGCATCGCCGGGCGAGCTTCCTTCGCTGAAGCGCACCCAGGCGCAAGCCTTGTCCGGGCAGGACGACCAGATCGTTAGGTCATCCAGGGCGAACATGGGTTGGGTCGGCTCGTCCAAAGCCGGATCATCAGCCAAGTTCAGACCCAACGAAGCCTGGAAAGCTGCATCCAGCAGGCTCGGATGCAACACATACTGCTGCGAAGTCTCTCCCAAACAATCGGGCATCGCCAAATGTGCTAGAATCTGGGGCGTACCTCTGCTGTCCAAGCTGGTACACAAGTCCACTAGGCTCCTATGGGACGGCCCGTACTCCAGACCCATGCAATGAAACCGCTGATAGCACTCGCTCCCGGAGAGCAGTCGGTCGCTGCACTGGTTCTGCAATGCACGAAGATCCAACCAAGGCGCCCCACTAGGCGCCTCCAAGACTGCGCGCCCTTGACTGTAGACCATAGTCTGTTCGATCCCATTCACTTTTGCGGTGTAAATCTCATAGCTGACTTCACCAGCGTTCTCTGCGCTGAGCCGGATAAAAACATCTACGGGGCTCTTACCCATCAGCAGAGGCCGCACAAAGGCGATATGCTTCAACTGCACCTCGCGCGCGGCGGCACCCGAGCGACCAAATGTTTCGCCCACCGCGGCACGGGCCAGTTCTAGGAAGGCAGACGCGGGAAAGACGCGTACGCCGTACGCTTTGTGGTCCGACAGGAAGAACTCATCCCCTGTGAATGTAGATCTGAAGCGCCAGCCTGAACTGTTCGAAATATTCCGGTGTAACAGGGGATGAAGTCGGGCGATATCCACCGCATCTGGCGGCTGGTTGGCCTCCGGTGGCGGCGTCGGCGTCCGTGCAGTGGAGAAGCCGAGACCCGTCACCCAGTACCGCTCCCGTGAAAAAGGATAGGTCGGCAGGCTGATTCTGCGTGGGTTCAAGGAGCCGTAAAGATCGCCCCAAGGCACCTCGCATCCACGGCAATAGGCACCCGCCAAGGCACACAGAGTTTCTCGATGCCTCTTTGGATCGTCATGATGCCGTTCGGCCTCGCGTACGAAAGCTTCGACGGACTGCTCCGATGTCCGCATCTCCAATCTACGCGGCACGCGTCCGATCCAGAGATTATCGGCCTGGCCGCCCTCAGTGGACCTCCTGAGCGTGCTGATGGCCTCATCCCGATCGCTAACTACAGCGCTGCAACGATATTCGAAGTGGTGACGCCCACACATTAATGTGTAGGCAATGTCGACCAACTCTCCGCTGATCGAACTCGCGGTCTCCAGATGCCTGATCAGGCCGCTGATTGCATCTTGCAGCGCCGGTTCCGTCTTTGCCGACAGCACGAGCAGGTAATTGGCGAGCCGACCGGATCGAGGTGGCTCGACGCGATCATATTCCTCCAGTACCACGTGCGCGTTGGTGCCACTCATGCCGAACGCGCTGACTGCACCTAGTCGAAGGCGGCCGGGCATGGGCCAAGATCTGCTTTCCTTGTTCACGAAGAACGGGCTGTTCTCCCAGTCAAAATAATCGCTCTCCCGCTCACAGTGCAGACTGGCTGGAATCGTCTTATGGCGGAGCGCCTCGACCAGCCCGACCAGACTCACTAAGCCCGACGCCGCCAAAGCATGGCCGACATTCGTCTTCGTCGAGGACAAGGCGCAAAACCGCTTGCGCTCCGTCGATCTCTTGAAAGCCTCGCCAAGCGCATTAATCTCTATCGGATCACCGAGCGGCGTGGCAGTGCCGTGCGTGACGATGTAGCCTATGTCGTCCGGAGCGATGCCATGTTGATCGTAGACCTGCCTCAGAAGCCGAGCCTGCGCCGCTCCGCTTGGGGCAGTGATGCCATTGGATTTTCCGTCGTAGTTGACTCCGCTTGCTCTGACGATCGCGCGAATGTTGTCGCCGTCGGCTTGCGCCTGTGAGAGGCGTTTGACCACCAGAGCGACCACCGCTTCGGCCGGAACCATGCCATCAGCGCGCCGGTCAAAGGCGCGGCAAACGCCGCTTTCTGATAACATGCCCGAGGCCTTCATGCCCTCCATTAGCAACGATGTCGTCATCAGGTTCACGGCTGCAACGATCGCGGCATCGCAGTCACCGGCCCGGATACCGACGCAGGCTTGGTGGAACGCCACCAGCCCAGATGAACAGGCCGTGTTGATGGCCAGGATCGGTCCTTGCAGGTCCAGGAAGTAACCGAGGCGGGCCGCTAGAATTCCGGTATGGTTCGATGTCAGGCTCCCCTTTGGCCCAGACGCATACCTATAGTCTCCCTCTTCGACGCCGACATACATGCCGACTTTCTGCGTCTCCAGATGAGAGGGGCCGTAACCGGCATCTTCCAATGCCTTCCACGATTCCTGAAGCAGCAAGCGTTGTCGAGGATCCATGACCTCCGCCTCTTTGGGGGAGATCTCGAAGAACAGGGGATCGAACTCATCGATCCCCTGCACTAAGCCAGCGCGATATGAACGGCTTTGCGCGGTCGAGTATCCCAGGAACTGGGCCAAACCATTGTCCGTGCGTCTGGTGAAGTCTTCGATGACGTCCTTGCCCGTCGCCAAGATGTTCCAGAATTCGCTGATATTGTCTGCGCTGGGAAACCGGCCGCTCATGCCGATAATGGCCAGCGGTTCAGGCGCCCTTGTGCCGTCCATGCGGCCGGAAGACCCTGTTCTTATCGAGCGCACTGGCCTTGGCTGAGGGCTGCGCGGCTGCCGTGCGCCGGTCAATTGCTCCGCAGTTATGATAGGCTTCGCCTCTTGCGCTATTCGCGGCACCGTATTTATGGGCGGGCGAGCCTCCATCAGGTGGGCAGCCAGACGTTCGAGGGTTGGATAGCCAAAGAACAGGGTGGGCGGGACTTCAATGCCGAAGTGCTGGGTCAATCTGTTCGCGAGCTCGACCAGCGCAATCGAGTCGAGCCCATAGTCTGCAAACGTTTCCTGAACATCGATTTCCTCATAAGGAACTTTGAGGATTTCGCTGACGTGGCACCTCATGTCTTTCAGGAGCTGATCGAACGAGGGCGCCCTCCACTCGCCTGTGGGAAGGGGCGATGTCGTGCGCACGACCTGACGTGGTGCGGCTCGAACACGACCGCTCTCCGCAAGCGTGGCGTCGGCAGCAACATGCAGGAACCGCGAAACGCGATTTCTGTCTCCAGCCAGTACGAGATGTTGCGGATCGGCCTGATTCAAGAGACGCTCGAAGACATCCAGTCCCTCCTCCGGGTCCAGTGTCCCTTGACCACTCGATTTCAAATACATGTGAATCTGCTCGGCATCTGCGCGCGCGGCCATGCCGAAGTCTCTCCACATTCCCCAGTTGATGACGAACGCCTTGCTGCTAGACCCGAAATGCTCGAATTCATCGTTCTGAAGACGCGTGAACGCCATCAAGAAGCGATTAGCAATCGCGTAATCGCATGAGCCGAAATCACCAATAACTGCGGCAGACGACGAGAAGTGACAGACAAAATCCAGCTGCCGGTGCCGGAATATGTCATGCAGCGCGATCGCTCCATCCAGCTTGGGGACCAGTATCTTGCGAAAGCTCGAGGGCGTCTTGTCGAAAACAATCGTCACATCTTGTAGGCCCGCTGCATGTATGATGCCGCTCACGACGCCTGCCTTCGCTTCCGCGGTCCTGATGCCCTCTTCCAAGCCGACCCGATCGCCGACGTTGACCGGAAGATAGACGACCGTGACTCCGGCCTGCTCGAGCAGCGCTAGCTTGTGCTGAATGTCGGGATTCGGCGCAGAGCGGCCGACGAGTATCAGGTTTGCAGCATGCGTAGTTGCCAGATGCTGGGCGAACAGGAAGCCAACCCCGCCGCAGCCGCCGGTGATAAGATACGTCCCGCCGTGTAGTATTGCGCTCCGCCCCGAAGGCTGGAGTGTTTTCGGGCGTAGGCGATAGACGTGACGCTCACCACCCATGAACAGCACGCTTTCCGGTCGGTCGGCAATCAGCTCCGACCAGAGCGTGGCGATCCACTCCTGCGGCAGAGGCGCGTCTGTTTGCAACGACGCCTCGAAGCCAAGTACCGTGGTCTTCACCTGCGGCCAGGTGAGTTCAAGGCTTCGGTCGAAGCCCAGCCATGATTCGAGATAGCATCGTTCCAGGGGCCGTGTGAATTTTCCGCATAGAACAAGACGCCGGCACTCTGGCGCAAAAGAGCGCATCGCCTGCAGCAAGCAGAGTATATTCGAATAATCCGTCGGCGATGCCGCATTCGCCAGCGCTGCGAGATAGACGATGGCATCAATGCCGCTGTGCGTCTTCGCTATGGACGAAAGCTCCCGTTCGTAAAATGCGCGCAGATCGGAGGAACCGGCTTCGCCGCCGGCATCATCACCACCGGCCCCCGCCGTGACGATGAACGCGAGAGCCACTTCACCGGCAACGTCATCGAGGGCGGCTGAGATGCAAGCCGCATGCGCCGGATCAGACATGACGAAGACAACCGTTCGCACAGGTCCGGACTGTGGCTGGGGAGGAGGAACGACTTCGCACGTCTCGACGAAAACAAGCGTGTCACGCCGATCCGCCACGTCTCGACTGAGAGCGTCTGCAGGGATCGGATCGGAAACAGCGGTCTGCCCGGCACCTAAGCCCAGCGCGTTACTGTCGACCTTGCGCGCCTGCGCCGCTGCTTTGGTTTGAAATGCTTCCGGGGCCCAGTGACGCTCGCGCGCAAACGGATAGGTCGGCAGGCTGATGCGCTGCGGCGTCCTGTCGCCGTAAAGTCTCCGCCAATCGAACGACAGACCCTTCACCCACAGGTCAAGAATCGGCCCGTACTTGCCCCGCTGCACCCATTTGTCGACCGCTTCCGAGAGTTCCTCGTTGGCGCTGAAGATGCCGAGCGTGACCGTGTTGCGCTTGGCCTCGCCGCGATAGACGCTCTCAACTCCATCCTCGCCAGCCAAGTAGGCTTCCAGCTTGCGCCGCATGTCGGCCATCGACCCGGCCAGGAAGCCAAGCCGGGCCTCCATCGGTTCGCGACCCACCTGGAGCGTGAACGCCACATCCGCCAGGTCGGCGTCGGTCAGGGTACGCGACGTGATCGCCGCCACAAGCTGCTGCGCTCGCTCCCGCAGTCGCGCCTCGTTCTTTGCCGATAGAACGATAACCGCAGGATCGGCCCTCACCGATTCCCGCGCCGGGGGCACATATTCTTCGATCACCACATGGGCGTTGACGCCGCGGATGCCGAACGCGCTCACGCCGGCCCGGCGCGGCAATGCGCGCCCGGCGTCATCCTTCAATGCCTCCCACCGGCCGGTTTCCCGCACGATGTAGAAGGGACTGCCTTCGAGCTGGATATATGGGTTGATCTCCTCGCTGTGCAGGCTTTTCACCAGTGTCCGGCGCTGCAACTGCAGCAGAACCTTGATCACTCCGGTGACGCCAGCCGCGAATTCCAGGTGCCCCACATTAGTCTTGCCGGTGCCAAGACCGCAGTAGGCCTCCGCATCGGCGCGACCTCCGTTTCCTTCGCACAGGTCCTTGAACGCTCGCTTGAGCCCGTCGATCTCGATCGGGTCGCCGAGAAGCGTGCCCGTGCCATGCGCCTCGATGTAGCTCACCGTGCGCGCATCGATCCCGGCCCGGGTGTAGGCCATCTTCAGCAACTCCGCCTGCGCGTTCGGGTTCGGAGCCACCAGTGATTGCGCACGACCGCCATGATTCTCGGCACTGCCGCGGATCACCCCGTAAATGTGGTCGCCGGCCGTCTCGGCTGCCGAGAGTTTCTTCAGAACCAGGATTCCGACCCCCTCGCCACGCGCAAAGCCATTGGCATCCTTGGAGAAGGTCTTACATCGGCCGTCTACGCTGAGCAGCCCGGCCTTCCCGTAGCCAACAAAAAGAGCAGGAGTCAGCAGCGTGTTTACCCCGCCGACGATCGCCATCGCGCACGCGTCGTCCTCCAAGGCTTGCACGCCGCGATGAATTGCGACGAGAGAACTCGAGCAGGCGCTCTCGATGGCCCCGCTGGGGCCATGGAGGTCGAGCAGATAGCTCATCCGGTTCGGGCCTGCCGATGACGACATTCCGGTCACCGCGAGGTCGTCGATGGCCATCCCCGAATGCATCAGCAGGGGGGCGTATTCCCCGATTCCGGCGCCGACAAAGACCGCGGTGCGGCTTCCGGACAGATCGCTTGCTGGGTAACCCGCGTCTTCGATCGCCTTCCAGATGTGCGTCATCAGCAGACGCTGTTGCGGATCCATCAGCTCCGCTTCGCGCGGCGATATGCCGAAGAACAGCGGATCAAACTCGTCCACTCCGGCGATGAACCCGCCATACTTGACGTTGGTCTTTCCGGCCTGCACCGCGGGGTCTCCATAGACGTCGCGCCAGTCCCACCGCTCCGGCGGAATCTCGCTGATGCAGTCGCGCCCCTCGACGAGGTTGCGCCAGAACGTGTCGATGTCCGGCGCCATCGGGAAGCAACCGCTCATCCCGATCACCGCCACCGCCTCCAGATCATCGCCCGGGGAATCCTTACGCCTGCTGCTCACGACCCGGCGGCTCATCCCCCGAAGACGCTGTGGGCGAACCAAACCTGCCTTGCTCGCCTTTCCGGCCCGTCCCTCAATGGTCGGCGTCGCGACGCTGGAGGATGCGAACTGCGCCGCCAGGACGTCGCCATGCTGGTCCGCCAGATGACGGGCAAGCTTTCCGAGCGTCGGATATTCAAAGACCACGGTGGGGCTCAGCTCCAGCCCGTAGCGGTCATTCAGCTGTTTGATCCATTCGGTGGCGCTGATCGAATCGAGCCCGTACTCGCTCAACTCCCGGTCGAGATCGATATCTTCCGCTTTGACCTTGAGCTGGCGGGACACCATCACAACAAGTGCGCGCCGCATTTTCTGCAGCAGGTCGCCCACCGCCGTTGCGGTCAGGCCGGTCGCGGCTTTGGCAGCCGACCGTGTCTGCGCCACTTGGCGTACGACGCCATTGCTCTCGGCTACGATGATCTGTTGTCCCAGGTTGCGGGCGTGGGCAAATGGAAGCAGAACTGGCCCATATCCCTCTTCCGCGAGCACTTGGCTCCAGGTTTCCGGCGTCAGAACCGGGCTACCCTCGATGCGCAACGGCGCGTCCTCGTACAGCCACCAGCCTTCGAGCAGTCCGAACACGAGCAGTGAGAACAGCGTGTTGTCGCTCATCTCGTTGAGCAGCAGCACCCCGTGGGTGCGAAGCAGCGCCTTGGCATTGCGCAGGCTGCGGCGGATGTTCCGGGTCGCATGCACGACGTTGGTGGCGATGACCACGTCGTAGCGGCCAAGCTCGAACCCCTGCGCTGCAATCGGCCGCTCAAGGTCGAGGATGCGGGCGTCCAGATACGATGCGTCGGGTCCGTAACTGTTCCGTGCATGCTTCAGGAACGCCTGCGACAGGTCGGTGTAGCAGTATTCGGCGATGTGCCCCTGGTATGGTTTGAGCTTGGCGAACACGCCGACGCTGGTCCCGCCCGTCCCGGCTCCCACCTCCAGAATCCGGATGCGCGCAGCCGCATCCTGCGCAAGCCGCGCCTCGACGAACGCCACCACCAGATCGGCGACGCCGGCGTTGAAATAGTCTGCAACCACGTTGTTCTTGTAGAGGCCCTCGACCAGCTCCATCGAGCCGCCGGGGAACAGCACATCGGTTGCTCGCCGCCGCCCAGTGAGGATGTCCGGCAACGCCCTCACCGCTTGCTCTCCCAGCGTCACCAGGGCGCTTACGTCGGGGTGCTGCAACCAGCTCTCCTTGCGTGCCTCCCACTCCTGCCAATCCAGACCGGCATCGCTTGGGCTGCCCGGCACGACGGTGTAGATGCCGTCCGCAAGCTCAAGCCGGCCCCACTTCACCAGAAGAGCAAGGCTCGCTTCCAGCCAGCGTTCATAAAGATCGATCACCCCCAGTCGGCGCTTGATCTCCGCGAGGCTCCCGGCGCCGATCTCGCCGAGGCCCATCCCGTTCAGCTGCCCCCACAGCACGCGCCCCAGGATCTCGTCGCGCTCGCTCGCTTCATCTCTCCGCAATGCCGCGGCGGCAGCAGGAATCGGAGCACCGGTGTACTGCTGCAGCACATCCCCCATCGAAGCCATACCCGCCGGCAGAATAACGGGCTCCTCGTCGGGCGCAGGGCTCGCGCCCCCCAGCTCTACAGGGGCTATCTCCGAGACCGGCCGCGTCTGCGTGCCGCTCGGCGCTTCAAACGTGTCGCTTTGTGCCTCACCGGCCGAGCTTGCGATCTCCCTTTCCAGGGCGCGCACCGAGAAGCCGCTCAGCCGCACGCACACCGCGCCCTGTTCGTCGCACACATCCACGTCCACCTTGCGGACCGCATCCGCAAGCGACCCCCCCGCGCTCAGCCGTACCCACGCCCAG
>Ga0066395_10000688_pt1 | contig 12528 bp, 9 predicted proteins | sample PanSoiPlot1MoBio_FD_61218 | JGI IMG/M metagenome (GOLD analysis project Ga0066395, IMG submission 61218) | Tropical forest soil microbial communities from Panama analyzed to predict greenhouse gas emissions - Panama Soil Plot 1 MoBio | ecosystem: Environmental > Terrestrial > Soil > Tropical... | reverse complement strand
GATCGAGGCCACGGTGCGAAACTTGCGCGAGATCGCGCCGACCATCTATTTCAATGTGCCGAAGGGCTTTGAAATGCTGTTGCCGTATCTCGCCGCCGATGGCGCCTTGCGCGATACCTTTTTCAGCCGCTTGAAGGTCTTGTTCTATGCCGGCGCCGGGCTCGCGCAGCACGTCCTCGACGGTTTCCAGGAGCTCGCCGCCAAAACGACCGGCGAGCGCATCCTGTTCATGTCAAGCCTCGGCTCGACCGAGACTGCGCCCGCAGCTTTGTCCTGCAACTGGCAGTCCGAACACGCCGGCAATATCGGCGTGCCGTTGCCTGGCGTCACGCTCAAGCTCATCCCGCGCGAGGGCAAGCTCGAAGCGCGATTGCGGGGCGACAACATCATGCCCGGCTATTGGCGGGCGCCGGAGCTCACCGCCGATGCCTTCGATGAAGAAGGTTTCTACAAAATCGGCGATGCGCTCAAATTCGCCGACCCGGCCGACCCGGCGAAGGGCATGCTGTTCGACGGCCGGCTCGCCGAGGATTTCAAGCTCGCTACCGGCACCTGGGTCAGCGTCGGCCCGCTGCGCGCCGCCTTCATCGCCCATTGCGCGCCGCTGGTGCGCGACGTCGTGCTGGCCGGCGCCGAGCGCGACGAGGTCACGGCTTTGATTTTCCCCGATGTCGACGCCTGCCGCACCACCGCGGCCGATCTGGCCGGCGATGCTCCGGTGCCGCATGTGCTCGGAGATCCGCGCGTGCGGGCGGCCTTCGCCGGCAAGCTCGGCGGCTTCGCCGCGGCCAGCACCGGGACTTCGAGCCGCATCGTGCGCGCCGTTCTGCTTGCCGGGCCCGCTTCACTCGACATCGGCGAGATGACCGACAAGGGCTCGATCAACCAGCGCGCGGTGCTGGCGCATCGCGCCGCAATAGTCGAGGCGCTTTATGCCGATCCGCCGCCGCCGGAGATCATCGTCGCCAAGGAACCCAACAAGCAAACCGCCGAGGTAAGCTGATCATGGACATCCGCGGACAATCGGTAGTCGTCACCGGCGGCGGCTCGGGACTTGGCGCGGCCACCGCGCGCACGCTCGCCGCGGCCGGCGGCAAAGTGGCGGTCCTCGACGTCAACGACGAGGCCGCAGCCGAAGTCGCGATCGACGTCAACGGCATCGCCGTCCATTGCGACGTCACCGACAGCGCCGGGACCGAAAAGGCGCTGGCCAAGGCCGCCGCCGATCACGGGCCGGCGCGCATCGTGGTCAATTGCGCCGGCGTCGGGCCGGCCAAGCGCATCGTTGGCCGTGACGGACCGATGCCGCTTGCCGACTTCGCGCGCGTTATCGAGATCAACCTGATCGGCACGTTCAATGTGATGCGGCTTGCCGGCACCGCCATGCAGGGCCTTGAACCGGGCCAGGACGGCGAGCGCGGCATCATCGTCTGCACCGCCTCGGTTGCGGCCTATGAGGGTCAGATCGGGCAAGCAGCCTATGCGGCATCGAAAGGCGGTGTGGTAAGCCTCATCCTGCCGGCGGCGCGCGAGTTCGCGCAGTTCGGCATCCGCGTTACCGGCATAGCGCCGGGAATTTTCACCACGCCGATGCTGCACGCGCTGCCGGACGCCGCGCAACAGAGCCTTGCCGCCTCGGTGCCGTTTCCAAAACTCCTCGGCCAGCCGTCGCAATTCGCCGCGCTGGTGCAGCACATGGTTGAGAACCGCTATCTCAACGGCGAAGTCGTACGCCTCGACGGCGCGTTGCGGATGGCGCCCAGATGACAGCCATCAGGGATGAGGGATCAACGATCGGAGATTAGGGATCAACGATCAGGGATTAGGGTCAAAGAAGTCATCTACGAAAACTCGATTTTTGCCACGCCCGTGTCCTGCTCCCCGATATCTGATATCTGACACCTAGCCCATGTTCACCAGCACCCGCAAAACCCGGATCGAATGGGGCGACTGCGACCCGGCCGGGATCATTTTCTTTGCCCGCTATTTCGAAATGTTCGATGTCTCCACCATCGTATTGCTCGAGCGGGCGCTGGGCATGAAGAAGATCGAATATCTCAAGGCTTACAAATTTTCCGGTCATCCGCTGGTCGAGACCCGGGCGCGATTTCTGCTGCCGACCCGGTTCGGCGACGAGGTCACGATCGAGACCGCCGTGGTCGGCTGCGGCCGCTCGAGCTTCAAGATCGAGCACCGCCTGACCCATGGCGGGGCGCTCGCGGTGGAGGGCTTCGAGACCCGGGTCTGGGCTGTTCGTGACCCCGCCGATCCCAGTCGCATAAAGTCCGAACCGATCCCACAACAAATCGTCGCGCGGTTGACGCATGCCAGCCTTGTCACGTCGCGGTGAGTGACGCGGCAAAAACGCGATGCTAGAAGCCTAGCCGCCAAAAGGGAGAGAATTGCCGATGATGCGCATTGACGCATACACCCACTTTTTTCCGCAAAAATTCTTCAACAAGCTCAACGAGGTCGCCGGCAACTACAAGGACATGGGCAAGCGCGTGCGCTCGCTGCCGGCTTTATTCGACCTCGACGTGCGCAAGAAGATCGTCGACGGCCACAAGGATTATCAGCAGATCCTGTCCTATCCGCAGCCGCCGATCGAAAAGTTCGCCAAGACGCCGAAGGACATCGACGAATTCTGCCGCATCATCAATGACGGTTTTGCCGAGCTAACCGCCAAGGAAAAGGACCGCTTCCCCGGCTGGGTGGCGCAGGTCTCGCTGGAGGCCGCCGATGCCGGCGTCGGCGAGGCAGAGCGTGCGCTGAAAAACGGCGCGCTCGGCGTGCAGATCTATACCAATGCCGCCGGCAAGCCGCTCGACCGGCCGCAATACGCGCCGTTCTGGAAAAAAATGAACGAGATCGGCGCGCCGATCTGGATGCATCCGGCACGCGGCGCCGAAGTGCCGGATTACGTCGACGAAAAGAGGTCGCTCTACGAAATCTGGTGGACCTTCGGCTGGTCCTACGAAACTGCCTGCGCCATGATGCGGCTTGTCTATTCCAAGATTATGGACACGCATCCCAATCTGAAAATCATCACGCACCATTTCGCTGGCATCGTGCCGATGCTGGAGGGCCGCATCGGCCCCGGCAATGACGTGATGGGATCGCGCACCACCGACGAGGACTATGTGTCGCTCCGCAAAAGCCTGAAAAAGCGCGTGCTCGATTATTTCAAGCAGGACTTCTGGGCCGATACCGCTGCGTTCACCGCAGTGCCGGCGACCAAAGCCGGCATGGAATTCTTTCCAATCGATAAGATCGTGTTCGCGTCGGACTGCCCGTTCGATCCCGAAGGCGGCACCATGTATCCGCGCGAGACATTGAGCATTCTGGATTCGCTCAAGCTCGACAAGGCGACCGCGGAGAAGGTGTTCTACAAGAACCTCGAGGCGGTTACCGGCAAGAAGCTGGTGAAGTAGCCGTTTTTCACCGCAATAAACCGTGGATGCCCGGCGCAAAGCCGGGCGCCGCGCGCCAAGATTTGCTAGCGTCGCCGCTGCACTATGGACGCTGCACGCACCATCATCCCCGAAGCTGCGGACACCGCCGTCAAGGGCGGGGACGAAACTTCGCGCGTTACCCCGATGATGGAGCAGTACATCGAGATCAAGGCCGCCAATCCGGATTGCCTGCTGTTCTACCGGATGGGCGACTTCTACGAACTGTTCTTCGACGATGCCGAAGTCGCCTCGCGGGCGCTCGGCATCGTGCTGACCAAGCGCGGCAAGCATCTCGGCGCCGACATTCCGATGTGCGGGGTGCCGGTCGAGCGCGCCGACGAATATCTGCACCGGCTGATCGCGCTCGGCCATCGCGTCGCGGTCTGCGAGCAGCTCGAAGATCCGGCGGCCGCGCGCAAACGCGGCGGCAAGAGCGTGGTGCGCCGCGACGTGGTGCGGCTGGTCACGCCCGGAACGCTGACTGAGGATTCGCTCCTTGACGCCAGGCGCAACAATTATCTCGCCGCGCTGGCGCGCAGCCGCGCCTCGGCTGGCGAGGATCGTTTCGCGCTCGCCTGGATCGATATTTCCACCGGCGAATTTCGTGTCGCCGAATGTGAGCGCGCCGCGCTCGCCGCCGCCATTGCCCGGATCGAGCCGGGCGAAATCATCGTCTCCGATGCGCTTTATGCCGATGCCGAGCTGGCGCCGACGCTGCGCGGCCTGCCCGCTCTGACGCCCCTCACCCGCGATGTGTTCGACGGCGCGACCGCGGAGCGCCGGCTCGCAGGCTTCTTCGGTGTCGCCACCACCGCGGCGTTCGGCACGTTTTCACGCGTCGAATTGACCGCGGCGGCGGCCGCGGTCACCTATGTCGAGCGCACCCAAATCGGCAAGCGCCCGCCGATCGCGCCGCCAATGCGCGAGGCCGCCGGCGCGACGCTCGTGCTCGATGCCGCGACCCGCAGCAATCTCGAACTTAATCGCACGCTTGCCGGCGAACGGCGCGGTTCGCTTTTGGGCGCCATCGATCGGACCGTGACCGCGGCCGGCTCGCGGCTCTTGGCGCAGCGGCTCGCTGCGCCGCTCACAGACGCCGCCGAGATCGGTCATCGGCTCGACGCGGTCGCAGCCTTCAAGAGCGATGCCGCGGCGCGCGGCGACATCCGCGCGCGGTTGCAAAGCGCGCCGGATCTGGCGCGCGCGTTGTCGCGCATCGTAGTCGGCCGCGGCGGCCCGCGCGATCTCGCCGCCATCCGCGACGGTATATTCGCCGCGGCGGAATTTGCCGCGCGGCTCTCAAGCCTGCTCGCATTGCCGCGCGATATCGCGCAAATCGCTCAAGCGCTGCGGCAGAGCGATGCCGCGCTCGCGCAGGAACTGGACAAGGTGCTCGCCGATGAACTGCCGTACCTGCGCCGCGACGGCGGGTTCGTCCGCGCCGGCTACGCGGGCGCACTCGACAAGGCACGCGCCTTGCGCGATGAATCCCGCCGCGTGATCGCGGGCTTGCAGGTCCGCTATGCCGAGACCACCGGCATTCGCGCGCTCAAGATCCGGCACAATAATGTGCTCGGCTATTTCGTCGACGTCCCGGCGCAGCACGGCGAGAAACTGATGAGCGCGCCATTGAACGCGACTTTCATTCATCGCCAGACCACCGCCGGCCAGGTTCGCTTCACCACCACCGAGCTCGGTGAACTCGAATCGAAAATCGCCACCGCCGCCGATCGCGCACTGGCGCTCGAGCTTGAAATCTTCGAACGCATGGCGAACGCGGTCGCGGCGGCAAGCGCAACGATCAAGAACGCGGCCGAGGCGATTGCCGCGCTGGATGTGGCTTGTGCACTGGCCGGGCTCGCGGTCGAGCGCGACTATGTCCGGCCGCAAGTCGATGACGGCGTCGCCTTTGCAATCGAGGGCGGACGTCATCCCGTGGTCGAACAGATGCTGGCGGCGGGCGGCGGGCCATTTGTCGCCAATGATTGCGATCTGTCGCCGCCTGCTGATGCGACGGCCGGCCGCATCTGGATCGTGACCGGGCCCAATATGGCAGGAAAATCGACCTTCCTGCGCCAGAACGCGCTGATCGCGATTCTCGCGCTGATCGGCAGCTTCGTTCCGGCGCGCGCCGCGCATATCGGCGTGGTCGACCGGTTGTTCTCGCGCGTCGGCGCCGCCGACGATCTCGCCCGCGGCCATTCGACCTTCATGGTCGAAATGGTCGAGACCGCCGCGATCCTCAACCAGGCCGGCGAACGCTCCCTCGTCATCTTGGACGAAATTGGCCGCGGCACCGCGACCTTCGACGGGCTGTCGATCGCCTGGGCCACCATCGAGCACTTACACGAACAAAACCGCTGCCGCGCGCTATTCGCCACGCATTTTCATGAAATGACCGCGCTCGCCGCCAAGCTGCCGCGGCTGCACAATGCCACGATGCGGGTCAAGGAATGGCAAGGCGACGTGGTGTTCCTGCACGAAGTCGTCGCCGGCGCCGCCGACCGCTCCTACGGCATTGCCGTGGCGAAGCTCGCCGGGCTCCCCGCCAGCGTCATCGACCGCGCCAAGGTTGTGTTGGCGCAGATCGAAGCGGAGGACCGGGTGTCGCCGGCGCGCCGCTTGATCGACGATCTGCCGCTGTTCGCCGGCGCGCGGCCGGCGCCGCCGCCGGCGCAAGCGGATTCCGCGTTCGCCGCTGTGGTGAATGCGCTCGCCGCGCTCCATCCCGACGACATGTCGCCCCGCGACGCGCTGGAAGCGCTCTATGCGCTCAAAGCGCAGCTGGCGAAGGCGAAGGATTGAGCAACATCCGTAGATATAATGGGTTGTCGTAACCGCTCATCGCCGCGAAAGCGGGGACCCAGCATCTGGATTCCGGCTTATAAATGAGCGGATCAAATTCACCGCATCCTCCTCCGCACCAGCAGCAGCATGCCGCTCCAGGCCACCGAGACGCCAAGCCCGATGGCAAGGGCCCACCACGAGCCGAGCGGTTGCGCGAGATAATGCACAGCCATAAAGGCCGGCGTCAGCCCGATGAGCGCCACCTGCGCATGCGCCATGACGCTTGCGGTGGCTGTGCCGCCGACGCGCGGGTGCAAAATCACGATCGAGCTGCAAAAGACGATCGGGAACAGGGCGAACATGCCGGAGGCGAACGAACCGATGCTGTAGCTCGCACTGGTCACGATCACGACGACGATCGCGGCGGCGAGCGCGCGCAGCGGAATGTCGTACCGTGTGCGCAGGAATTTCCGTGGCGGCGCCGAACTGCGGTAGCGCCAACTCAGCGGAACGGTCACGGCGTACACCGCCGCGTTGAGCGCGAGCGCACTCAACGGCGTCCAATCGAATTGCCGCAGCAAAAAGGCGCAAGCAAACCAAGCAAGCAGGGACAGGCCAAGGCTCGGCACAACGCCATGGCGCTGGGCGAGCATGGCATAGACTGCGGCGAAGATCGCGATCGCCGCGCCGATCGCCATGCTGCCCACTGCACTTGCGGCGATGAAGGCCGGCGGATGTTCGATAGCGAGAATGACGTAAGCGGCGCCGGCGGCCGTCGGCAATGCCGCGATCAATGCGCCGATGAACGGACCGGAGCGCTCAACCACGATCGAAATGAAGACGACGACGGCCGCCGTCATTGCCATCTTGAAAACGAGTTCGAGCCAGAATGAAAGGTCGGGGGACATCATCGGTGAGGCTCTTTGCCGTCACCCTGAGGTGCGAGCGCAGCGAGCCTCGAAGGGCGACGGCCCGAACGCCGCGGCCGTTCATCCTTCGAGGGCCGCTGCGCGGCCACCTCAGGATGACGGAGCGGAGACAATGAAGACTTTCACATCCGCTGCAGACTGATCTCCACTGGCGGGCCACTGCGGATAGTCTGATAAACCACGCAATACCGTTCGGTCAGCTTGAGCAATTGATCGAGCTTGTCGGCCGGCGCGTCGGTATCGAGATCGAAGCGCAGCCGGATCTGCGCGAAGCCGACCGGCGCGTCCTTGGCAACACCGAGCGTGCCGCGAAAATCGAGATCGCCTTCCGCCGCCACCGTTCCGGAGCGCAGCGGGATGTCGAGCGCGGTGGCAACCGCTTTGAGCGTCACGCCGGCGCAGGCGACCAAAGCCTCGAGCAGCATATCCCCGGAACACAATTCCAGGCCGGAGCCGCCGGTTGCCGGATGCAGCCCGGCAACGGCGAGCGCGCGCCCGGTTTCGACCTTGCAGGCGATATTGGTGTCATCGAGCGTGCCTTTGGCCTTCAGCGTGATCAGGCCGGCTTTGGGTTCGGCCTTATAGCGTTCCTTGATCGGCGCCTGCAGCGCGCGCAACGCAGCGGAATCCATTGGAATTATTCCTTTCAATCAGAGTTCGGATGTCACGGCGATGTCAGATGTCGATGTCAGGGGTCCGATATATGTATCGTTGGCGTTCTGTCATCTGATATCTGACAGCTGATTCCTGTCACCACCACATCGCCGCGCCGGCTTCCGCTTTCTGCTCATCCTCGGCGCTCGGCGGCGCGCGATCGAGCGAGCGGTCGAGCGCCGCCAGGACGCGGCGTTTGACGAAATCGAATGCCGCCGATTGCCGGTCGCGCGGCCGCGGCAGATCGACGCCGATCTCATCGAAAATGCGGCCCGGCCGCGGGCACATCACCATGATGCGATCGGCGAGCACGATCGCTTCATCGACGTCATGGGTCACCACAATTAGGGTCGGCTTGGCGTCGGCCCACAGGTCGAGCAGATGATCCTGCAAATCAGTGCGGGTGAAAGCATCGAGCGCCGAAAACGGCTCGTCGAGCAGCAGCACTTCCGGCCGCGGCACCAACGCCCGCGCGATGGCGACCCGCTGCGCCTGCCCGCCCGACAATTCGCGCGGCCACACCGCAGCCTTGTCGGCAAGGCCGACGCGGCGAAGCGCTGCGGCAACCCGCTCGGCGCGCTCGGCCTTGCGCTGGTTGTTAAGGCCGAAGCCGACATTGTCTGCGACTTTCAACCAGGGCAGCAGCCGCGGCTCCTGAAAGATGATGCCGATCTTCTCGTGCGGCGCGCCGATCCGCTCGCCGTCCAGGATCACCGTGCCTTCGCTCGCCGGATCGAGTCCGGCAATCGCGCGCAACAGCGTCGACTTTCCGCAGCCCGAGCCGCCGATCACGGCGACGATTTCGCCGAGCGCGACTTCAAGCGACACGCCGCCGAGCGCGTGCACGCCGTTGGGATAAGTCTTGCCGATGTGGTCGAGCACGAGCATGGTAATGAGTCACGTTTCCCGGATGCGGTGCAGCGCAATAGCGGTGCACCGCTGATCCGGGATCTTTTCAAACGCTTCGTTCGTAACGATCCCGGGTCTGCAGCGCATCATTTCATGCTGCGCTGCGCCCGGGATACGGTTATCACTCATGCCGGACCACATCTTCCCAGCGCAGGAACGGCGCCGCGACGAGCGCGATCAGCCAATCGGTGGCCTTGCCGACGATAGCGAACGCAACAATCGCGGCGATGATTTCGGCCGGCTTGCCGAGCTGCTGGCCGTCGATCAGCAAATAACCGAGACCTTCGGACGCGCCCATCAGTTCGGCGGCAACGACGAACATCCAGCCGAGCCCGAGCCCGGAACGCAGCGAAATCACATAAGCGGGCAGCACCGCCGGCAGCAAAATCCGCCGCACCATCTCGAAATCCGACAACCGAAAGGCCCGGCCGACTTCAACGAGCTTGCGATCGACCGATTGGATGGCGCCCATCAGGCCGAGATAAACCGGAAAGAACACGCCGACCGCAATCAGCGTCACTTTGGACGCTTCGAAAATCCCGAGCCATAGAATGAACAGCGGGATCCAGGCGATCGACGGAATCGCGCGCAGGGCTTGGAGGCTGGGATCGAGCAGGCGCCGCAGCAGCGGCGAATAGCCGGTCGCCGCGCCGATGACAGTCGCGACCGCAGCGCCGAGCGCAAATCCGGCGGCGACCCGCGACAAGGTCACCAGTGTGTCGCGCTGCAATTCGCCGGTGCGGGCAAGATCGACGAATGTTTGGAAGACGACCGAGGGCGGCGGCGCCAGGCGCCCGGTCGACCAGCCGAGCCGCACCACGATTTCCCAGGCCACCGCCAGGGTCACCGGCACAATCAAGCCCAGGGCCGGCCAGATGAACCGTGCGCGGCGGTTTGCCGCCGATCGTTCCTGCGCCGGTGTGCCTTCCGCAGCGATGGTCATGCTGACAAGAGACATGGTGCAATGGCCAAATGCAATGTGCTCTTTCCCGGGCGCAGCGCAGCACGCAGTGATGCGCTGCAGACCCGGGATCGTTAGGGACTTGGCGTTTGGAGCGATCCCGGATCTGCGGTGCACCGCTATCGCGCTGCACCGCATCCGGGAAACCGTAAATTCACGCCGCGCTCACGAAACGATCGTCAACCAGATCGTCGAGCGCTTTTTTGACGTCGACGTTGCCGGGGATGACTCCGGCCTGTTGCAGCGCCAATCCGGCCTTGAGGATGGTGTCGCGCTGCGGCGCGCCGATGCGGTTGAAATTAAGATCGGTGCGCTCCTTAAGCTGGATATCGACCACCGCGCCGGGAAGCTTGGTCGCCTCGATGAACACGCGCTTCTCGTCGTCGTAGTTCGCCAAGCAATATTTGCGCGCGTTCTCATAGACCGCGAGCACGCGCCGCGTCAGGTCGGGATAGGTTTTGAGAAATTCCTCGCGGCCGTTGAGGATGCCGTAGGTATTGGCGTCTTTGTTGCGATAAAATAGCCGCGCGCCGTCTTCGACCTGCGCCTGCGCCATCATCGGATCGAGGCCGGCCCAGGCATCGACGTCGCCGCGGATGAGCGCGGTCTTGCCGTCCGGATGCTGCAGCAGCACCTCGCTGATGTCCTTCTCGCTCAAGCCGACCGAAAGCAGAGCGCGCACCAGGAAAATGTGCGGATCGGTGCCGCGCGTCACCGCCACGCGCTTGCCCTTGAGGTCTTCGATTTTGTTGATCGAGGTGTCTTTGCGCGTCACCAGCGCCGTCCATTCCGGCTGCGAATAGACGTAGATCGACTTGATCGGATTGCTGTTGATTTTGCTCAAGAGCGCCGCCGACCCCGCGGTCGAGCCAAAATCGATCGAGCCGGCGTTAAGGAATTCCAGCGCCTTATTCGAGCCGAGCGTCTGCACCCAGCGGACGCCGATGCCGTCCTTGCTGAATTCTTTCTCGAGGAGGCCCTGCTCTCTGAGCACCATCGACACCGGGTTGTAGGTCGCCCAGTCGATGCGAATTTCCGATGGCTTGTCGGCGGCGCGAGCCGGGCGGCCAAAGGCAAACGGTGCAAGAGGGGACAGCGCGGCGAACGCGGTCGCGGCGAGGACATTGCGGCGATGAAGCATGACGACCTCCAAAATTATGTTTTTCCATAGGAGCGGCCGCCAGAGGCGTCAATCGAAAAAAACGACTATGGAATGGCACAAATGTAGAAGATTGTGCCGTTGCATGGATAGAGGCTTGAGCGATGACATCGCCTTCGCGGCACCCAATCACCACAATGCGCGTTCACATGCCGCCGGATCGCGATGACACTCCCCACCCGCTCCGCTAAGCCTATCCGTGATGTTGGACATTCAACGATCGCCGCGCAGCGCGAGTGAATTGATCGAGCCTTCGGCGCTCGCCGCCGATCTCAAAGCACTGGCCGAGCGCCATGCCGGCCGTGACCGCGAATTGCGCACCGCTGTCGCCCAGCATCTCAAGGCGGCGCTCACGCAGGCCCGCGCCCGCGCCGAACAACTCCTGCTGCGAGATCGCCATGGCCGGCGCTGCGCCGAGCGGCTCGCTTTGCTGCAGGACGAGATCATCCGCATCCTGTTCGAGTTTGCCGCCAGCGAACTCTATCCGTCGCGGGTGCCATCCGAGGCGGAGCGCATGGCCGTGGTCGCGACCGGTGGCTACGGCCGCCGGTTGCTGGCGCCGGGCTCCGACATCGATCTGCTGTTTCTGCTTCCCTACAAACAGACCGCGTGGGGCGAGTCCGTCGCCGAGGCCCTGCTCTACTGCCTGTGGGATATGGGACTGAAGGTCGGGCACGCCACGCGCTCGGTCGACGAATCGATTCGCCAGGCCAAGGCGGATATGACCATACGCACAGCGCTGCTCGAGTCGCGGTATCTGTTCGGTGACGTCAAGCTCTACAACGAGCTGACCGCGCGCTTCGACAAGGAAGTGGCGCACGGAAGCGCCGCGGAATTCGTCACCGCCAAGCTCGCCGAGCGCGAGCAGCGCCATCGCCGCGCCGGCCAATTCCGCTACGTGGTCGAACCTAACGTCAAGGACGGCAAAGGCGGCCTGCGCGACCTGCACACCTTGTTCTGGATCGCCAAATACGTCTACCGCGTGCGTGAACCGGAAGAACTGATCGAGCGCGGCGTATTCGATCGCGACGAATACAATCTGTTCCGCCGCTGCGAAGATTTCATGTGGTCGGTCCGCTGCAACATGCATTTCGTCGCCGGCCGCGCCGAAGAGCGCCTGTCGTTCGACATCCAGCGCGATATCGCGGTGCGGCTTGGCTATACGGCGCATCCCGGCTTGCGCGACGTCGAGCGCTTCATGAAGCATTATTTTCTCACCGCCAAGCATGTCGGCTATTTGACCGCCATCCTCTGCGCCGGGCTCGAGGAGCGGCAGGCCAAGCCGGCGCCGGTCTTAAGCCGGATGATGGCGCGGCTGCGCCCGGCGCCGAGCCCGAAAAAATTGAGCGATGACTTCGTCGTCGACAATAACCGCATCAATGTCGCGCGCGCCGACGCATTCCGGGGCGATCCAGTCAACCTGATTCGGATGTTCCGGCTGGCGCAGCAGCACAATCTCGAATTTCATCCCGAAGCGCTGCGCGCGGCGACGCGTTCGCTCAAGCTGATCGATAAGAAAGTCCGCGACGACGGCGAAGCCAATCGCCTGTTCCTGGAAATCCTGACCGCCCCCGACGCCGCGGAGATCGTGCTCCGCCGCATGAATGAAGCCGGCGTACTCGGCGCTTTCGTGCGGTCGTTCGGCCGCATCGTCGCGATGATGCAGTTCAACATGTA
>Ga0066395_10000685_pt1 | contig 12562 bp, 15 predicted proteins | sample PanSoiPlot1MoBio_FD_61218 | JGI IMG/M metagenome (GOLD analysis project Ga0066395, IMG submission 61218) | Tropical forest soil microbial communities from Panama analyzed to predict greenhouse gas emissions - Panama Soil Plot 1 MoBio | ecosystem: Environmental > Terrestrial > Soil > Tropical... | reverse complement strand
GTGGCCGCACCCGGCCGAGCCCAGGTCGGAGTGGTAGCAGACCCCGCGCCCGCTGCTCTGAGCCTGGCTGGCCGTCAGCTTGACCAGCGGGATGCCCAGCGCCTTGGACTCCTCGGCCAGCCAGTCGGCCAGGTTCCGCAGCGTGGGCTCGCGCTCGTTCAGCCACTTGGAGCTGGACCAGGAGGCGTACCCCGACAGCTCGGCCGAGACCGAGACGGAGTTGAAGTTGCACTGGGTCCACGCGCCCCGGTTCCGGGCGACGCATTCCCAGACCTTGCCGCGGTTCTGGTCGATGCAGACCTGGGAGCTGGCCCCGACGTTGCCCTTGAAGTAGACCGCGCAGTCGTAGGCTCCGTTCGGGCCGGTGAAGCCCTCCATGGTGTGCACCACCAGCAGCCGCTTGGTGCCGCCGCTGGAGTTGTTCGGGCTCGGCGTCCAGACCCTAGTCAGTGTCATAGCGGCCGTCCTTCCGCCAGCCCCTCGGCCGGGGGCCGGGCTTGGTCCAGCCCCACGGCTCGCCCTGCTCGGCGACGGGCGGCTCGGGGTTGGGCTCGACCTGCTCCAGCTCGACGTCCTCGCCGTCGCGGTAGGCCATGCCCGCCCGGATCAATCGTCTGGTCATCAGCCCTCCTCATTGGTGCTTGACCGCGGCCAGGTGCGCGGTCATCTCGCCCTGGATAACCAGAGCCTTGCACGAGCACACCTCCACCGGGATGTACGGCCCGCCGATCGGGGAATGCTGCACGTCGGCGTGCAGGTCCCCGGCCCACAGCACGTAGACCGCAGCGAACCCGTCAGCACCGGCGGCGAGCTGGTCCGCCTCGCCGGGCTCGGGCGTCTTCTTCCTGAGCGGCATCGTCGCCTCCTTAGCTGACGATCGTGGTCGCGTTCGGCCCCGGCCACCGGCCCGCGACGTTCAGCGTGGTCTGGGCCAGCGAGCTGGGCAGGTAGTTGAACACGAGGTTCCCGCTGGCGTCGAGGTTGCACTTGGGGCTGGCCGCCCCGTCCGCGACATCCCGGATCGTCCAGCTCGCTGCGGAACCACCGGGCGGGCGGTAGGCAGCCGGGAGCGACGACGCCCACATGACTGAGTTGTAGTTGCCCGTCGTCGGCGGCGTCCTGACGTACCCGATCATCTCGCACATGCCATCGGACCCGAGCCGGTACTGCGGTGGCGTGAGGGGCGTGCCCGGATACAGGAAGCTGTTGGTCAGCGGGCGCAGGTCGTGCCAGGTGTCGACCGGCGAGGCTCCGGTGATGCCAGCGGGAGTGAAGGTCATGGCCGCTGCGGTCGCGGCCGAGGCCGGGACCACGGCGGTGGCCAGCGCCACGCCCGTGCGGCCGGTCACGGGCGAGGGGAGCCACGACAGCGACCACTGCGAGGTGCCGTCGACGTTGATGTCGGCCCACAGCACGTCGGTGCGCTGGCTCGCGCCGCCCGCTGTCTGGTTGATCGACCCGGCCGAGGTGTTGCCGACCACCGCGCTCGTGCCGTCCCCGGCGTCCACGATGGCCAGCCACGGGCCGATGTTGACGGCCAGCCCGGACCCGGCCCCGATCGTGGGCGCGAGCACCAGGCCGAAGAACTGCGGCCCGGCCAGCGCCCGGATGACCATGCGGTCATTGACGGCGTTGTAGTTGCCCGCCTGGCCCCAATCGAGCAGACCTGTAGTCATGGGTTGATCCCTCCTGGTGGTGCGGCGAGGCTGTTGTGGAAGATCCCCGCGGTCTTGCGGTGCAGCGCCCTGAGCTGCGCTGACAGGGTGGCGTACTTGCGCGGGTGCGGCAGGGTGATCGAGACCGTCCAGGTCACTGTGCCCGACCCGGCGTCCAGCCGCAATGCGGTCAGCCGCCCGGTCGCGTTCAGCCCCGAGGGCACCAGCGGGTCGGCCAGCGACACGGCCACGTCGTCCCCGACCTGGTAGCTGCCCAGCGGCGGCGACATCAGCGGCATCACGACTTCCAGCGATAGCGCGGGCTGGGCGTAGCTGGTGGCATAGGCCGAGGCGTGCTCGTTCAGCGTGGAGGTGACCGAGACGCCGGGCCAGTCATCGACGTGATCCAGCTCGGGCACCCCGGCTTGCGGCGAGACGATCGTGACCACCGGCCGGGTCGCTGTCGTCGGCGCGTTGGGGGCCAGGTCGCCCACGGCGAAGGTGCGGGTGCGCAGCATGTCGCCCGCCCAGGTCGTGCGGAACGAGATTGCGCCGTGCGGCACGACCACGGCCAGGCCCGCCGCCTTGCCTACTCGCGGGTAGGCGATCCGCAGCGTGCAGCCCGCCCCGCCAGCGCCGATCGCGTATTCCGACCTGAACTCCGGGCCGCTGACCACCTGCGACAGCGCGGTCAGCAGGTCGGCGCGGCTGCTCTGGAGGAAGGTGTAGGTCCGGTCCCGGTTCTGGCCCGCCCCCGGCGCGGTGGCCACGGCCACGCCGATGTTGCCCAGCGGCGAGGCCAGGTCAGCCGCGATGGTGCACTGCTCGACCCCGCTGTAGGTGTGGTTCAGCGCGTACTGCTTGACCGCCAGGTAGCCGGGCAGCTCGGCCAGCGCCACCGTCACGGTCTGGTTCCCCTGGTCGACCACCCCGGTCGGGCACCCGGCCCACACCGGCACGCCCTGATAGAAGCACCACAGCCGCCAGGTCCACAGCTGCATCAGCAGGGACCTCGGCAGCGCCGAGTCGGAGCTGATGGCGATCGTCGCCTCGCCCGACCCGAACCCGGATAGCTGCCAGTCGGCCGTGAACGCGACCACTTGCACCGGGCCGATGTCGGCAAACGGTGCCACCGCGTAGTCGGCAAAGAAGGTCCACGGCATCGCTCCGCCGCTGATCACGCTCGCACCTCCGCTCGCGTAGCCGGTCGCGCTCACCGCAGCCGTCACGCTCAGACTGGCATCCCCGCCGAGCACCGAGAACCCGGCCGCGGCCACGGCTGCCGATACGGCGACCGCCGCGCCGCTGCCGCCTACCTGGGTGACCGAGCCCGCTGCGCTCACCGTCGCCGTGACGGCCCTGCTGGCGCTGCCGAGGTACGCGACCGAGCCCGCTGCGCTCACCGTGGCGGTCACCGGGCTGGTGGCCGTCCCGAGCCACGTGACCGACCCGGCCGCGCTCACCGTGGCCGCCCAGCCGAGAGCGGCCAGCCCTCCGGTCCCGACCGCGCCGGTCGCGCTGACCGCCGCCGCGACGCTGACCGCCGCGCCGCCCACGAACGTGACCGAGCCCGCCGCGGCCACCGTGGCGGTCACCGGCCGGGTAGCCTGCCCCACGAACGTAACCGACCCGGCCGCGCTCACCGTGGCGCTGACGGGCCGGGTGGCCGACCCGAGGAAGGTCACCGACCCGGCCGCGCTGACCGTGGCGCTGACGGGCCGGGTGGCCGACCCGAGGAACGTGACCGAGCCAGCCGGGCTCACCGCGACCGTCCCGGCCACCGCTGCGGTCGTGCTGACCGTCAGGTAGGCGTACGAATAGGTGCGCGGGTAGGCCCTGGTCGTGCTGGTCGGCATGGGCGGGCCGTCAGGCGGCGATAGGCGTCAGCGCTATCGACAGCGAGGTCAGGTTGAACGTCGCGCCGTTGGTGATGGCCTGGCCTGCGGCCAGCGCCCCGCTGAACAGGAAGCTCCCCGCGCTGCTCGCGTCCCACGCGCTGATGTGGCTGATCGTCACCGACCCGCCGTCCCAGCTCGCCCACGACGGCGTGCCCGTCATCGCCTTCGACCCGGCCGCCGCCGCGCCCCACGCCACCGCCTTCCGCGACCCGCCGACCGCGCCCGTGCACGGCGAGGTGGTCCCCGACGCGCCGGGGTCGGCGGTATGCAGCCCCGCGTAGCTGGCGGCCGGGGCGGTGAACGCCGTCCCGCCGATCATGTCCAGCCACTTGTTGGCCAGGTTGGCCCCTGAGATTCCCGTCGTCATGGTCGCTCCTCCAGTAGTGCCGGGCCGACGTTGAACCAGTGCTTGAAGCCGCAGCCGCACGTGAACGAGCCCGCGCTGGCCGCCAGCGCCTCCGCGACCCGGACGTGGACGATCGTCTGCTCGCCGCACGAGCACTCGACCTTGAATCGCTCGACGCCGGGTTGGTCGCGCAGCAGCTTCTCGGTGCTGACGATCGTCGGGTTGATCACCTCGCCCGCCGCGTGGACGGTCAGCTGGTGGTTGAACACTTGGCCTCCTAAGCCCACGCTGACTGCCAGGTCAGCGCCACGTTCCCGGTGCCGGTCGCGTACAGCGTCCACACCGTGGTCCCGGTCGGGACCAGCATCGGCCGCGACCCCTGCTGGAGGTAGCTCGCCCGGCTCGCGCCGCCTGGCGCCCACGCCGCCAGCGTGTCCGACTGCACGTAGACCACCTCCCCGGCTCCCAGGTTCTGAAGGATGATCGAGTTCGTCCCGTCAGTGACCTGCGGGGTCGAGGCCAGCGGGCCGGTGAAGGTGAGCAGGCAGGGCGCGGCCACGTTGCCCGTGTTCAGCAGGGCCGCCTCGCTGGTGGCCAGCCCCGCATACTGCCAGCCGAAGCGCCGCGGGTACACCCGGCCGGTGGCCGTCGACGGCACGGTCAGGGTCGCCCGCTGCGGCGACACGTCGTAGAGCAGCGGGTCGGCCGCGGTCAGCACCGCCTGCCACTGGAAGGCGTACCGGCCGAGCCACGCGACCTGGAGCTGCGACGTGTCGGCGCGGACCAGGCAGGTCAGCATCTGCCCGCTGCCCGACTCGTCGTTGACCCCGACCGTCAGCGGCACCTCGCCCCGCCCGGCTGCCAGCCCGCCGAGCTGCCGGGCGTAGCCGAGCACGGGCGCTCGCGGCCCCATGATCACCCCGGACAGGGTGACCTCCCGCTGTGCCAGCAGCTTGGACCCGCGCAGCACGCCGTCCGACAGCGCCAGGGCCACGTCGTTGCCGTTCAGGCCGGGCGTGCCGTACCAGCCCGCCACGTCAGTGACCACCCGGCAGCAGCCGTCCGCCGCGATGTCGCCCGCGTTCCAGTCGGTGCCTGCCCACAGCACCGGGATCAGCGAGCCCTGATAGTCGGCCATCACGCCGCCCCTGTCGCTTGCGCCCAGCCGAGACTCCGCGACACCGCAGCGGCTATCTCGACCTCGGACTGGTTGGCCCGCGGGTAGACGTTGATCACGACCGCCTGCGCCCGGCCCATCCCCGCGCCCGGCCCGGTCAGCGGCGAGACCAGCTCGGGGCCGCGCTCAGCGAAGTGATAGACCTCCCCGGTGCGGTGGCCGAACCCGGAGACCGGCTCGGTGATGACCCCGCCCGCCGCGTAGCCGTGCCCGTGGCCCAGCACCGCCGCGATCGAGCTGCCGTACCTGGCCACGGCGTAGGCGACGGCTGCGTAGATGTTGGCCAGCGGGTCGAGGATGCCCCGGCTGCGGAACGGCCCGGCGTAGGCGGCGAACGTGGGCGGGATGACCTGCATGAGGCCCTGGCTCGGGATCCCGGCCTTGGCGTTGGAGTCCCACAGGTTGATCGCGGCCGGGTTCCCGCCGCTCTCGGTCTGCATCTGCGTCATGAACACGCCGAACAGGTTGTCCAGCCCGAACATGCGCAGCACCGAGTGCATCAGGCCGCCCCACCGGGCCACCCCCGACCCGCCGCCCCCGAACAGCTTGCCGGCCAGCCCGCCGAGGAACCCGCCGACCTTGGAGCCCACCGACCCGAGCGCGGCCAGCGCCTTGCCCGGCAGCGCCGTGATGGCCGCGAATCCCTTGGACACCAGCCCGCCCAGCGCCTGCGGCCACCCGCCGAACACCATCTTGACCAGGCCGCCCGCGTCGTGCTGGAGCCCCTTGAATAGCCCGGCGGTCAGGTTGTGGCCGATGGACTGCATCACGGTCGAGGGCGAGTGGATCCCGAAGAAGTGCTTCACGGCGTTGACCACCGGGTCGACGATGGTGGTCTTGACCCAGTTCCCGATGCCGGCCATCGCGGACTTGATGCCGTTCATCATCCCGCTGATCATGGAGCCGCCGAGGGACACGAACGAGTGGACCGTGGCCGCGCCCCACGCGCCGATCTGGCCCGGCAGCCGCGAGAACCAGCCCGACAGGTTGGTCCAGGCCCGCCCGAGGGCGTTGGAGATGGTGCCGACCACGTTGGACCACCACCGGGCCACGGTGGAGGACACCGACGAGGCGATGCCGCCGATGAAGCTGGCGATGTCGCTGAACACCGCCCGGACGGTGCGCTGGATCGCGCCGACCGTGTTGGTGATGAAGGTTCGGATCTGGGTCCAGTACCGGATGACCAGCACCACGGCCAGGCCGACCGGCCCGGTCAGGATGCCCACGATCAGCGGCCAGTTCCGCGACAGCCAGGTCAGCACCGTGCGGAAGACGCCGGGGATGGTGACCGTGAAGAACTGCGTGAACGGCCCGGCGAACCAGCGGACCACGGTCATCACGACGTCCTTGACCCCGTTGAACGCCGCCTCCACGATCACCCGGAAGGTCCGGCTTCGGGTCCACAGCAGGTAGAGCCCGACCCCGACCGCGATCAGCCCGGCGATGATCAGCGTGATCGGGCCGAGGCTCAGCTCCAGCGACACGCCGAACAGCTCGGCCGCGGCCTGCGCCACGGCGAACGCCTTGGAGATGAGGTAGAGGGTGCCCACGAACGACGCGAACGCTGCCGCCAGCGGCACGACCCACGCCTTGTTCCGGGCCAGCCAGCCGCCGAAGGTCTGTAGCGCCGGGATGCCCACGCTGGTCATCCAGGTGGCCACCGATCCGATCACGGGCAGCAGCGCCGTGCCCATCTGCTCGGCTAGCTCTTGCGTGGCGGTGTGCAGCCGCGACATCGGGGTGGCGTAGGCGGCAGCGGCCCCGCCGAACTCCTTGCCCAGCTCCCGCAGGATGAGCTTTTGCGCGCCCATGGTGTTACCCGACTTGACCAGCGCCTTGATCTGGTCCTGCTGCTGGGCGGTGAAGCTGACGCCGACCCGCCGCAGCGCGCCCATCCCGGCGATCGGGTCGTTCAGCGCCTTGCCGAGGGCAATCGCCTGCTTGCGCATGTTCTCCTGGGTGACCTGCCCGCCGTTCATCGCGGCGGTCATGTCGGTCAGGATCGACGTGGACTGGTTGAAAATGTCGTTGCCCCGGCCCGCCTCGTTCCGCACGTTGGTGAAGGTCAGCAGCATGTTGGCCCCGGACTTGATCGCCTCGTCCTCCACGCCGGTCTTCTTCATGATCGAGTTGCCCAGCTCGGTGACCTGCTCGGCGCTGACGTGCGCAGCGCCGCCCGTGGACTTGATCGCCGCCTCGGTCGCCTTGTTGACCTGCTCGGAGGTCTCGCCGGCCTCGACTACCTTCTTGAGCAGCTCGGCCCCGTAGGCCACGGCGGCGAGCTCAAGGAAGCCCTTGCCCCACGCCGACCCGGCAGCCTTGCCGCCCCTCTCCCCGGCCTCCTTGGACGCCCTCTCGACCTGCCCGGGAACCTTGTCGGTCTTGGCATAGACATCGACGGCCAGCGCGCCGTAGGCGTAACTCGTCATGGGTCACCACCACGTCCTGCATCTGCGCGATCATCCCGATCGCGTCGGCCACCGACCGCGCTGGCTTGTCGTCGTCGGGCGCGGCCCCGTTCCCGTTCCCGCCTGGCGGGCCGGGCCGGATCGTCCGGGGCCGCCTCGGCGGGCGGCGGATCGGGCTGGGCCGGGTCTGCGTGCTGCCAGCCGCCCGCGCCGTGACCCAGGTCAGGTCGGCCACGTGGTCGATCAGCAGGGCGAGCAGCTCGGCCTCGTCCGACCACACCTCGCCCTGCCGCCGCGCAGGCGGGGGCATCCGCTCCAGGCACACCCAGATGCGCCGGTTCGACACCCGCGGGTCGAGGGTGTCGATCCCGTAGGCGGCCAGCATGGCGGCCTCTACGTCCGGGTCGAAGCGAGCTGCGCAGACCCCCGCGAGTTTGGGAGGCCGCCCATTCCGGCCTTCTTGCCGATGGCGTCGAACAGCGTGTTCAGCGCGCCCACGGTGATGCCGGTCTGCACGATCCGTGCGTAGGCGTCGGCCCCGAGCAGCGCGCCCATCGCCATCGGCAGGTTGCCCTCGCTCATGGCGGTCAGCGCCTCCAGCGGCCACTCGGTCGCTGCCGGGACCGTGTACTGCTCGCCGTGCCAGGTGAAAGCGAACGGCTGCGCTGCGGCCTCGTCCTTGGCCGCCTCTACGGCAGCATCGAGGTCGAAAACGCCCGAGCCGTTCGCTGCGGCCCCGGTCACGCCGCCTTCTGGCCGGTGCCGCCGTTGCCCATGCCGGCGAGCCGCGGGTCGGACGGGTCGAGCCCGGCTTCCTCCATCAGCAGCGTCGGGGTCGCGCCGACCGACACGTGGCCCATCACCCCGGCGTTGTCGAGCGCGGTCAGGGTGAGTTCCATCGGCACCGCCGCGCCCTTGGCGATCTTCATGTCGCCTGCGGCGGTCAGGCTCGCCCTGGAGAACCCGACGCGCATCACGCGCTGGTCCAGGCTGTCGACGGCCACCGCGAGGATGTTCTGCGGCTGCCCGGTGATGATGTCCATCTCGAACGACCCGTCAGCGACCGGCACCGGCTGCGGCTGGTCGAAGTACAGGGCGATGGTCTGCGGGTTGACCTGCCACATGATGAAGTGCATGGTGATCAGCTTCTCGGTGACCACCGAGCGGATCGGAACCCGCGATTGCCATGGCAGGATGTCCTGCTTGGTGAGGGACTGGCCGACCGTCACGCCGTCGTCGGCGATGTAGCCGAGCAGCGCCCACGGCGAGGCGAACGCCGCGCTGGCGCTCAGGGGCATGGCGGTGCCTGCGGGGGCGACGTACAGGCCGTTCCCGTTGGAGGTGCCGATCTGCACTTCCTTGGGGGACAGCACCGGGACGTAGGCGGCCTGCTGGCCGGGACTGGACATAGACGGTTCCCTTCGGATCAAGCCGCTACGGGTGCGCGGTGAGCGCGTAGCGGGCGACGTAGCGCGGAGCGCCATCAGGATCGGGCAACCAGAACGGCCCCTCCTCGACGACCACGCGGCACACCCTGCCGTGGGGCCAGGAGGTGGCCCACGGCAGCGCGCAGATGGCCTGGCGGGCGGCGTCGGCGCGCTCGTGCGCGTCGTGCCTGTTCCCCGCCCGGCAGTCGACCTGGACGTAGGTGGTGGACAGCCATCCGGGCGGGTCGCCCTCGATGACCGAGTAGGACCAGGACTGGCAGCCGCCCAGCGGGGAGATGGTCTGCCACACGAGCAGCTCCATGTCCGGGCTCGGGTAGTCCAGCGCCGGGTCGTGGCCGGGCGGCAGCGGCAGCAGCGTGGTCACCCGTGCCTCGCTTTCGCCATCGCCCGGCCCATCATGGCCGCGCCCCGCATGTTCCGGGTGCCGTACTCGACCCAGTGCGCGTAGGGCACGTCGGTGACCACCCGGTAGGACGCGGTGTGCTGCCTCTCGACCTGCCACGATCCCGCGAGCCGGCCGGTCAGCCGGGGTGAGTTCGCGGCGGCGTCCGACCGCACCTCCTCGGCCGTCTCGCGCATGTTCGGGTCGACGGCCAGCCGGGGAGCCTCGGGGTTGGTCACCCGGAACGTGGCGCTCATCAGCCGTAGTCCGTGCTGTCGTCGCGGGTGGCGACCGCCACCCAGCAGTCGAGCCCCGCCGCCACCGGGTCAGCGACCAGCCGGGCGTTGGTGAGCACCCAGCGGCGTCCGCGTATCTCGGCGGTCATCCCGTCTGCGGGCTGCGCGTCGGGCGGCAGGAACAGCGCCCCGGACTCCAGCCGGGCCGGGCCGAACATGCCGGTCCCGCCGCCCTCGGCGGCACGGGGGTCCGACGAGCCCGCCGAGAGCTGGAGGTTCCCGGTGCCGGTCCAGGCCGCGGTCGTGCCCGGCGCGGTCCAGCCCCGCTCGTCGGGGGTGCCGGGCGGGTAGAGGGTCACCGGGTCAGCGGCCAGCAGCAGCATCGGGGGTCACCACCAGTTCGGCGGCGGGTCGGACAGGCCGGCCAGCGCCAGCGACCGGGCCGGGTACATCGGCGGCATCCCGGTCTGCATCGGGACGCCGATGACTTCCCCGGCCACGAACGAGCGGTGCCACGCGGCACGCTGGAGCGCGAGCCCGTAGTCGCCGGTCGGCCCGGCCGGGGAGTAGCTGACGGTCTGCGCCCCGGTCGCCACCTGCGAGACGGCCGGCGTCGGCGGCAGCGTCGCGGCGTATGCCTCCCACTGGAGCGCCGCGCAGAGGTGCGGGTCGTCGGCCCAGCAGGCGTTTGCGATGGCCGTGGCCTGGTCGAGCGGCAGCCCGCCAGCCGTGGGCGGGTCCAGCGGCGGCGCCCACGACTCCCACGGGATGACCGGGGTCGGCGGGGTCGTCATCGGCCTACTTGCGGCCCTTGGCGGCGGGCTCGGCCTCGGCCTCGGCGTCGGCCTCGGCCATGGTCGGGGTGACCTTGGCGACCAGCGCGGCCTTGGCGAACGGGTTAGCGCCAGCGGGCACGCGCCGGGTCACCGGCTTGATGACCACGCAGCCGAATCTGGCCCAGACCTTCAGCGGCGTCTGGTTGTCTTGGAAGCCGCTGACCAGCACCTTGCCGGTCGCGTCCGCGATGACGGCCGAGGGGTCCATCGCGTACCGGATGTCCTGCCGCACCCCGATGATCAGGTTGTTCCAGTCGCCCGTGAAGAAGTCGGCGTTGGTGCCGCCCGTGCTCGTGAACGAGCTGTAGGCGATCGGCACGCCGTACATCGTCGGCACCTCGGAGTCGCCCGCCTGCATCGTGCCGAGCAGCAGCTCGTTGGTCGTGGCGCGGACCCCGCGCAGCGCCGACCGGACGGTGATGTCGGCCGCGTGGCCGGTGATCGGGAGGCCCTGGCCTTCGACCGCGCCCATCGCGTTGTTGACCGTGGCCACCTGGTCGGTCGAGGCGGCGGCGATGGCGGCGGCGACGGCGTTGATCCCGCCCGCGGGGAACGTGCCGGGCGCGTTGGTCCCGAACAGCACGGCCGAGTCGAGCGCGACCGCGATGGCCTCCGCGATTCTGGGTCGGACCCAGTTCCAGAGGTTGATGCTGGTGTCTTCGAGGTACTGGTCGGGGATCGCGGTGACGGCGGCGACCTCCTCGGCGTGCAGCGTCTTGGTCGTCAGGGCGAGGTCGGTCCAGCCCTTGCGACCGCCAGCGGCCGAGACCCAGGTCGCGGTCGGCAGGGTCGACGGGATCGGCAGGTTGCTGATCGAGGTGCCCATCGGCATCAGCTGCGCGAGCCGCAGCGCGACCGACTGCTGGAGCACTTCCTCGATGATCTGGTTGGAGAACTCAGGCGCGATGACGCCAGAGAAGTCGAGCGGGGGGGCCATGGGGAACTCCAGGGGCGCGCGAATAGGTCGCGCCGCTTTACCGCGCTACCGGGCTCGGGGCCGCGTCACGCTGCACCCCGGCCGGGCCTCGGCGTCACGCCTCGTGAGTCGCCCCGGGTTCGGCCACCGGCTGCCCGCCGCGTCACGCTGCACGGGCATCGCGGCTCATTCTGCCCCCCGTTGTCTCAGTGTGTCTACCGGCGTCAACCGATGCCCCACGGTGCGCGCAATGTGCGCGCAATTCCGGCGTGATTATGGAGGGCGACCGGCCGCTCGCCTGGCGGGGAACAGGTCTGGACGGCTCTGTAGTCGCCGTGGGGACTCCGAACCCCCTCTTAGGTGTCATTACCCCTGGAGAAAAAGTTAGGGATTCGCGTTGGCAGGACCGGCTTTTCGACGGCTTATTCCAACCGGCTTTTCGCGGTCTTTAAGTGCGGGGTGGGCGCGCACCCGCCCGGAATGGAACGGCCAGGCCGCGAGCGGGGTGCGGCTGGACGCGGGCTCGACGGGCGGGCGCGCAGTGATGGCCAGCCTAGCGGAAGACCCACCGGGGGAGCCGGGCGAGCCACCAGCACAGCCGCCCGCAGTAGACCGAGCCGGGCCGGGCCGGGCGGGCCAGGCAGAGCAGGCAGCGCGGCGCGTCGTCCTCGTCGTCGTCGGGCGGGTCGGTCCAGGCCGTCAACGCCTGCGCACGTTTCGGAGCCAGTCGTTGTCGCCGTTGGCCGGCACGGGCTGGCGGGGGCCGGGCGGGACGCGGCCGGGCTCGGGCGGTGGCGCGGGCACGGCGGCGAGCTGGGCCACGAGGGCGTCGATCGCCTTGGTGTCGGGCTCGCCGTCCTTGAGGAGCTTGGCCAGGTCGAGCACGCCGAGGGCGGCTTCGACGTTGGCTAGCCGCCCGGCAGCGCGGGCGCGGAACTCGGCGGCGACGACCTTGAGGGCTGCCGCGGCCTCGGCCTCGGCCTTGCCCTCGGCCCGCGCCTGGGCGACGGCCCGCTCGGCGTCGGTCATGGACTGCTGACGGAGCTGCGCCAGCTCGGCCTCGATCCGGGCGGCCTTGGCCCGCTCGGCGTCGAGCGCGGCGGTCAGCCGGGCGAGATCCTCGGCGGTGGGCGCGGGCTGTGGCGCTCCTGGGTCCGCTGGGCCGGGCTCGGGTGCTGGTGGTGCCGGGGCCGGCGGGGAGGGCGCTGGCGGCGGCTGTGGAGCCGGGGGCGGGGGCTGTGGCGGGGCCGGGCTGGTCAT
>Ga0066395_10000680_pt1 | contig 12590 bp, 14 predicted proteins | sample PanSoiPlot1MoBio_FD_61218 | JGI IMG/M metagenome (GOLD analysis project Ga0066395, IMG submission 61218) | Tropical forest soil microbial communities from Panama analyzed to predict greenhouse gas emissions - Panama Soil Plot 1 MoBio | ecosystem: Environmental > Terrestrial > Soil > Tropical... | reverse complement strand
TGCTGGCGTCGCACACTTGGTCGTGCCAGCGGCCCGAGGCGTCCTTGTACTTGAGGTACCAGCGACTCCCACGACGGTATGGCTGCGCCATTTGACCCTCCTTACTCCCTCTCCGTGTCGTTGCGCGGTCGCATCGACAGGACCTTACCTCCACCAGCCGCCTGACCGTGAACGAACGCCTTCACGGCCTCGGGATCGAATCGGAGCAGCGCTCCGACCCGCAGATGCGGCAGCTTTCCCGCCTCTGCTTGGTGATAGACCCACGACCGGCTCGCCTTGATGTAGCGAGCCACGTCGTTCGCGTCCCAGAGATCGTTGCTTGATTTGGCGCCGGTGATCATTAGGTCCTCCTGGGGTGTGGGGTCATCACTCGGGATCAAAACGGAACCTCGTCGTCGGATCCGGGCTCGCGCTCCGGGTTTCGTGCCGCAACATCCGCCACATCAGCGAAATCGAGACGGATTCGACCGTTCTCGGAGCGCTCGTCGAGTGGGGCCTGTGGCGGATCGAATTCGACCTGGTTGTCGAGCAGTTTCGAGGTTGTGGCGGATGTGGCGGAAGCATCGGCGAGGTACCGCCCGAACGCGTCCGTGAGATCGCCCAGCACGTATCCCTTCGGGGTCGCGTCCCCAACGCGGATGGTTCCCGGCTTGATTCCGAACCGTCCGAGCAAGCTCCCGAGCTGGCGCGCCGTGAGCGGCCGTCCCCGGTTCCACTCGGCCCACGGCCGCCCTTCCAGCTCGGCAAGCGACTCGAGCAACGCCTTCGTCGTGCTGCGGTCGATGCCGGTTTCGAGGAAGACGGCGCGTACGTCCGCGAGGAGCTGTACGCCGGAATCGCCGGTCTCTGCCGAGTCCGCGCGTCCGCCCGAGAGGAGCAACGCGGTCGCGCGGGCGCGCTCGGGCCAAGGGCCGCGGGCCTGGTCGGCGATCGCCAGCAGCGGTTCCCAGTTGTCCGCCGCGCGATCGTCGAGGTCGTCGGGCAGCTCGGGCTCGCGTTCGGAGAGCACCTTCAAGTTGTCGGCCGCCCAGCGGGCACACTGGCGGGGTAGGGCGGCGAGCGCCTCGCGCTGGCGCCGTCGGAGCTTTTGCAGCTTCTCGGTTGGCGCCTTGCGCTTCATCTCGATGACGATCGAACGGTCCATCAGCGTGTCCGGCAGCTTGCCGATCGCCGCGATCGCGACCGCGCCAAACACGTGGAACACCTTCGGCTCGAATTCGTCGCCCACGCACCGAGGCACGACGGCCGAGTGCCGATCGTGCCCGGCGTTCAAGATGCCGCGCAGCTCGTCCTGCTCGGCGAGAAACGTATCAGCCTCGTCGACCAGGATCGTCGGCGCGTACGCCTCGACGACCCGGTAGAGCACCGCCGGCGTCAGGCTTGCCGCCCCGAGCGGCTTGCTGGCAAGCGCGCCGAGCAGCTTGAGCACCGTCGTTTTTCCGCACCGCTTCGTCGGCGATACGATCGCGAGCCGGGGCGTGATGGCCGTGGCGTCGATGCAGAACGTGTGCAGGATCCAGAGAGCCATCGCGGTCGCCGCTCCCTCCGGCAAGACCGCGTGCGCCGTAATCGCCGCTTCGATCTCTTCGAGAAGCTCGGCGCCGTCAACGGGCGACGGCCATGGGTCCGGACTTCCGACGAGAACATCCGATCCGGATCCCGCCGTGGGTTCCCCAGAACCTGATCGCGGCAACGCTACGTCCACCAGCCTCGCTGGGGACTCGAACCCGGCCCGCTTGAGCGCCTGCACCGTCTGATCGCGCAGCAGCGCGCGGCGCAGGGGAGGGAGGTCGACCGCTGCCGACGCCAAGGCCTGCAGCGCGGCTTCCTGAGCCGAGACCTTCGACGACGCGGTCAGGGCCGCGACGCCCGTCTCGACCAGCAGCGCTTCCACTGATCCCTGCTCGAAGTCGGACGGCGAATGCGATCCGGCCTGCCCGAGATCCGTCGTCTGCATTTCCAGGTGCTCTTTCATGTGGCACCTGGACTGTACATATGTTCAGATGCGATTTCAGGGATGGCACGGCAATACCTGTCGGCAAAACCTGTCGCGAGACAGGTTCTCGATCGCGAGTCACCGTCGGAGGAGACGAAGAAACGACGTGCACCGCCAGTCGACACCCCCGCGGAGCCCGTTTCGGCGCTGCTGGGTCGACAGCCTCTGGTTTGGGTCAGTCGGCCGGGTGAGGACGGCACCGACCCAATGATCAGGGCCGCCAAGGCTGCGTTTTTCGCCTCCCCGGAGTATCGCGAACGCTTCCGGGCGGAACCGGCCGCAACATCACCCCGGGGTGAGGCCAAATCGCTTCCACCGGCCGACGAGTCGGCGTCACCGGCGCTCGCGCGCACGGGCGGTCGCCCGCGCAAGACCGTCGAACCAGACGACGAGCCGATCACGCGCGGGTCTGTGGCGCGGATGCTAGGCGTGGACGTGTCTACGGTCCGGCGGCTGGAAGCCCGCGGCCAGCTCCACCCGACGATCGGCCGCGGCGGCATCCGCTACTTCGAGATACACGAGGTCCGCAGGTTGTGCGCGCATCGCCTTCGGCGCTTCCGCAGTCAACACGTCGAGATGAAGCTGGCCGCCTTCGCCTTGTTCCGGAAGGGCACCGACTGGCGCGACGTCGCGATCAAGCTCCGGTACGATCCCGCACGCGTCTACCGCCTCTGGCGGCTCTACACGGCAAATGAAGGCAGATGACGGCCGTCGTGCGATCGGGAACCGTCAAGTAGCTCTCATCCTCTCTCTTCTTTGCCTGACCGTTTCGCACGCGGGATGCAGCGGGTCAGTTTGACTGGCCGTGCAGCTACCTCTTCGGGATAAGATGAAAGTCAGTCGCTGTCATCCTGAGATCGAAATGCGCGAAGATCATGTCCCGGCCCAGCAGCGATAGTGGAACCCGGCGACCGAACTGGATGCCAGGCACCGCGAACCAAGTGCCGCCGATCTGAAACTCGACTCCCCGCCGACTACTCGGCTTCGGTCGGTACACGGTCATCGGACCATTCGCCGACTTGCACGATTCCTCCACAAGTTCCGAGTCGTCGAATCCCATGAGATCGGCCCACCGTAGATGCAACAGAGTCTCGTCGGCACCGGTGTCGACCATCACGACAAGGTCCGTTCCTACGATGACGCCCCGTCTCCGCACACCAATGCGGAGTAGCGGCGCATGATCGCTGCCCGCGTACGGCAGCCACGGGAACCTCAAGGGATCCCCGGCGCGGCTAGAAGAAACAGACCATCGACGGATCGGGCACTTGGACCATGACGGGACGCTTGGCGTTTGGATTCTGCGCCACGGGAGCGACCTGCGCCCGCCTCATGGCACTCTCCGGCGTCCGGCCCGCACCGATGACCCTCGACATGTTCGCGTCCAGCACGACCCAGGTTCCTACCTTGTGACCGGCCAGCAGCGCGTCGAGCGCGGGCTTTGTCACTCGGGCGGGCATAACTTCTAGGTAAGCATCTTTGGCGCCGGCTGAAAGTCATGTCAAGTGTTCGCTCATTCGGTCACCTCGGCCCGAGGAGTCAACAACCTCAGCAATCGCCGCGGCCTGATCCGTCAGGCTGCAGCCAGGTGTCGGATTCCCCGAAGCGTCTGAGGATCTGCTTCACGTCGGTCGCTCACTATGATGCCGGTGGAGATCGCGGGCTGGAGCACGTCTCGTCTTCGGTCATGCAGTACTTCTCAAGGCCTCGCGTACGCGACGCCTTCGAACGTGCTGTGGATGGCGTCCAGATAACCGCGTGGTCGCCTGCACGCGGTCCTGCTCCGTGGATCGAAAAGCCGCTTGCATAGGCCTAAGCATATACATATGCTTAGGCGTAAGCAATGGAAGAGATAGATGACGGACGATAAGCAGCAGAGAGACGGGGCCAAGGGTGGCAAGGAACGGGCTCGACGGCTCGACCCGGACAAGCGGCAAGAAATCGCGCGACTCGCAGCGATGACTCGTTGGGCAGCGCAGGGACCGCCGCCGTTGCTCGCCAAGTACGGCGCAGCCGATCGACCCCTGAAGATCGGCGCCATCGAAATCCCCTGTTACGTCCTGGAGGACGGAACTCGCGTGCTCGCACAGCGCGGTCTTCAGATCGGAATCGGGCTGTCTGGCGGCGGCAGTTCAAGCGGCGAGCAGCGGGTTCCCTCACTGCTTGCTGGTTTAGGAAAAAAGGGCATCGATATCCGGGGGTTGATCGCCCGCATCCAGAACCCGATTCGGTTCATTCCGCCCCATGGTGGGAACCCTGCTTATGGGTATGAGGCGAGCATTCTTCCGGATCTCTGCGCCGTCATCATCGAGGCCGCCCATCAGAATAAGTTGCAGCCCCAGCAGCAGAAGATGGCGCAGCAGTGTTCCACTCTCCAGCACGGCTTCGCGACGGTCGGCATCAACGCCCTCGTAGACGAGGCGACGGGGTATCAGGACTACCGCGCGCGGGATGCACTTGCTCAAATTCTGGAGCGATTCGTCGCGAAGGAACTTCGCCCCTGGGTTAAGACCTTCCCGAATGAGTACTACCAGCAGATCTTCCGGCTCAACGGTTGGCCTTACTCCGACAATTGCGGCCGGCCAGGCGTGCTCGGCCACTGGACGAATAACATCGTCTACAAGCGCCTGGCGCCCGGAGTCCTGGGGGAACTGAAGCGATTGACGCCTCGAACCGACAGCGGACGCTTGAAGGACAAGCTGTTTCAGCGCCTTACAGATGACGTCGGGCACCCGAAGCTGCGCGAGCACCTCGCAGGCGTGCTGATGTTGATGAAGTACTCCGAGAATTGGAAGCAGTTCATCGAGCGCCTCGATGTCGAATACCCACAATGGGGCAAGAACCTGATGCTGCCCTTCCCTGCGGATTACACGCCGCCGGCGGTCTAGCATCGTCGATAGTTAGTCGTTTACCCTGTATTTGCCATGGCGGCGCCCCGACAACAGAGACCGACGACGCTGGACGAGGCCCTCGTGCAGCTGAGGCGCGACCCTGAGCACCCCGTCCAAGCCAGCATCGGAGAACTCGAAATCGATTTGCGGCTCATCGGGAAGACGAAGGACGCCACTGAGGGTCGGATCTACGACTCGCTTCTGGCCGCCGCTGGAACCGCCGAAGCGCTGGGGGACGACGTCGCTCGCCACAAGCGCGCCCACCTCGCCGAGATCTACTCGCCCAAGCGCAACGGTCGTTAAGCACGGTTGTCGTCGATACGAGCGGCTTTTTCGCGCTCTACGCGCAACGACGCCGATAATCCGCAGGCGGTCGATCGATTTCCAGGTCGACCAGCTCGGCGAAGCGCTGGCAGGTCGTGCTCACAACTCACGATTTTGTTGTAGGCCGCGCTCCGACTGTGGTCCGCGACCTCTAACCCATGCTGGCGTCGAGCGCCGTGGCTGGCAACGCCGCTGGCGGGACCTCACAGCGCGGTCTCGCTCACCTCCGTCGGAGGAAATGAACCGGATATGAACGGAATATGAACGTGAGGACCGACTTCCCGACGGAGAACGGGATGCTCTGCCACGCGCAATAGGCGTCGACTTATGATTCCGACCGGGCGTGTTAGCGTGTGAACGAAGGTCCGGGAACCCCAGTGGCGACACAGGCGGAATCCACGACCGCTCGCGAAACGAGCGTGGGATTGAAGACGGGGCGTCGGGATCTGTTCATCGTGGCGCTCACGGCGATCGTGGTCCGCGCCCTTTATTTCTGGGAGAGGGCGGGGACGGAATCGTTCTGGCTGCCGATCGTGGACTCGGAGGTTTTCGATTCGATCGCTCGGAACTTTGCTGGGGGCGGCGGCGGCTCGACGCAGGACTGGTATTTTCACGGTGTCGGCTATCCGACGGTTCTCGGCTCGCTCTATTGGCTGTTCGGATCGTCGATGGCCGGCGCCAAGGCTGTGCAACTGGCGTTCGGCGCCGTGACCGCCGTCCTCACGTGTGTCCTGGGCCGCTCGATCTTCGATCGAAGGGTGGGTCTTGTGGCTGGGCTGATCGTCGCGCTGTACGCGCCCCTCTTCTTTTTGGAAGGAGAGTTGCTCGACGCTGGGTGGTCGGCCCTAGCAGCGGTCAGTCTCGTTCTCCTGACCCTCAAGGCAGTTGAGACCAGGAACTGGAAGTGGGGCCTCTGCTGGGGGCTCCTGGCTGGCGCGTCCGTGCTCCTTCGAGCGACGTTCCTTCCCTTCGTTGTGCTCGCGTTGATCGCGATGATGCTCCAAGCACGACGAGCCGGCCAGGCGGGGCGTTACGGGTGGGTGTTCGCCGCATTCGGGCCTGTGCTCGTGATCCTCGCCGGCGCCGGATTCGGGGCGCTCCGGAGCTCGGGGCACTTTAGTTTCTTGCCGTCGGCGGCTGGTCTGAATCTCTTTCTCGGAAACAACCCTGACAGCTGTCGCACGCTTGCGATGCGCCCGGGGTTCGACTGGAATGTGCTCGTGCGGATGCCGACGCGTGCAGGCGTCGACGGCATATGGAACAAGAGCCACTGGTTTACACACGAAGCATTCAGCTACGCTCTGCACTCGCCAGGATCCTTCGTCGCTGGCTTGTTCAGGAAGACGGCATCCCTGTTCGTGTCGCGCGAGCTGCCTCGGAACCTGGACATTTATCTTTTTCGACAGGATTCGATCGTGTTGTCGGTGGGCGTCTGGAAGGCAGGGAGCTTCGGGTTCCCGTTCGGATTGCTTTTGCCTCTCGCGGCCGTGGGGGCTGTGTTCGAGCGACGACGGATTCCCGGCGCGTTCTGGATGATGCTGGGCAGCTACGCTGCCGCCCTTGTCGCTGTATTCGTGGTCGGGCGGTACCGAATCGCGTTGGTCCCCCTGCTGGCCATTCTGGCCGCGGCCGGTGCCTTCGCCGTGGCGAAAGTGGTGCGGGCTCGAGACCGCGCATCGATTGGTCGGGCGGCAGCGGTCGCCGCTCTGGCGCTGATCGTCACGGTCGCACCCTGGCGCTTTTGCGCAGAGCGCGTCGACATGCGGCCGGAGCTCGTCTACATGCTCGCCAGCGCTCACAAGAGGCAGGGAGACGTCGAGGCTGCGGAACGCGGATATCGCGAGGCGCTTACGATCGATCCGACGTACTTCGAGGCGCGGCATGACCTCGGTCGTCTTCTTACGGCTACGCACCGGCTGCCCGAAGCGATCGCCGAGCTGTCCGCTGCCAGCGCTCAGCACCCGGATCACGTTCCACTGCTGCTCGATCTGGCGGTGGCACTGGGGCAAAACAGACAGATTGATGCAGCGGTGGATATCCTGGAGCGCGCCCGAAGGCTCGAGCCCAAGAACGCGGCCGTCTACAGCAACCTCGGCATGGCGGCAGTCAGTCGCGGCGACTTCGGGCGTGCCGTGGAAGCGTTCGAGCGAGCAGTCGAACTCGACCCGGGTTCGGCGGTCTATCGCGAGAATCTCGAGCGAGCGATGCACGATGCGCGCAGGTGACTCGCACGCGAACAAAGACTCAGGGGCAGTAGGCGAACGTGATGTCGTCGAAGTACTGAGCGTTGTCCGCCGTGTTCATCGTCCACTCCACAGATGAGAGACCCTCGAACGATGACGGCAGCGTATAGGGCACGAATCCGCGCCCAATCGTCAGGAGGGGGACGTCGACGTTCGCGGTCGATCCATCGGGCTTGTGGCCAGTGAACGTATAGATGACGCCGGGGTGGCCGTCGTTGTAGGTCGAGAGGGAGATCTTGAGGAGGGAGAATGGCTTTCCGTCTCCTCGGGTGAGGGTGATCGTCGCCGTGTTGGTCGTGATGATCGCCGTCGTGTTGAGGTACTGAACTGCTGCGGAGCCGACCACGCTCATGCTGCTGGTGCTGTTGAGCGTGAAGCCGGAGGCGTCAGCGTATGGACGCGAAAGCGCAACGAACGCGCCCGTGTGAGACAGAGATTCGAAGTCGATGACGCCCCGGATTTCATTGCAACCCGCGTCCGCGTCACCCGGCGCATTCCCGCCGTCTGAGACATCTAGGGACGCGTCGGTGGAACCACCCGCGCCGCCGATTCCGGCGCTGCCGCCCGTGCCCGCCCCGGCCTGTCCACCTGCACTGCCGCCCGTGCCCGCCCCGGCTTGTCCACCTGTGCTGCCGCCTCTGCCCGACCCGGCTTGTCCGCCAGCACCGATCCCTGAGCCTCCGCCCGATCCCGCCTGTCCCGCAACGGTCCCGCCGTGGCCGCCGGTCGAGAAATCTGCGTCAGGCCAGCTGGTGCGCAGCGCGCCGTAGCATCCCGTGGTCGAGAGCACGAGCAGGGCAACCCAACGGGAGTTCATTAAAAGAGGCCCTGGCAGGACAACCCAGTCGGCGTCGGCGTGCAGCCGAGCTGCGCGCGCGCGCCGCTCGTAGGCGACGTCGGTCGCGAGATCCAGAACAGGACGCCCGACGTGACGGCGAGGGCCGCTCCGGAGACGTAGCCGACGATGCTCCATCTGCGGTCTGACTGCCACGCGTCCGAGCGATTCTCACACTCGACCTGCGTGAGAGTCTGGCCGGGAACCATATGGATCCCGTTCATGTTCACGCACGAGCCGTTGAAGTCGTCACGGTTCGAGCGAGCGGCCAGGTTGAGAGCGAGGCCCGCGCCCGCGGCAACGACTGCGCCAGCGCCAACGATCCATGCGGCAGTGCGCAGCGTGGAATTGGAACCGCTCGAGCCCTCGTCACGGCCACCGCGCTGGTCGACCACGACGGCCGGGTGCGTCTCCGGCGTTACCATGGGCACGTTCGGCGGCGCCGGCGCCACGGATACGATGGTCGATCCTTCCGCGGGCTTTTCAATCTTCTCGAGGTTGACGGTCAATGCATGGCGCTGACCGCCGACGATTGGAATCATCTCTCGGTGCTGCTCGTGGCCGGTCGCGCGGACGACGACCTCCGCGTTGTGGGCGGCAAGCTTTACGGGTGCGGAAATGGGGAGGACGCCGATCGGCCGGCCATCGACGGTCACCTCGGCGCCCGACGGACTGCCCTCGACTGACAGCTCCCCAATCTGCGATCGCGCCGTCGTCAGCGCGTCCGTTAGCATCTTGCGGTACTTGGCGATCGATGGATCGTCAGGCTTCTCTAGCGCTGTGGTTAGGTGCTCCGCGGCATCCACCGGGTACCCGGCGGCTAGCTCTGCGAGCCCGAGCTGCCCGGCCGTTCGAGGCGTTCGCGCGAGCTCGTAGGCCTTCTGGAAGTAGGGGAGGGCGGGCCCTGGTGTGCCGGCCCGGCGTAGCTCATTTCCCTTTGAAATCAGCGCCTCGACTTCGGCCGCATCGGCTCGCACCGGCGCCGCATGCCAGATGATCGCCACACCGGCCCAGACCGACACGATCACCCGCAACAACATGTGCGCGACCATAGGAACGGCCACCGAACGCTGTCAAGGTGACGGCATGATCGGGACGCGACCCGTGTAGTGCTCGGTACCATCCGCCCTGTATTCGGTCGTCAGCCGTCGATGGTTGCGTGGGTTGCCTGCGACATCAGCGCGAGTGGCAGCGCGGTCCCGCACGGACTTTGGACCCTCTGCTCGCTATAAGTAGGGTGTGAAGCGAGGCCACTATTTCGACGCCCGAACCGGCAGCACCCAACACCCGAGTCTAATTTCGGACCCTATCCCCGAGTTCATCTACAAGAAGATGGAACGGCATTGGGCCCAAAAGTTTGCTGAAGGGTCCGTCCAGATCGGCAGCCTTCTCTACTACCGAACGATAAGAGACGAGTCCGGCACGATCGTTGATCCACACGAAGGGTTGGAGGTGGCTGAAGTAACAGAAGAGTTGGCGGCTGGGCCGATGCTGGCGATGGCTAAAGGGAAGCTGCCGCCGATAGGCTCGCTGTTGTGCAACGAGGATAACCGGCGGTTGGTGTTTTGTGCCTCTGAGTCAGCCAGCGTCCCTTCAACAGGCCTGTCTCCCGCGTACGACACTTGGGTACGTATCGAGGCAGGGCCGGCCATCGCGCTGATCCACGAAGCCTTGCTGAAGCTTGTACCCGACGTGGATGGGCCGGTGTTCAAGAAGGTGATCTACGACCCCACGATCGACGGTCCCGATGACACGCCTCCGGTCCGACCGTTCTGGCACGTCTTGAACCAGGCACTGGAACTCCACGACAGATGGTTCACGAAGCGCACCAAGTTCCAGGCACAGGCCGAAGTAAGACTGGGCTGGCTGACAGATCCGATCGTGTCCGCCACGCCCATCCCACTCACCGTCGTCGGCTTGCAGGAGTTTGTGAAAGTCCTCGCCTAAGGCGATGGGCCGACAACGGGCCGCCCGAGTCGCTAACGCGCCATGGCTCTCACGAATCGGGCCCGCACGCTTACCCAAGCGCGCGGCGGATCCACCTCATCCTCGATAACCTGAACAGCCACCGGTTGGAAGTCGCTGACCGACGCGTACGGCGACGACGAAGGACGCCAGATCTGGCGCCGCTTCGCCGTTCACCACCCGCCGAAGCACGGCCATCCTCGCATTTCTGGCCGGCACCGCAGCCGGGCGCGCATTGACACCCGTTCGATATGGACTCGTGATCTGCACGTCTAAACGAAATCGCTCGCTTGCGACGCCGAGCTCGTCCACCAAGAGGACCGCGACTGACGTCTGCGGCTCAGCCCTTGGGAACCAGGCGCAGGGCGAGGCGGGCGACCAGCACGGTCACGCCAATGAACACCGCCGCCGCAGCGGCGGTTCCCAGCACGATCCAGGTCGCCCCGCCGCCGCCGTGGGTCACGATCTTCCCGACCAGCATGATCGCCGGCCAGGAGCCGAGCAGCGCACCGAAGATCGAGGCGATCTTGGCGCCGTCGGACAGATCGTACTTGCCACCGCATTGCGCGCAGGTGAACACCCGGCGGCGATTCCCGGACGGGAGCAGGTATGACCAGCGAAGCCCGGGCGGCTTGCCGCAGTGCGGACAGGCGGTCGGTCCGGGGCGGTTCTCGTTTGGCACGTCTCTCCTTCTGCCGCACCCTCCGGCCGTTGTCGATGGGGATCAATCAATGGCTATTCACATCGTTGGCCGATGAAGGCGAAGCCGACGATCAGTCGATGGTGCGGCCGCGGAACCTGCGCATCCCCGGTGGCGCGGCGCCGGGCATCCGCGTCGGTTGCGTCGGCTCGGCTTGCGTGTGCGTTGGCGCCTCAGGCGGCGGCTCCGCCTCCAGGCGCGTGACCGCCGGGGCGATCCGCCGGCCCACGAGGTTCGCCGCCATGCGCAGGGCCGGCATGTTGACCGCGCCCTCGGCCAGGATGCAGAGCAGGCTGTCGCCCACCGCCTTGAGGTAGATGCGATGATCTCGGAAGCGGACGACGCCGATGTCCAGCACGTCGCCGCCAGCCGCGAAGGCCTCGCGAACCCGCACCAGCCGGCTGCCTGCCTCGGCCAGCACGCCGTCCTCGAACAGGTCGGGGATCTCGCGGGCGGCCAGGCGGCCGTTCGGCGTGCAGACGAAGCTGCCGGTGATGCCGCCGACGTCCTTCAGCGTCGCCAGGCTGGCGCGCATGCCTTCCGACAGCGCGTACGCGTCCGCTTCGGTCACAGCCCGAGCCTTTCGCGCAGCGCTTGCAAGTTGGCCTCGGGACGCGGCCGCAGCACCACCGTGTCGCCGTTCGAGTCGACGAACGCCAGCACGCGGCTCTGTGCGAAGCTGCACTCTATGGCCGAGAAGCCGTCGAGGCCCAGGAACTCCCCGACGAGCTCGGTCAGCCGCCGTACGTAGGCGACCGTCTCCGCCAGCTCCTCGGAGCCCCCGCTGTTCTTCAGGATCGCCCCGTGCGATCCGAGGCGCAGCATCACCGGGAACTCGGCGCTCGGGAAGTCGGCCCGTGCCGCCGGCGGTACCGGCGGCGAATCGCTGATCTCTGTACTTCGCATGCTGACTGCTCCTTCCTCTTCGAGCTCGAACAACTCGATCTCGTCGAGCACATCGTCGTCGGGCGTCGCCGCTCGAGCGCGCTCGGGCGCGTTGCGGGCCGGGAACGCCACCAGGTTCGAGGCCTCGTCGCGGCGCTTCGCGACCTGCAGGATCAGTGCCTCGGGCGAGGTCAAGATCGTCCGCGCCTCGGGCCAGGGGCGCTCGCAGGGCTGAAACGATCCGTTGGTCCAACCGAGGATCTCGAGCGCAGCCTCTTCTCCATTGCGCTCGGCGGTGACGGCGTGGATCACATGGCCGCGATCGAAGTAGAGGTAGCCGATGCCGCTTTCGCCGGTGACGAGAACGACCAGGTGCGATCGAGCCTGACACTCCATCTGCACCAGATCCCACAGGCTGACGCCGGCGAGCCTCGCTCGGAAGCCGACCGCCGCCGCCGCCCCCGGCTCGATGCCGGGGGCGGTGCGGTCCTCCTCCTCCCCGCCGTTCGAGCCCTTCAGCTGAATGGTCACGTCGTCGTCTCCTTGCTCCGTCAATCGGGCATCGGTTCGGTCGAGTAGCCTTCGATCCCCATCTCCGGGACGTCGAGGCCGGCCATCTCCGCGCGGGCCGATGCGCGGTTGCCGACGGCCGCATCGAGAAGCCGCAGCGTCAGGAAGGTGATGGTTCCGACCCAGACCACACAGGTCAAGATGCCGATGCACTCCGCGACGAACTGCCGGCCGTCGCCGTAGA
>Ga0066395_10000670_pt1 | contig 12661 bp, 9 predicted proteins | sample PanSoiPlot1MoBio_FD_61218 | JGI IMG/M metagenome (GOLD analysis project Ga0066395, IMG submission 61218) | Tropical forest soil microbial communities from Panama analyzed to predict greenhouse gas emissions - Panama Soil Plot 1 MoBio | ecosystem: Environmental > Terrestrial > Soil > Tropical... | reverse complement strand
AAGTCCTGTACCTGATGGGTGACGGTTCTGGATGTATCGCTCGTGCCCCTGTCATCAAGATGTTCATCCACGAAAAGCAACGGCACGCCGTCGTCGATCTGGTAGCGGCGCCCGGAAGACGACACCAATTCGGCTCCCTCCCGGTGCAGCGGACCTCCGTCGACCGGGCAGACCAGATTCTCATCATGAATCTTCATGGCAGAAGCCAACGCCTGAGGTTGGCGTAAGATCCACGGAGCATCTGTTCTGTCTCCCCCTGACCGTTCGATATCTTATCGTACGTCCGCGGCGAGGCCGCAAACCCCGGATCGCGCAATCGCGTATGCGATGGCCTCGTGGCCTGCCACGGTCGGATGACCGTCGTCGGAGACGGGGAACACGGCTTCGCCCTGGCTGAGTCGCCTCGACAGGGCGGGCGCCACCTCCACGTAGGCAATACCCTTCGCGGTTAGGTAGTCCCGGGTACGGTTCCACACCGCCCGCTCCTGCTCTAAAAGGCGAAGGAATCTTGCCCGCGACGGAGCATGGCTGGCGGGGTCATCGCCCGCCCCGCCGTAGACGAACTCCTTGGTCGGGATCATGACGACAGCAAAACACGCGCCCTTTTCTGCGACTCGCCGGCTCATGCGCTCGAAGGTCCGTAGCGACACATTGAGGCCTTCCCGTATGCGGGGGTCTTCCAGTTCATTCGCGGCCAGACGATAGCGCGGTGTGAATATCGTAGGCGGAACGCCTGGCCCAGAGGCGAGGAGGTCTTCCGGATAGCGTTCGGCATCAGATCGGACATCGTTCGGCGGGGTCTGGGCCTGAGGCCTGCGGACAATGCGGTCGCGCACCACGCGCAACAGTCGATAGATCATCACATGCGCATCCAGCCAGCCCTTCGCCTTGGCCAAGAGGCTCTCATCGCTGGACCTCGAGCGGAAGTTATACACCTTGTCGATGAGCTCACGCAAAGGCTGTCTGTTCTCCCATTCTCGAATGGCGATCACCTCGTCTGGCCGCGTGCTCTTCAGGTCTGGCAGATCATGAAGGTAATACGTCATGCTGAACGCATCGTAGAGATCGTTTGCGGAAGTGAAAGCTTCCAACACGACCGTCGGACGGAGATCGAGCGCACGATCGAGCAGGAAGAGGCTCTGCACCGGTCCGTATCCGGGCACGGCCATGTTGTAGACTTGCCTTCCGGTCAGTTTGCCTAGTTGCTGCGGCCACACGCGCTCCAGCGGAATGCCCGGGCCGTACGCCATCGAGTCTCCCAGAACGACCAGGTCAGCCTTGCGAAGTGCTGCTGCGTTGCGGAAGCCGCTGGGATCATGCCCCGGGTATCCCGGATTCAGCCGGTATCCGAGCACGTTGTCCGGCAGAACCATCGTCACATCCGTCAGAGGATTTGCCGGAAAGAGAGCTATGGAAAGGCGTAGCGCCGCTTCCGCGCCGCCGACGGCGACCATGAGCATGAACATGGTGAACACATAGCGTCTGGCTCGACTCGGTTCGTTCCCCGGTGAAGGTGTCTGGCTCATGCCCCAAGATCCCGGACCTGTAACGAAGCATTCACGGCTGGTCCCTGCGGAAATCCGGGGCTGACATGAAGCGCGTAAAGGCTTCGAAGAGAGACTTGACGTTGGCGCCCGGGTCGCTTCCTCCGGATCCGTGTCCTCGGTAGGGGCTCTTTGCACTCAGCGCGAAGTCCGCCTTCGAGGGATCCTGAAAGCCGACGGCGGCCAATGACGACACCCAGTACTGCCCGGCCGGGTACATGCTTGGTGGGGTCCCCTGAGGATTGATCAGAATATTGCTCGAGAACGCCCAGCGGCGGAAGTGACCATCGAGCAGCGTCAGGCTGTTGCTCCCCAGAGGCGGATTGTCACCGCCCATCCCGTAGGTCCCGAGTTGGACGATGTTGTCCGTGAAGGCGAAGGCATTGCCCTTCTTATGAATGGCGTTGGCGAACATGAGGTAACTCGACCCACGACCCGACGGGGTGAGGATCGTGTTGTGACGAATGATCACGTCGTCTGGTCCCCCGTTGATCAGGATCATCTTCGGGTTGGGTGGACCGGCGTCATACAGACTCTCGGCCACATTGTGCTCCACGGTGATTCGCTCGGTAGGGCGGCTCGGATGATACTCGTCGTACCCAGAGATATTGATGATGGAGGAGACGCGTCGGATCCAGTTGTGCCGAATTGTGACGTCGGTAACGGTGGACCACGGAGCCGTCCCCGACTGATTTCGCGGAGTGATCACGATGGCGAAACCGTCATAGTTCTCGAAGACATTCGCCTCCACGAGGACACGCCGGGCATTCTTGAGCTCCAGGAGGAGCTTCATGGTCCACCGCGAGCCGTCGTATGTGCTGTTGCCGGGATTCCATCGGGGGTTCTTCGCGATGGTGTTTCCCCGGATCTCGATGTCAGACGGAACAAGACCCGGGATGGCCGGATCGCTTCCTCCGAATAGGACGTTCTCCGCCCCCCCCTCGAGATAGTTGTCGACGATCTTGATGGGCCCGGATCCGCTCCAGCCCGCCAAGGCTTGTGAATCGGCGCCGACCTCTTTGAAATCGGACACGTGAGAATGAATGACGGCAAGATGCTGCCCGTTCAGCGCGATCGCCCGACGGGAGCCTTTCGCCGGGTCGCCGTGGAGATAGCAGCGGTCGAAGATCAGGTGATGAGGCTGGTCTGAGTCTGAGCGAGGTTCGGCAGCGGGAGCAATGAGATGGTAAGCAAAAATGCCCGGAGCTGGACTTACTTCCACGCCGATGAAGCGATAGTGATGTGCCCCCGGTGCCAGGGCTATGATTGCTCCTCGCGGAGCGATCAGGCGCGGCATGAGGGGGGCTCGCGCAGGGTTTACTCGTTGAGAGCCACCCGACTCCAGGCGAGCATCGGGGGTGTCCGTTCGGACGACAAGCCAGCCTGTCCCCTCCTTCTTCGGGAGGAGAAAGGGGCCGGTGTAGGTAGCCCCTGCGGCGAGGGTGATGAGATCTCCGAGGCGGGCCTTATTGAGGGCGCTCTGAAGATCGCCACCCGCGGGGACATGGATCGTCCGACCGGTTGATTGGATGAGTGCCGTATCGACGTATTCCCGGGGGAGTTCTGCCAGGGCTGGCGCCGAGCCAGGCTCGGCGCCAGCGGCCACTTCGGCCAGGAGAAGTCCGATCAACACTATCAATCGCCGGATCATGTGCGCTCGCCGTGTGTCGCAGACCGCCTGTCCGACGCCGTCCGGAGTCAGGGGCATCCCGTCGGAGTCATCAACCGCAGGCGATAGTCCCGGAAACTTCCTGGGTTCCCCTCGCGCCCATCGCAAGCGGCGAGAAGAATGTTTGTCATCTCACGTGCCGTGACGAAGTGCACGAAGTGGCCGTCGCGGGTGGAATGTTCGGTCAGAGACTTGAGGAACTGCTCCATCGAGCGACCCAGAAGAGCCCCGGTATCACGGAGATCCATGCCGTGACAGTGAAGCTTGATGAAGACCCAGTTCGGACGACCCTGGACGCTGATGGCGGCTTGGCGCCAAAGCTTCAGGCGGTCCATGGTGGGGGGGCGCGTGCTTGTCAGCTCGCCGTTTTCGATGCGTGGGAACGACCATTTCCCTTGCTGTCTCGTCGCTTGAATGGCCAGAGGTCCCTGGACGATGAGGGGAAATGTTTTCGGCGCGCGCCCCTGCCGAAGATCTCGCCCCCGGCGATGGGGAGACCGGCGATCGAGAGGGAGTGTGCACTCGTATATGCTGTTGATCTTCGCAGTCTGGGCCGGGTCCGGCGCCGAGGGAAGGGTGAAGTCGGCGTAACAGCCCGTCTCCGCGAGGATCTGCATTTCCTCATCAACCCCGCAGTAACGCCCGCCAGCCGAATTGGCCAGGGCCCAATTTCCGTGGACGAATGCATAACGCGGGAGACCCTGGCCGTTCCAGGTCGACAGGCAGCCGTGAGCGGCCAGGGTATCCCTGAACTCGATGAGGGCTTTGCGCGTGTCCCTTCCGGTATCGGGCGACGTGATGCCGTGATGCAGGTGGATCTCGATCTCTCCCCAACCGGCCTGGCAGTGTTCCGCCAGCCGCTCGATGAGGGCCTTCTCGTACTGCTCGGCGGGGAAGAAGTAGGTGTGTCGCAGCGGATAGCCATCGGCGTCCCGATACGGTCCGGCAACCGCGGGATACGCCCGCCGCCAGTCATCCAGCCTCCGCTCTTGCTCGTCCATACTCGCATAGATGCCGCTCGGAGCATCCGGAATGAAAGACGGCTCGAAGTGGTCGGCCACCGCCAAAATGAGATGAAGCGGCTCCGTCACCTGTTGTCGCCGCGCGAGGCGTTGCCACCAGAAGGTCGGCACCCACCGAAGACACCGTAAGGCTTTGAACGCCTGTCCACGCACCGCCGAGATTCGAGTCAACACGTGCGGCTCATCGATGTCGCCCGATCCGGCTCAGGAGCGAGGCCAGCTCGCCAACAAGGCGCGCCCGATCGAATCGGGCTACGACAGCAGGGTCCGGCCGCTGGGTCGGCTGCCCCCGCTGCCACCCGCGGTATGCATCACGGAGGGCAGATTGGATGCCCGACTCATTCGAAGGGTCCACGACCCACGCACCACCCGTGGTGCCCATCAAGGCGGCGAGGGCGCCGTCCGGGGGAGCAAGGGCCAGGATAGGCAAGCCAGCCCTCAGGTACTCGTACGTCTTGGCGGGGATTTGGAGCGGCCAGCCCTCGGCGAGGAGTAGCAACAGATCCGACCTCACGACGACGGCAAGGGTTTCCGCCTTGCTCTGCACTCCATGAAGCCGCAAGCACTTCTCGAGTCCCCATTCGGCGGCGATGTCTACCACCCGCCGTCCCTGCGCCGTGTCGCAGTGCCCAACGAAGTCGAGGCGAAGGTGTGAGCCATCGAGCTCGCCCCGGTCAATGAGGCCACGTGCGGCTTTGAAAAGCGGCTCCGGGGTTCGATCGTCGTCGAGTGTTCCGGCATAGGCGACCGCGAACTCTCTTGACGCCACGCGAGCCTCGTCGCCGCAGGTGATGCCGCTCCACTCGGCTTCGTCATACCCGTTCGGGATGGTCGTGAACTTCTCTCGGGTAAGATCCGGATAGTGAGCTCGGAGGAGGTTCGTATGCTGCTCCGTGACGCACACCACTGCGTCGGCGCGGGTGACGACGCGTCGCTCGAGGGCGGCCCGGAGGCGGCGCCTGAATGGGCTCTCCTGATCCCACCCCGGCGAGTGAGTCCACGGATCGCGGAAATGAGCGACCCATGGAAGTTGAGTCAGGTGTGCCAGGAGAAGGCCAACGATGTGATTCGTCCACCAGGGACCCGACGAGACCAAACGGGTCGCTCGGAGCCGACGCGTAGCGCGAATCCCCGCGATGACCGCGGGCGGGATCCAGCCCGCGTAGATGTCGGGAGAGTCCAGGAGCGAGACGATCACATCGCGCGCAGCGACCAACCCACGGGCATCGCGTCCTGGCGCCGAGCGCGCATCTCGGAAAGAGTCTGGAGTACCGTCGTCATGTCCGGACACCCGAGCCCGATGGTACAGCGCGAGCGGGTGGGGCAGGACCCTGGTCCGGATGACTTGGGTTGGCATCTCGAGCTTGGGATCGCACATCTCGTAGTACTGCTCGCGAACGCTGAGCACGATCGGGTCCCAGCCGTAGGACGGCAGATAGCGGACGATCTGGGCGCACGAAAAAGCCCCGATGCGCGCGCAGGGCGGAAAGTCATAGCTGACGAACAGGACCCGACCTGCTCGAGGAACGGCGGTATCGTCCGCCCGCGCTTGAGACATGTCCCCCGAAAGACTCATAGAGTTGGGAATCGTGCTTCTACGAAGAGGCTCCGGGGTCATGGCGGGAAAGCAGCCCCGCCTCTTCCGCAGTTTGCGAACAGCGCCGCTGCAGGCAGCAGGCATCCTCCCACACGCGTGGTCGTGTTTCCCAGATTCGACGAATCGAGCCCGTTTTGACATTGCCAATCGGTGGCTGGCCCGTGCAATTCGTCACGTCCCCGTTGGACTGGATCTGCAGGTTCGTCAAGGCCGCGCATGATTGCCGTCGCTCATGCGCAGAGTGCGCTTGGACGGCTACCTGTGACGACGCGGGATTGCGGAAGTATGGGATCATGGCCTCGAGCTGAGCAAAGCTGTTGGCGATGGGGAGCCCGGCTCGCTTGAGTCGGATCAGCCCCTCCACCGCGGCCACCGCTTTTGACCCGTCCTTCGGCCAGTTCTCGCTGCTTTCGAACCACCGAGCATCTTCCGGGGTGTTGTAGTTTTGCTCGATGGGCTGATAGAACACCTGCATTCCACCATCCTGGGCGAACCGCGCCACATCGTGAGCTTCGTCCAGATTCCTGTCCATGATCACATTCTTCAGCAGAATGATGAAGTCGAGCTTGTTCTCCCGCCGGACGCGTTGAAGCGTTCTGAGCGTTGTCGAGGTCATCTCGAAGAAGTTCTCGCGCCCGCGGATTCGGCTGTGCGTCTTCCCGAGGCCATCGAGCGAAACGGTGACGCGCCAAGGGTTGGCCAGAGCCAACTTCTCGATCTTGGACTGGTCTGGCCAGTAGCCATGAGTCAAGAGTTCCATGAAAAGCCCGACCGACATCCCGTGGGCGACCAGGTCGATCGCGAATGGCTTCAGCATGGCCTCGCCGCCCGTCAGCGTGGCCTGGATAGGTCCGAGCCAGCGTCGTACGTCCGTGAGCACGTCCTTCCATTGTTCGAAGGTGGGCGAGTCCTCCTTGCCTCGGTTCTTCCAAATGTCGCAGTGCACGCAGCGCGCGTTGCACCGCTCCGAGAGCAGGATCCCTACAAAGGTCGGCCGGCAGCGATCGGCCAAGCGACCGCCCGCGAACGTCCGCAGTCGGTAGTTGACCCCTTCATAGGCACGCTTGTAGGCCGTCGCGGCTATCCTAGCCATCCGTCCTCCTCCGGCGATCCGCTTCCAGATGCTCGGGAATGGTCGTCATGTCGTTGCCGGGGTGAAAGTTGGTTTCTGTGATCGCTCGAGCTTCTGGTAGATGAATACCGGCAGCCCCATGAAACTCGGCGAGCGCGTGTCCTCGACCAGGCGGAGCTCGAGACGACGGTACGCGCGAGCCAGTCGGCCCCGTGTCTGATAGACCGTGTCTCCAAGAAAGCCAGGGAGCCGCCGACCCGAGACCGCATAGAGCCAAGTATTGATGACGGCCCGGAGGCCGTAGAACCTCTCCTTCCAGAGCGGTGAGCCTACGAGATACCTGAGATAGTAGCCGGGACCGTGAGAGCACACGAAGGCGGTTCCATGGGGTGCAAGGACCCGCGCGAATTCGCCCAGCGCGCGGGCCTCATCCGTGTACGGGAGCGCCACCTTGCAGATGAGCCCGCCGAGGCTCCCGGTTCGGAAGGGAAGTGCCTCAGCTCGGGCCCGTACCACGGCCAGTCCCTGCTTGGCGCAGGCCGCAAGGGCCTCATCATCGAGGTCGACGCCGATGGCCCGGCAACCCCTTGCCACCACCTGCTCGAGTTGGGCGCCGCGCCCGCAACCCACGTCTACGACACAGGTCGCCGGGGAGAAATCGGAGAAGCTGTAGTCATAGAGGATGTACCCGGACCAAAAGGGTTTCGGCGGCATGGTCATGGTGGCTAGGCCGCCGCCTGCAGCACCGCGGCCGGCTCCTCGCCGTCGAGGAAGATCCGCTGCCAGATCTCGAGGTTGATGAGGACCCAGAGGCGATCTCCGTGGTTGCCGATGCCTGCCCGCTGCTCACGGGCCATCTGTCGTATGACATCGGGGTCGAACAAGCCTCGATCGAGCGCTCGTGAGCTTACGACGATCTCGTCAAGGAGCGACCGAAGCGGGCCGCGCAACCAGGCGCCAAACGGTACCGGGAAGCCCATCTTCTTGCGGTGGAGAATTTCCCGAGGCACGTGACCCTCGAGCGCCCGGCGGAGCACCGCTTTGGTCGTCCAGCCGTGCAGCTTGAAGCGCTCGGGAAGACTTACAACGTGCTCCACCAGATGGTGATCGAGGAACGGCACACGGCTCTCGACAGATGCGGCCATGCTCATGCGGTCCTGCTTGATCAGTAGCTCCACGAGATACGTTTGTAGATCGGCCCGACTCATCCGTGCCAGCAGTCCGCCGGGCGATTCCTCGTAGCGAGCCAGGTGCTTCGCATAGGCGTTGCCATGACGCAGCGCTGGATTTCTGAGAAGCATTGTGCGGAGGGCGTCTGGAAATGCGGCGAAGTTCTCGTGGAAGATAGAGCGGATGCCGGGAGGCAGAGCGAGGAACGAGCGCTGCGCGTAGCGTCGGGCGCCTTGCGGGAGTCGCGTCAGCAGCTGGTTGACCTGCCCCCGCAAGACGGGGGGGGTCAACGCCCAGTAGGCTCGGCCCAGCCGCTGATTCCAGGCCGTCACCCGATACCAGTTGTAGCCGAGGAAAAGCTCGTCGGCTCCCTCACCGGTCAGGACCACCTTGACGTGATCGCGGGCCAGCTGCGAGACGAAGTAGAGGGCCACGCTCGAGGGGAAGGCGAGTGGCTTGTCCTCATGCCAGATCAACCGGGGCAGTTCCTTGAGGAACTCCTCCGGCGTCACCACAATCTCGTGGTGCTGGGCCCCGACCGCGCGGGCGGCCAGGTGCGCATAGCCCAGCTCGCTCGCCTGCGGCTCCTCGAACCCCACGGCAAATGTACGGAGAGGCTCCTTCATCATCGGCGCCATCAGGGCGGCGATGCCGCTCGAGTCGATACCGCCCGAGAGGAAAAGCCCGAGCGGCACGTCGCTCATGAGGTGGCTCCGCACCGCCTCCTCGAGGCGGGTGCGCACTTCCTCCGCCCGCTCGCGGAAAGTACCGGTACCCGCGTCCGTCGTCACGGGCAGATGCCAGTAGCGATGCTCCGCAAGTCCTTCGTCGGGTGACCACGACAGGGTTCTGCCGGGGGCGAGGGACTTGATGCCTTTGAAGAAGGTGTCTTCGCCAGCGACGTAGCGTGCCGCGAGGAACTCGGGAAGGATCTCCTCGTTGAACGTGGGCGCGACTCCTCCCGCCGCCAGGATGGCCTTGATTTCGGAGGCGAAGAGCAACTCTCGCGCCGTGAGAGCGAAGTAGAGTGGTTTGATCCCGAGCCGATCGCGCGCAAGGAGCAACCGGCGGCGGGAGCGGTCCCAGAGGGCAAAGGCGAACATCCCCTGGAGGTGTTCCACGCAACGGTCGCCGTCCTCTTCGTACAGATGAAGGATAGTTTCCGTGTCGCTTCGGGTGCGGTACTGGTGTCCGCGCTTCTCCAGGCCCGGACGGAGGGCGGTGTGGTTGTAGATCTCACCGTTGTAGGTAATCCAGACGGTCTCGTCCTCGTTCGCCATGGGTTGATGTCCGCCGGCCACATCCACAATCGACAGCCGTCGGTGGCCCAGCCCCACCGGCCCCTCGATCCACAGGCCCTCGCCGTCGGGGCCCCGGTGCCGAAGGACGTCGCGCATGCGCTTCAAGCGCGACTCCTCTACGGGCTCACGGGAATTCAGGCTGATGATGCCTGCGATGCCGCACATAGTTCTCTCACCCGCCCTCGCCGGCTCGCGCGATGAGCGCACAGCGTACAATTGCTGTCGACATCTCGCGGGGCAGCACTGAGGCAAATCGACGCAAGCGTCGTATGGGCACGGCTTCGAAGCGTTCGAATTGGAGGGGGCTGTTCTCGACGAGCTTGACGAAGCGGCGGATGGTCATCTGATTCAGCCCGCCTTCCACCTCGCCGAAACGAGTGGCGCCGTCGGACTTGAAGTCGGCGCGCCAGCGCAAGAGGGCCGCCTCGGTAAAGAGGAGGTGTGCCCAAGGGAAAATCGAGAACAGATGCCCGCCGAGAGGGTGGAACCAGGTTGGCCCGAACGCCGCCAGGACACGTCCGCTCGGCTTGAGGGAGCGACGCATGATTGACAGCACGTCACCAGGATGGTCGAAGTGCTCGAAGCCATCGATGGAGACAATGACGTCGACCGGTTGGGGGGCAGCATCAGCAAAGATGCATCGACCGGCCACCCCTGCGCGCTCGGCCCGTGATCTCGCTGCGGCAAGCGCACTCTGACGGATATCGACGCCGATCACGAGCGCCGCCTCATGCTGGGCCATCTCGATCGCTGTATCGCCGTCCCCACAGCCAAAGTCGATCACGGCACGACCGGAGATCATGCTCCAAATGTCGGGCCCCAGTAGCGCCTCGAGCTTCGAGCGCCCCCTGTAAGCGCTGCCGTCACACCAACCGGCGGTCGCCGATGATTTATTCAGGCGCCGCAAGATCTCATAGCCGACTCGGCCGCCCACGATTCCCGACATGGTGTGGTTATCCACGCCTCACCACTGGCCCGTTTGCTGTCAACGTCACGGACTGGCGACTCTGCCCCAGGACCACGTGGATCAGGAGTCCGTCCGGAGAGTCGGAGAGGGCTACGGTGGGCATCGGGTCATCGAAGGCGTTGACGGGCCAAAGGACGGTTGCGATGCGAACGGGCAGCGTCGCCACGGTAGAGTACACAAGGAGCGGGGCCGGACGGCGCTGGCCGTAGTGAGGGGCAACCCACCCTTGGCGCCCGTCGAGGCACCCCTCGAGAACCTCTCCCTTGAGGGGCACGGTCGCGACGGGCGAGACACACAGTCCGTGCCCTTTGGGCCCCCGAGCGCGCGCTCGAAGATCGGACTCCAGGGTCACTTCCATGGGGGCGAACTGAAAGCGCAGATCGATGCGATGCTCCTCTTTGCCGTCGAGATCATCTACGACCAGCCAGTAGTGCGGCTTGACGAAGAGCACACGGCGGCGATGCTTCAACGGATCCTTCACGGTGGCATAGGCATCGTGCTCGACGTCGGCGAAGTCGATATCGTCGTTCGAGAGCCATTGACGCAGGTGCGCCTCCGGATGGCTGTGCCAAGCGAACGGCCCTGCCGGCATGGCCTGGTCCAGTCCGTCGACGCTCACCGTGCTGTGCGCAGCGGTGCTCCTGAAGTAGTCGCGCCAGTCTGGCTCGGCGGTGTAGCAGTACGTGCCCGGATCGACGATGAACTGCTCGCCAAATGCAGAGCACTGCAAGCTGAGGAGATCGGCGTGGCCATGGCCGGCGGTGGGTGGGCCGCCGATGGGTCCGGCGTCGAGGACCAGATGGTGCGTCTCCGCGTCCCAGCCACCGCGCATCACCACGTAGCCGCCGTCCGCGAAGCGCCTCGAAGGAGGGCTGGCCGGAAAGTTCGGGGTGAGCGAGTCGAGGGTATCGACCCCCATCGGTCCGAGCATCCAGAGTACTTCCGGTGTCACGCCGCCGGCCCAGAGGTAGTCCGCTCGAGCAAAGAGAGCGGCGGCCACTGAGAAGACACCCCGGGCATCGTCGGGCGCCCTCGCGGTCAGGGGAAGGAGCCAGCCGCCGTCGGCGTCGCCGATCTGGAGCATCGAGCCATCGGGACTGCGCACCGCGAGAAGAAAATCGAGCATTTGCTGTACGTGCTCGGCCACCCGACCGGGGATTGACTCACCATTCCTGGCGGCCAGGATGAGGAAATGTAGGTAAATCTCGACGGAGTACCGTTGATAGCATGTGGACTGCTCGAAATAGACGCCGTCGGGCAGCGCCTGCCGTTCGATCTGCTCGAGAAGGATCGCGGCCCCAAGCCGGCGCCAGCGAGAAGCCCCAGGCATCTCTGGGAAGAGCACGCCCGCATACCAGAGCCCGAGAGCTTCACCGGTGAGATGAGTGTTGGGCGAGAAGTAATGAGAAAGATATCGCTCGACGTGAAGGGCATGCCGTCGAATCGAACCAAGCCAGACGGCAAAGCGATCCTCCGACAAGGCCTTCGAGCCCAGAAGCAGGACGGCCGTCCAGCACCAGGACATCAAGCGCAGCGCTACCTCGAGACTGCTGGCCCAGTTGATGCCCATGCCGGGAGGATTGGCATCGACCCACTCCCTGACGAATCTGATCGCGGCTGCCGCGTACTGCTCGTCGCCCGATAGCCGATACGCACATCCGAGGGTGACCATCCAGTGGTGCCGATTGAGCTCCCAGATGACTTTGCTGTCTCCGACTGTCGTGGCATCGAGCGGATCGAGACGGCTCCAGTGCACGCGGGGCGCTCGCCGCCCCGCGAGCGGGTCGAGCTGCCAGTCCACCGGATCACCGAAGGAAAGATCTCGGTATCCGAGGAGATCGAAGCGCTTGAGAGAGATCTGTTCAGCCGAGCGCATGATGTCTTCGTGCGCGGCGGGCCAGCGTCCGGCGAGGAGGGACGGGGCGGCAGCGACCGCCGCTCCCGGGAAGAAACGCGCGGGAGCCGCTGTCTGCCACGTTGCCAGCGACACGTCGGTCCGGAGCGCTGACGGCGTGGCCCAGCCCGCGCGCTCGAGATGCTTCAGGCCCTCCTGCCGAGAGCGTTCGAGCAGCTCACTGACCGTCATTCGCGCCAATCGCCGAAGTTTCATGCCGGGCTTCCGATGTAGGCTTGTGCCCATCGCTTGCTCACATGCGCCCACGTGTACTTTTCCAGCTCAGCGTGGGCTCGCCGCGCCAGCTCTCGTGCACGATTCGGATTCTCGAGGAGGCTGATCACGGCCTTCGCCATCGCGGCGGGATCCCCAGGGGGCACCAACAGTCCCGTCTCCCCGTCGCGGATCATGTTGGCGATATCGCC
>Ga0066395_10000660_pt1 | contig 12732 bp, 12 predicted proteins | sample PanSoiPlot1MoBio_FD_61218 | JGI IMG/M metagenome (GOLD analysis project Ga0066395, IMG submission 61218) | Tropical forest soil microbial communities from Panama analyzed to predict greenhouse gas emissions - Panama Soil Plot 1 MoBio | ecosystem: Environmental > Terrestrial > Soil > Tropical... | reverse complement strand
CTCTCATCCCTCAACCAACCCCTCCATCTCCTTCTCCCCAATAACCGCCACGCCAAACTCTCGCGCCTTGTCGAGCTTTGAACCTGCCTCCGCGCCGGCCACCACGTAATCCGTCTTCTTGCTCACCGAGCCCGCCACCTTCCCGCCAGCATCTTCGATAAGCTTCTTGGCCTCATCGCGCGTGTGACGCTCCAGCGTTCCTGTGAGCACAAATGTTTTCCCGGCCAACGCCGTTCTCCGTTGTTTTTTTTCGCCGGAGAACTGCAATCCCGCCTTGCGCAACCGTTCTACCAGCGCGACATTCTTCGGCTCGTCAAAAAACTCGCGGATACTCTGCGAGACTCGCGGGCCAATCTCGCTTACCGCCTGCAAGTCTTCTTCAGTAGCCTTCATCAGTGCGTCCATCGAGCCGAAATGCTCCGCCAGGAACTGTGCCGTGCGCTCGCCCACCATGCGAATGCCCAGCCCGTAAATCACGCGCTCCAGCGGCAGCTTCTTCGAGTTCTCGATCTCCCGCAGCAAATTCTGCGCTGACTTCTTGCCCATGCGCTCCAAGTTCGTGAGCTGCTCTTCCGTGAGGTCGTAAATATCGGCGACGCTCTTCACCAGCCCGCCATCGACCAGTTGATTGACCAGCGCATCTCCCATACCCTCAATGTTCATCACGCCACGCGAGGCGAAATGCCGAATGGTCTCGCGCAACTTCGCTGGACAGTTGACGTTCACGCAGCGATGGTCGGCTTCGCCCTCGGCACGAACCACGTGGCCGCCGCACACCGGGCACCTCTCCGGCATATGAAACTCGCGCTTGCCGCGCGGTTTGTCTTCGAGCACCTTCACCACTTTGGGAATCACGTCCCCACCGCGCTCCACCGCCACCCAGTCGCCAATCTTCACCCCCAGCCGTGTAATCTCATCCATGTTGTGCAGTGTGGCGCGTGTCACGGTGGTGCCGCCGATCGAAACCGGCTTAAGCGCCGCTACCGGCGTGAGTTTGCCCGTGCGTCCCACCTGCACCAGGACGTCGTCGATCTGCGTCTCGCCGGCTCGTGCGGCAAACTTGTAGGCAATCGCCCAGCGTGGGGCTTTGCCGGTGAAGCCTAGCTCGTCTTGCAGCGCGACTCGATCGACTTTCACCACAACCCCGTCGATCTCATACGGCAGCGCATCGCGATCCCGGTCTGTTTCGTTGACGAACTCCATCACCTGCTGAAGGTTGTGCGCCAGCTTGTGACGCAGGTTCACCTTGAAGCCCGCGGCTTCCAGCGCCTTGAGTACCTTGGAGTGCCGGTCGAAGATGGGCCGCCCATCCGACAGTAGCCCATAGGCAAAGAAATCCAGCCGCCGCTGCGCCGTCACGTTCGGCTCGAGGGTTCGCACCGTGCCCGCAGTCGCATTACGCGGATTGGCGAACGTCGGCAAGCCCTGCTCCTCGCGCTCTTCATTCATTCGCTGAAAGGCCGCCAGAGGCATCAGCAGCTCCCCGCGGACTTCAAAATCGCGCACAAGCCCGGCCTGGTGGAGCGTCTTCTCAGAGATCGTGAGTGGAATGCTACGCACGGTGCGCACGTTCGGTGTGACATCCTCGCCGGTTGTTCCATCGCCGCGTGTCAGGCCCAGCGCAAGCTTACCGTCAGCAAAGCGTAGCGCCAGCGACATGCCATCCAGCTTCAGTTCGCAGACGTAATCGACCTGCGACTCGCCCGTCAGCTCGTGAACCCGACGTTCCCAGTCGCCTAGCTCCTGCTCGCTGGTGGTCTTTCCCAGCGACAGCATCTGCGTCGAGTGCCGCACCTTGGCGAACTCTTCGCTCGGTTTGCCGCCCACACGCTGGGTAGGCGAATCCGGCGTGACCAACTCCGGATGCTTGGTCTCAAGCGCGATCAGCTCGTCCATCAGCTTGTCGAACTCGGCGTCGCTGATCTCGGGGTTGTCGAGCACGTAGTAGCGATGTTCGTGGTAGCGAATCTTCTCGCGCAGCACATCCATTTTCTTCTGCACGTCTTTCGTAGTGCTTGCAGGCATGACCGAACAATTATAGGGGCGCTGCTGTCGCGGTTGTCGGGTAAAGCAGGGCCATCAGGCCGGCGTCAACGAGCGTAACCATCGATGTTTTGGGTGGTGCACTGCTTCATTCAGCGGTGCAGTTTCACGTTTGCATTGTGCTCCTAATTGCCAGTTGCTGCGAGTTGCTAAATGCCAGTTCCCTAGTTGCTCCTCGTTTTCCTCCGTAGTGAAGACCTCTTCGCTCACGCGCCCACGCACTCCCGTAAAATAAAGATTTCCCGGGAGCACTTTTGAAGCACCTGTTAGCTAAGTGGACCCACTGGATCCTGGCCGTCCTCAGCCCTTTCGGAATTTGGGGTGTCGCCGGATTCGCTTTCGTGGACGCAGCTTTTCTCGGCATGCCGCTCGACGCGATTGTCGGCGGATATGTGTACGCCGCCCCGCGGCGTTTTCTCTTACTTTCGGCATTGGCCGCGACCGGCTCAGCGCTCGGCAGCATCGTTATTTACTGGATCGGCTACAAGGGCGGAGAAGTCCTGCTGGTCAAGCGCATAGGCGAGGCGCGCTTCCAAAAGATTCGTGCTTCCTTCGAGCGCCACGAGTTTCTTGCCCTCATGGTGCCGTCCATGCTGCCTCCCCCGACGCCTTTCAAGTTATTCGTGCTGTCGGCCGGCGTTGCTGAGATGCGCTTCAGCCACTTCCTCGGCGCCATCTTTGCGGGACGCTTTCTGCGTTTCCTGATTTTGTCAGTTTTGCTGATCCGCTTCGGCCCGCAGACCGTCGTGTTCATCGCTGGGCTTGTCCATTCTCATGCCCGGGTCGTCCTGGCGGTACTGGCTGCGCTGGCGCTATTGGGGTGGTGGTTGTGGCGCCTGCGCAAGCGGAACGGACGAACCCGTGTGCGACGGGAAGCCGCATAAACTCGATTCCCAAAACGAAACAGAATTGGTTACTTTCGTTTCTTTTCTCGCACGATTTTCTGGCCGCTCCAATTTGCCCGCGATAAAAGGGTTAACGCGAGGCGAGGCATTGGTTTGTGTCTCTAGGCTCCGAGCGCTAGAGCGCGAAAGTAGTCCCCGTCTTTGACATTCGAGGAAGTTGTTGTGAGGCCTGGTGACCTCAAGTTAAGCCCTTTGGAATCTGCCAAGTAGCAACAAATTGCGCAGCAGCTGGGAAAGGCGCGGCGATCAGCGCCTAAACGTTTGATGGCAAAGAGTGCCAACTCCTACCGCACGACCATCACGCCTGACTCTTCTCGATGGCTTACAAGGTAACCGATTCCGAAGAAGACCGCCGCAAAGAAGAGGTCCGACACCACAGCATTACGGAAGAACGGTAGTCCGGCCGCGTAACACATTGCCAGGCCGCCGGCGGTCTTGGGATACATGTTCCACACCGCCCACACTGCAAAGTTGCTGAGCAGGAAGAACGAAACCGAACCGGCCAGCGAAGCGCCCGCAACCCGTACAGCCGAGGCCTTGCGGGCAAGCATTCCGCCCAGCAGCACCACGCCCGCATACCACGCCCACGTGATCATCAGATCGGCCGAGAGAGCGTAGCCGTAATAGCTGCGGGACAGGTAGATGCCCGTAGCGGCCAGTGCCGCCACCGGAATCCACATTTCTTTGCGCGGACGACGTGCGCCAAAAAACAGCAAGCCGGCCGTCACCGGGGCAAAGCTGAAGGGCAAGGGCAGGAAACGGGCGTGAACGATAACGGCGAAGGCGAGAAACAGGTATGCCAGCATGATTACCTCGTTACGGTCGCGCGTCCGCGGAGGACACGCTCTTTGATGATTCTGGACGCCGCGAGTTTCGGCGTCAAGGGCGGGCTCGAACAAAGATTAAGCCCTTTTCGCTGAGGATAACTCACGCTCAGGGCTCTTCTCCAATCGAGGGCCTACGCGTGTTCATGCCTTCTTCCTGGACCCGCAAGTCCGGCGAGAGCAGCACCCAGCCGCCCAGGGTCCCGCGGCCCTGCATCTCGGGATAGGCGAATCGCAGATCCTGAAAGCGCACCAGATAGCCTTTGAAGTCGCCCTGCAGTTGTTCGTTTTGGGCAATAGGAAACACCGCCCAATCGATATATACCCGGCCCAGATAAGACGCCTTCGCAGCCTGGGTTGCAGGAGTTACCTCTGGCTTGTAGTAGGTGCGCGCCTGTGATTCGGGATCGACCTCTGGCCCCAGCGAATTCACCGGAACAGTCTGGAAAAACGTCTCAGCCTCGACGACACCATGCCAGCGAAACGGATTCACCCAGTACGGATAGGCTCCGATCTTCAGCGGCACAGCACCCTGATAGAGCAGAGAGCCCATCGCATTCAGTGCGCGCCGGTGCTGGTAGTCGCGATAAACCCACAGCAGCACCATACAAACGAGAGCGAAAATCGCCCATCCGCCTCCTCGGGGGCCTTTGCTGCGCGCCCCGATCTCTTGGTTAATAAGCCCGAAGAGTGACGGCATCACCAAACCGGCGATCAGAGCCAGAAGAAGCAGCGGCTCGACGATGAATACAATGTCCCACGAGTACCACCGCCAGTTGAATGGCGCGAACATGCGGATTCCGTATGCAGTGCTGTAGTCGAGCAGAATGTGGCTGAGCGCCGCGATGAGTGCCAGCCAGTAGAGGTATCCCCAGCGCACCGGCAACCTGGAGCGCAAGATGCGAGGTCTCCCATCCGGTCTGCGCCAGCAACACAGCAGCCACACCAAACCCAGAGTCGCTGCTGCAATTACCGGCGTGAAGACGAATGCGTGGGTGATACCCCGATGATGCTGAAGATTGGCGATAGATCCCTTCAGCCCCCATAGAATGTCTAGGTCAGCAGCTTCGGCGGCCAGCACCATCGTCAAAGTGGCGAGCGCGCTCTTGCGATTGAAGCCGGCGCGGCTCATACAGGCGCCGGTCAGGAAGTGTGTGACAGGTTCCAAGCCCCCCTCGAAGAAATAATGCGAAATGGCGAATTCTACCGCTCGCCTCCCTCATGTTCTGTGTTGCCCGCCAGAAGCTCTAGGGCGTGCGGCAGGATCTCGACGACCGACTGCAGCGAGTCCACCGCGCCGGCCGGACTGCCGGGAAGATTGAGGATGAGCGAGCCGCCTCGAACTCCGCAGACTCCGCGGCTGAGAATGGCAAACTCTGTACTCCCCAGCCCATCCGCACGTATCTTCTCGGGGATGCCATCGATCAACTTGGAGCATACCGCGCGCGTCGCCTCAGGCGTGACGTCGCGCTCCGAAATGCCCGTCCCGCCGGTAGTGACGATAAGCTGTACTTGCTCAGAAAGTTGAATGAGGGTCCGTTCGATTTCGTCCCGATCATCGACCACAGCCCGCTGCTGCGTGACGTCGAAGCCATGTTGCCGAAGCACCTCGAGTGTTGCCGGACCCGAGCGATCGGTTCGCCTGCCTCGTGCCACGGAATCGCTAATTGTGACCACTGCCGCTTTCATGTCGATTTCTCCCTGCGCGAATGTCGCTTGTAATCTCCACTCTTACCACCCAATTTGCGTTCCAGCCGCACCTCACGAATCTCAATGCCTTTATCCAGTGCCTTGCACATGTCATACACTGTCAGAGCTGCTACGGAGGCAGCGAGCAGAGCCTCCATCTCCACGCCGGTTACAGCCGTGGTACGCACCACTGAGCGGATCTCGACGCCGTTATGCCGCAGCTTGCAGCTAACGTCGACTTTGCTCAGCGCCAGCAGATGGCACATGGGAATCAGTTCTGCGGTGCGTTTGGCGGCTTGAATGCCGGCAATCCGTGCCACCTCCAACGCATCGCCCTTGGGGTTTTGCGGTAGCGCTCGCAATACTGCTTTGCGCATGGCGACGAAAGCGGACGCCTCGGCTTCCCGTAATGTTGGACTCTTTCCGGAAACATCCACCATCGCCGCCCGGCCGCTGGCGTCGTAGTGCGAGAGTTCCGATTGTGCCTTCGATTTCGCCATGAGTTACACCAGGAGTACAGTAACAGTTTCTCCTGCATTGAGCCGGTCGCGGTCGTGAGGTACCACAATGTAACAGTTTGACTTGACGACAGACATCAAATCACCTGAGCCTTGCCAGCGCACCCATTCCACTTCCGGCTTGGGCGTGGAGCCGCCTAGGCGAGCGGGAAGAAAACGCGTTAATCCAGTCTTCGTAGTAAACTGCTGTTTCAACTCTGCCTGCCCAAAAAGCAGCGGGGCGATGTTGGCTCCGCCCAACGCGTCTAGAACCGGCTTTACGAACAATTGAAATGTCACCATGGTGGAGACGGGATTTCCCGGCAGTCCGAACAACGGAGTCGTTTTCCCCTCAAGAGTAAGTTGGCCAAATACGACCGGCTTGCCCGGTTGAATAGCCACTCCGGTGAAAAAGAACTCTGCTCCCAGCGATGCCAGCACTTCCTCGACGAGATCGTACTTGCCCATCGAGACTCCGCCGGTGAGTAGTAATAATTCGGACTGCAGGCCTTTGCGTAACAGCAGCGCGATCTCAGCCGCCTCGTCACGGGCTACCGGCAGAATGACCGGCTCTCCCCCGGCTTGATGCACCTGCGCGGCCAACGAAAAGCTGTTGGAATTACGGATTTCATTGCGACCAGGCGGCAAGTTAATATCGACCAGTTCATCGCCAGTGGCCAGCACCGCAACGAGCGGCCTGCGATGAACGGCGAGTTCAGGGCGACCAAGGGCAGCTGCCACAGCAACCACCACATGATTGATGCGCGTCCCTTTAGGCACCATGACATCGCTTCTTCGTGCCTCAGCACCTGCGGCAACAACATTCTCTCCGGCCTGTACCGGACGTTTCACAGTAACAACTTCTTCAGCTACCTCGGTGTGTTCCACCATGACGACGGCATCCGCACCAGCAGGTACCGGCGCACCAGTCATGATCTCGACTGCCTGCCCGGAGAGCAGAGTTATCTCATCCTCTTCCGGTGCGCTACCGGCTTTGATCATGCCGATGCACCGTAACTTTGCCGGAACTGCCTGCACGTCGGCAGCGCATACCGCGTAGCCGTCACGGGTTGCTCGCGGGAAGGGCGGGAAATCTCGGTCGGCGCGAAGATCTTCTGCTAGCGCAAGACCCACGGCATCGAGCATGTTGACGAACTCAGGAGATGTCGCCGCTAGCCTGGACGCGTGCTGCTCAACCAAATGGCGAGCTTCGGCAAACGATAGCAGCGGCGATTTTGCAGGGTCGTTCATGGGATCTGCGTAGGGAAATTCTATCGGCCAGGAGCGGTTTTCGCGATTGGCTTGGCATAATCAAAAGGCGGCCCAGGGGCCGCCCTCAATTGGTTCAAGCCAAAACCTTAGGGCTTCTTTTTCGCCGGAGCCTTCTGCTTACCGTAAGTGGTCTCGACCGATGAGCCCAGCATTGCAATCGTGTCTTTTGCGGTTTGCGCATTTGCTCCATCGGGCTTGAGCTCCAGATACTTCTGGAACGCCTCGACTGTGCCCGGAGCAGGCGAGTATTTGCCATCTTTTCCAAGCGTGGCTTTGTTCAGCAATGCCATTCCTTTGTAGTAATAGGCGTCAGCGCGATTCGGGTCGAGCTGGATGGATTTGTCGAATGCGGTAACTGCGTCGTCTGTTTTGTTGGCGTTGTAATTCACGACGCCGATATTGAAGTACGCGGTTGCGGCGCCCGACGGATCCATTTGCGCCACTTGAGTGTATTCAGCAACAGCCTTGTCCACTTGACCAGATTTGTTATAGGCATTCGCCAAAGCGTTGTGGTACAGAGCGCTGTCTCCCTTGATCGCAATCGCTTTCTGATAGGCCTCAACCGCCTCCGTATATTTCTTCGCGCCGGTATAGGCTTCACCCAGATAGGCCCAGAGCAAGTCCTTGGAAGGATCGCTGCTGGTAACCTCCTGCATGACGGTAATCGCCTGGTCGTAGTTGCCGGCCTTTTCCAGATCACGGACCTCTGCCAACTTGGCGTTCAGTCCTTTGATCTTCTCGTTCTGTTTCACGACCTCTTGCTGCTTCTTGATTTGCTCCTCCGACGGACCACCTTTGCCGGCAAGATCTTTCTTTAGATCAAAATTCACTTCCCTCTGTTCGCCCATCGCGAGCGGAACCTTGTTGAAGCCATCAACCGCAACGCCATTGCGCGTCAGAACGACATCATAGGTTCCCGGGCTCAAACCGATGGTGACATACTCGCCGTTCTTGTTGGTGTTGACGGTTATCTTACGTTGTGTGTCGATATTCGTGATCTCGACTGTTCCGTCAGTGATGAACTTACCTTCCGTGTCCCTGGCGACACCTTTGATGCCCGTAATCTGTGCCATTGCGGGCAATGCGCTCACCGCTGCGAGCAGCGCCAGCATTAACAATCCCTGGGTCAATCTCTTCATACTTGCCTCCTGCGCGTAGCGCCATTCGGGCAAATCGGCCCGCGCGCCAGCAAATACCATCTCATCAAAACGAAATTGAATTCTCGAGGACCACTTACGCTTCGCTTAGCGAAAGATAAGGAATCGGGTCGCGAGCGCCCGCCGCCGTAAAAGCCTTCCTGCGCAGCACACAACTATCGCATGTGCCGCAGGCTCGGTCCTCCCGGCTATAGCATGACCACGTTAAATCGAAGGGCGCGCCCAATTCAAGGCCAAGGCGAACAATATCAGCCTTTCGCCTGCCTATCAGCGGGGTTTCGATGCGGATCCGGCCCTCCTTCGTCCCCCTGTGCACCGCTTCATTGTAGGCGGCATAGAACTCGGGACGGCAATCGGGGTATCCGGAGCTGTCCTGCTGCACCGCCCCGATGTAAATCTCGTCCGCGCCTAAAACTTCAGCCCAACTCACGGCCGCCGCAAGAAAATGCGCGTTGCGAAAGGGGACATAGGTGACGGGAATTTCGGCCCCGATCACCATAGGCGCGTCCGGGACGGCGATTTGATCGTCGGTGAGAGCGGAGCCGCCGATTGTGCGGAAAAATGAAGTTTGGACTGCCAGGCGCGTCCGGATACCAAGACGCTTGCAGATTTCCTGGAAAGCCTGCCGCTCACGTTTCTCAGTGCGCTGGCCATAATCGATGTGCAGGGCAGCGGTGTGCTCCGCGCCAAAGTCACGGATCGCCAGAGCAGCGCACACAGTCGAGTCCATCCCGCCACTCAGAATCACAAGCACGCGCGCCTTCGCTTTTGTCGTCACATCACTCATATATGTCTGGAGTATCTCCCAGCGGAAGTGGCGGCCTTTAGGCCGGTGGCAAGGCGCTGATTCTCAGCCGGGCTTTAGCCGTAACAAACCGTCCACTACACCCCCTTCATCGAAGGCTCCCAAATGAATTTATGGATTTGCAAACCCAACCGCGCGTTCAAACCGTCAGCCAGCATCCATTCGGCAAGATCACGCGGATCCACCAAACAATGCGAACTATCGCGGGCGCCAATGGCATCTTTACGAAATGCCGGAGACAGAATCACCGATGCCACTTTGCCGCTGAGGTCGTATTCGCGAATGAAATCGCGGGCGAACTCGTAATCCTTGCGGCTGGCAAGGACCAGTTTCACCTCGTCGCGCTTCGTCAAGTGTTCCAGATTTTCAAGACGAAAGGTTTCGCCTTCGCCCGAGTCGGGACATTTCACGTCCACGATCTTAATCACCTGCTCCGGAACCTTGTTTAGCAGCCTTTCGCCGCTGGTTTCGATCAATACGGTGTAGCCGTGCACCAGCAACTTCTCCATCAAGGCGACCACGGCAGCTTCTTGCAGCAGGGGCTCGCCGCCGGTAATTTCCACGAGACCACCGTCTGGAGAGAGCCGTAGCACTTCGCGCTCGACTTCCTCCACGGTCATCTTCTGACCGCTCTTGAAGGTGTACTCGCTGTCACACCAAACACAGCGCAGATTACAGCCCGCAGTGCGCACGAAGACACACGGCAATCCCGCGTAGGACGACTCTCCTTGCAGCGATTTGTAGATTTCGACGATCTGCATGGACACCTATTCGCTGTACGTCGCCGTGGTGGTGTCCGTTTCCCAGACGGTGATGTCTTTCACCCACACTCGGCCGTTGGTGATGTCCTTCAGATGTTTATTCGTCTCGTCGAAGAAGTACTTGGCAAGGTTCTCGGCAGACGGGTTCAGCACGGTGAAAGGCTCAAGCTCGTTAATCATCTGGTGGTCAAGATAATTCACCACGGGACGCAGCACGTCCTTCAAGTCCTTGAAATCGATCAGCAAGCCCGCATGGTCGAGAGTCTCGCCGCGCAAGGTGACGCGCACCTTGTAGTTGTGTCCATGGGGCTTTTCGCACTTGCCTTTGTAGTTGCGCAGGTAATGCCCCGAGGAAAATGTGTCTTCGACGGTTACTTCGTACATGTTTCTCTGCCACTGCAACGGGAGTCAGCGGTCCATGGCTAATTTTACCGCCTCTAGTCAGCATCTATGCTGTGCCCAAAGAACCTTTCCACCGCCCGTAAATCTGTCGTCCGCGCATAGTCCGGCAGGCTGGCCAGAAACACGCGCCCGTACTGCTTCTTCAGAATTCGATTGTCGAGGAGGCAAAGCAAGCCGCGATCGTGCAGCGAACGAATCAGGCGTCCAAAGCCTTGCTTCAGGGCGATCACGGCACTCGGTACCTGGTATTCGAAGAAGGCGTTGCCGCCGTTCTCCTCGATCGCATTGATCCGCGCAGCCACAACAGGATCGTTTGGCACTGCAAACGGCAGTCGATCGATGATGACGCAGCTCAACTGCTCGCCCTGTACGTCTACGCCCTGCCAAAACGACGAGGTTGCGAACAGCACGCAGTTTGGCGTCATGCGGAATTCTTCCAGCAGCGCGTTCTTCGGGGCGCTGCCTTGCTGGAGCATGGGGAATTCCAATTCTCCGCGAAGCCGTGCATAAAGCTGATTCATGCACGCATAGCTGGTAAACAGGCAGAATGCCCGTCCGCGGCTGATTTCCAGCAGTCGCCGCACCCGTTGCGACGCCCGCTCGACGAACTGTGGTTCGCGTGGATCGGGCAAGTCGGGAGGTACATAGAGCAGGGCTTGACTCGGATAGTCAAAGTGCGACGGAACAATCATCTCGTGAGCGTGCTCAAGCCCCACGCGCCCGCGAATGTAATCGAAGCTGCCACCCACCGCCAAAGTAGCTGAGGTGAGAATCGCAGTCTCCAAATGGTCGAATAGGGTTTGCTTCAAAATGTCAGCCACAGAAATTGGCGTGGCCTGCAGGAAAACGTTTTGCTGGCCGCTATGCCCGGCTCGCCGCTCACCGCGGCGTTCAATCCAGAAGACCGTATTCTTCTGGTTCGATTCCATCACAAAGGCTAACTGGACGCGTAGCTCTTCGATGCGACGCAGCAGACTATGCACTTCCTCAGGCTTTTCCGAGACGCCCTGCAGCTCGGTGTACAGATGCAGGAGCGTGTTCTGGAGTGCAATGAACTCATCTCCGTTTTCTTCCAGGAACGCGGCCCGGTTCTCGAAAGCAAAGCGTCCCTCGCCAGGAGGCAAGATAGAGAAGAACAATTGCGAGCGCTCGCGAACACGCGCAGACGCCGCCAGCGCCTGGGGGAGGAGAAGATTCGCCCGCCGCAAAGTGTTCTCCAGGTCTCGCAGCAGATCTTCGACGCGGAGGTTCGATACCGCCACGCCGAAGTAGTCTGTTGCCACATCTTCAAGCTCATGAGCCTCGTCGAAAACCACCACGCCGGCGTCGGGCAGCACACCTGAATCTGGACCACGCTCGACGGCAGCCTTAATGGCGAGGTCAGCGCAGAACAGGTGATGATTGACGATGATGATATCGCTGTCGGCAGCCCGACGACGCATCTCGGTGATGAAGCAGCGGTCGAACTGCTGGCATTCAACGCCGATGCAGCGGTCAGTGCGGCCATCGAGTTTCGACCAGAGTGGGCTGTTCTCCGGCAGCTCTGCGAGTTCAGCGCGGTCGCCGGTTTGCGTGGTCTTCTCCCAGTCAGTGATGATCCGGAACTGGTTGATTTCTTCAAGTCCGCTCAGTACTGGCTGCTCGGTCAGGTCATACAGCTTCTTACGGCACAGGTAGTTGGCGCGGCCCTTCATATAGCAGACACGCAACTCGCCGAGATGCGCTTGCAGGAACGGCAGGTCCTTATGAAAGAGCTGCTCCTGCAGCGTCTTGGTGCCGGTGGAGATGATGACCCGCTTTCCGGAGCGGATCACCGGCAGCAGGTAGGAGAGTGTCTTGCCGGTTCCAGTCCCTGCCTCGACGATCAGGTGGCGCTTGTGCTTAAGTGCCTGCTCGACAGCCTCGGCCATCTGCAATTGCCCGCGTCGAAACTCGTAAGCCGGATGCGTTTTCGCCAGCACGCCGCCTGGCCCAAAGAACCGATAAAGCGAAGGAGCCCGCGCAGCGGAGGATGCCAGGGCGGCGGATTGTGACGGAGAAGACACGGCGAAAGTGCAGTCTCCCTATAATAGTCGTTCGGAGTCGCGGAGGCGAAAGCGCCTAAATCGATGTCTCGTAGAGTCAAATATGAATCCCGCCCTTCGCGCAGCGGTGAGCTGCCCGTAGCCGGGACGCTCGCCATTGTCGGCCGCCCCAATGTCGGCAAGTCCACGTTGTTCAATCGTCTTGTCGGTTCGCGACGCGCGATTGTCGGCGATGAACCCGGCATTACTCGCGACCGCCTGTACGGCGAGGCCGAATGGGACGGGCGAAAGCTTCGCGTGGTGGATACTGGTGGCATCATTCCTGAGGACAAAGAGCTTATTCCCGCGGAGAT
>Ga0066395_10000654_pt1 | contig 12824 bp, 10 predicted proteins | sample PanSoiPlot1MoBio_FD_61218 | JGI IMG/M metagenome (GOLD analysis project Ga0066395, IMG submission 61218) | Tropical forest soil microbial communities from Panama analyzed to predict greenhouse gas emissions - Panama Soil Plot 1 MoBio | ecosystem: Environmental > Terrestrial > Soil > Tropical... | reverse complement strand
TCGATCGAGATCGTGATGTACATCGACTGCTTGTCGGGTGACAGCTCGACGAGCGGGTTCCCCACCTTCACCTGGACGTAGCCGCGATCCCAGTAGTGGGCCTGAATCAGCAAGAGGTCGCGCTGGAAGACGTCCTCGCGGTATGTGCCCGCGGACGTCATGAACGACAGCAGGTTCCCCTCGTGCGTGCTGATGACGTCGCGCAGGTCGGCGTCGGAGATCGCCTGGTTGCCGACGAAGTTGACCCGCCGCACCTCCACCTTGGCGTGCTCGGCGATGTGGAACCAGATGTCGACGGTGGACGAGGTGTCGCGCTTGACCTCGTACGTCACCTCCGCCATGTAGAAGCCCTTCTCGACGTACAGATCCTTGATCTTCTCGACGTTCTTCTTGACCTTCGCGAGATCGAGGATCTGTTCCTTCTTGAGATCCAGGACCTCGTTGATCTTCGACAGCGCCACCTCGTCGTTGCCGCCGACGAAGATCTTCTTGATGGCCGGCTTCTCGCGCAGGATGAAGGTGATCACGCTGCCGGTCTTGCTCTCCGACACCTCGACCTGGACGTCGTCGAAGTAGCCCATCTTCCAGATCGCGCGGACGTCCTCGCGGATCATCTCCTGCGTCAGCGTCACGCCGACGGCGGTCTTGAGGTTGACCTTGATGGCGTCGTCCTCGACCTTGCGGTTGCCCCGGAACTGAAGTTTCGTCACCCGGAGGCTGGGTGTCGGCGCGGCCGGCGTCTCCGTGGCCTTCCCGGCGGCGTCGTCCTTCGAGGCGGCGTCGTCGTTGGCATCCTTCGCAGCGGCGTCGTCCTTCGTGTCCTTGGCGGCCAGCGCGGCGCGCGCGGGCACGATGCCCAGCACGAGCGCGGCCCCCAATGTCAGAGCGCGGAAGGGACCCATCGCGACGGCGGTCACTCCTGCTCGACGATCACGCCGTCGGCCATTCGCAGCCTGCGTGGCGTCCGCGCGGCCAACTCGTCGTTGTGGGTGACGATCAGGATCGTCATCTCGAGCTCCCGATTGAGCTCGAAGAACAGCTCGTGCATCTCGCGCCCGGTCTTGGTGTCCAGGTTTCCGGTCGGCTCGTCTGCCAGCAGCAGCCGCGGCCGCAGCAGCAGCGCCCGCGCCAGCGCGACCCGCTGCTGCTCGCCGCCCGACAGCTCGCCCGGCCGGTGCGACAGCCGGTCACCCAGGCCCATCCGCCGCAGCATCGCCAGCGCACGCTCGGCCGCATCCGCGCGCTCGAGCCGCATGATGAGGCCCGGCATCATCGCGTTCTCGAGGGCCGTGAACTCCGGCAAGAGATGGTGGAACTGGAAGACGAAGCCGATCTCGTTGTTGCGGAACTCGGCCAGCCGGGTCGGGTTCATGCGCGTGACGTTGACGCCGTCGAACAGGATCTTCCCCGAGGTGGCGGTGTCCAGCGTACCGAGCACGTGCAGCAGGGTCGACTTGCCGACCCCGGACGCGCCCACGACGGACGCCATCTCGCCGGGTTGCAGGTCGAAGTTCAGGCCCCGCAGCACCTCGATGGTGCGGCCGCTGTGGGTGAATACCTTCGTCAACCCCTGGACGCTGATCGCGGCGCCGCGGCGGACCCCGGCGGCTGCGCGCGAATCTGCCGTCGGAGCGGTCATCATGGGGTGCGCCAAAGTAGTCGGCGGCCCATGACGTGTCAACGACACCATGGGCCCGAAACCCCTAGACTCTGCGGAGTTACCCGGGGTTGCCTGGCGGCGTTTCGGTCAGCCGACTAAATTTTTCAGTCAAACCGGAGGCCGTCGGAGGGGTGGATGCGCGACGCCAGCATCGCGGGGTAGATGGTCGCCAGGCATGAGAGCGCCAGCGCCGCCAGGCCGATGGCCGCGATCTCGCTGGCGCGCATGACGACCGGCATCTGCTCGATGTAGTAGACCTCGACGGGCAGCGGCAGCCCGTAGCGGGCCAGGCCCAGGCAGGCCGCGATGCCGCCAATGACGCCGATCACGAGTCCCACCAGGCCGATGTACAGCCCCTCGGCGACGAAGATGCGGACGATGGCGCCGTCGCGCGCGCCCATCGACTTCAAGATCGCGATCTCGCGCGCCTTCTCGGTCACCATCATCAGAAGGTTCGCCGCGATCGAGAACGACGCCACCAGCAAGATGAAGCAGAGAGCGATGAACGCGGCCAGCTTCTCGATCTTGAGCGCTCCGTAGAGGGCCCGATTCAGCTCCTCCCAGGAACGGACGTCGTAGGCGGGGCCGAGACGACCCTCGATCTCCCGCGCGACCTGACCCGCGACCTCCGGCGTGGTGGTCTTGATCTCGATGCCGGTCACCTCGCCGTCCATGCCGAGGAACTTCTGCGCATCGCGAAGCGAGACGTACGCCAGCTTCGCGTCGAACTCGTACATCCCCGTGTAGAAATGACCCGCCACACGGAACGGCTTCAACTTCGGGATCGGACCGGTCGGCCCGACGCCGCACATCGGGCAGGCGATGTCGACCTCGCTGCCGACGAAGACACGCAGGATGTGCTGGTACAGCTCCTCGCCCAGCAAGACGCCGGGCAGCACCCGCTTGCCTTCTTCAGGCTCGCCGTACCCGAAGATGTCGTTCGGTATCTCCTCCGGGTGTTGCAGGTAGCTGACGCTGCCGCCCTTGAGCATCCGCTGGATGCCGAGCACGTAGGGGGCCCGCACCGGATCGACGCCACGCAAAATGATCCCCATCCCGGCGGCGTTCGAGGCGTGCTTCATGATCACCTCGGTCTCGATGTAGGCCATCACGCCCACGACGTCGCGCACGCCCTCGAGCTTCGCCTCCACCGCCTGCCAGTCGGTGAACGGACGATCGTCGCGCATCTCGATCACGACGTCGGCCTTCGTCGATCTGATCTTCGTCTTCAGATCGTTCTCGAAGCCGGACATCACCGACAGGAACACGATCGGCGCGGCGGTCCCCAGGAACACACCCATGATCGAGATGGCCGTGAAGATCGTGAACATCTCCAAAAGGAACGCGAACAGGAACCAGAAGAGGCTGGCGCCGATGGTCACCTTCGCGCTGATGCCGAGGTAGACGATCCACATCGCGGTGCGCGCCTCGCGCCACTCACCGGGGGCGAGCGCGTGCACCTTGTGGAAGTACGGCCAGAAGGTCACGAACAGCAGCTGCAGCGTACCCGCCCACAAAATGAAATCCGCGAAGAACAACATGTAGTGCGTGCTGCGGTCGGCGTCGCGCAGGTGCCGCCAGGCGATCAGCCATTCGAATCCCTTCAGGCGCACGGCAGCGGTCCCGTTTATTCGCGCTCCGGGCGCATCAGCGGAAACAGGATGACGTCGCGGATCGACGGCTGGTCGCACAGCAACATCGTCAGCCGGTCGATGCCGATCCCCTCGCCGGCCGTGGGCGGCAGCCCGTACTCCAGCGCACGGCAGTAGTCCTCGTCGTAGTCCATCGTCTCCTCGCGGCCGGCCGCCTTGGCGTCGACCTGGCGCGCGAAGCGGCCGCGCTGATCGACCGGGTCGTTCAGCTCGGAGAAGGCGTTGGCGTGCTCGCGGCCGACGATGAACAGCTCGAAGCGGTCAACGCGGCTCGGGTCGCGATCGTTGCGCCGCGACAGCGGCGACGTCTCGGCCGGGTACTCGGTGACGAACGCGGGCCGATCGGCCGGCAGCGTGTTCTCGCCCGCGTAGTCGAACAGCGCGCCCACGCGCTCGCCGTGCGAATCCGACTTGCGCAGCACGGCGGCCAGCTCGTCGTTGCGCGCGCCGACGCCGCTCGCCTCGATCCATTTCGAAAGCGCCGCGCCGTCGTCCAGCATCGGCCGCTCGAGGCCCGCGGGCAGAAGGCCCCGCCGCGACGCCTCCGCCACCGCGTCCTTGAGCGGGACGCGCGGCCAGGGCGACGCCAGGCTGACCGCCTGCCCCTGGTAGGTCAGCGCCTCGCCGCCCGCGATCTCGCGGGCCAGCTCCTGAAACAGCGTCTCGGTCAGCGCCATCAGGTCCTCGTACGTGGCGTACGCCTGATAGAACTCCAGCATCGTGAACTCGGGGTTGTGCTGGCGCGACAGCCCCTCGTTGCGGAAGTTGCGGCCGATCTCGTAGACGCGCTCGAAGCTGCCGACGACCAGCCGCTTCAGATACAGCTCGGGCGCGATGCGCATGTAGAGATCGAGATCGAGCGCGTTGTGGTGGGTCGCGAACGGCTTGGCCGCCGCGCCGCCCAGAATCGAGTGCATCATCGGCGTCTCGACCTCGAGATAGCCGCGCGCGTCCAGGAAGCGTCGGATGCCGGCCACGATCGCCGACCGCTTGCGGAACACCTCGCGCACCTCGGGGTTGACGACCAGGTCGACGTAGCGCTGGCGGTAGCGGACCTCGACGTCCGACAAGCCGTGCCACTTCTCCGGCAGCGGCCGCGTCGCCTTGGTCAGGATGGCGATGTTCTCGGCGACGATGGTCAGCTCGCCGGTTCGCATGATCGCCGGGCTTCCGACCGCGCCGACGAAGTCACCGCGCTCGACCTTCTTCCACAGCGCGTACTGCGCATCGCCGACCAGATCCTTACGAACCTGCACCTGAATTTCGCCGGTGCGGTCGAGGATCTTCACGAACGTCATCTTGCCGAACGGGCGAAAGGCCACGATTCGACCGGCGACCGCGAAATCGTCGTCCGACAGCATCGTCGGAGGGGCGCCCTTCTCGGCGCTTTCCGGTGCCGGCTTCGCCCCGGCGAACATCGCCGCAATCTCTGCAGCCGTGTGCGTCGGTCGGAACCCGTTGGCGTAGGGATTGGCCCCGAGTTCGCGGATTTCCTGGACTTTCTTCTCGCGCTCGGCGATCAGCTCGCGCTCGTCCGACATGGTTCTCCACGGGTTGCCAACAGGGTCCCACAAGCCAAGTCACCGATTTCCCCTGGCTTTCTGGGATCCGTCCACAGTTGTTCGCACTGCAACGGTTCGGTAACGGGATCAAAGCCCATCATCGAACCCCTTGGGTGACGCTGCTCCGCCCGCCCCGCCCGGGGCCGCGGACGGGTCGCCCGCCAGCTCCAGCAGCATCGCCACCATGAACTGGTCCAGGTCGCCGTCCAGCACCGCGTCGACGTTGCCGACCTTGATGCCGGTGCGGTGGTCGGTCGTCAGCCGGTAGGGCGCCAGCACGTACGACCGGATCTGGCTCCCCCACTCGATCTTCTTCTTCTGGGCGTGGATGTTGCCCATCTTCTCTTCGCGCTTCTTCTCCTCCAGCTCGAACAGCTTGGACCGGAGGATGCGCATCGCGGTCGACAGGTTCTTGTGCTGCGAGCGCTCGCCATCGGAGTGGACCGCGATGCCGGTCGGCAAGTGCGTCACGCGGACGGCTGACTCCGTCTTGTTGACGTGCTGGCCGCCCGCCCCGCCCGACCGCATCTTGTCGATCCGCAGATCCTTCTCGTCGATCTCGATCTTGATGGTCTCGTCGATGTCCGGATAGATGAAGACGCTCGCGAACGACGTGTGCCGCCGCGCGTTCGCGTCGAACGGCGAGATGCGCACCAGCCGGTGCACGCCTGCCTCGGCGCGCAGCCAGCCATACGCCCATTCGCCCTCGACGCCGATCGTCGCGCTCTTGATGCCGGCCTCGTCGCCCGGCTGGCGGTCCAGCTCCTCCAGCTTGTAGCCCTTGCGCTCGGCCCAGCGGATGTACATCCGGAGCAGCATCTCGGCCCAGTCCTGCGACTCCGTGCCGCCCGCGCCCGCGTTGATGCTGACCAGCGCGCCGTTCCGGTCGTACGGCCCCGACAGCATGCGCGCGAACTCCATCTTGCCGACCGCGTCCTCGGCGGCGGACAGGATGGCGGCCGCCTCGACCGCGGTCGCCTCGTCCTTCATCTCCTCGGCCAGGTCGATGCCGGCCGCGACGTCCTCGGCCGCCTTGCGCTGCGCCTCGAACCCGTCGACGGTCGACTTCAGCCGCGACTGATCGCGCAGGACGGCCTGCGCCTTCTCGGCCACGTTCCAGAAGTCGGGCGCGGCCGTCTGCTCATCCAGCTCGGCGATGCGCCGGCGCTTGCCCTCGATGTCAAAGATGCCCCCGGAGAATTTCCAGTCGGCTCTGCAGCTTCGACAGACGTTCTCTCAGGGGCCCGATTTCCATGGCTGAAGGTGCGCGGAGAATAGCACCACCCGACGCAACCCGCGCGCCGTGTCGTCGAAAACCCGGGCGTGTACGAGATCGAGTGGTCGGATGCCGCCCGGACTGACTTCAGGGGTCTATCCGTGTTCGTCCGCGGACCAATCGTGACGGCAATCGAGCACTTGCGTCACGAAGCGGAAATCGAGACTCGCAACCGGAAGCGACTGCAGCAGCCTCTCGATGCGCTCGCAGATGCGGAGTGGACCGTTCGAGTCGGAGACTCGAGGGTACTCTATCAAGTTCGAGACAAATCCACGGTGCGGGTTCTGCGGGTTATCCTAAAGGGTACGCGCACGACCGAAGAGGCGTTGGCCCGGAGCTTGAAGCCATGAAAGAGAAACCATTCACGGTGTCGCCGGCTCTGGCTCGACAGCTCAGGCAGATCAGTGACCGCATGGACCGCGACGGTGGAATTCCGCACGCAGTCATCATCCAGGAGTGGCACGAAGACATGCTGCGGGAGCTGAAGCGAATGATCGCCGCGTACAACGGCTCGCCGAAGAAGGCCAAGGAACTGCTTGAAGGATTCCTGATCGCGGAAAAGGAAGGCGTTAAGGGCGTCGCCGATCTCCGTCGCACTCTGGCCGCCAAGTTGGAGAGCGGAAAGCTGAGCAGGCGAAGGGCCGCGTAGCCGCGCCGATCAGCGAAGCGCGTCGCGGCGGTAGTTTTCTTTCAGGCGGACGTACTTGGCAGCGTGGGCGCGGTGGAAGGCTTCCTCGTCGGCGGTCAGCGTCTTGACCACCTTGGCGGGCATGCCGAGCACCAGGCTGCGCGGCGGGATCACCATCCGCTGCGTGACGACGGCCCCCGCGCCGACGACCGATCCGGCGCCGACGACCGCGTTGTCGAGGATCGTCGCCTGCATCCCGATCAGGCAGGCGTCCTCGATCCGGCAGGCATGAATCATGGCGCGGTGGCCGATGATGCAATCAGCGCCGATGTCGCAGGGGCCGTCGTCGGCGACGTGGACCACCGTGCCGTCCTGGACGTTCGTGCGCGCGCCGACCGTGACGGGCCGCAGATCGCCGCGCAGCACGCAGCCGTACCAGACCGACACGTCCTCGCCCAGGGTGACGTCGCCGACCACCGCCGCGCCGGGGAAGATCAGGGCGCGCTCGCCGACCGTCGGCAGCAGATCCAGATAGCGATCGACGATCGCGCGCGGGAAGCGCCGGCGCAGCTCCCCGAGTCGCGCGTCCAGCGCCGCCGCGTCGGGCCGCGGGCCGTCGACGACGGTGACCGACGTCGCGATGGTCGTCATGCCCTGTGCTCAGGCGCTGATGAGACGCAGCTGGCGCAGGCGCGCCGGCTGCTGGATCCGGATCGGGTAGTCGTTCGAGAAGCAGGCGTTGCAGAAGCCTTCCTTCGGTCCGCTGCCCGCGCCGTTCACCGATTCGTGCAGCCCCTCGAGCGACAGGTAGCCGAGCGAGTCGGCGCCGACGAACTGGCGAATCTGGTCGACCGACCGAGAGGAGGCGATCAGCTCCTCGCGCGTCGGCGTGTCGATTCCGTAGTGGCACGGGCCCTGCGTCGGCGGCGAGCTGATGCGCATGTGCACCTCGCGCGCGCCGGCGCCCCGGATCATCTCGACGATCTTGCGCGACGTGGTGCCGCGCACGATCGAATCGTCCACCACGACCACGCGCTTTCCGTTCAGCACCTCGCGCACCGGCGACAGCTTCAGCTTCACGCCGAAGTGGCGGATCTGCTGCGACGGCTCGATGAACGTCCGCCCCATGTAGTGCGAGCGCATCAGCCCCTGGTCGTAGGGGATGCCGCTCTCGCGCGCGTAGCCGATCGCGGCGGCGACGCCCGAGTCCGGCACCGGGATGACGACGTCGGCCGGCACCGGGTGCTCGACCGCCAGCCGCCGGCCCATGCGCTCGCGCGCGCGGTAGACGGACGTCCCGTCGATGGTCGAATCCGGCCGCGCAAAATAGACCCACTCGAAGACGCACCGGTGGCGATCCTGCGGGCCGAACGGCCAGACGCTGCGCGGCCCACGATCGTCGATGATCACCATCTCGCCGGGCTGGATATCCCGCTGGAACTCGGCCTCGAGCAGCTCGAACGCGCACGTCTCCGACGAAACGACCCAGGCGCCATTCTTGGTTTTGCCGAGCACGAGCGGCCGGAACCCCATCGGATCGCGCACCACGACCAGCGAATCCTCCGTCAGGAAGACGAGGGAGTAGGCGCCGCGCACCTGCCGAAGCGCGTCCGCCGCCCGCTCGGGCAACGTCTGCTCGCGCGAGCGGGCGATCAGGTGGACGATCACCTCGGTGTCGGATGTCGTCTGGAAGATCGAACCCTCCGCCTCCAGGCGCTCGCGCAGCTCGACCGCGTTGACCAGGTTGCCGTTGTGCCCGACCGCGACCGCGCCGCCCGCATAGTCGACCACGATCGGCTGGGCGTTCTTCTTGGTCGAGTCGCCCGCGGTCGAGTAACGCACGTGGCCGATCGCGGCCTTCCCGGGCAGATCCTTGAGGCGGTTGGCCGTGAAGATGTCGTTCACGTGCCCCATCTCACGTACGAAACGGAGCTTCACGCCGTCGGTCGCGACGATCCCGGCCGACTCCTGGCCGCGATGCTGAAGCGCGTACAGGCCGAGGTAGGCGAGATTTGCCGCTTCAGGGTGTCCGTAGACTCCAACGACCCCGCACATTCGCCGGCAGGCTAGCACACTCGGTGCTCAATACCGTGGACAACCTTGCGGACCTGCTCTAGATCTCGGGCCGCCGCGGGAATAAAAAACGGCGCCGCCCGGATTTGAGGATCCCGAGAGTTCGGGCATATAGTTCGGCCCCGTTTCCCACCCTCCGGCCCCCATGATCGAAGTCAAAGGCCTGACAAAATATTACGGCGAGCTGGCCGCGGTTCACGACCTCGAGTTCTCGATCGACCGCGGCGAGGTCATCGGGTTCCTCGGCCTCAACGGCGCCGGCAAGACCACCGCGCTCAAGATCCTCGGCTGCATCCTGTTGCCCACGGCCGGCGACGTGACGGTCGACGGCATCGACATCGCCCGCGACCCGCACGCGGTGCGGCGGCGCATCGGCTTCCTGCCTGACACGCCGCCCCTCTACAACGACATGACCGTCGGCCGGTACCTGAAGTTCGCGGCCGAGTTGCGAGGCGTGCCGTCATCCGAAGCGGACAAGGCGGTCACCGAGGCCGAGGAGAAGACCTCGACGCGCGAGGTCCACGATCAGCCGATCTTCAGCCTGTCGCACGGCTACCGGCAGCGCGTCGGCGTGGCGCAGGCGCTGGTGCACAAGCCCAAGCTTCTGATCCTCGACGAGCCGACGAGCGGCCTCGACCCGGTCCAGATCGTGGAGATGCGGGCGACCATCCGCGCGCTGCGTGGCGAGCACACGGTGCTGCTGTCCAGCCACATCCTCTCGGAGATCAGCCAGACCTGCGACCGGCTGCTGGTGATCCAGCGCGGCGAGATCGTCGCGCAGGGGTCCGAGCAGGATCTGGCCGCGCGCCTGGGCGGCGGCGGCACCATCGAGGTCGAGGTCGCCGCGCCGTCGGCGCGCGCGATCGAGGTCGCCCGCACCGTGACCGGCATCGGCACCTGCAGCGTGCTGCGCGAGGACGGCGGCGTCGCGCTCCTGTCGCTGCAGGGCGCGCCCGAACTGCGCCCCAAGGTCGTCCGCGCGCTGGTCCAGAACGGAATCGACCTGCTGCGCATCGACCGCGGCGCGGCCCGCCTGGAGTCGATCTTCCTGCGGTTGACCAAGGACAAGGACAAGGAGCAGGTGCAATGAGCACGGCATTGCTCATCGCCCGCCGCGAGCTGGGTGGCTACTTCCGCTCGATGACCGGGTACGTCATCGCCGGGTTGGTCCTGCTGATCGACGGCCTGATGTTCAACGCCTTCGTCCTCAGCGCCGGCGAGATGTATTCGGCCGACGTGCTGGCGAACTTCTTCTACATCTCGTTCGGCACCACGGTCATCGCCAGCGTATTCATCTCGATGCGCCTGGTCGCCGAAGAGCGCCAGACCGGCACGCTGGTGCTGCTGACGTCCTCGCCGGTGCACGACTGGGAGATCATCGTCGGCAAGTACCTGTCCGCGATGGCGTTCCTCGCCATCATGACGCTGGCGTCGGTCTACATCCCGGCGCTCATCTTCGTGAACGGCAAGGTGTCGATCGGCCACCTCGCCGCGGGGTACCTGGGCCTGCTGCTGGTCGGCAGCGCGACGCTGGCGATCGGCGTCTTCGGATCGGCGCTCGCCCGCACCCAGGTTCTGGCCGCGATCTTCTCGGGCGTCATCGTCGTCTCCGTGTTGATCGCCCACCTGCTGTCGCGCGTGACCGACCGGCCGCTGAAGGACACGTTCATGGCGCTGGCGCTGTATGCGCGGCACTTCCCGCCGTTTCAGACCGGCCAGATCCATCTGCGCGACGTCGTCTACTACGTCGTGGTGACGTACGTGGCGCTGTTCGCTGCGATCCGCGTGATGGAGGCGCGCCGATGGAAATGACGTCGGACGCGAAGCCGGCCGCTCCGGCGGGTCCCGCCCCGGGCGGCGCCGCGCGCGGCGGCAGCGGCCGCTGGTCGATCGTCTGGATCGTCGGCATGTTCGCCATCTTCGTGGGCGAGCGGATGGTCGGCTCGGGTTCGAGCCGCACCGTCGCCACCGCGGGCGGGCTGGTCCTGGTGCTCGCCGCGATGGCCGTGCGCTTCGTGCGCGCCGGCAAGGCGCCCCCTGATCGCCGCAAGGTCGAGCACACCCTGCTGGCGCTTTACGCGATCGGCCTGGGCGCGGTCCTGCTTTACGTGATCCAGTCGGACCTCTGGGCGTCGGCGTTCAAGCAGCCGCTCGAGAAGAACTGGCCCAGGCTGTCGACGATCCTGGCGGTGCTGTGGCCGGTGGTGTGGGTGGGCGCCGCCTGGCCGATCCTGCTCGTCGAGCTCTCGCACGCCGAGATGGCGCGCGCCCCGCGCCTCGAGCTCGGCCGGATCCGGAGCGCGCTGCTGTCGGGAATCGGCGTCGCGGCCGTGCTGACATCGGCGTTCGCGTTCGCCTACGTCGCGTCGGAACGCGACAAGAAGCTGGACCTCGCCTACTTCCGGACGTCGCGCCCGGGCGAGGTGACGCGTCGGATCACGCGCAACCTCGATCAGCCGGTGGAGGTCGCGGTGTTCTTCCCGTCGCCGAACGAGGTGCGCGACGAGGTCGACGATTACCTGGCCGACCTGGTCAAGGAATCGCCCCAGCTCAAGATCACGCACTACGACTTCGACATCGACCCGATCAAAGCCAAGGAGTACGGGGTCTCCACCAACGGCATACTGGTGTTCGTGCGCGGCAGCCGGCACGAGCAGCTCGGCCTGCCGAAGGACATGGAGGGCGCGAAGTCGGCCCTGAAGACCCTGGACAAAGAAGTTCAGCAGCGCCTGATGACGATCGTCAAGCCGATGCGCACGATCGGCTTCACGCTCGGCCACGGCGAGCGCACCTGGGAGCGCGGCGAGACCGACACCGACAAGCGTCCCGGCATCGCGTTCCTGCGCGACATGCTGATCGATCAGACCTACGCCACCCGCCCGATCAGCGCGGCCGACGGCCTGATGAACGAGGTTCCGACGGGTGTCACGGTGCTGGCGATCATCGGACCGCGGTCGCCCTTTTCGCCCGAGGAATCCACCGCGATCAACCACTACATCGACGGCGGCGGTCGCGTGCTGATCGCGCTCGACCCCGAAAACAAGGTCGACATGCACGAGGTGCTCGGCCCGCTGAACCTCGAGTTCAAGGCAGAGACCCTCGCCAACGAGCAGGTCTACGCCCGCCGGATCGAACAGAAGATCAGCGATCGCGTCAACCTGATCACGTCGACCTATTCCTCCCACCCATCGGTCGCCACCCTGGCGCGCTTCGGGCAGCGCGCGCCGATCGTGCTGCCAGGCGCGGGCTGGATCAACACCAAGCGGGATCGGAGCGCCGCGATCCCGGTCGACGCCACGATCAAGGCGCAGTACGCCACCTTCGTCGACAAGAACGGCAACTACACGATGGACCCCGGCGAGGACAAGCGCCAGTGGGAGCTGGCCGCCGCCGCCACCAAGAAGGACGCCCGGATCTTCGTCATCGCCGACTCCGACTGGATCAGCGACGAGACGATCAAGGTGGCCGCGAACGGCGGTCTGGCGCTGGACGTGATCCACTGGCTGACGGGCGACGAGGCCTTCTCCGGCCAGGTCTCGACGGAGGCGGACGTCAAGATCGTGCATTCGCGCAAGCAGGACGTCGGCTGGTTCTACTCGACGATCTTCCTCGCCCCGGCGCTGGTCATCGGCGCCGGCGTCGCCGTCACCCGCAAATCGCGGCGGAAGCGGCGTCAGTCGAAGAGCGCGCCGCCGCCGTCGCCGCCGGCCGCCCCGCCGCCCACGGATGCGCCAGGAGGATCGCAATGACCGGCCGCGCGCTGGCCGTGCAGGGCGGCATCGCCGCGCTCGGCCTGGTCACGATGTACGCGACCTGGCAGCGGGAGCCGGAGCACGCCCCCGGCGCCGTGACGGTCATCGACGCGGGCAAGTCGGACGTCACGCGCGTGCACTATGAAGACGACGGGATCGCCGCGGACCTGACGCCCGGTGATACAGGCGACGACACGGGGATCTGGATGCACCTCGTGATG
>Ga0066395_10000648_pt1 | contig 12860 bp, 8 predicted proteins | sample PanSoiPlot1MoBio_FD_61218 | JGI IMG/M metagenome (GOLD analysis project Ga0066395, IMG submission 61218) | Tropical forest soil microbial communities from Panama analyzed to predict greenhouse gas emissions - Panama Soil Plot 1 MoBio | ecosystem: Environmental > Terrestrial > Soil > Tropical... | reverse complement strand
GACGGGCGTCGCGGGCGGCGCGGGCGTCGGCGTCGCGGGCGCGGGAGCGGCCTCGGCGGGCGGCGCGGTCGCGGGAGCGGCGTCGGCGGGCGGCGTGGTGGCGGCTGCCGCGCTGGGCGCCGGAGGCGCCGAGGTGATCACGATCGGGGCGGGCGGCGGCAAAGGGGGCAGGGGAACCTCGTCGAGCGTCCACCCCCAGCCCTCCCGGTTCAGGAAACGGAGCGTGCGCCCGTCGGCCGCGCTGGGCTGGAACGCGAGGAATGGCGCGTGCGTCAGCTTGGCGACGCGCCCGCTGTCGACCTGGTAATCGTAGACCTGGAAGCCGGCGTCGGCGGCGGCGCCCGACAGGAAGACGATGCGCCGATCGTCTACCCACGACGCGTCGTGGACCGGGTCGTCGCCGGTCGGCAGCGTCGTCAACAGCCGGCCGTCGCGCGCGTCCAGCAGGACGATCCGAAAGCGATTGCCATCGAAGCGCGTCGCGACGACGCGCGTGCCGTCGGGTGAGACGCGCGGGTTGGCCACGAACGCGCCGTGCGGTTCCTGCGCGATCACCCGGATCGCACCCGACGCGATCTCCAGCTCGGCGAGATCGTGATGATCGCCGTCGGCGCGCGCGAACACGTAGCGGGTGCCGTCGGGCGTCAGTGAACCGCCCGTGCCGCGCAGGTCGCGGTGCACGATCTCCAGCGTGCCGGCATCGACGTCGTACCGGTACAGACGCGCCGCTTGATAGGTCGGATCCAGATCGATCGCCACGAAGTAGAGCGACCGCCCGTCGCGCGAGAAGCTGAGCCCGCTCGCCAGCGTCGGCGCCGCGACCGCCAGCGTGCGCAACGGCAGCACGTCGGCCAGCGCGCGCTCGGAGCGCAGCTGCCCGTCGGGCCCGTAGACCGCCAGCCAGGCGGGGCGGTCGAAGTCCTCGGCCAGCAGCGCTTCGGTCCCGTCGGGCGCGCGCGCGTAACGGGCGCTGTACCCGGCGGGCCGCACCGTTCGTTGCTCGGGCGGGCGCCCGCGGTCGCGCAGGTTCGCGGCCACCTCGTCGGCGAACTCGTCGATCAGCGTCGACAGAGTCTTGTCGTAGGCCTGCCAGAAGCGAATGTTGACGAACAGCGGGAAGAAGATCGATCGCGCCTGAACGTCGATCAGCTTCCACAGCTTGTCCTCGCCGTATCGATCGGCGAGGAAGCGGACGAACTGGCTGCCCACCAGGTAGTGGTTGCCAGCGTAGAAATCACGCTGGAATTCGGAGAGGTCGCCGCCGTGCAGGCGCCGGCCCGCGAAGCCGGCCGCGAAGGCGCCGCGCCAGAACGGCCAGGCCAGCCGCCCCGCGCCCGGCTGCAGCTTGGTCTCGTAGTAGACCGCCAGCCCCTCGTCGAACCAGGGATCGAGACCGATCTGCGGCGAATAGACCTCGCCGAACAGGGCGTTCCAGAACCACGCGAACCCGGCGATCTGCTGGAAGTGCACGTAGTGGGTCAGCTCGTGGCAGCCGATGGTGCCGGGATCGGGCGGTAGCCCGAACTCCAGCGAGAACTCGTCCAGCGTGTTGTAGGTCGGGACCACCGCCAGCGTTTCGTAGCCGGCGAGGCGGGGAAGGACGAACGCGTTGTTGAACGCGAGCTCCGGCAGGACCGCGATGATCTTCTGGTCGGCGACGCCATTGTGCACGTGGGCGGCGCGGCGCAGATAGGCGACGCACCCCTCGACGCGGGTCGCGAACCGCCACGCCTCGATGTTGCGACCCTCCGGGTAGTAGATGAGCATGTCGGCCGTTTCCAGCCGGCGCATCGGCCTCTCCGCCAGGGCGGCGCCCACGTCCTGCGGCAGGCGCGGCTGCGCGATCGGAAAGCAGCCGCCCGCGAGCACGGCCGCCAGCACGATGGCCAGGGCGATGCGCTGGTGCGTCGGCGACGGCATCTGGCGCGATGTTACACGCGCGCCCAGTTTTGCAAACGTGACGCTGGACATGTAAGAAAGCCAGATGTCGCGACGGCGAATCCTGGTCACGGGCGGCTCGGGCTTCCTCGGGTCGCACCTGTGCGAGCGCCTGCTGGGCGACGGCCACGAGGTGGTCTGTCTCGACAACTTCTTCACCGGCACGCGCACCAACGTCGAGAACCTGCTCGACAACCACCGCTTCGAGCTGATGCGCCACGACGTGACGGATCCGCTCACCATGGAGGTCGACGAGATCTTTCACCTCGCCTGCCCGGCGTCGCCGATCCACTACCAGCGCAACCCGGTGCGGACGATCCGGACCGCGGTCGAGGGGACGCTGAACATGCTCGACCTCGCGCGCGAGGCGAAGGCCCGCATCCTGATCGCGTCGACGTCCGAGATCTACGGCGACCCGGCCGTGCACCCGCAGCAGGAAAGCTACTGGGGCAACGTCAACCCGATCGGGCCGCGCGCCTGCTACGACGAGGGCAAGCGCTGCGCCGAGGCGCTGGCGGTTTCGTACGCGCGCCAGTATGCCGTCGAGGTCCGCATCGCGCGCATCTTCAACACCTACGGACCGCGCATGCACGAGAACGACGGGCGCGTCGTGTCCAACTTCGCCGTGCAGGCGCTGCGCAACGAACCGATCACCATCTACGGCGAGGGCGAGCAGACCCGTTCGTTCTGTTACGCGACCGACCTGATCGAGGGCTTCGTCCGGTTGATGGCGAGCCCGCACGGCGCCGATCCGGTCAACCTCGGCAACCCGCGCGAGACGACCGTGCGCGAGCTGGCCGAGCTGATTCGCAAGCTGGCCGGGTCCAAGTCGGAGCTGATCAAGAACCCGCTGCCCAAGGACGATCCGACGCGCCGCAAGCCCGATATCTCGCGCGCGCAGGAGCTGCTCGACGGCTGGGCGCCCCAGGTTCCCCTCGAGAAGGGCCTCGCGGCGACCATCGACGACTTCCGGAAGCGCCTCGGCCTCTGACGCCACCGGACGTGGGCGATCCAGTCGCCGGCTCCCGGGCGTTGGGGGTGTCCCGTTTGGGTCACCGCTCCTGAAATGGCCGCTGCGCGGCCATCGTCGCTCGTGTTCGGCCTGGCGTCCGCGCCCCAAACGGGACACCCCCAACTCCCTGCGCCGGCTCCCCGTCGTCAAATCAGCTGATCGTTGAAGCCTGCGGAGGTGAGTTGGAGGCGGCGCGAGGAGGGGCGGGTGTTCTCTTTCGGGGACCTGTGAGCGCGCTCCTCGCCCGACGTGAGTTTGCCTAGCACTGGATCGCTCGGGGGCGAGGACGCCAGCGCGAACAGGAGCGACGATGGCCGCGCAGCGGCCATTTCAGGAGCGGTCCCCGAAAGGGAATACCCGACCCTCCGGAAGCCGCCGACCAGATCGCCCACGCCGGTGACTGGATCTACTCAGCGGCTTCGGCACGCCTGACGGACGCGGCCGGCGCCGCGCGGTCGAGGGGCTCGCGGGTGGCCGGGTGGACGAGGCCGGGCAGGGCGACGTCGGCGAGCGGGATGCGGACGAAGGCGCGTTCCAGGAGGCGCGGGTGGGGGACGATGAGAATCGGCGGCTCGTCGATGATGGCGTCGCCATAGAGAAGGAGATCGATGTCGATCGCGCGCGGCGCGGCCGGCCGACCAGCTGGCCGCACGCGACCGAGCGCGCGCTCGACGTCCAGGCAGACGTAGAGGAGCGCCCGCGCCGACAGGTTGGTCTCGACGCGCGCGGCGGCGTTCAGATAGGCCGGCTGCGCGTCCGGCGCCACCGGATCCGTCTCGTACATCGGCGAGCGCGCCGCGATGCCGATCCCCATCGCCGCCAGCTCGTCGAGCGCCCGTTCGATCGTCCGGCGGCGGTCGCCGAGGTTCGCTCCGAGCCCGAGGTACGCGGTGGTCACCGGCGCGACTATATATATCAGCGCGCATCACGCCCGGGTTAGGTCCGGCGTCCGGGACGATGTAATAGTGAGGCTGGTGAGCTCCGGCGCCCTCGCGGCAATCCTGTCTGGACTGGCAACGAGCCTGGGCGCGCTGCCGTTCCTGTTCGTGCGCGATCTGGCGCGCCGGACCTACGACGGCATCCTCGGCCTCGGCGCGGGCCTCATGCTGGCGGCGGCGACGCTGGGCCTGCTGGCGGAGGCGGTGCACGGCGTGCGCGCGGCGGGCGGGCTGGACGTCACGCGGCTCTGCCTCGTCATCGCCGGCTTCGGGATCGGTGTCGCGATCGCCGCGGCGATGGATCGCTTCATCCCGCACCACCACGCGGGCGGCCACCACCAGCACCTCGGCCACGAGCCCGGTCACGACGTGCACGACCGGAAGGAGCACGACGGCGATCAGGACGCGCGCCGGCGCGCCGCGCGGCATGCCTACGCCGTCGTCGGCGCGCTGAGCCTGCACCGCATTCCGGAGGGGCTGGCGATCGGCGCAGGGTTCGCCGTGCCCGGCGCCTCCCACGTCGGCGTCATCCTGGCGATTGCCGTCGGTGTGCAGAACGCCTGCGAAGGGATGGTGATGTCGGCGCCGCTGCGCGCGAGCGGCGTGTCGGCGCGCCGTGGTTTCGTGATCGTGGCGCTGACGGGCTTGACGATCCCGATCGCCGCGGGGATCGGACAGGCGGTCGCCGGCGTCGCCGCGACGACGATGCCGTTCGTGCTCGCGCTCGCGGGCGGAACGCTGATCTACGTGACGTCGAACGAGATCATCCCGGAGTCGCACAGCCACGGCAACGAAGGGACGGCCTCCGCCGGCCTGGTGGCCGGTTTCCTGCTGACGATGCTGCTGGAAGCGGTGCTGTAGCCGCCGGCGCCGCGTCGCCGCTAGCCGGACGACAGGCCGACGACCGATTGCGCCGAATCCTGGGGCGTGAACGTCGCCATCCGGTGCGACTCTTCCTTCAGCTCGGCCCCGAACAGCTCGATCACCAGCGCGGCGGTCGCGCCGGCGCCGTTGCGGGTCACCGCCTGCAGGTCGGCCGCCATCGCGCGCGCGTTTGGATAGCGATCCTCGATGCGCGTCGCGGTGGCGCGGTCGATGACGGCCGCGAGCGGATGGGGCAGGTCGCGAATCGCCGACCGATCCTCGACGCCCGGTCCGTTGCCGGCCTTCATCAACAGGCCGTAGGTCGTGTCGGCGACGTAGAGCGGCCGGCCGGTCGCGAAGGTGAACAGCACCAGCGCGAGGGAGTAGAGGTCGGCGCGTGCGTCGACCTCGAGGCCGCGCGCCTGCTCCGGCGCCATGTAGGTGACGTTGCCCTTCACGACGCCGGTCTCGGTGCGTGTCACGCGCCCCTCCGCCTTGACCACGCCGAAGTCGAGCAGCTTCACCTCGCCGCGCGCGGACAACATCACGTTCTCGGGCGAGACGTCGCGGTGGACGATCCCGAGCGGCCGGCCGATCTCGTTCGTCAGCCCGTGCGCGTACTCGAGCCCCTTCAGAAGCTCGACGCCGACGTAGGTGATGATGTCGAGAGGGGGCGGCCGGCGCCAGCGCGCGAAGCTGCGCTCGACCACGCGCCCGAGGTCGCGGCCGACCACGTATTCCTCCGCCAGGTAGTACTGCCCCTGCGAGCGGCCGAAATCGTGGACCGCGATGATGTTCGGGTGGTGCAGCGCCGACAGCAGGTTGGCCTCGTCGCAGAACTGCGCGACCGCGTTGGCGTCGATGGCCAGCTCGGGACGCAGTCGCTTGATGACGACCGGGCGCCGGAAGCCGCCCTCGCCCGAGGTGACGGCGGCGAAGATCTCGGCCATGCCGCCCTGGCCGACCCGCTCGACGATCGTGTAGCGGCCGATGGAGGCCGGCGCCCCGTTGGGATCGGTCGCCGGCACCAGCGCCGCGATCGGCCGGCCGGCCGGCTGCCGCGCCAGCAGCACGTAAAGGCCGACCGCGAACGTCACGCCGATCAAGAGGATCGCGAGCGCCGGAAGCGGAAGCGGCAGACCGCCCGGCGTCGATTGTGGCGCGACGACACCCACCAGCACGCGCAGGCCGCCCGACAGCGGCAGCGCCGCCACGGTCTGGTTGCCGATCGCGGTGAGGCCCGGCGCGGACACGTCGATCGCCTGCTTCAGCGCCGAGAGATCGTCGGCCCCGCTCGTGCCGCCCGTGGTCGCGGCCACCAGCAGCCGGCGCCCGTCCGAGATGGCGACCGCTCCGCCCGCGCGCTCCGCCATCCCCGACACCAGGCCGACGTCGAGGATCTTCGTCGACACCAGCACGGGCCACTCGGAACGACCGGTCAGCGCAACCGGGCAGGCCGTCACCGCCAGAACCTGTCCCGCCGCCGGCAGCAGGCCGGACGAGGCGTGGTGTCCCTGGCGCGCGTCACGCACCATCGTGCGCGCGTCGAACGACGCCGGCAGCCGCGACGTGACGAGCGCCGCGCTCTCGTCGGCGAAGAGGCCGAAGCCGTCGACGCTGCGCCGGAACGGCTCCCACCACGGCTCGGTCAACAAGAGGTCGCGCAAGGTCTCCTGATCGACGTTGGCGTCCAGCGCCGCGACCAGCCGCGGATTCGAAGTGGCGTTCTGCGTCTGCCCCTCGAGGTTGCCGAGCAGACCACGGACGCCGTCGGCGGCGCGCAGCGCGGCGGCCTGCGCCTCGGCCGCGACCCGCTCGCTGGCGTGGCTGCGTTCGATCCGCACCAGCAGCACCACAGCGCCGCCGGTCAGCCCCAGCACGGCCAGCGCCGCGAAGGCCGCGGCCGCACGTGATCTCCTGGACCTCCTCCCCATCGTTAGTACCCGAGTTGCGGCTGCCGTTTGTGACCGTACTTGTCCGGAACGAACGGTCCGGGACGTTTGTCGCCGCCCACCGTGACCGAGACGTCGTGGACGCCCTCGCCGCCGACCACGATCGTCTTACGCGTGATGTTCGAGGCCGCCTCGTGCCACGCGGCCAGCTCGTAACGTCCGGGCGCGACGCCGCGGATGCTGAATGCGCCCGACGCCTGCGCCTTGGCGTAAAGCGGCGAGTCGACGACGAACACGTAGCCGTTCATGGTTGAGTGGATATTGCACAAAATTTCGACGGCACCCGGGCTGTTGAATGTCCGCGTATAGGTGGCTCCCGTAGCGCGAATTCCTGCGTCAAAGTCGTTCGGCTTCGCGATCGAGAATACGTTGTGATAGATGCGGTCGTCGTTACGAAATTGCACCGTGGTGCCCATTGGAACCGCGAGCACGTGCGGCAGGAACGTTTTTTCGCGCTGGGTCACGACTTGGTTAGGCGGCGGGACGATGTGGGGCATTGGCCCATCCAGTCGCTTGAGCCACAAAACGGCGCCGCCCGGGCCGATCTGGCCGCCGCCGCTGACGGACCCGGACACAGACACCAATGAAGACGACGACGCGCGACGTGTGACGGTCGCGGTTGCGCGCGGCCGCGGTTCGGCCCACTTTTCCGGTTGCGCAACAGGTTCGGGCTCGGGTGGCGTCTCGACGTGGGTGCCCGGATGGCCGGCGGCCTTGGCGCGCGCGTCGACCAGGAAAGGTGTGACGGCCTTCTCGATCAGGGGATCGAGCGCCGGGATTCGCAGCAATGTTTCCCATTTGTCAACGGCGAGCGCCCAGTCGCCGCGTTGGTAGGCGAGCTTGCCTCCGGCCATCAAATTGAAAATGAGGTACTGCCGCTCGGCGGCAGATTTGAAACCGATGTCCTGGGGCGTCTTCACGGGAAGTGGCAAAGGTAAGTCGTCGCCAAGCCACTTCGGCGGCTCAGCTGAATTGGCCGGCCTGATGCCGCCGAGCCCGATCGCGGCCGCCAGCCCGATGGCCGTCAGCTTCACCATGTCCACACCACCGATGAGGTCGCGACGTTGTTGTCCACCTGGGGCGCGCTCGCGATCTCGCGGTTTACCAGGTACTCGGCCTTCACCACCAGATTGTCGCCGATACCGACGTTCACGCCCGCTGTAATCCGGTCGACGGTAATCGTGGTGAAGCCCTCGAACTCGGCCGTGCGCCGGTCGTAACGGCCGTAGACGGTGATGCGAAAGGGCGCGATGGCGAGCGGTAGCTCCTCCGCGGCCTGCACGTAGAACCCGTGGGCGTAGAACTCGGTCACGGGCCCGTAGATGCCGGTGCCGGCCACCTTGGTCCCGTCCGCGTCCTGCTCGTTGACGTGCACGAACTCACTCGACAGGGTCAGGGTCGGCATGACAAGGCGGGCGTCGAACCCGAACAGGGTCTGCTTGTTCCCGCTGGCGTCGGTCTGGTCATTGCGCGGTCCCGTGGCGCCGCTCGCGCCGAGCTTGAGGGAGATGCGTTCGAGGTTCAACTCGTAGCCGAGCCGCGCTGACAAGACGGGGACGCCGGTCAGGCTGCGCGACGGACCCTGCAGCGATTCGACGAACGTGCCGCTGTTGGTGGCGGCGACGTTCAGGCTGACTGCGGACGACGCGGGAATGATCTGCAATCGATAGAACGCCTTGACCCCGACCGACTGGCCCGTCGTGTAGCGCGCGATCAACGACGGTGTGACGCCGATCCGGAAGTTCGCCTGGTTCTCCAGGTATTCGATCCCGAAGACCGAATCGAACTTGCCGACGCTGATCGCCAGCTCCGCGTTCTTGAGGGGGTTGATCTTGCCGAACGCCTGCTCCAGCACCAGCCGCGTGCCGTCGCCTCCCGCCTCGCCAGGCCCCAGCGCCGGGCCGTAAAGCCGCGGCACCAGCTGGATGCGCGTGAAAACCAGCACGGGGATGTCCGTCGCCGTGTAGCGCATGTCGACGTTGGCGGTGTTCAGAAGGAACGACGGCTTGCTGCCGATGCCGGCGCTGCGAGGTAAAAAGCCGTTCAGCGGGGCGTTCGTCATGCCGGGAGCGGGCTGGGGCGGAACCGTCGAGGCGACGTCGCCGCGCGAGTTCACCGCCGGTGCGAAGGTGTCCACGTAGTAGTCAGGCGGCGCGGGCGCGCCGCTCATGGTCATGGCCGGTGAGTAAACGTTCGGCCAGCTGGTTCCGTTCCCTTGCGCTTTGGCGAAACCAACGTCGACGTAACCGGTGATCACCAGCGGCGATGCCTGGGGCGTCGCGGTCGCCGGCGGCTCCTCGACCGCCGGTTCGTCGTCGCCGGAGCCGGCATCGGCCGAGGCCGGCACGGGCGGTACGTCGGCGGCGTGCACCGCGCGCGGCAGACCGACCCCGGCCCACGCGGCGCCGAGGATGGCCCACTTCACAGTCGCGGAAGAGCGGCCGCTCAACGCGGGTCCCCACCGGGACGTATGACTTTTCGGGATCCCGCCCCCAGGATCCCGCATCTCAGGACTGTGCCAAGCACGGTAGTTGACCCCTTTTCGAACCCACCCCGGGGAGCGCTCGGCGTGAGGCTGCCGATGGTACCAGAATCTCAGATACTTGGCGCGCCGGAGCGGACGGCCGCTACCGCGGCAACCTTGTTAACGATTAAGTCCGCGGTCGGCGAGCAGCGCCCGGATCAGGTCGGTCAGGCGGGTCCTGACGTCGGCGGGCAGCGACAGCACGGCCGGCGGCGGCGTCATGATCGCCGCGACCAGCTGGTCGCGGATGCGCCGCCCGCGTTCGGTCACCGCCAGCTGCTTGACCCGTCGGTCGTGATCGGCGCCTTGCCGCGCGATCAGGCCGCGCGATTCCAGCTTGTCGACGATGCCGGTGACGTTCGAAGCATCGCAGAGCAGCGCCTCGGCGAGCATGCTCATCGGGACCGGGCGATCCGGATCGATCACGCGCAACGCGTGGCCTTGCGCCGGCGTCAGATCGAACTCGGCGCAGATGGCTACCCACCAGTCCTTCGTCGCGAAGAAAAACTCCACGAAGGTAGGCCAGAACACATCGGCTTTGGTGGCGGCGTCGTCCTTCACGGAAACCATCATGTCGAACAATTTAAAGGTTGACAACATAAAATATCGTCGTGTACGACTATGGCCGAGTTCAAATGACCAGATCAATGAGAATCGTGGGAGTTGAAACGCTGGCGCTCGTCGCGCTGGCAGCCGCCGGTTGCAAGAAGCCGGATGCGGACAGCGTGAGCAAGAAGGCGGGCGCCCTCGACGCCGACGTCCCCGTCGCCGTGTCGCTGGTTGCTGCACACGAGGTGAAGGCGCCGCGCTTCGTGACGCTTTCGGGCACGCTGATCGGCTCCGAGGAGGCCCAGGTCGCGGCCGGCGCCGCCGGCAAGGTGATCGCGACCTACGTCGAGCGCGGGTCGGTCGTGAAGAAGGGGACGGTGCTGGCGCGGCTCGATTCGCGTGCGGCCAGCGCGCAGGCGGCGCAGGCCGAGGCCGACGCCGAGGCTTCGAAGCTGCAGGCGCAGCAGTCGCGGCTGGATTGCGATCGCACCGAGCACATGTTCCAGAAGGGGGCGATCTCGAAGGCCGACTACGACAAGGCCCACACGCAATGCGAGAGCAGCAAGTGGACGGTGTCGTCAGCGGAGGCGCGCAAGACGCTGACCGCCGAGGCGCTGAAGGACACGGAGATCCGCGCGCCCTTCTCGGGCATGGTCGTCGAGCGCGCCGTGACCGCCGGTGAGTACGTGCAGCCCGCCTCGCGCGTGGCGACGCTGGTCGACACCGATTCGCTGCGCGTCGAGATCACGGTGCCCGAGGCCGACGTCGCGCAGGTGCGGCAGGGGATGCAGGTCGACTTCCAGACCTCGGGCGGCGGCGACCGGCTGTATCACGGCAAGATTCGCTATGTCGGGCCGTCGGTGCGCCGCCAGAGCCGCGACTCGATCGTCGAGGCGGTGTTCTCGAACCCGTCTCACGAGCTGCGCCCCGGGATGTTCGTGACCGCGCGCCTGGCGCTCGGCGAGGAGACGCTGCCGGCGGTGCCGGCGAAGGCGGTGCGCGCCGACGGGGATCTCAAGCACGTGTACGTCGCGGCCGGCGGCCGGCTGGAGGACCGGCTGGTGCAGGCGCGTGAGCCGCTCGGCGGGGAGGTTCCGATCGTGAGCGGCGTGAAGGCCGGCGAGCAGGTGGTGGCGGAGCTGACACCCGACGTGCGCGACGGCGCCAAGGTGAAGTGAGGGCGCCATGCAGTGGCTAGCCAGCGTTTGCGTCAAGCGGCCCGTCTTCGCGACGGTACTGGTGCTGACCATCGCCGTCGTCGGCGTGATCGGCTACTTCAAGCTGAACCTCGATCGCTTTCCCAACGTCGACTTTCCGATCGTGACGGTCGTGACCGTGCTGCCGGGCGCCGCCCCTCAGCAGATCGAGACCGAGGTGACGGACAAGATCGAAGAGGCGGTCAACACGATCAGCGGTCTCGAGGAGCTGCAGTCGATCTCCACCGAGGGCGTGTCGCAGCTGATCGTCCGGTTCAACCTCGACAAGGACGTCAACCTCGCGGCTCAGGAGGTGCGTGACCAGGTGGCGACGGCGCTGCCGGATCTGCCCGAGGGGACCAAGAACCCGGTCATCAGCAAGCTGGATCCGGACGCGGCGCCGGTGCTGTTCGTCGCGCTGCTGTCGAAGCGCCCGATCCGCGAGGTGACGGAGTTCGCCGATCACGAGCTGCGGGAGACGCTGGAGAACGTGGCGGGCGTCGGGCAGGTGACCATCCTGGGTGGGCGGAAGCGCCAGATTCAGGTGGTTCTGGATCCCGTGAAGTTGCGCGGCGCGGGGGTGAGCGCGGTCGAGGTCCAGCGCGCCATCGTCGCCCAGAACGTGACGACGCCGGGCGGGGCGGTCGACACCGGTCCGTCGCGGCTGACGTTCCGGGTGAGCGGCCGCGTGCCGACGGTCGCCGCGGTCGGCGAGATCATCGTGCGCGCGGTCGAGGGCCACCCGATCACGGTCGCCGATCTCGGCACGGTGATCGATGGCGAAGAGGAGGCTGAGACCGCCGCCAGCATCAACGGCGAGCCGGCCGTGGTGCTGTCGATCCGCAAGCAGTCGGGCGAGAACAGCGTCGCGGTCGTGGACGCGCTCAACGAGCGCATGAAGGAGTTCCAGCCGCGGATGCCGCCGGGCTTCCGTCTGTCGGTCGTCCGCGACAACACCGAGACGACGCGGACCAGCGTCGGCGCGGTGAAGGAGCACCTGGGCCTCGGCGCCGTCCTGGCGTCGCTGGTCGTGCTCTTGTTCCTCGGCAGCCTGCGCAGCACGTTCATCGCGGCGATCGCGATCCCGACCTCGATCATCGGCACCTTCATGTGCATGTGGTGGATGGGCTTCACCATCAACACCATCACGCTGCTGGCGCTGGCGCTGGCGGTCGGCATCGTCATCGACGACGCGATCGTTGTGCTCGAGAACATCTTCCGGTTCATCGAAGAGAAGCGCGTGCGGCCGATGCCGGCGGCGATCTACGCGACGCGCGAGATCGGCCTGCCGGTGCTGGCGACGACGCTGTCGCTGCTGGCGGTGTTCCTGCCCGTCGCCTTCATGTCGTCGATCCCGGGGCGGTTCCTGCGCAGCTTCGGCCTGACCATGGGCGCCGCCATCGCCATCTCGCTGCTGGTCAGCTTCACGCTGACGCCGATGCTGGCATCGCGCCTGCTGCGGCTGCCGCCCGCGAGCGGGCGGCGCAAGACGCCGCTCGAACGTTTCTCCGACGCGTTCTACAAGCCGATCGAGCGCGTCTACCTGTCGATGCTCGGGTTCTTGTTGCGGGAGGGCAGCTGGCGCCGTCGCCTCCGGGAGGCGCGCGTCTGGTGGAAAAGTCTGCTCGCGTTCTTCCTCGATCGCCGCTGGCTGGTCGGAATTGCCGCTTTCGTCACGCTCGTCTCGATAGTCCCGCTGATCAAGCGCGTCCCCAAAGCCTTCCTTCCCAAGAACGACGAGGCGCAGTTCCAGATCGACGTGCGCCTGCCCGAGGGAACCAGCCTGGCGGCGACGCAGATCGCCGGCGAGCGCATCGCGCGCGAGGTCCGTCAATGGCCGGAGGTGACGACGACCGTGGCGTCCATCGGCGACAACCAGCAGAAGAC
>Ga0066395_10000646_pt1 | contig 12877 bp, 6 predicted proteins | sample PanSoiPlot1MoBio_FD_61218 | JGI IMG/M metagenome (GOLD analysis project Ga0066395, IMG submission 61218) | Tropical forest soil microbial communities from Panama analyzed to predict greenhouse gas emissions - Panama Soil Plot 1 MoBio | ecosystem: Environmental > Terrestrial > Soil > Tropical... | reverse complement strand
CATCGTCGACGGGTCGGCGCTGTTGTCCGCGGCGCCGGTGGCCTTCACCCGGAACTGCATCATGAAGTTGCCCGCGCCCGCCGGCAGCGTGTTGCCGGTCGGTCCTCGGCCGTCGAACTGCTCCAGCCGATTTTCGAAGTACAGCGTTTTGCCGGCGAACGGGCGGAAGTCGACGATCACCTCCATCCGCTGGGCCACGCCCATCGTGATGCTGGTGACCTTGATCGGCTGCGGCAGCAGGTTGCCGTCGTTGGCGATCTGCCAGAACGGGATCTGGGTGTTGCTGCCCTTGTCGGTCAGAAACAGCTGGTAGAAACGGGATGGCCCGCTGTCGAGCACGCGAAAGCGGTAGCGGCGCGGCTCGACCTCGAAGAACGGCTGGATCTTTCCGTTCACCAGGAAGCGATCGCCCAGGATGCCGTCGAAGTTGAACAGATCGAAGAACAGCAGCCCGGTCGACGGATCGAACACCCGGTCCGCCAGCATCAGCGGCACGTCGTACTTCACCGGCGTGTAGAAGTTGCTGGGATCGGGCACGCCCGGCAGGCGAAACCCGGTGGTCTCGTTGCCGGTGTCCTGGCTGTTGTAGAGGATGTAAAAGCCGGTCAGGCCCTTGTAGACGTTCTGCGCGGTGAAGTCGACGCGGTGGTCGTGGTACCAGAGCGTCCCGAGGGATTCGTTGACGTCGCCGTTGGGCGCGTGGGTCGAGCCGAACCCAGCCAGCACGTTCGGGTAGTGATGGTCGTAGAACTGGCCCGGCTGCTGGAAGTCGCACGGAAACCCGTCGCTCTCCGACGGGGTGTGCGCGTTGTGCAGGTGGGTCGTGGTCGACGGCATCCCGAACCCGCCGTTCTGGGCGGGCGGCGGCAGGTCGTCGAAGTTGCGCACGAGGATCTGCTGGCCGTAACGCGCGTAGTAGGTGGGGCCCGGGTAGAGGCCGTCGAAGCCCCACACCGGTTGGGGCGGCAGATCGGGCGACATGATCACGTTGGCGGCGCGCTGGTGGACCTCGAACTTGGTGGCGACCGGGAAGGTGAACTTCGACGGGTAGCTGGCGAACGCCTGGTGCGGGCGGGTGCGCCCTTCCCCGCCCGCGGTGTTGGGCGCGATGGTGGGCGCCGGGCCCGACAGCGTCGCGACCGGCTGCTTGATCGGCATGATCGGCATCGCCTCGACGAATGACCGCGTCGGCGGGCTGGTCCCCGTCGAACCACCGCTCGCGTAGGCATATCCGGAAGCCCACTGGCTGAGGCCATTCTTGAACGCCAGAACTCCCGAGGTGCCGATGAGGCCGTACCTCAGCATCTCGCGACGATTGAGCTGCGCCTTGACGATGTCGAGGCGGTTGCGGCGGGCGATCTCGAGCGACTTCTTTTCGCGATAGCGGCTGATGTGCATTTTAGGGATGGCTCCGTTTGGAAGATTTTTGCGCACGTCCGGGATTGCGCGCGCGTCGATCGATTTGGTCGCGCAGCCGCTCGCAAACGACGTGCCTCGCGAACGGTCACGCGATCTGCGGCAACGTTTGCGCTCGCGCGTGGCAGCAGCCAACACGCACGGGGCATTGCCTGTTGGTCCCGCACAACGCGCGAGACTCGCCCTTCAACTGAAAGTGCCAGGCGCGCTCGCCCACGGCTCAACAATTTGTTTACGTCAGCGTTGTTTACGACCGTTGTGAATTACCGGAACTTCATTTGCTGAATTCGGCAAATTCCGCGGCAAATAAACAAGATCGTCCATTGTGCTCGTCGTTTGAGCCGTGCTACAGGCGCACAAAATGTTCGGAGGAGCGCTTCCATGAATTCCGAACATCCAGGGCGCAGGTTCAGGGACAAGGAGAGAGCGATGACGAGATACGCGAGGTTGACTGTGAAGACGGGGCTGTTGCTGGGTGCCATCTGTTTCGCCGGCTGCGGCGAGCTGGGCACGGACGGCACGGCGGCATCCGAGGCAGTGAAAGGACATCCGCCGGCCGGATCGGTGTCGGGTCCGGTGTCGTTCGGGACGATCGATCTGACCAGCATCAACGCGGGCGCGTGCACGGGGCCCGTGTCGGCGCAGCTGTGGACCCTGACGAACAAGAGCGGCTTGATCGCCAAGCTGACCGACTACGGCGCGACGCTGGTCCAGCTCCACGTCCCGGACAAGGCGGGCGTGCTCGCCGACATCGTTCAGGGCTTCGACGACGTCTCGGGATACGTCAACAGCCAGTTCGCGGGCGCGACGGTCGGGCGCGTCGGCAACCGGATCGTGGACGGCATCTTCACGCTCGACGGCACCACCTACCAGGTGACGGGCGCGGGCCCTGCCGGCTCGAACAACCACGCGCTGCACGGCGGCCCTTGCGGCTTTGACAAGCACGTCTGGGCCACGACGACGGCGGTGACCGACGACGGTCCGCAGATCACATTCACGCTGACGTCGCCGGAAGGCGACATGGGCTTCCCGGGCCAGGTGATGGCGACGTCGACCTACCGGCTGACCAACCACGACGAGCTGGAGATCTCGATGTCGGCGACCACCAACAAGGCGACGCCGCTCAACATGCTTCACCACAGCTACTTCAACCTGAACGGCGCCGGTTCGGGCACGTCGATCTTCAACCACATTCTGCAGATCAACGCCGACGAGTACACGCCCCCGGCGGCCGCCACCGGCGTGCCGGATGGGACGATCACGGGCGTGAAGGGAACGCCCTTCGACTTCCGCAGCCCGCACGCGATCGGTCTCAACGCCGGCCAGCCCGGCGTCGGCGATCAGACGCCGCCCGGCTACGATCACAACTGGGTCGTCCGGGGCAAGCCGGACCAGCTGCGCCCGGTGGCGAAGGTCAAGGACCCTGTCTCCGGCCGGACGATGTCCATCAAGGCCGATCAGCCGGGCGTTCAGTTCTACACCACGAACTTCCGCCCCGATCCCACCCAGCCGCCGACGATCGGCAAGGGGGGAGCGGAGTACAGGCAACACCAGGCGCTGGCGCTCGAGACGCAGAAGCACCCGAACGCGATCAACTTCCCGGCCTCGGTGATCCCGGGCCGCGAAGACGAGATCATCAGGCCCGACCAGGGCGAGAGCTACCACCACCAGATGGTGATCAAGTTCTCGGCTGAGTGAGCCCGGCGCGCCGCCGGCGCCGGTGAAGGATTCGACACCGGCGCCGACCGGCGCAGTCGCCAGACAAACACCGACATCCTTTGGTTGCCCAGCCGGCCCGCGGACTATTGCTTTGGGCCGCTCACAGGCGCCAGCGCAGGATGAGGGCGCCGCTGCCTTTCTCGGCGGCGTCGGTCAAGCCGGCCGTGGTGGCGACGCCGACCAGAAGCGAGCGGGTCAAGGACAGGGTCGTCCCGGCCTCGAGGCGGACGGCGGTCTGGTCGGCGACCGTGCCCGACGAACCGAAGAACAGCAACCAGCGGCCCGTGACCAGCGTCGAAAGCTCGCCAGCGTAACCGAAGGCGTACTGCGATCGGGTGACCCCGGTCAAGTACAGCAGGGAAGCGTTGGTGCGAAGGGTCAGGCGACGCGTGAAGAAGAGATCGCCGAGCAGACCGAGGCGCGCGTCGCGCCGCGCGTCCGTCTTGTCGTCGAAGTCGAACCGCATCTCGCCCAGCAGACCCAGCGACGCGGGCCGCGCTTCGATGAAGTTGGCCTTGATGCCCACCGCGAGGTCGGGCCGGTGAGCGCCGTCATTGTCGACCGTGAGCACGCTGGTCGCGAGGCGGGCCTCCAGGCTCGCGGGAAGCCCGAGGCGTAATAGGGTCGGCATCGACAGCGTCGTCGCGCCCTGGTCGGCCACCTGGACGCGACTGCCGATCTCGAGCGTCATGGGCCGCACGGTGAGCGCTGAAACTGCCGCCGAACGAACGTCGGTCTCGTTGTCGGCGAAGCCCGATTGGCGAGGAACGACCACGATGTCTTCCCAGGACAGCCCTTCGTCCGCGCCGCTACGGCCAAGCTTGTGCATGATGGGCTGCGGGGCGTAACCGGTCTCTGCGACGGCCATCCGGGTCACGCCCTCGGGCAGCGGCAGGGGTTGGCGCACGGTCACCAGATCGGCGCTGCCGCGCCGACGAATGGTGTCGACGGCGACGAAGCTGGTGTACTGGGTCAGCAGGTGATAGCGAACGCCCAGCCCCACGATCTGGTCGTGCTGCGCGCCGCCGCCGAAGGTCTCCCGATCGCCGAGCTCCGCCACCCGACGGCGCGCCCACAGGTGGACCAGCGCGCCCAGCCCGGGGTCGGCGGCCGCCGCACCCTGCAGCCGGGATTCGAACGGTCCGTCGCCGGAGGTCCCGCGCACGGTGACCGTGCCGCGACCGTCGCCCCGGTACTTGCCGACGATGACCAGCGGCCGCTCGGCCAGCAGATCGGGGATCGCCGTCGGGTCGACGTCGTAGGCGTCCATCCCCGCATAGTCGAGGCGGATGCCGGTCAGGACGGGCGACTCGATCATCTTGCGGAAGCGCGCCGCCTCGCGCGGCGCCTCGCCCTGGTGAAGCACCACGAACGACTCACCCATGCCGGCGCGCGCCAGCCCTTCGATCAGGTGGCGGTTCACGCTGGACCCGATGCCGAAGGCGAAGAAGTTGGCCCGACCCAGGTTCTGCCGGACCAGCTCGAACGCCTCCGACTCGACCGACACGAATCCATCCGTGATCGCGACGAAGGTCCGCGAGGTCCCCTCGAACGACCGCATCGCCAGCGCCTTCCTCAGCGCGCCCAAGAGCTCGGTGCCGCCGCCCGCTCGCACATCGGCCAGCACGCGCACCGCCCGCGCGATGTTCTCGGGCGAGGCGGTCACGCTCTCCTCGCTCATCTGATAGCTGCCGCCCGAAAAGAAAAGCAGGTTGAAGCGATCCGTCGGCCGCAGCCCGCGCAGCAGATCGCCGATCAGCTGCTTGCTGACATCCAGAGGGAACCCGCTCATCGAGCCCGACACGTCGACGATGAACACGTACTCGCGCGGCGGGATGTTGCGCGGCGCCACCCGCGCCGGCGGCTGCATCATCAGCAGGAAGAAGCGCTCGTCGCGGTTGTCGAAGCGCAGCAGGCCGGTCTGGATCGCGCCGCCGCGCAGGCGGTAGCGCAGCACGAAGTCGCGGTTGCCGTCGCCCGGCGCGCCGAGGGCGATCTCGGCGGCGTCCTGGCCGGTGAAGCGCGGCGCGACCTTGTGCGACGGCGAGGCGATCTCCTGGATCGGCATGCCGGCGTGCAGGTTGACCGCCAGCTGGTACCGGTAGGGCTCGGGCGCGCCTTCACCCAGGTAAGGGTTCTGCGTCCAGCTCTCGCTCCGGGTCGACTCGCCGGTGAAGCGCGGTCCGACCACGGCGGGGTAGATCAGCTCGTACACGCCGTCGGTCGGCACGAGCAGCTCGCTGTACGTCAGCTCGACGTCGACGGTGTCGCCGGGAAGAATGTTGGCGACGCTCATCTGGAAGACGTTGGGCCGATGCTGCTCCAGCAGGCTGGCCGTCCGTCCGTCCTCCTTCGCCGCTTCGTAACTTGCGCGCGCGGCCTCGCGCTCTTTGACGTCCGCTTCGATCGTGCGGTCGCCGATCTTCATGCGCAGCGCCGACACGGCGGCGCGCGTGGAGCCGGGGAACACGTAGACCGCCTCGATCGGACGCGACCCCTGGTTGCGGTACACCTGCGTCACCCGCACCTGCGCGATCACGCCCGCCACCTGGATGTCAGCGCGCGATTCTTTCAGCGGCAGCGTATCGGCGCCCGCCCCTTCGCTGGTGACGACGAAGTAGGCCGATTGCGTGCGATCGTCCGGGACGGGGCGCTCTTCCGCCATCGCTGACAGCGACGCGCACAGAACCGGCAGCAAAACCATCACCTGGACGAGCAAGAGAGATCGTCTTTTCATGACGGCCATTCTGCCGGACGACCCTCCTTCACCGGGGTCACGTGGTGGGCATCCGTTCATCACGAAAGTCTCATGGCGGCGATCGAGGCGTCTCACATGATGATTTCATGATCCGCGGCGCCCGCGCGGTCGGACACAATCGCTCCCAAGATGTTGCCCCGCCTACCCGCCGCTCTCGCGTTGATCCTGGCCGCCGCCCTGGCGGCAATCCTAGCGGGACTGCTCGCACTGCATCAAATGATCGCGGCCGAACGCGCGGACGCCCTGGTCGCGATCGACCATCGGCGCGCCGCCGCCGTCCAGATCTCCAGCCGCGAGCTGGCCGCCGCCCTCAAGGGGCGCGCCGGCGACGCGCGCGACCGGATCGATGCGGCGCTGGCCAACCCGCTGCGGGGCTGCGACGGCTGTTACCGGCGCCAGGGCGGCAGCCAGCTCGTGCCGCGGCTGGGTCCGGCAGGGGGGATGGGCCTCGGGCCTCGGGCCTCGGGCCTCGGGACCCCCATCGAGGCTTACTATAAGGACCTGGTCGAGCGCGCGCGGCCTGGCAATGGCGCCGATCCTGAGTGGACCCGCCGGGCGCGCCTCCACGCGGCGTGCCGGGGCGCGAAAGGCGCGGCGGCGGGGACCGCAGCCGACGCCATCGTGAAGGACCGCGCCCGCTACGCGCTGCCCGTCGAGCAGGAGCTGGCCTCCTCGCTGGCGCTGGTCGATGGTTGCGCGCTCGCGCCGGGCGATCCGCTGCTGACCGCCCTGCTGCGCACGGGCCTGGACGTCGTCGGCGGGCGCCGCGTCGACGGGCTGATGCCTTTTTTCCTGGGCCACCTTCACGACCTCGGCCCCGCCGACGCCGCCTTCGCGCGCGAGCACATCCTCGCCGCCGCCGACCGCGCCGGCGTGCCCGCCGCCGACTTCCGGTCGCGCCTGGGTGAAGTGGTGTCCGCACCCCTGCCCCTCCCCGCGCGCGTCGACCGCCCCACGCTCGCCCCGGGCCCGAACCTGGACGGAAGCGGCGGCCCCGCGCTCTGGTACCTCGAGCCCGCCGCCGGCGGCGCCGAGGGCGTGGTGGTCGACCTGGCGCCGATCCTGGCGGCAACGGCAGATCGCATGCGCAGCGGCGGCTTGCTGGCGACGGGCGATCGGATCGACGTGCGCGTCCCGGCAAACCGCGCCGTGGCGCTGGACGACCTGCAGATCGGCGTCAGCTCTGCCGCCGCCGGCGCGGCGCGCGCCGCCATCCAGCGACGCTACCTCGTGAAGCTGGGTCTGCTGGCGTTGTGCGGCGGCATGGCGCTGGCCATCGGCGTGCTCGGCATCGCGCTGCAGGGCCGCCGGCAGCGCATCCTCGAGATCAAGGCGCAGTTCGTGGCTGGCGTGTCCCACGAGCTGCGCACGCCGCTGGCTTCGATGCGCGCCATCGCCGAGACGCTGGTGCGCCGGACGCACAACCTGGAGCAGGTGCGCGACTACCCGGCGCGCCTCCTGCGCGACGTCGATGGAATGAGCTTCCTGATCGAGAACATCCTCAGCTTCAACCGGATGGGACGCGGGCGCTGGACGCCGCGGCCCGAGCCGCTGCAACTGAGCGAGCTCGTGACCGGGGTGTGCGACGAGGCGGCCGAGCGTGCCGGCCGATCGCTGCGACTCCACCTCGACCTCGACGAGAAAGACGCGGCCATCGAAGCCGATCCCGAGCTGTTGCGGCTCCTGGTGCGGAATCTGGCGGCCAACGCCATCAACTACAACCAGCGCGACCCCGTCGAGATCCGCGCCCAGATCCGGCGCGGTCCCGACGGCTCGCTGACCGTCGATTTCGGCGACAACGGCGTTGGCATCAGCGCCGACGAGCGCGAGCGCGTGTTCGAGGACTTCTATCGGGGCCAGGGCAGCGAGAGGGCGCGCGGCTCGGGACTGGGGCTGGCGCTGTGCCGCCGCGTGATGGCGCTGCACGGTGGTACCATCGCAATCCAGCAGAGCGACCCTTCGGGAACGCTTTTTCGTTTATGGTTTCCGCCGCCACGCCGCCACCCAGCGTCCTAGTCGTCGAAGACGACGAGAACCTGCGGGTGGTCCTGCGCGACAACCTGGAGGAGGAAGGCTATCGCGTCACCGACGCGGCCAGCGCGACCGCCGCGCGTGCGGCCATCGACGGCGGCCCCTTCGATCTGGTGGTCCTGGACGTCATGCTGCCTGACGGCGACGGCTACGCGCTGTGCCGGCAGCTGCGCGCCGCCGGCAACCGGGCGCGCGTCCTGATGTTGACGGCGCGCGCGCTGGAGGACGACCTGGTGACGGGGCTGGATGCCGGCGCCGACGACTACCTGGTCAAGCCCTACCGCCTGCGCGAGCTTCTGGCCCGCGTGCGCGCCCTGCTTCGGCGCGGGGCGGAGCCGGCTCGGGCCACGCCCGACGTCTTGCGCTGCGGCGATTATCGGATCGACCTGCGCGCCCGCGAGGTGTTCGCCGACGGCGGCGCCAGCGTTTCGCTGACGCGCACGGAGTTCGACCTGCTCTCCTTTTTCTTGCGCCATCCCGGGCGCGCCATCGCCCGCGAGGAGATCCTGGGCGCCGTATGGGGCGACGGGATCGCCATCGACGATCACACCGTCGACAACTTCGTCTCGCAGCTCAAAAGAAAGCTGGGCGCCGGGGTGCCGATCCGAACCATCCGCGGCGTCGGCTACCGGCTGGACCTCCCGTAATGCGCATTTCTTAACCACTTTGGAAATAACGGGACGATGTGTACGTTGTGGTTCCGCAGCAGCCTCACCCCCGCCGAAAGACCCCAACATGCTGGAAACCAGATGTGCAGGTCGCAGCGATGTGTGCTCCTACCGGACCTGGGCGATCCCGCTTCTCGCGACGGCCCTGCAGGCGGCTGCCTGCGGGAGCAGCAACGGCAGCCCCCGCCCTGACGGCGGCGGCGACGCCGGGACGCCGCAGAAGCTCCTGATCCTGCACACGAACGACATCCATTCCCATCTGATGGGCTTCGCGCCGGAGCTGGATTACACACCGGCCACGCCGAACGACGACGCGACCCAGGGCGGGATGGCGCGGCTGGCGACGGCGATCGGCACCGCCAAGGCGTCGGCGACTGCCGACGGAACGCCGGTGCTGTTGCTCGACGCCGGCGACTTCATGATGGGGACGCTGTTCGAGTTCCTGGCCACCCAGGCCACCCCGGAGCTGGTCATGATGAACGCGCTCGGCTACGACGCGACGACGATCGGCAACCACGAGCTCGACTGGACACCCCACGGGCTGGCGGGGATTCTGCAGGCGGCCGCCGTCACCAACCACGTCACCGTTCCGATCTTGGCCAGCAACATGAACTTCTCCGCCACCGACCCGGCGGACGACGAGCTCGCGGCGCTGGCCGGTCAGGGCGTCATCCAGACCAAGCTGGTGAAGACCGTCGGTGGGCTGAAGGTCGGCTTCTTCGGCCTGCTCGGCGCCAACGCGGCGCAGGTGACGCCGCAGGCGAAGCCCCTCACGTTCGATGCGATCGACGTCGCCGCCGCTCGCATGGTCAAGGAGCTGCGCGAGACCGACAAGGTCGATCTGGTGATCGCGCTGTCGCACTCCGGGATCGATCACACCGGCCAGGGCGAGGACGCTGTGCTGGCGGCCAAGGTCCCTGGCATCGACATCATCATCAGCGGCCACACGCACGAGACGCTGGCCCAGCCCGTTCGGGTCGGCAACACGATCATCGTCACCGCGGGCGCGTACACCGGCTTTCTCGGTGAGCTGGCGCTGACGGTGACGCCCTCCGGGACGCCGGGCGCGCCGCCGGCGGTTGCGATCGACGGCTACACGCTGCAGGCGATCGACGACACGATCACGGGCGACGCGACGACGCAGGGAGCGGTCGACGCGTACATCGCCGGGCTCGACACGGCGCTGATGCCGTCGGGGCTGGCGTACAAGAAGGTGGTCGGCGTGACGCCGGCGGACCTGCCGCTGCCCTCGCGCCAGGAGGCCCCGATCGGCAACCTGGTCACGGACGCCTACCGCACGATCGCCGGCGCGCTGCAGCCGACCGATCCGCCCGCGATCGCCGTGGAAGCGAATGGCGCCCTTCGCGCCTCGATCTCGAAAGGGAAGACCGGGCAGATCTGGTTCGCCGACCTGTTCCGCGTCACGCCGCTCGGCATCGGTCCGGATCAGATCCCCGGCTATTCCCTGGTGACGTTCTATCTGAACGCCAAGGACATCCGATCGGGCCTCGAGCTGGGCGGCGCACCCGAGGTCGTGCCGGGAGATTTCTTCCTGCAGGTCTCCGGTCTGAAGGTCGAGTACGACATGTCGAAGCCGCTGTTCGGCCGCGTCTCCAGCCTGAAGCTGGTCACGGGGACCAGCGAGCAGGCGCTGGACGTGAACGACACGACGACCTGCTACAAGGTCGTCACCATCAGCTACGTCGCCGGGTTGCTGGGCGCGGTCAAGAGCCTCACCTCGAATCTGCTGACGGTCGATGCGAAGGACAAGGACTGCGTGACGCTGGTCGATCCGACCACGCGCTTCGTGGACGCCGACCCGACCACGGACGGCGTTCAGGAGCTCAAACACTGGCAGGCGGTGCTGAAGTACGTGTCGGGTCTGCCGCCCAACGCGGACGGCGTCCCCGAAATCCCGGCTGGGTACGCGGCGCCTCAGGGCCGGATCGTGCAGGTGCACCCATGAATCGCCCGCGCAAGAGAGCGCCGCTTCCCGCAGCGACGACCGCGGCGGCGCTGGCGGCGGCGTTCGCCGTCGCCTGCACCCCGGACGTCGGCTCGAACCCGACCCCGACGTCGATGCAGTTCGACCTGACGGCCTCGCCGCCGCGGGCGCCGCAGCCGACCGCGCTGATCGTCAACCAGCAGACCGGAAAGATCGATTTCAGCCTGGCGGGCATCTCGATTCCCGACGACTGCACCACGCAACAGGCGCTGACGCAGGCGCAGTGCCAGTTCGACCAGTGGCTGCAGACGCTGAACGGGTTTCCGACGGTGACGGCCGCGTCCGCGCCGGCCAGCGCGGCGCTGGACCCGGCCACGCTGACGCTGGGCGCGGGTCAGAACGTCGCGGTCGTGGCCGCGAAAGGAAACGCCGTCGCGACGGCGGCCGACGTGGCGGTCGCATTCGACGACCCCTCGACGTCGGTCACGGTGACGCCGCTGCAACCCTGGACGCTGGGCGAGTTCTACTGGATGGGCGTTCGCGGCTACGCCAACGGCGTGCGCGACGCCGCCGGCGGCGAGGTCGTCGGATCGCCGACGATGGCGCTCATCAAGCAGGACGATTCGCTCACCTGCGGCGCGACGGATCCGACCCAGATCGATCCCCACTGCCCCGGGTTCGAGGTCGTCGCGCAGGCGGCCACGACGCCCGATGAGGTGATGGCGGCGACGGCGCAGCTTTTCCAGCTGGAGGGGATCCGGATGGCGTACCTCGCTGGCCACGGCTTCGACATCATGGACGCCGTCGGGACGCCCAAGACCGAGCTCGCGGTTCTGTGGGGCTTCCCGATCCACACCAACTCGGTGCCGCTGCTGATCCCCCCCACCGCCGCCGTGCCGCACGTGCCGGCCGCCAATCAGATCGTCGTCGGCGTTCAAGGGCCCGTCGATCCGACGACGGTCTCGGCGTTCGTCGTCAAGCAGCAGAACGGGCCGGTGGTCGTCATGGACCTGACCGCGGCCGCGGCGGGCGATCTGAACGCGGGCTTCCCGCCGGTCGGCGCCGCCTACCTGCCGACCCCGGGTGCCATCGCCATCCAGGCCGCCGCCCCGTTCCCGGCCGGGCACCAGATCGGCCTCTTCTTCACCGACGGGCTCCGCTCGCCCGACGGTGCGCCGCTGGTCGCGTCGCCGGTGTCGGTCTTCCTGAGGCTGTCGGCGCCGCTGGTCGACAGCGCCGGGCACAGCACCGTCTCTGGCCTCGCCGATGCCGACGCCGCCGCGCTGGAGGCGGGCCGGCAGGCACTGGCGCCCCTCCTCGACAACCCGATCTTCTCGCCGCTGACCGGGGTGACCCGCGCGAACCTCGTCTACTGCTACGCGTTCGTCCCGATGGTGATGCCATGACGAAGACCATCCGAGCTCTGGTGTTCGCCATCGTCGTGACCGGCGGCGCGCTGGCGGCCCGCCCCTGCCTGGCCAGCGGCTTCCTGATCTACGACATCTCGGGCCAGGCGATCGCGCGCGGTTCGGCCGTCACCGCCGACGACGAGGAGCCCGCCGCGATCTGGTTCAACCCGGCGAACCTGGCTTTCATGGGCGGCGTCAACGCGTCGGCGGGGGGCACCTTCATCACCAACAAGACCAGCTTCACCGCCGCGAACGGCGGCGCCGAGACCAACACCGACCGCGGCTATTTCTTCCTGCCGGCGATCTTCGCCAACGCGCTGGTCACCGATCGCGTCGCGGTCGGCATGGGCGTCTATTCGACCTTCGGCATCGGCATCACCTGGCCAAACGATTGGGAGGGCCGCGAGAGCGCGATCCACGCGTCGCTCGAGACGTTCACCTTCAATCCGACCGTCGCCGTCAGGGTGCACCGCCAGATCTCCGTGGCGGCGGGATTCGACGCGGTTCGCAGCGTCGTCGACTTCACCAACGGGTTGCCAGCCATCATCGGCGGCGACGTGAGGCTGGCGGGGGGCACCTGGGGCTACGGATTCAACGTCGCCGCCCTGTACAAGATCTATCCGGGCCGGCTGCAGGTCGCGCTCACCTACCGGAGCCGGGTTCACCTCGACTTCGACAACGGGCGGGCGAACTTCAGCCCCGCCAACCCCGACTTCGCGCCGGCCCTGCCCGACCAGGGCGGCACCGCGTCGATCACGCTGCCCGACATCATCACTGCCGGCGTGATGGGTCGCCCGCGCGGCGACCTCGCCCTGTCGTTCGACGCCAACCTGGTTCTCTGGAGCACCTACGACCGCGTCGACATCAACTTCCAGACGGCGCCCGACCGCGTGATCATGCCGAACGGTCGCAACGCGATCACCCTGCGGGC
>Ga0066395_10000642_pt1 | contig 12941 bp, 10 predicted proteins | sample PanSoiPlot1MoBio_FD_61218 | JGI IMG/M metagenome (GOLD analysis project Ga0066395, IMG submission 61218) | Tropical forest soil microbial communities from Panama analyzed to predict greenhouse gas emissions - Panama Soil Plot 1 MoBio | ecosystem: Environmental > Terrestrial > Soil > Tropical... | reverse complement strand
CAAACGTGGCGTCAAACGAAAGATGAGCAACTTTCCGCTCCGACGCAAATCTGACAAACCGCTACCGCCCGTAAATATCAAGCAAGCCATCAGAATCCTGCTAAAGTGAACGGTATTGGGACTAAAGCGGGGACTGTACATGCATTGCGCGAGGGCCAACCAGGGTGCAGCCTGCTTCATATCGCTGATGCTGTGGGGTATCGGCGGCGGGCCCGCTGCATCGCAAACCGTAAGGGGCGCCGATATTGACGACCTCTTTGCCGCCGTGGAGCGCTTGGAGATTGGCATCCCGATGAACGTCGCTGGACGCGATCCGGTGAGGCGGCATCTTGCGGAGCTTAGCCGCGAACCTTGCGACCAACAGGCCATCGCCGATCTAGGCAAGGCCTTGGACGCGGCCGGCTACCGGCGGGAGGCCGCAAATGCCCATATCAGGTTTTCAGCAACGTGTGGCGGCCATGCCGCCTCGTTGCGGGCTGCCGCAAATATTTTTTTGAAGCTTTCCGACTACGCCAATGCGGTGGCGGTAGCCACGGACCTCATCAAGCTCGAACCCTACAACGACAACGGGTTCTATTTGAGAGCCGTAGCGCACAATCAGGGCGGTTCATATCAGAGGGCAATTGACGACTACGTGACCGCCATCGAGCTCTTCGGAAACAAGGACCGAATCGCAAATGTGAGCTATCTTGGTATGGCTCGCAGCTATGAGAAGCTGGGTCGATTTTGCGACGCGGTATTGCCACTCCAATCCTGGATATCATTGAATCCCGCGCGCAACGACACGAGTCAAATCCGTGTCATCATCGATGATTACATGAAAAAGGGGAATTGCTCGCTCGCGACGGGAAGCGAGGAGACTTTTCCGGTGCCTCGGCAGCGCAAGACGGTCACATTACCGGTCACCATCAACGGCATACGGGGCGTTTTTGTCCTTGATACCGGAGCGACGCTCGTCGCCCTCAAAAAGGCATTTGCGCAAAAAGCCTCGGTAGTCGTCGATCAAGCCAGCACGGTGCAGCTGCACACGGCGAACGGCATTACCGACGGGAAGCTGGGACGTGCGGCGACAATCCAGCTCCGCTCGCTGCAGGCCAAGGACGTACCCATTGTGGTTCAGGATGATGCCAAGGCCACTTTTGGCGATGGCGTGGACGGTTTGCTGGGGATGAGCTTCCTGTCGAGATTCAAAGTCACCATCGATACGCAGGTTGTCAAAATTTCCAACCGCCAGACGAAATGAACGGGCTATCTGGGCAGCACATTTTTGCAATCCTTGGCCGGGACCTTTGAGTTGATTGGGAGGAGCGTGATGCAAGATCGAGTCGCGCTCGAAACGATTGTGTTTGCGGCGGTGATGTTGTGCATGCCGACTGCAACGCAAGCTTTCGACGACGCGATATTTCCTGCCCTGACGGGCCAATGGACCCGGGCCATCGTCCTGGGAGCCGTCGGCCAACCGCGATTCGATCCGGCGAAACCGCCGGGCCGCGGGCAGCAGGCCCCCCTGACGCCCGAATACCAGGCCAAATTCGAACACATCCTTGCCGACCGTGCCGCCAGGGGACTGACCGACGTCGTGTCGACGACCTGCCTCGCGCCCGGCATGCCGATGATGATGCAGGCTTACGAGCCGATGCAAATTACTGTCCTGCCCGAGACCACCTACATCCTGATCGATCACATTCACGAAAGTCATCGAAGAATTTTCACTGATGGACGGCAGTGGCCCAAAACCGTTCAGCCGATCTTCACCGGCTATAGCATCGGCAAGTGGCTCGATGAGGACGGGGACGGCCGCTACGACGTGCTGGAAGCCGAAACGCGCCATTTCAAAGGCCCGCGGTTTTTCGACAGCAGCGGCATTCCGTTGCACGAAGATGGCGAGAGCGTCATCAGGGAACGCATCTATCTAGACAAAGCCGACCGCAACCTTCTTCATGACGAAATCACTGTGACCGACCACGCCCTGACGCGCCCGTGGACGGTGATGAAGAACTATCGCCGCACGCTCGATCCGCTGGCGAACTGGCCGGAGTATATTTGCAACGAGCAAATCCCATTCGTTCACATCGGGGACGAGATCTACAAGGTAAGCCAGGACGGCTACCTAATGCCGACCAGAAGCCGGCAGCCGCCGCCAGACCTGCGATATTTCAGTCAACCGAAGAAGTGACGACAGGGCCGACGTGATCGCCTAGATCGGAAACCGGGAGGGTATCCATGCTGTGTCGGGGTTCGATCGGCGCCGTGGCGATGGCAGCATCATTAGGCTTGATGCCTGCCGGCGCACTTGCATTCGACGAATCGAAATATCCGGATTGGAAGGGCGCATGGCGTCGCGTTGCCGTGCCTGGCGTCACCGGCCAACCTTCGTACGACCCGACAAAGCGCGGCGGGCAGACCCAGGAGGCGCCATTGACTCCTGAATATCAGGCTATTTTTGAAGCCAACCTTAAGGACCAAGCCGCCGGCGGGCAGGGCACCGACCCGACCTACACGTGCCTCTCGCCCGGGATGCCGCGGGTCATGACCACGTTCGCTCCCTTCGAGATCCTTGTAACGCCGCAGATGACCAATTTCCTGATCCAGCACATCCACGATTCCCGCCGGATTTTTACTGATGGGCGCGACTGGCCGAAGAAAATTACGCCCACGTTCGTCGGGTATTCAATTGGCCGATGGGTCGACACGGACGGGGATGGTCGCTACGACGTGCTCGAGATCGAGACTCGTGGGTTGAAAGGTCCCCGATCGTATGACCCGGCCGGCCTTCCGCTCCATTCCGATAACCAAAGCATTTTCAAGGAGCGGTTTTACTCCGACAAAGCCGACCCAAACGTCCTCTACGACGAGATCACGACGTTCGACCATGCGCTCACGCGGCCATGGACGGTGATCAAGAAATATTCCCGGGTGCCGATCAAACAGCCGGAGTGGGTCGAGGAGGTGTGTGCCGAGGGCAATGGTGATGTGGAAATCGGCGGGGAGGGCTATTTCCTGAGCGGGGACGGTCACCTGATGCCCACCAAAAAGGACCAGGCGCCGCCGGACTTGCGGTATTTCAAACAGGATCAGAAGTAGGAGCCCGCCAATGCTGAACACCGTTGCGCCGCGGACGAGCGAGCGCGCCACGCGCGATGCCCCGAAGCAGGACCTGCGCGTCTGGCTCGTGCAGATGCAGGAGGCCGGTGAGCTGGTGACCGTCACCGGAGCAGACCGCGACGAAGAAATCGGCGGCATCGTCGACATCTACCAGCGCACCATGGGGGCGTCCGCCGTGATGTTCGATGGCATCCCGGGATTCCCGCCCCGGCATCGCGTGGTGGCGAACATTCTCACCTCGGTGCGGCGCATCAATCTCACGCTCGGCATGTCGGCGGATACGAGTGGAATGGATCTGGTGCGCTACTGGCGCAATTACATGAAAAATCCTGAGATCATCCCGCCCGTCACGGTGGAGAGCGGCCCGCTGATGGAAAACGTCGCCACCGGGGACGACATCGACATCCTGAAAATTCCGACGCCGAAATGGCACGAGCATGACGGCGGCCACTACATCGGCACCGGCTGCATGGTGATCATGCGCCACCCCGACACCGGCTGGATCAACTACGGCGCCTATCGCATCCAGGTGCAGGACAGAAGCGTCGCCTCGATCATGACGTCGAAGGGCAAGCACGGCAACCTCATCATGCGGCGCTGGCACGAACTCGGAAAGTCGTGCCCGATCGCGGTGGTGTGCGGCATGCACCCGGCGCTGTTCATGGTGGCCGGCATCGAAATTCCGTATGGCAAGAACGAATACGATGCGGCCGGCCGCCTACTCGGCGAACCGGTCGAGGTATTTCTTGGCCCCAAGACCGGCCTCCCGATCCCGGCCCATGCGGAGATCGCATTCGAGGGGTTCGTTCATCCTGACGATCTGGTCGATGAAGGGCCGCTCGGCGAATGGACTGGCTACTACGCAGGCGGCAAGAAACGCGAGCCCGCAATCCGCATCGAGACCTTCTGGCATCGCGATGATCCGATCCTGCTCGGCGCTGTGCCCGGCATGCCGCCCAACGATGATACTTTCTATCGCGGCACCTACCGGTGCGGCGCGGTGTGGAACCAGCTCGAAGCCGCCGGCATCCCGGAGGTTAAAGGCATATGGTCCCACGAGGCCGGCGGCAGCCGGTTGTGGCTCACCGTCGCCATCAAGCAGATGTATGGCGGCCATTCCAAGCAGGCCGGCGTCATCGCGTCGCAGTGCCATGCGGGCGCCTACGCAAACCGCTGGGTGATCGTGGTCGACGACGACATTGATCCCGCCGACATGAACCAGGTGGTTTGGGCGATGTGCACGCGGTTCGATCCGCGCGAAGACATCGAGGTGCTGCGCGGCTGCTGGAGCACCACGCTCGATCCCATGGCTTACAGCCACGAGGACCCGCGTAATGCCCGGGTTGTGATCGACGCGTGCAAACCGTGGGCGCGCCGCGACTCGTTCCCCATAGAGGCACGTTCCAGCAAGGAGCTTGACGCACGCGTTCGCGCGAAATTTGCGAAGTTTTTGCCGAAGGGGGCGTGAGAGGGACGCTGATTGCGTACGATTAGAATTCCCATCCTTGTCATTCCGGGTCGACCTGAAAGGCCGAACCCGGAATCCATAACCACCGTCCGGAAGTATGGATTCCGGGCTCGCCGGCTTGCGCCGGCGCCCCGGAATGACGCCGTATTGTGTGGCTTCCCATGACCGAGAAATTCGATATCACCCTCAACATCAACGGCCGCGACTATGCGGTGCGGACCGAGGCGCGCCGCACACTGGTCGATGTCATCCGCGACGATTGCGGGCTGACTGGGACCCATATCGGTTGCGAGCACGGCATCTGCGGCGCCTGCACGGTCATCCTGGAGGATGAAGCCGTGCGGGCCTGCCTGATGTTCGCCGTCCAGGCGAACGGCAAAAAAATCCGCACCGTCGAGGGGCTCGCCAACGGCGACACGCTGCATCCGATCCAGCAGGCCTTCATCGACCATCACGGCCTGCAGTGCGGCTTTTGCACGCCGGGCTTCTTGATGCTCGCCGTCAACGTGCTGGAACGCCAGCCCGACATCGGCGACGAGGACATGCTCGACGTCCTCGCCTCGAACCTGTGCCGCTGCACTGGCTATCAGAACATCATCAAGGCGGTGCGCGCGGCGGCGATGGAGATGCGCAAAATTGCGGCCACGGAGGGGCACTATCCCTCCCCGTCGTCGGGGAGGGCAGGGTGGGGTTCTTTCCGCGGCACCGTCTCGCCTGTGGCACCCCACCCGGCGCTTCGCGCCACCCCTCCCCGAAGACGGGGAGGGATAGTGCCTACTTCGCCCCTTCGGCGAAAATCGCCTTGGTCTCCGCCACGATGGCGGGCGGCGTCGCGTAAAGCTCAACGAGCAGCTTGTCGAGTTCGGCGCCGGTCACGGGATTGACCTCAAGGCTGCGGGCGGTCGCCTCAGCGACGAAGTCAGGGTCCGCCATAGTGGCGTCGAAGGCGCGACGCAGCGCTTCCTTGCGGTCGTCCGGCGTGCCCGGTGGCGCCACCAGCGGTCGGCCCATCGCTTGGCGGCTGAGTACCAGGCTGACGATCTGGCGCTGGCGCTCGGTGGTGGCGAGGTCCATGATAAACGGCACGCCCGGCAGTTCGGGGCTCGGCTGCAAGGCAAGCTGAATCAGCACATTGAGCTTGTGGTCGGTGATCCAGTCGGGCCGTTGCAGCTTCACGCTCGACCAGGTCCAGCCGCACCGGCCGTCGACCTCGCCGCGTTCGATCGCAAGCGTCATGTCGGCGCCGCCCGGATAGCCGGACACCAGCCGCATCTTGGAGCCGAATACGTTTCTGAGCATGATGGCAAAGATGTCGGGGTCGGAACCCGAGCCCTCCCCGGCCACCGTGAAGGGGATCGCGAGGCCCTCGCTCCAGGTCTTCACCTTGGCGGCATGCCACGTGGCGCAGACGCTGACTTCGTTGGTGCCGCTGCCGATCCAGGTAAATTTGCGCGAATCGAAATTGGTGCTGCTTGCGCCGATCAACGGCTCCATCGCCATACCACGCGCGAACACGCCGAGCATTGTGCCGTCCTTCGGGGCGGCGTTGTAGAGATAGTTGGCGGCGCGCAGGCTGCCGGCGCCCGGCATGTTTTGAACAACCACCGAGGGATTGCCTGGAATATGCTTGCCGAGATGGCGAGCGAGCACACGCGCGTGCGCATCGTAGCCGCCGCCGACGCTGTAGCCGACCACGATCGTCACGGTACGGCCGCGATAGAAGCTCTCGACCGATTGGGCGTGGGCGGCGGAGGCGAGGACGAGGGTAAGTGCGGCCAGCAACGCCGCACTACCGATCGATCCTGCAGATCGATCGCCTCGGCAACGACCCGCGGGTGCGGCGCAGCTCCCCTCCTCCGCTTGCGGGCTGGGCACCCGGATTTGGCGCGCCGTTTCTTCCCCCCTCCCCCTTGTGGGGAGGGGTCGGGGGTGGGGGTCGGGGAATGGGGCACTGTTTGGCCGCAACTCCTCGACCCCCCACCCCGACCCTCCCCCACAAGGGGGGAGGGAGAAGAGCCTGCCCGGCCGACGCTTCATACCCCGCCCTCCACCTTCATTTTCCACAGCTCCCAGGCGCGGCCGATCTGGGATGCGTTGGCTGCTGCTGCTGCGCGGGCTTCCGGTTCGGTGAGATAATTGACCGCGCCGAGGCCGATCGCTTCAAGCTGCAGCCGTGCGTTCACGTCCACATAGACGCCGCGATAGACCGCTTCCTGCAAAGTGGGGCCGGTCACGGTCACGCCATGGCCGCGCATCAGCACGACCGATTTCGGTCCCAGCGACTTCGCCAGCGCGGCGCCCAGCTCGCGATTGCGGACCAGGAGATCGCTGCCGTCGCCGACGCATTCGCGGATTTCGAAGATCGGCGTTTCAATGCCGACGAAGCCGCTCATGTGGAAGATCGCGCGCAGCTTGTGTGATTGCACCACGCCGAACGGGATGACGGCGTGGGAATGACTGTGCACGACTGCGCCCACGTCCGGGCGCACGCGATAGATTTCGCCGTGGATGAACCGTTCGAGATAGACCGGCCTGCCGGCGGCGGCGAGCGGACTGCCGTCGAGGTCGAATTCCAGAATGTCCGTCGCAGTCACCAGCGCCGGCGCCATGCTGCGCGCGAGCAGGAAGCGGTCCGGCCGCTTGTCGTGCCGCACGCTGACGTGCCCGAACGCATCGACCACACGCTGCTCGAACAGAATGTGGTTCGCCGTGACCAGGTCGGCGATGAGGTGCGAGTCCGGTGCCGTTCTGTCCCCTTCGATATCAGCCACCACGGTGGATGCAGGCGCCGCGTCGCTGTGGGATGAAGCTGACATGGTTGGTCCCTCTGCTGAGGCCGAATGTTATAGCCTGCGCGGGACCTAGGGGCAGCCGATTTTGTGCTGACGAGCGTAGCGACGATCTTCACCTCTCCCGGAGGGAGAGGTCGCCGGCGAGCGAAGCGAGACGGCGGGTGAGGGGCACTCAGACTATGGAGAGTGCGAGAACCCCTCACCCGGATTCCTCGCTGCGCTCGGAATCCGACCTCTCCCCTGCGGGGGAGAGGTAAAGGACCTACCCCCACAGCTCTCGGCTCGCGAGACGCGCGCCTTCCACCAGTGCCTCGAACTTCGCCCACATGATGCTGGGGTGAACCCGCCGGTACATCGGGCTCTGGGCAAAGCCGCAGTCGGTGCTGGCGATCACGTTCTCGCGGCCGACCAGCCGGGCCAACCGCACGATCCGTTCGCTGACCAGTTCCGGGTGCTCGACGATGTTGGTGGCGTGACTGATGACGCCGGGCATCAGCACCTTGCCGGGCGGCAGCTTGACGTCTCGCCACACCTTCCACTCGTGCTCGTGGCGCGGATTGGCGCCCTCGATCACATAGGCGCCGGCCCGCATCTTAAGGATGAGATCGACGATATCCCGCAGCGGAACGTCGGTGGTGTGCGGCCCCGGCCAGCTGCCCCAGCACACGTGATAGCGCACGCGGTCCTCCGGGATGCCTTCGAGCGCGTGGTTGACCACATCCACGTAATTTTCAACCCAGCGCCGGTAATCCGCGAAGCTCGCGGGCGGCACCATGCGGTCATAGGTGACAGCGGTACGGGCATCGTCCAGCTGTACCAGGAACCCGGCATCGATGATCATCCGGTATTCGGTGCGCATCGCCTCGGCGATCGCCTGCAGGCACGCATCTTCGTTCGCATAGTATTCATTCTTGCGGTCCGGGATCACGCTCGCCGGCGCTGCGACCGGCAGGAACGCCTCGACGACGCTCACGTTTGCGAGCGCCGCCTTGAGATTATCGATGTCGCGTCGGAGCGCCGCTTGCCCCGTATAGGTGATCGGTCCGATGCAGGCCGCTTCCCATTGGGTTGCGGGCGCGTCGCGCGCGTCGAGTTCGGCATAGAACGCCGCGAAGCGAGTGCGATCGGCGCCGCGCGCGAACGGATTGACGCCGCCTTTTATCGGGCGCCGCTCGAAGCCCGAAAGTCGCTCCAGAGCATATTGCGACCAGCTGATGGTCTTGCCGAATTCGCCGTCGTCCACGACGTCAATACCGACCTCCGCCTGCTGGCGCACAATGTCGGTGACGGAGTCTGCCAGGCACTTCGCAAATGCCGCCTCGTCCATCAGTTGTCGCTCCTGCTGCGCGCGCAGAAACCCGATCAGCTCCGGCGGCCGGATCAGGCTGCCAACATGACTGGTCAGGATGCGATCGGTGCTGCGTTTCATGGGCGTACTCGCGGGATAGCGCAGGTTGTGCTTTAGGGGCTCATGGCAGGTATGACAAGCCGCGCAGTGGCGGGCGGTGGCCCGCTCCGGCGTGGGCATGCTACGGTTCCGTAGCCTGGATTGAGCGCAGCGAAATCCGGGAGCGGTCGTTCCGGATTTCGCTGCGCTCAATCCGGGCTACGACCTTACGACTCACGTAGCGTCTTCATGCACGAACTCGACATCTTCCACGAACACCTCACCATGTCGGATGAGGAGCGCGCTGCCATCGCGCGCTACATCTGGAGCCAGGAGAATGTCGAACTTTCCACCATCGGGATCGATATCGGCAGCTCCACGTCTCATCTGTTGTTCGCCAAAGTGCTGTTGCAGCGCCAGTCGCAGGGCCTGTCGAGCCGCTTCGTTGTCGTCCATCGCCAGGTGACCTCGCGCTCGCCGATCATGCTCACTCCGTTCTTGCCCGACGGCACCATCGATGCCGCCAAGCTCGGCGCCTTCATCGCGGGCTGTTACAGTGAGGCCGGCCTTACCCGCGAAGACATCGACAGCGGCGCCGTGATCCTGACCGGCGAGGCCATCAAGCGCCACAATGCGCGGGCAATCGACGAGTTGTTTGCCACCGAGACCGGCAAGTTCGTCTGCGCCACCGCCGGTCACAAGCTTGAAAGCACGCTTGCGGCCCACGGCTCCGGCGCTGTCAGGCTGTCGAAGGAGCGCAATGCGTGCGTCCTGCATGTCGACATCGGCGGCGGCACCACCAAGCTTGCCCTGATCGACAAGGGGACTTTCCTCGGCGTGGCGGCGTTCGCGGTCGGCGGCCGGCTGATCGCCGCAGACGACAGGGGCGATTTCACGCGGGTCGACGATTCCGCCCGTCTCGTCGCCGACGCGCTCGGCATCGGCACCGACGTCGCGACGCTCGCAAATCCTGCGGCCCGCCAAGCGATTGCGCATCGCCTCGCGGCGATCGCGGCCGATTACATCCTCGGCATGGCGCCGGACGCGCTCGGCCAGGCGCTGCTCCTCACCACCCCGCTGCCGCGCACCCTTACGCCTGAGGCGATCACGTTTTCGGGTGGTGTCGCAGAATATCTGTTCGGGTATGAGAGCCGCAACTACGGCGACATCGCCCTACCGCTGGCCGACGAACTCCGCACCGAGCTCGCCCGGCGCGCGACGCTGAAGCTGATCGATCCCGGGCAGCGCATCCGCGCCACCGTGATCGGGGCTTCGCAGTTCACCGTGCAGGTCAGCGGCAAGACCATCCACCTGCCGCTGGACGGCGTGCTGCCGGTGCGTAACGTGCCGGTTGTTCCGATCGGCCTTGATCTTGGTGGAGCGATCGATAGGGCGGCCATTACGTCCGCAATCAGAGCGGGCCTCGTCCGCCTCGACCTCGACCCGGATGCGCGGGTCGCGATTGCGTTCTCGTGGCATGGCGATCCCGACCACCCACGCATAGCGGCGGCCGGGGCGGCTATCATGGCGGCGGTCGCGCCCGACGGGCGGCGGCGCGAGCCCCTGCTGCTCATGATCGATGGCGATATCGGCAAGACCATGGGTCGCATCCTGACAGAGGAACTCGGGCTTTCCGGCGATCTCGTCTCGATCGACGGGGTGCAGCTGGCGGAACTCGATTTCGTCGATGTCGGGAAACTGATTTCGCCGCCGGGCGTGGTCCCGGTTGTGATCAAATCGTTGTTGTTTTCGTGACCGTTGTCGAGTTGACTGTCCGGCAAACATGCTTGCTACGGCGCTTTTGCTCCCTCCCCCTGGTGGGGCAGGGCAATCGCATTTGACGCGGCGCCTTCACCTCTCCCCGCCTGCGGTGAGAGGTGGGAATGAGCGCGTTCTTCGCGCTCATTCCGGGTGAGGGGGGCCTGGCCCCAAGTCTGAGCCTGGGGGCACGCCCCCTCACCCCGACCCTCTCCCCGCAAGCGGGGAGAGGGAGAAGAGGTGTCCCGCCCAATGCAATTGCCCTGCCTTGTGGGACAAGGGAGAAGAAGCGAGGAAAGGCGCAAGGGAAGGAAAACCATGAGCGAGCAGAAGCCGCGCTACGGCGTTGATGCCTACCTCGATTGGGTCGAAGCGGAAGGGCTGCGCGTGTTCGACGACTTCGCGGTCGACCTGTTCGCGGTCGAAACCGAGATGTGGCCGCGCTGCGGGGTCAGGGCGGCGGCGGTGCATCTCAAGGGCCGCGGCGACTTCGCTAACATGCTCGTGTTCGACATCCCGCCGGGCGGCGCGACGACGCCGCAGCGTCATCTCTACGAAGACGTGGTCTATGTGCTGGAGGGAACCGGCTCGACCCAGATCGAATTTGCCGACGGACGCCAGAAGAGTTTCGAATGGGGACCGCGCAGCCTGTTCGCGATCCCGCTCAACGCCAGGCATCGCCATTTCAACGGCTCGGGCCGCGAGCGCGCCCTTATTGTTTCTACCACCGACCTGCCGCTGGTCATGAACACGTTCCACGACGGGCGGTTCGTGTTCGGAACCGAGTATGAATTCACCGCGCGCACCGGCAAGAATGAATATTTTTCCGGCGAAGGCGATCTCATCACGGTCCGGCCCGGCAATCACATGTGGGAGACCAATTTCATCCCCGATCTCGCCGCCATCGAGCTGAAATCCTGGGGCGATCGCGGCGCCGGCGGGACCAACATCATGTTCGTACTCGCCGACGGAACCATGCACGCCCACATCTCCGAAATGCCGGTCGGCACGTACAAGAAAGGCCACCGCCACGGGCCCGGCTTCCACGTCATGTGCGTCACCGGGCACGGCTATTCGCTGTTGTGGTATGAGGCCGAGAAAGACTTCCGGCGGCTCGACTGGAAGCACGGCGTGGTATTTCCACCAGCCGACCGGCAGTTCCACCAGCATTTCAACACAAGCAATTTCCCGGCGCGCTACCTCGCCACCGGGGTCGGCGGATTGCGTTATCCGCTCACAATGCAGCAGCGGCGCTCGCTCCTCGGCATCAAGCCCGGCGAGAAGGGCGCGGTGTCGCTCGACATCAAGGAGGGCGGCGACCAGATCGAATACCAGGACCAGGATCCGCGCATCCACGCGCTCTGGCTCGACGAGATGCGACGGAATGGCGTTACGCCGCGGATGGAGAAGTTTTTTCCGGAAGGCGGGACGCCGGCAACGGAGGCTGCGGAATAGGGGCAAGGCGGGGATTGAGTATGCCGCATTGCGGAATTTGACGCGATGGGCCAGCAACAGACGTTGAGTTTCAGGCGCGCAACTGGATATCCCTATTCACGGAGAGAAGGATCGAGAGGGCAGATGCGCGTTGTGGCAATTGGGACCTCGGGGACTGGCAAGGCAGCTATGGCCACGACCCTCGCTTCCGCGCTTAAAACGGTCAATTGCACGTTTCGACCAAAAGGAGCTTGGGCTGGAAACAAAGAAGATTGGCGCCCGTTGGTTGCGACCGAGCCACCCAATCAGATGGGCCTGGAGTACGTGGAGAGAACGGCGCCTACGGTTTGAGCAGCCCTTGAACGGTGCGGAGTACCGGCATCTAGTGGTACTAAGGCTGCGGACCCTGTGCGATGCGGCAAGAGTGATTGAGCAGCTTAAGGTGAGTGCGACCTAATCGCGACCTTACATCCACTTACGAAGGTCTCCTTCGAGTCATTCGTGCGGATCCTTGGACACCTCCCCGCGCGCGCCATGTCGCATTGCGATTTCCCTAAGCGCGCCACCAGCGTTTAACTGTTTCAGCGACCTTGAATCGTTGCTTTAGCTAGCATCGGCGATTATGCTTTCAGGGTCAGCCACGGAGCCAATTTTACGGGGACGGTAATCGTAATTCCCTTGAAGTCTCTTTCCAGGATGGCTCTTGGCCCAATTTAACACTTTGTCCAAATCGGCATCACCTCGCCCACGATTCGCAACATCACGAAGTTCCTTTGCGGTGGCCTGATCCTCGTCCATCTCGGGACTTATTTCCTGAGTCCAACCACTCTGAATTCTTCAATGGAGATCTCCTGAGCTTCAATTCATCTCCAGCAAAACTCTCCAAAGCATCGTATCCGTCCGGTAAAGGCCGCCTTGCAGAGCGCCTGGGTGTGTGAGGTCACGTGACTATTCGCAGGAGTAGTCACAATGGCAAAGACTCAGGTCGAGGTGATCA
>Ga0066395_10000641_pt1 | contig 12971 bp, 16 predicted proteins | sample PanSoiPlot1MoBio_FD_61218 | JGI IMG/M metagenome (GOLD analysis project Ga0066395, IMG submission 61218) | Tropical forest soil microbial communities from Panama analyzed to predict greenhouse gas emissions - Panama Soil Plot 1 MoBio | ecosystem: Environmental > Terrestrial > Soil > Tropical... | reverse complement strand
GACGCCGAAGGCCGCCGCTGCTGCCGGTACGATCTTTTCATTGCTGCTTATGGCGGCCTTTTGGCTATTTCGCATTTCCGTACCGCCCGATCCTCTGGAGCCGGGTGCGTGGCTTAGTACCAGCGCCAATACCGTCGCTCTGGCGCTTAACATCGTGCCTTTCGCCGGAATTTCCTTCTTGTGGTTCATTGGCGTATTGCGCGACCGGCTCGGTCGGCATGAAGACCGCTTCTTTGCCACTGTGTTTCTTGGCAGTGGGCTTCTGTTCCTGGCCATGCTCTTCATCTTCGCCGCAGTGGTGGGCGCGATCATTCTGGCTTTTGCAGGACGACCCGAGGAACCGATCGCGTCCGCGACATTTCATTTCTCTCGTGCTGTCGCCTACGTGATCGTCAACGTTTATATGATCAAAATTGCTGGTGTGTTCATCATCTCCACGTCCACGGTCGCCATCTATACTGGATTTGCGCCGCGTTGGATTGCATTTCTCGGCTACGGACTGGCGCTGATCATCCTGCTGGGCAGTTACTACATCGACTGGAGTTTTGTCATCTTTCCGCTATGGGTTCTTCTGATCAGTACGTACATTCTGATCGATGACATACGGAGCGCACGGTAATTCACAGGGAAAGTCCCCTCGTGTAGGCCCGCGACGCCTCCGCCGCCGCGGTGGCGCAACGCAGCTTCGATACCGCCACCATCTGCATCGCCTTGGTAATCTTCTGGGTGGCCTTGGTGGCGGTAATGCGCACCCGCATGTCCTTGAGGCTGGGCATCAGGCAAATGCTCCAGAAGCTGTAGGCAAGGACCACGATAAACACGAGAGCCGCCAGCGCCGATGTGATGATGATATGGCTCGTCACCGTAAACGTGTAGGGGATCAACCCGATGACATTTGCGAACAGGATGATCGTGAACAGCGCGAACACGAGCGGGAAGAATTTCATCCCCTCGCTACCAGTCGAGCTGCGCAACATGTTGGCGAAGAAACTCGTAGGATATTTCGGCCACCAGCCGGAGCCGGCTCGTAACGAGCATCCGATTTGCCGTCGCCCCGATCAGCAGCAGCGAAACCACAAGCACGACAAGCCGCATAAACAGTGCGGAATTGGTAAGGCAATTTCCTGTCCGCCAATCATGCCAATGACGAAGAAATTTTTGATCTCAAACTGGTGGATAGGGTCCATACTCGCACCAATTGTCAATCTCGCATCAATGTCATCCTTCCACGCGCCGATATCATCTTTCCTTCGGCGCTTCCTGACGCCAAAGCCCCCCTCATGATAGTCGTTTGGATCTATTCGTTCATCTGTTGCAGCGCCATCGGATTACGAAGTACGATGTGGCGCGACGTAGGCAGCTTGACGATGCCCTTTGTCTCGAATTGGGTAATGGTGCGCGAAACGGTTTCGATCGTCAGTCCGAGATAGTCCGCGATGTCCTGCCGCGACATCGGAAGCTCGATAATTTCCGGCTCGCCCAAACGTCGCGACATCTCCAGCAGGAAGCACGCAACGCGCTGCCGGGAGTTCATGGCGAGCAAGAGAGCGTGCTGCTGGACGCGACGCAGTTCGCGTGCGGTAGCCGCCCATAGTTCGTGGATCGTTTGATAATCGGCAGTTGCCCCAACACTCGTGCTGCGGCGGGCAATCAGCACGGAAACGTCGTCGATCGCTTCGGCGCTGAACTCCCGCTCCTCCCCGGCGTCAAGTCCGAAAATGTCCCCACGCAACCTGAATGCTTCGATCTTCCGACGCCCCTGTCCCAGCGACCGATAGCTTCGCACCGTGCCGCTCACCATCCTGTATATGTAATCGGTTGATTCACCCTCGCCGAAGATCTCCTCATTCGGCTTGAACTTTTTTTCTTTGCTGCCGAAGATCCAAACAGATTTTGCAGCGGGAAACTTGTATCGAGCACCGCGCGGGTATGGGAAGACATGAAGGTTTGCAGGCGCAATCTCAGTCAGCATGGCTCGTCCCCTCCGTATTCGGCAAGACATTCTGATTCTTGCGTAAGCCGTTTGATGCATTCCATTTTCAAGTGGCTTTGGACCGAGCCCCGAAACTTCCTTCTCACCCCCGCAATCGCGCCTACCCGCCGACAACCATATAAAGTGCTGCGCTTTGTCGCTGCTGATCGTAATCGCCCCTGGAAGAATTGATCAATCAGCTCTTGCTTAGAACTTCGAAGCCTTTGGAGCGGATTGCTCCATTCATCGCCCCGACCTGTTTAACCAAAGCGACAGAGTGAACAAAAAGTAACATTGTCTGATACGCTTGCGCACCGTAACCATTGATATACGCATCATGCATTTAGGTTAAGCTATATATACTTTGGTTAGGACGCCTCCATCTCAGTGGAAGGAGGCCCTTGCCGGTCCGACAAATGGTATTGTGGTGTGATCCGAAACATCTTGGCTTCGGCAAGCCACTGGAAAAAGCAAGAGGTCAACCAATCACAGCGCTATTGCTGCAGATTTGGCAGCGTCCCCTCAACGCCCTGTTAAGGCACTCGATCAGGCAATCGTCGCCGAACGGCTTGCTCAGAAACCCTATGGCTCCGGCTTCAAGGGCTTGCTTTCGCGCGCTCTCAGTGGAAAAGGCAGTGATAAAGATAATGGGCAACCGCTTTCCCCCTTCGATCAAGCGTTGCTGCAGATCAAGGCCTGTCAATCCAGGCATTTGCACATCAGCAATGAGACACAACGTGTCGTCAGCCAGTCCCGACTCAAGAAATGCCTCAGCGGAGGCGAAAGTGGCGACGCCAAATCCCAGCGATTCCAAAAGATTTCCGGTCGCCTGACGTACGAATAGGTCATCATCCACAATTGAGATCTTGGGCTCGCTGCTCATTGTCAAAGTTGCTCATTAAATAAGTGTAACATATATTATCTGTCGCAAATTGTCTGTGCGGAACGCGACTTTTTTTTAAATTTTAGGCTTAACTTTTGTTAAGATCTGACATGGCATATTTTTTCTTTCGTTTACCGTGGTTAAGTTCGGTTTGAGCGTAAAAATTGAAACCAACACTCCACGGTCTGCTTCGAGCAGGAAATGTGCGGCGATTGCCCAGCCAGATACCGGGTAGCGTGAAAAGGGGCAGCAACCGACGGCAACTACTTTTCATCCAAGCTTACGGAACCACGGCGAAGAACAAAATGCCGCGAAGATGGCCAGGTGTACAGTGCCCTGCAGCACTGTAGTGCGGTTGGCCCGGGCAGCCCGGAGCGCCGCCAAACCTTCGGGCAGCAGCACCAGGGCTGCGATGACGATCCCCACCACGGCTTTTTGGCACATCCAGCCTAGCTACCGCGATCTCCAGCGTCGGCGTGAGGGGTTGGGCAAGGCCTACGACAGCGACCAGGGCGAGCAGCAAGCAGGCACTGAGAACAGCGGTCCTCTTGGAGGGCGGTGGCGCGTGCGCTTCCTCGTCGTCGGCTTCGGCCGGCAGGAAGTAATCGCGGTGCCGGACGGTCTGGATGAAAACGAACGAGCCGTAGAGCGCCAGCGAGACGGTTGCGACGAAGACAAGTTGCGACGTACTGAAAAGCGGACCTGGCACGCTCGTTGTGAAGTTTGGCAGAACGAGGGTGAGTATGGTGAGCGCGGCCAGAACGGCAAATGCGGCGCTCGCTGCCTGAACCTGAAACCCCTGTTCGCGATGGCGCGCGCCACCCCAGAGCAGGCACAATGCGACGATGCCGTTGCTCACAATCATAACGGCGGCAAAACTGTGTCGCGGGCCAGCCCTCCATTTTCGGGCTGGCGCTGCAATCACAACTGAGACGATCAGTGCCACCTCGATAACGGTCACGGCGACGGCCAGGACGAGCGTGCCGAATGGCTCACCGGTGCTGTGGGCGACAACCTCTGGATGGTACACGGCTACGAATACAGTCGCGATGAGGGCCACTCCTGCAGCCGCGGCGATGAGGCTGCCAGCGCCCACAAACGGGATCATCAATAAAAATCACCCAGGCCGCTATCGGCCAGGTCCGTGCCCACCAAGGTATTCGTGCCGTCCCAATGCGGGTAGTTTCCCTGATTTAGCGGCTATGACGCCGCGCGAAGCCGCTCCGGTGGGAACGAGCTTGCCGGCCGTTTCCGCGCGGCTTGTCGTCTTGCAACCCTTGCTCACCGGTTGAAGAGTTGGTCGAACGTCAAGCCAGGCTGACCCGCAGATCGATCCTCGGTCAGTTCCTGTCCCTCGCTGAGGCGCTGTTTGATCATTCCCATCACCGAGGTCACATCGTCAAACGCTCGACCATGAGCATCACCGCCGAGATTCGTCAGATCGAAGACGAGAATGTGTTCGCGCTCAAGCTCACTTCGATAAGGCTCGACGTCAGGGTTGATTTCACCAAGCCGCGGTACTCCGCCCCAAATCGTTTGCGACAGACTCAGGGCCTTGTCGTCTTGTGAAGCGAGAAGCAAAAAGCGGGGCTTCGACGTCCCTATCCTGTGAATTTGGGTGCGAAACACGTCGACATCAACATCGGGAGCGACCAACATGACGTTCTTGACTTTTTCGGCAACTCTGCCGGAGCGGATAGCCATTCCGCGCAGCGCTTCGAGGGTGACCCAATTCCCCATCGAATGGGCGAGAATGTTGATCTCCTTCACGCTGGTATTCGACGCGATTGTTCCGATCAACTCCTCTAGTGCATCACGCGAGTAGTTTGCGCTCTCGCGATCGTAAGTGTAGGCGCGTAGACGAACTTCGCCTTTTGACGGCCAGGTAAATAATATGGGGATAGCTGGCGTCCCCGAATCATGGACGATCTGGGCAAAACGGTAAACGGCATCGTCAAATCGGTTGTTGAAGCCATGAATGAAGACGAGCACCTTGTTACGGCCGGCCTTCTTCGCGACCCCTGAAACTGCTGAGACGAAGGCCGCCTTGCCGTTCAGGTAGTCAGCGGACACGGTCACGAAATGGCGCGCCGGATCCCCGGGAGGCGTTTCCGGCCACTGGATCGCGCCAATCTTGTGCGCGCCGCCCGGCGGAATCGAAACCGTTATGGCTGCATACGAGACGTTTTCGGCCCGTTCGCCATTGAACATTGCCCCGGGGTCGTCCGCCGAGCGTCGTCTCGTTGTGGCAACCAGGACCGGGACACGAGACGTGCCGGGTGCGGAAGATGCACTGGCCTGCGGAATCAGCATCCCTTGGCTTGGCCGACCGGCGCATCCGCCAGTCACCAGAACGAGGACAATACCAACTGCAATTCCAGCAATTCCCTTGAAAGAAATGATGACCCGCTTAACAAGCGTGCAGCCGCCAACCATATCGGAGATCTCCCTCCATAGTCAAAAATTGCACATCTGAATGCACAAATCTACATCGACTCCATATCAAGCAGCAGTTCATGAGCTCCTTAACGCAAGAGTTGCACCCATGCACGGGACATCGGTTTGATTTTTATCAATGATGATAAAAGACATCGCGTGCTAGGGGGACAAAAATTATGGGGCACGCAAGCTGAGGACAGGGCGAACTTGTTCGGTTTCGGAAGGTCCTTCCAAAAAATTTCTTATATGCACCGGTAAGGTGACTCCGCAGAGGAGCATGATGCATGCCGTGTGGATTGTTCGCGTTTGCTGTCGGCGCCGCACCGATCACCGTCTGCGTACAAATCGTCAATGCGCAAGCAAGTAAACCCTCGGCGATCGCCTGCGGCAAATTCGCACGTCATTACGCGGACAACGCAAGTCGCCAAGGCCAGGTACCGGGCAGCGGCGCAGTGGGATCGCTTGCTGGATGCGATGTTCGCGGTTAAGAAATGAAATAGCGTTTGAGGTAATAAGGAGTCCAAGATATGAAATCGACCATCACGGCTCTGCTCACGGTAATACTCGCGGGCAGCTGCGTTGCGCGCGCCGAGCAGACGGATCTCGCCAAAATCACCTGCGAGGAAATTACAAATTCCTTCCTGGAAGATGTCGTGGTGATCGGCGCTTGGCTGAGCGGGTACTACAACGCCAAGCGGGATAATACCGTTGTCGATTCCAGGCAGGTCGCCGCAAACACCGCCAAGGTCATGCAGTTTTGCCGCTCCAGCCCGCGAGAAACAGTGATGCATGCGATCGAACTCGTCAGCCAAGCGAAGTAGGCATCGGTATACGTCTTTCCATGATTTCGATGATGAGGTCCTTTGAGGCGAACCGTCGCTCTCACAACAGCAGTTACTCACGCGGAAAAGAAACATGAGCACATTGGGCTGCAAGAAATTCGTTAGTCTGTGTCTGTTGCTGATTGTGGAATTATGCGCGATTCCCTTCAGCGCCCACGCACAAGCGAGACGGCTACCGCCAGAGACGATGCAAGTCGACGAACAGCCCGGCTACGTTCCGGACGCGGAAGCAGAGCAGCTTCCGGCTGCCCTTCGACGGCAGGTTGTGTTCTACCGCACGTCCGAGGCTCCCGGAACCATTATTGTCCAGACGTCCGAACGTTTCCTCTACGTGGTCCAGGGCAACAACCGAGCGCTGCGTTACGGCATCGGGGTGGGTCGTGATGGCTTCCAGTGGTCCGGATTGCTGCGCATCACGCGCAAGGCCGAGTGGCCCGACTGGAATCCCCCGCCCGAAATGATCGCGCGCCAGCCATACCTGCCGCGCTTTATGGCTGGCGGCCCAGGCAATCCGCTGGGGGCCAGGGCACTCTACCTCGGCGACACTGTGTATCGCATCCATGGAACGAACCAGCCTCAGACGATCGGTCAATCGATTTCGTCAGGCTGCTTTCGACTGGTCAATAGTGACGTGATCGACCTCTACGACCGCGTACCGGTTGGAACGAAGGTGATCGTCCATCAAGTCGCACAAATGTAGGAACAGATGATGGGGGCATTGTTGCGGAATTCAGCATTGGTCTGCGGCGCTGTCGCATTTCTGCAGATCGCGCTTGGGGCCGGTGTGGCGTCGGCTCAGTCGCAGGCTTCGCCACGAACGCTCGCGGCGATCAAGGAGCGCGGTTCGCTCATTTGCGGGGTCAGCGAGGGCATCGCGGGATTTTCAATGGTTTCCCGCGAGGGGGAATGGCGGGGCTTCGACGTCGATTTCTGCCGCGCACTCGCTGCCGCTATCTTTGACGATGCGAATAAAGTGCACTACGTGCCACTTGATACGGCGCAGCGTTTTGAGTCGCTGCAGTCGCGAAAAGTTGATGTTCTTTTTCGCAATTCCACCTGGACGATGTCACGCGAGATCGAGCTGAAGCTTGTGTTTCCCGCTGTCACCTACTACGACGGCCAGGGTTTTCTTGTCCGCAGGTCGCGAAACGCAACATCTTCACTGGAGTTGAGCAACGTCAAGGTGTGCGTGCAGAGCGGTACCACGACGGTGTCCAATTTGCTGGATTACTTCCAGATCAACAACCTCAAATTCGACCAACTGTCGTTCACCAGGTCGGCAGACGCGGTCGCGGCCTATGACGCGGGGCGATGCGACGTTTACACAAGCGATGTCTCTCAACTGTTTGCCGAGCGGTTGTCTCTGTCCACCCCCGACGACCACTCCGTGCTTCCCGACGTTATTTCAAAAGAGCCGTTGGGACCAGCCGTACGGCAGGGCGATGAGCAGTGGGCTAATATCGTAAAGTGGATGGTTTTCGCCCTCATCAACGCGGAGGAAGTTGGCGTAACATCGGAGAATGTCGCGGAAGCGCTAAAATCAGCAAAGCCCGAAATCAGACGACTGGTTGGCACCGAAGGATCGTTCGGCGAAAAAGCCGGGGTCACGAACGACTGGGTGGTCCGCATGTTACGGCAGGTCGGCAATTATGGCGAGATATTCGAGCGAAACGTCGGCAGCCAGTCCAAACTTGGCATTCCACGCGGCCTCAATCACCTCTGGAACAATGGCGGCATCTTATATGCGCCGCCGATTCGCTGAAACTTTGCCCGCGGTAGCGGGGCACTCGGGCTGTCAAATTACCGCTTAACGAGTACGGGCGTACTCGACCGGCAGGATAGTCGAGCGCGCCCTTCGCTTCACTTCCAAGGCCTACTAGCAATCACCGACCGCACCATATGCACCATACCAGCCGTACGAAGCGCCGTAATATCGCGGATAAGAGGGGCCGCCGTGGTAGGCACCATAATATCCGGGATAATAGTGGCCATGAAACGCACCATAATATCTCGGGTAATACGGTGCACCATAGAAACCGCGGGCATGCCATCCACCCCATCTGCCGCCATACCACCCGCCGCCCCACCATCCAGCCTCAGCACGGTTCGGTCCCTAATGTCAAAACTGCGAGCAATCCTAGAAGTGCAACTCGCTTCGACATGAGACATCTCCTCTTCCTGGGCTGCGATGCCGACCAAGCGCGCCTGTAATGGCGAGAAATGTCGAATACATGAATCCGGCGGCGATCTGCAGACCCTGCATCTCGAAACAGATCCTGGATCGCATTGATATTTATCAACGTTGAAGCGTCTGCCGGCCGATCGCGTGCTATCAACGGGCCCTCGTGGCCTTCCCCGTTGCACTCGTGGACGTCTCCTTCCCTTACTCACTTGCACGTCGGATCACTCGCACGTCGGATCCCAAGTGTATCGGCCATTCGCACAAGCTCTGCCACCGACTTTGCACCCAATTTCTTCATGGCGTTGTGACGATGTACCTTGACGGCGATCTCGCTGATACCGATTTCGGCAGCAACCTGCTTGTTCATTTTGCCCAATGTCACCAAAGCGACGACATCGCGCTCACGCAATGTAAGGGACTCGAAGCGGACTCGCATTTCAGCGATGCCCTTTGCCGCGTGGCGCTGGGCGCGGTCGCGCTCAAGCGCAAGCCGAACTGCGTCCAACAGGTCCTGCTCGCGAATCGGCTTCGTCAGAAATTCCATCGCCCCAGCCTTCATGGCCCGGACCGTCATCGGAATATCGCCGTGTCCAGTTATAAAGATAATGGGAATATTGATGTTCAGCTTGATGAGTTCGGCCTGGATGTCGAGTCCGCTCAACCCCGGTAGTCTGACATCAAGTACAAGACAGCTGGCCGTATCCGGCCGCATGGTCCCGAGGAACTCCTTGACGCTCGCGAAGGTCATAACCTTCAAGCCTACCGATTGCAGGAGATTGTCAAGGCTCTCCCGCACGTAGGCATCGTCGTCAAGGACGTAAACCAGGCCTGCTGCCTCCGAGTAGCCGGTCATCACGCATACTCCGGTCTCTATGCAAACCAGCGGCTGGCTGATTTCCTTGGCAGTTTGAAGTAAAACTGCTGACCCACCGATGGCCGAGGTAATCCACAAGCGGCGACTTTAACTGTAGACGATCGACCGGCAAATCGACAGGCCGCTTCCCAGGATTTTCGATTTTCGCCGTAAAGACGCGTCGAGAATATATGGGCGCCGCCGTGGTCTAATAGGCCTACAGCGCATACCTATACAAATGCGCACTTCCGAGTCATTGTTGATCGGCCATGTGCGCGCCGCCCAGCCGACATGAACTGCCTCAAACCCCGACATACGCCACGGACTGCAGCGGGCGAAGCCGGACAACCTTTGCTATCAATCGTAGCTATCCGCCCGACCTCAAGCAAGCGTTATATTCCTTTCAACGAGTACCCTGTTTGGGTCAGTTGCAAATGGGCATTTATTGGCCAGCCCATGTCAGATTCCGAAATGGGAATCATGAGGCACGTGGCATAGGCGTAGGGCCATCGATTTTTGCCGCTCGATCGTCGGAGCGCATGGAGGCCGTCTTATGGCGACCTGGGGATACATCGCAGAACTAATCTTTTGAGTTCGATTGCCGGTCGACCGGCCTGCGCCGGCACGTGCTGCGGGACATCGCCGAGCAGTTTCAACGTTGGCTGAAAGGATGGTCGGAGAAGCGGAATATCCCGATTGCCGAGGCTCCGACTGGCCGCCGCGATGACTTCGTCGAACCCTATTTCAAAAGGGCAGCCCCCGATGCCGTCGTGATCATTGTTAAAGCACGCGAGCCGGCGGCGATCAACGATAACTACCTCAATGTACAACAAGACATTCTGGAGACCTTCATCGATCGCGGCCAACTGCGAAAGCTTGCGCAACCAACTATCACGCCGACGGGAAAGCGCATCCCCGGCCTCAAGCTCGACCACCCGCGGCAATTCGCCTTGATGCACGCGCTCGTGCGCTTCGCCCACATTGCCGGGTTCAACACCTTTACCACCGCGGAACTTTATCCGCGCGTCCTCGCCGCGCGCGGCTGCGCGGCCGAACGCTACACCCTCGCCTCGCTTCGTTACGACCTGGCAAAACTTCGGGCCAAAGGGCTGGTCGCCAAGCTTCCCCGCTCCCGCCGCTATCAACTGCTTGCGCAGGGATATTCGATCTGCCTCATCTTCCTGAAGCTGTTCGAACGCGTCTATGCGCCGCTCACCGCGGGCCTACTCAGCCCGGTCAGCGCAGATCGCCAAATCGACCAGCAAAAGCGATCGCAACTCGATCGCCTTTATCAGCGCATCCTCGACGATCTCGATGCCCTCGTTCGTGCCGTCGGTCTCAAAGCCGCATGACAAACACGCCAAACAAGAACAAAATCCCCATTACAGCCACTATAACGGTCTGACAAACCCACGGAAGTCGTCCCGCCGACGGGGTCCACTTCACACCGCGATCGCCTACTTCGACCCGCTGCCGCTCCACACGGCAGCTCAACCCCGGCCGACGATCCACTTAGTGATGCGGATTTTATGTTCAAACAACCGGAGCCACCTCAATCAACAATTGAACCGACCTCGTAGCCTTGGGTTGGGCGCCCAAGCACTCGATTATGGAGTGCGGATTGATCGCGAGAGAGGGTGGAATGGTGGGGCACCTCTCCGCAGGGCGACGAGTGCAAAGCTGGACGAGTGAAAGCGCACCTCACTCTCACCGCCCACCCCGGAGAATTATACCAAACGATATAAGACCAAACGGTATGGGTAGAAACCTAGCACCCTTTGCCGCAATTATAACAAGATTTCATGTAGAATTTGTGACAAGGCTACCTCAAAAAATGGCCATACAGAATCGACTTGGGACTACGGAATTTAAGTGAATCGATGTGATATCGAGCACCTGCCAAGTGGCTCGGGGAGTAACCGCCGGCAAATCAATTAACTTGGCGCTCGGGCTCTACAAGTCGACGGGGCTACGATGGAACAGTTGCCTTTTGAGACTGTTCTTGTCAGCGCTAATGCGTTGTTGAGGGAAGGATTAGCTCGAATTCTTGGTGCGGCTGGCTTTCATGTCGCTGCTTCGGGCTCTTTTATTGACGATAACGTTCTGGGTTCGCTGCCGCCGGAGCCGGCCGTTTTGCTCGTTATCGATGCCAGCGATGATTTCAATGTGGCAATCGGTCAAATCGAGCCTTTCAAGTGGCGTTATCCGGACGGGCGGGTCGCCGTTTTGGTTGGTCAACATCAACTTCAGCTTCCCCAGATGTTCTCGGCATTTCGTGAGGGCGCCAATGCTTATTTGACGAACTTCACGACGCCCGAAGCGTTCGTCAAGTCCCTCGAGCTAGTGATGCTCGGCGAAACCATTTTGCCGATGGCGATGCTGACTTACCTGTTAAACCATCAACATGACCGTTCGGATCGCCAGAAAGACACCAAACAAGATGGCCCGAACTCCGATGGAGGCGGCAACGGGGATGATCACGAAGAGGGCGGCCATAACAGCGGATATGGTGATCTCGATGCGCCCAAGTCGGCCTCGACCAGCGAAGGCCATGATTCACCGCACTTGTCCGCTCGGCAGATGTCCATCCTGCGCTGCTTGATCGAGGGGGACTCCAACAAAACCATCGCACGCAAGATGAAGATCTCTGACGCAACCGTAAAGGTCCATGTCAAGGCGATCCTGCGCAAGATACGCGTCGACAACCGTACCCAGGCTGCGATTTGGGCAATGCGCAATGGTCCGTTGATCTCGGACAACCGGAACAGCTCGCTTGATAGCGAGCTGTTGCCGATACAGCCGATCCAAAAGGCTCCCGGTTTGGATTACGGTGAAGCCTTATCATTACAAGTCTTGTCGTCAGTATCCAAGAACACCGCGGGCGCTCGGGTGTGAGGAGCGAACCATGTCGCCATGCCCAGCGTCGCTTGTCCCAACGGGAACGGCTTGCATCAGACGAATGCTTGATCGGCTGATGCTGTGCGCAGCAGTGCTGCTGGCAACGAGACTAGCAGCGTTTTAGTCGGACCATTACGCGCCGAGTCGGTAGTTCAGTGCGCCGGGGGATGCAAAATTCCAAGTGGGGGGGACGTACGATGCGTTCACAGGCGGATAATTGCGAATATTTGTTTGCGATGCTGACGACGCGCGAGCATCAGATTGCGTGCTTGGTATCGGGAGGATTGTCGTAGGTGAACGGCTGAACCTTGCCGAGGGTACAATAAAGGTCCATTTGCATAACATATACGAGAAACTGGCAATCAACAATCGAACTGTGCTCGCGGCTCTGTTTGCTTCCTCAAGGCTCGGGTTCGGCATCTCACGCCTCTCCGTGGAATCCGGTCTGGTCGGGACAGGGAGCGGACCGTAAAGGCTTCTGCTTTCCGATCCGGTTCAATGCCCCTTACTCCTGACGATATAACTCTTTTGCTTCTATACAGGTAGAATAGATATTATGTAGAATATATGACAATGTGGAGGAGGGGGCCTTAGCGCTTGCGACAGAACGAAAAGAGCTGGGATTCACGAGGAAAATTACGCGAGTCGGTTTGGCGTTGAGTACCATTAGAGCGGCTCGCGTTCCATCGTCACGAAGCACATAGCGCTCGTGTGATTTTCCAGAGGATCAAGGCATCTTGTTGAGTGCGACGGAGGGAATAGCCGCAGCCAAGTCGATGCGTGCGGGCGAGGGGGTGTTGCAAATTCGGCGAGGACCGTCATGGAGCGAACCCCTTTTAAAACTGCCCTCATCAGCGCTAATGCATTGCTGAGGGAAGGATTAGCTCGAATTCTTGGTGCGG
>Ga0066395_10000639_pt1 | contig 12980 bp, 10 predicted proteins | sample PanSoiPlot1MoBio_FD_61218 | JGI IMG/M metagenome (GOLD analysis project Ga0066395, IMG submission 61218) | Tropical forest soil microbial communities from Panama analyzed to predict greenhouse gas emissions - Panama Soil Plot 1 MoBio | ecosystem: Environmental > Terrestrial > Soil > Tropical... | reverse complement strand
ACGAAGCAGATGGAACGAGCGTAGCCAGAGGTTAGATTTTTGGCGTCAACGCTTGGAAGACACGGAGCGGCGCATCCAAGGCACTGCTCAACCGCCATCCGGCCGGAAGTAATCAGAACCCCGACGATTCACCAGATATAAATCTTCGCAGGTAGCTTCGATTCTGAAGTGTGAGGGAAGTGTTGAGCACGCGTCACAATTTTTGCACTCCATTCGCACTCCATTAGCGACTTCACTGGGCTGGCAATCAACAACTTTGGATGCCACTGGCAACCGCTAATTGCTTTGGATTGTGTGCTGCTGCTAATTCGAATCCCTGTCCTTCAGCCATACAATTCTTTTTCTCCCAGTAACTCCCTCAGGTTCATGTAATTTTCCCGACCTGAAGTGATAATAGACCTCGTCCGTCAGGATGCACCGCAACTCGCTTACATACGTCCATGGCTGAGCAATTCAGTTTTTCCGATCTGCGCGAGATTTTTGCCAAGGCCAATGAGGAGAAGTCCGGCGATCAATTGGCTGGATTGGCGGCGCGATCGGAGCGAGAGCGTGTCGCGGCGAAGCGCACACTCGCAGAGATTTCGCTTGCCGAAATTGTTCAGCAGCCCCTAATTGATCCTGACGCTGACGATGTTAGCCGACTAATTCTCGAAACGTTCGATCAGGAAGCTTTCCAGCCCATCAGAAGCATGACAGTTGGCGAGCTTCGCGAACACATTCTTGACGACGCGACAGACGAAGCCGAGTTAAAGAAGTTGCAATGGGCCATCCTCCCTGAAATTGCAGCGGCGGTCACCAAGATCATGAGCAACAAAGATCTGGTGCTGTCGGCGGCCAAAATCCGCAATGTAACGCGCTGCCGTAACACGATGGGCGAGAGGGGAGTCTTGGGCATCCGCATTCAGCCTAACCATCCGACCGATGACATAGGAGGCATACTTCTCTCTACCTTTGAGGGGCTGCTGTACGGTTGCGGAGATGCAGTGATTGGCGTCAATCCGGCCGCAGATTCGGTGAACGCGGTTACAGCAATCTTGTGCGCCTTGAATCGCCTCGTGGATGGGTACAAGATACCGACTCAAAACTGCTGCCTCGCACATATCACCACGCAAATGGCTGCGCTGAATCGAGGTGCTCCCATCGATCTTCTCTTCCAGTCGATTGCGGGTACCGAGGCCGCAAATCGGAGCTTTGGCGTAACTCTTTCCATGTTGCGCGAGGGTAAAGAGCAGGTTCTGGACCATCACCGCCATCGCGACGTTGCCTGGAAGGGTGAGAATGTGATGTATTTCGAGACCGGGCAGGGAAGCGCGCTGTCAGCCGAGGCCCACAGCGGCGTTGACCAGCTGACCTTGGAAGCTCGGGCCTATGGGGTCGCCCGAGTGTTCGATCCTTTCCTGATTAACAGCGTGGTTGGATTCATCGGTCCTGAGTACCTCTACGATGAACGACAAATCACTCGAGCCGGCCTGGAAGATCACTTCATGGGGAAACTCTTGGGACTCCCGATGGGCTGTGATGTCTGCTATACCAACCATGCGCAAGCCGATCAGAATTCGGTCGACAATCTGATGCTGCTTCTCGCTGCGGCAGGCTGCAACTACTTTATGGGTGTACCGTGTTCGGACGATGTGATGCTGAACTATCAATCCACGAGCTATCACGACGCTCTCGCGGTCAGGAAGCTGTTCAATTTGCGGCCGGTTCCCGAATTCTTAGCTTGGCTGCAGCAAACCGGAATCTACCGGGATACTGAACCGGTCGCTATTGATGCCTCCACTCGACAACAGCTCTTGAAGGGCCTTGAGTCAGGCCTAGCTGAGAGTATCTGAATGACCAGCGAAACGGACCGATCACTCGTGAAGCCAGACTGGCCGGACTTGGTGCGCCAGGTCAAAGAGCGGACCTCGGCGCGTTTGCTGGTGGGGCGTGCCGGACCTGCATATCGCACCGCCACACAACTGGATTTACGCGAAGCTCACGCTGCCGCGCGGGATGCCGTTCGCGCTGAGTTGGATACGAAAGCCGCCTTTGGTGAGCACCTGGTAAGCGAGTGGGGTCTTTTCGAAGGCTACACCCAAGCCCGTGACAAGGATGAGTACCTGCTGAGACCTGACTTGGGGCGGCATTTCAACACGGCGTCTCGACAACTAATCTCGGAGCGTTGTCCTAACGGAAAAGATCTCCAAATTGTGATTGGCGACGGCCTGTCGGTTGCCGCCGTTTCAGCGCAGGTCCCCGGTTTACTGCCGCTGCTGATGCACGGCAATCAGCAGCGAGGCTGGACGGTGGGACGTACGTTCGTGGTCCATCACTGCCGGGTGGGAATCCTGAATGAAATTGGCGAGCTACTCGACCCTACAATTGTGGTTCTACTCATCGGCGAGCGGCCAGGGCTGGCTACTGCAGAAAGCCTATCGGCGTACATGGCGTACCGTCCGCGGGAACACCATTCCGACGCCAATCGAAATCTGATCTCGAACATTCATTCTCGAGGAGTGAGTTCTACCGAAGCTGCGAAGCGCATTTTGAATCTAGCTGCACAAATGATGTCACGAAGGATTAGCGGCTGCACCTTGCGAGAAGATGCAGCGTCGCTTGCAAACCAGTGACTCGCTGAGATCTGGTGGCTGGATGGAACCGCATCACGCCCTCCAGCGTATACACTAGCCAACAGGCAAAAAGGCGGGAATGGTCGTCCCTGAACCCGTAGTCCGGCGACAATTGTCCGATCGCAACCCGTCGAACTGACAAGGAGCTCAACATATGCGCATCACCCGAGCGGCGGTGGTCGTGCTAGTTCTGTGCTTGGTGGCGGGTGCAGCGGCACAGACCGCCGAGGAACTGGTTGCCAAGAACCTGCAAGCCAAAGGTGGCCTCGACAAAATTAAGGCCATAAACACCTTGAAGATGACTGGCACCGTCTATGTAGGATTTGGGGGCGGCGGAGGGATTAACGCCGGCTACGCGCAGGAGAACAAGCGGCAGAACATGATTCGCCAGGGGTTCACGCTGCAAGGAATGACGCAAGTCCTGGCATACGACGGCTCCACCGGGTGGAAGATTTCTCCTTTCGAAGGGCGCAAGGATCCCGAATTGTTGGGCGACGACGAAATGCGGGAGCTTGTCGATAACTCCGATATCGACAGTCCGCTGGTCGATTACCAGAGTAAGGGCAACAAGGTGGAATACGTCGGCCACGACATTGTCGACGGCGACGACGCCTACAAGCTCAAAGTCACACTGAAGGACGGCGACATCGTTTATTACTTCCTCGATCCCGACACATACCTCGAGATTAAAACCGTGCTGCAGCAGTTCATTCGCGGCTCGATTCGCGAGACCGAGCAGCAGCTGGGTTCCTACAAGCAGGTTAATGGGGTGTACTTCCCTTACTCCGTCGAGATAAACGAAAAAGGCGGCACCGGTCCAAGTCACTTCCGCATTAGCTTCGACAAGATCGAAGCGAATGTGCCCATTGAGGACTCTTTCTTCAAGATGCCAGCGGCCGCAAAGTAGAGTTTGCGATTCGCGTAACGATTTCTTGGCAGTTTTCCATATGAGAGGACCAGACGAAATGGTTACAGCCACTTTTTGTACGGCCCGGGCGTGCCGGAAGGGATTGAATTGGTTTTTCGCATTGGTTGCCCTGTCGACGAGTCTCGCCGCACAGCAGGCTGTGAAGTTCGACTCGGCTAGCATCTCAGGCTTGCCCGCGCGCAACATCGGTTCGGCGGTGATGAGCGGTCGCATCGCCGCGGTTGATGCGGTGAACGATCACGGCCGGCTAACCGTCTTCGCAGGTTCGGCCAGCGGTGGCGTATGGAAGTCGGTGAATGGCGGCACGACGTTCAAGCCCGTTTTCGACAAGACCGACGTGCAGTCGATTGGCGCGGTCACGATTGATCCCACCAACCCAAAAGTTATTTGGGTGGGCACGGGCGAGTCGTGGGTACGTAACAGCGTCTCTGTCGGAGATGGTGTTTACAGGTCCATCGATGGTGGCGACAACTGGACCAATATGGGCCTGAAGGATTCCGAGCACATCGCCCGCATCTTGGTAGATCCGAAAGACGACAACATCGTTTACGCCTGCGCTGTCGGTCATTTATGGAACGACAACGACGAACGCGGAGTCTACAAGACCACCGACGGTGGCAAAACCTGGAAGAAGGTCCTGGCGGGCGCGAATGGATCGACAGGCTGTGCCATGTTGGGCATGAGTCCGCAGGAGCCAAAGGCTATCTATGCCACAATGTGGGACTTCCGTCGCCAGGGCTGGACCTTTCGCTCCGGTGGTCCGGGCAGCGGGATTTTCAAGTCCACCGATGGCGGCGATCACTGGACGGAAATTACAGACGCGAACAGCAAAGGTCTGCCGGCCAAGCCTTACGGCCGCATTGCCATCGCCGTAGCGCCCTCCAATCCGCAGATCGTTTACGCCATGGTCGAGTCGAAGGCGAGCGCTCTGTATCGCACAGATGATGGCGGTAAAAACTGGACAAAGCTCGACGCCAGCCAGTTCATGGTCTGGCGGCCCTTCTACTTCGCCAACTTGATTGTCGATCCGAAGGACCCGGAGAAGCTCTTCAAACCCGACCTCATTCTGCTAATGAGCGTCAATGGCGGCAAAAGCTTCAGCGAAGTCTCCAGCCGAGCTCATGGTGATTTTCACGCAGTCTGGATCAATCCCGAAAACACTAACATCGTCATTGCCGGCGATGACGGTGGTCTCTGGCGCAGCCAGGACGGCGGCACACGCTGGACGCACCAGGTGAACCTTCCGGTGTCGCAGTACTACCACGTCAGCGTGGACAACGCCGATCCCTACCGTGTGTACGGCGGTCTTCAGGACAACAGTTCCTGGATCGGCGATTCTTCGTATCCCGGCGGCGTAACGTACTCACTTTGGGAAAACATGTATGGTGGCGACGGTTTCTGGATGTTCGAAGATCCCTCCGATCCTGCCTTCATTTACGCGGAAGCCCAGGGGGGAGAGATCGGTCGAGTCAACCGCTACACGCATGAAACGCGCTCCATTATGCCGTACCCCGAGTACGGCGAGAAGAAGCTGCGCTTCAACTGGAACACGCCGATTCACATGAGCCCGAACGAGAAGGGCACTATCTATGTCGGCGCCCAGTTTCTCTTCCGTTCGCGCGATCACGGGCAGTCGTGGCAGCGCATCTCGCCTGACCTGACGACCAACGATGCCGAGAAACAAAAGCAGGAAGAATCCGGCGGCATTACCGTGGACAACTCCGCCGCTGAAATGCACACCTCGATTTACTCGATCAGCGAATCGCCGAAAAACGAGCAGATCATTTGGGTCGGCACGGACGATGGAAACGTTCAGATTACGCGCGACGGTGCAAAAACCTGGACGAACGTTGTTGGTGCAGTCGGCGTGCCTAAGTTTTCCTGGGTCTCCTGGGTGGAGGCCAGCCGCTACGACGAAACCACAGGTTACGCCACCTTTGATCGCCACACCTTCGGCGACATGAAGCCTTATCTGTATAAGACTACCGACTACGGAAAAACCTGGAAAGCATTGCCAGTCGCCGAAAACGGCGTGCGTGGTTACGCGCACGTCATCAAAGAGGACCCCGTGAATCCTAACGTGTTGTTCCTCGGGACGGAGTTCGGCTTGTGGCTCTCGGTGGACGGGGGTGCCCGGTGGGCACAGTACAAGGGCAGCGACTTCCCCAACGTAGCAGTGCGCGACATCGTGGTACAGCCGCGGGCCTCAGACCTGGTGCTGGCCACGCATGGCCGCGGCATCTGGATCGTCGACGATATCGCTCCTCTGCGCTCTCTCACTCCTGATCTCATGTCGCAAACGGCGGCATTCGTTCCAGTCCAACCTGCCGTTCAGTACATCGATGCGCATGGAGGCTGGCCGGAAGGCGATGAATTCTTCATTGGTCCGTCGCGCCCGCACGAGGCCACGGTCACCTATTACCAGAAGAGCCGGCATATTTACGGCGACCTGAAGATCGAGATTTTCGATCCGCAAGGAAAGCTGCTGGACACAATCGGCGGCAGCAAACATCGCGGCCTGAACCGCGCCATGTGGCCGATGCGGCTCGCTCCCCCTATTGTGCCTCCGGCGGCTTCGGCAGCCTTTGAGGCCGCGCAAGGTCCGCTGGTGGTGCCCGGCACTTACACCGTGAAGATGACTAAGGGCGACCAGACCTACACGACCAAGCTCGAAATCGTGACCGATCCACGTGCAAAGTACACGCTGGCGGACCGGCAGGCCCAATTCGAGCTTGCGACCAAGCTCTCCAACATGCTCAGCCACATGAGCTGGTTGGTGGATGCCATTGTCGGCGTCAGGGACAGCGCCAAGCAACGTGCGACAAAGGTTCCCGCCAATACTCCGTTGCAGAAGCAGCTTGCAGACTTGGCTGCCTCGACCGACACCCTGCGTTCGGAGATTGTCGCGACGAAAGAGGGCGGCGCGATTACGGGCGAGGAACGCCTGCGCGAGTTCACTACTAAGGTGTACGGAGACGTCAACGGCTACAACGGACGCCCGACCGATCAGCAAGTCGCGCGCACTGAGGTGTTGGGCCGCGAACTGGAAGACGTCATCAAGAAATTCCAGAAACTGACCTCCGACCAGCTTCCCAGCATCAACTCGGAAATACAGAAGCAGAAGCTCGATCCGATCACGGTACTGACGGAAGCCGATTGGCAGAAGCAGCATCAACGTGGCGCCGGAGGTCCTGCTCCCTCAGCAACAACCCGCATGAGGGAAATGGACTAACCAATCTTGGAACGCCGCGAAGCTGTGGTCCGCCGGGCGGGCCGCCTTTTCTTTGGCTTCACGCGCTCATGAGCGCACCTTGGTCTTCTTTGATCTGGTCCTCATCTTCAATGCATCGAGGGGTCCGTATTGCAATTCTGCTGAAAGTATCTTCACCAGCTTGCTTAACACTCGAACCCGCTCCCAGTACTTGTCATTTCCTTCGATGAGGTTCCAGGGAGCTACGCCGGTGGTTGTTTTCACCAGCATTTCGTCCACGGCTTCTTCATAAGCTCCCCATTTGTCGCGATTACCCTCTTGATGGCACCGCCCTTTCCGGCAGCATCCCAGATCTCAAAGGTGATGATCACCGGTCGCTTTTGCAGGTAAACCTGATAACCCAGCCCACGAAGCTGGATCTGTCTTCGCGAGACCTCGCGAACGTAGCAATCGCGATCCATTTTGCGGGTCAGGTCAACCGTCTCAAGCATCCGAGCCATTCCCTTCCAGAAAATCCATTGCCTCGCGGAGCTGACCGTCCTTCGAGAGGTTATTAGTGCTTGCATTCGCTAGCGGGCTTTGTCGCCGAGCCGTTTTGTGGTGGCTTCCACGATCGTCCAGGCCGCATACTCCGAGTCGATCAGCTCGAGCATCTCTTCGAAGGCCTGCAGACTTCCAACGGATTTGCCTCGATCGCCTCGAAGCGTTGTTGTTGCTCTTCCCGATTAGTTTGTTAGCGCAGGCTGAAACCAACCTAGGTCACTGGGAGCACGCATAGAGACCTGTTCTTACTGTCGCAGGAACGATTACAGCGCCACGCAAGTCGACACCCAGGTGTCGATGCAGTGATTTCCAAAACCCTGTCGGGTTATGATGCTCAATCGCGAGGAAAGCCATTGTTGCCGATCCTGAAGCCGCGGAACCGTAGCACATGGAACGCGCGAGTCGCTCGCGCGCAGCAACGGGCGGAAGAACGCTCTGCCGCGAGTGAAGTCCTGACCTTTTACGTTCGGGTCCTCGAGTTCCAACGAGCCCTGTACGAGGGCTGCCAAAAGAGCCGGAAGCTAGCCGAAAAGCGGAGCGGCAAATTGCGAGAGAACCTCGACTGGGGATTAGCCGTGACCGCCCTTCCTGATTTGGTTGTGCTAGTCCAAAGACATGGGCCCTCAACGCTGGCAGACCAATCGGACCAGTTAACCTCGGTAGCCGGTTTCAAGTTGGCAAGTGGGTGGTTGAATTCTGACGCTCAGACCTATGGTCCAGCTTCCTTCTTTAGCCGTGTTGTCCTCGAGCCGCAAGCCGAATACCTCGCTGAAACAGAGACATGGCTATCCGGAAAAGTGGCGGGGAATCGCTGTCCAAATTGTGAAAGCTTGCCGCAGTTGGCGGTTATCCGACCCGAGGGCGATGGTGGCAAGCGGATGCTGCTCTGCTCGTTGTGCCATTCCGAGTGGGAGTTCCGCAGGATTCTCTGCCCATCCTGCGGCGAAGAGAATCACGAGAAACTCCCGCGATATATCGCTGACGGAGTTCCCGCTGTCCGGGTTGAGGCCTGCGATTCTTGCGGGAAATATCTGAAATCTGTTGACCTCACTCTCGATGGGCTGGCGGTTCCTGAGGTAGATGAAGTGGCTACGGCGGCACTCGATGTCTGGGCCACCGAACACGGCTACAGCAAAATCCAGTCGAACATCATGGGCTTCTAGGCTCGATCTTGGCCAAAGTTGCGGCAAATTCCTCATGCGGCAAATTCCTCATTGACCCCCTAATCACCCTCGATGTAATCTCATTGCGTTTTACTTGTTGTTCATCTTCGTCGAGTCACGATCGGTGGGGATTGTGGATCGATTCTGCGCTAATTCGGCTCCTACATCGCTCCTTAAGAAGCCTCACGCTCATTGTCGCTTCGCCAACCAGAAGATTCGATTAGGCCTGCTGGCCGGAGGTCTGTACCGTGGACGTTTCTAGACGCACATTCTTCAGAACAGGATTAGCAGGCGTTGCTGGACTCTCAGTACTTGGCTTTGACACCAAGCCTTTGCTGGCCCAAACCCAGGGACTGAAAATCTCCCGCACGACAGAGACGCGCAGCACCTGTCCCTATTGTTCGGTGAGTTGCGGCGTCATCATCCACACCATCGGCGACAAGGCAAAAAACGTCACGCCGCAGGTATTGCACGTCGAGGGCGACCCCGATCACCCGATCAATCGCGGCACGCTCTGTCCGAAAGGCGCCTCACTCGAACAGGACATCATCAATGATCGCCGCATCCTGAAGCCGCAAGTGCGCCGTCCCGGCTCCGATCATTGGGAAGACATCTCCTGGAACCAGGCCATCGAGGAAATTGCCCAGTGGACTAAGAAGACCCGCGACGCCACGTTCATCGAGCAAGACTCGCAGGGCCGGACGGTGAATCGCCTCGAATCGGTCGCCTTTACCGGTGGTTGCACCGATACCAATGAGTTCAATTACCTCGTCGTGAAAACGATGCGGAGCTTGGGGGTGGTGGGCCTGGAAAACCAGGCCCGTGTTTGACACGGCCCCACGGTCTCAAGTTTGGGACCAACTTTCGGACGCGGGGCTATGACCAATGGCTGGATCGACATCAAGAACACCGACATGATGTTGATCATGGGCGGCAATCCGGCCGAAAACCATCCCTGCGGATTCAAGTGGGTCGTTGAGGCGAAGCGCAACCGCAACGCCAAGGTCATCGTGGTCGATCCGCGATTCACTCGCACGGCCACGCAGGCCGACCTTTTTCTGCAGATTCGTGCTGGCTCTGACATTGCCTTCCTCGGCGGCCTTATTAATTACGCGTTGCAGCACGACCGGGTCGCGAAAGAATACCTAGTCAACTACACTAACGCCGCTCTCGTCATCAAAGAAGGATTCAAGCTACCGGACGATGGACTGTTCTCCGGTTGGGATCCGGACAAGAACATCTACGACAAAGACACTTGGAACTACGAGGCGGGAGGAAATCTCACAGGCAAGCCGGTTGTGGCTGCATCGAACCAGCCAGCGCCGGCCGCTCACGTAGTTCCTGCAGCGGCCAAGGTCCCTGCGGGAACGCCCCCTCCTCCGCCCTCGCTGCCGCCCAATATCGCCTTCGACCTCGACCTCCAGCATCCGCGCTGCGTCTACCAGCTTCTCAAGCTGCAGTACTCGCGCTATACATCCGAGGTTGTTGAGCGCATCACGGGAATTCCGCAAGCGGATTTCCTCAAAGCGGCCGACCTGTTCACGTCAGTTCGCAAAGACGGCAACACGAAGAAGGTTGCGACCATCATCTACGCCGTCGGATGGACACAACACAGCTTCGGAACGCAAATCATTCGCGCTGCAGCAATGTTGCAATTGCTCATGGGGAATGTCGGTCGCTCAGGTGGCGGAGTCAATGCCTTGCGCGGTCACTCCAACATTCAGGGCGCCACCGATATGGCCGGCATCTTTGACATTCTGCCGGGATATTTAAAGGTTCCCAATCCCAACGACACGGACCTGAAGACCTTCCTGGACCGCACCACCCCGAAGACCTCGACCGTTGGCGACTGGCAGTCGTTCAATTACTGGTCGAACACGCCGAAATTCATGGTGTCCTTCCTGAAAGCGATGTACGGCGACGCCGCCACCAAAGACAACGACTTCGCCTTCCATTACCTGCCTAAGATCGAGCGCCGCCACTCCTGGACCGAGATCTGGGACGACATGTATAACGGCAAAATCAAGGGCTTCTTTGCCTTCGGCATGAACGGCGTGATGATCGGTCCCGACACGCTGAAGAACATTGATGCTCTGAAGAAGGCCGATTTCCTTGTCGTCTGCGAGATCTATCCCGAGGAGACCAGTGCATTCTGGCAGGCTCCCGGCATCACCCTCGAAGATCAGAAGAAGATCAATACGACGGTTTACCGTTTACCGGGCGCTGGCTTCGCCGAGAAGGACGGCACCTTCGTCAACTCCGCACGCTGGCTGCAGTGGAAGAACGCCGCACTACCTCCGCCGGGGGACTGCCGCCTCGATCAAGACATCTTGGCGCAAATTTTCCTGAGGATTCGCGCTCTCTACAAACAGGAAGGCGGGAAGTTCCCCGATCCAATCCTGAAAGCATCGTGGAGCTACACCCAGCCCGAGCATCCCTCGCTGAGCGAAGTTGCAAAAGAAATCAATGGGAAGGCAGTTGCCGACATCAGCGACGACAAGCTGAATGTCTCGCTCAAAGCTGGCCAGCAACTGCCTACCTTCGCTATGTTGCGCGACGACGGTACCACCATGTCGGGCAACTGGCTGTATTGCGGCTCGTGGACCGAGGCCGGCGCTATGATTCAGCGCCGCGGAACAGAAGACCCGTCCGGCCAGGGCATCTACCCCAACTGGGCGTGGTCGTGGCCCGCCAACCGTCGGGTGCTCTACAACCGTGCCTCTTGCGACTTGCATGGCAAGCCCTACGACCCTGACCGCAAGCAGGTTTGGTGGAACGAAGCGGCCGGGAAGTGGGTCGGCAACGACGTACCCGACTTCAAGGCGGATTCGAAACCCGAAGAGCACATGGGACCGTTCATCATGACTCCGGAGGGCTTGGGCCGCCTGTTCGTGCCGCTAGGCGGTTTGGCAGATGGTCCTTTCCCGGAACATTACGAACCGATCGAAAGCCCGATCGAGAATCCATTACATCCTCAACAGTCGCACAATCCCGTTGCCAAAAAGTTCAAGACGCCGCTCGACAAATACGGGACGGTGAAGGAAGGCTACAACCTCGTCTGCACCACGTATCGCCTCACTGAGCACTATCACTATTGGACGAAGAACAACCCGATGAACGTCCAGTTGGTGCCTGAGCCCTTCGTCGAAATTCCCGCCGAATTGGCGGAGGAGATGGGAATCCGTGGAGGCGAGCGGGTCAAGGTCACCAGTATTCGCGACAGCTATATTGCGAAGGCGATGGTCACCAAGCGCATCAAACCAATGATGGTGGACGGCAAGAAGACCTATCAGATCGGCATGCCGATTCACTGGGGCTTCCTCGGTATCGCAGAAGATGTCAACAAAACGGCCAAAACGCCTGTGAACTTGGTGACGCCCACGGTCACCGATCCCAACGCGTACACGCCGGAATTCAAGGGCTTCCTGGTGAAGCTCGAGAAAGCTTAGGAGGGCGAGATGGCGGACCGAAAGACACTGCAAATCCAGCAAATCTCAGCCCACCCTGGCCCGATTGCTGGTAAAGGCATGGCCCGCGAGCCAGAAGTCTGCAAGCTGATCGATACCACCACCTGCATCGGCTGCAAGGCATGCGAGGTAGCCTGCGTAGAGTGGAACGATATGCCGTTCCAGCCCACCATGTTCGACAATACCTACCAGACCATGCCCGACACGAATTGGAATTACTGGAACCTCATCAAGTTCAATGAGACCCAGCATTCCGACGGCAGCTTCGCCTGGTTGATGCGCAAGCACCAATGCATGCACTGCGAAGATCCCGGGTGCTTGCGCGCCTGTCCGGCCGACGGCGCCATCGTGCAGTATGCCAACGGCATCGTCGATTTCCAGCAAGAGAATTGCATTGGCTGTCAGTTCTGCGTTTCCGGCTGTCCTTTCAATGTGCCCAAGTTCAACCCGAGTACCAAGAAGGTTTACAAGTGTACGCTTTGCTCCGATCGCGTCGGCGCGGGTCTGGAGCCAGCCTGCATCAAGTCCTGTCCGACTGGATGTCTGCACTTCGGCACCAAAGATGACATGAAGTTCCTCGCCGAGAAGCGCGCGGCCCAACTGCGCGACGTATCGGGCTTTAAGGAAGCAGGCGTGTACGACCCTGACACCATCGGCGGCACCCACGTGATCTACGTCCTGCACGACATCAACAAGCCGGAAAAGTACGGCGACCTTCCTGCCAAGCCGCGCATCCCGCTCAGCTTTACCGTTTGGAAGGAGTTCTTTAAGCCCATCGGTTTAATTGGGGCCATGTTGGGCTTTGTGGGCGTAGTGATGCACTACGTGTTCGAGGGACCGCGCCGGGAGCAACCAACACCTCCTGTCAAACAGATCGATCCTCCGCAGCCGACGGCAGGGAAGGAGAACTAGATGGCGACCTCAGCCAACCGTTTCGATCATCGCACCAACGCCATCGACCGTCTCGGGCGCACCGTCGTATATGAAGGCGAGATGTTGCGCCACCCGGTGTACACCCGCTTCCTGCATTGGATGACCGGCATCTTTTTCTTTCTC
>Ga0066395_10000635_pt1 | contig 13012 bp, 13 predicted proteins | sample PanSoiPlot1MoBio_FD_61218 | JGI IMG/M metagenome (GOLD analysis project Ga0066395, IMG submission 61218) | Tropical forest soil microbial communities from Panama analyzed to predict greenhouse gas emissions - Panama Soil Plot 1 MoBio | ecosystem: Environmental > Terrestrial > Soil > Tropical... | reverse complement strand
ATTCGCCCCGTTGGACAACGAAAGACACCTGGCGCAGAGCCCTAACGGCGCCCCTCCGGTAGCTCTTTGAGACCGATTGCACCGCGACCAGAGGAGTGTCGCTCATCGGGCTTCACCTGCGAGCGTTGCTGCCACGGGGCGCCGAAGCAGTCGCCATAATGTCGGGACCAGGCCCGACGCGATCGCCGCAATCGCAGTTGCCAGCGATGCGCAGGCAACGAAAACGTCAAATCTCGGCATCACGCCGCCGAGATCAGACATCAGCGATGGCATTGCGAAGTCCCTCGGGCCGAAGACGACCGCCAGCAAGTCGCCGGCGAGCGTGCCCGAGAGGACGAGGATCAGTCCGAATGCTAGCGCGGGAAAGAGCGACAATATCGGCGAGAAGCCGAGGCCCATGAGAATAGCATACTGATGACGACGATCCACATAAACATCATGCAACAGGTTAGCCACGAACGAACCGGCGAGAAGCGCGGTGGCCGTGCCGAGGATACCGAAAAGTCCAAGTGTCAAAGCAAAGTCCTGAACCTTTCGGCGAAACTGAGTGTAACGCTCTGTGACGAATACGCCCGGCTCCAATCGAAAGATTTCCCGGAGTTGATCCACCATCATTGGAACACGGTCCGTTGCCCCTGCGACAACGAGCGCATCAGTCAGTGTAGGACGGCCGAAGATCTGCTCACTCGTACGCAGCGTGACAAAAGCACCGCTGGAGACAAAACTTGAATTTGGCACCAGGGACGGTGCCTCGACGGTCCGCGGTGGTGGATAGCGCAGCGCTACTGCGTCGAGGATGCCGACCACGGTGAGAGTCAGATCTTCCCCATCGGCCTTTCGGACCGGGAAGGTGCCGCCAAGGTCTGCCCTAAGCGCGTGCGCCGAAGCCTCATCGAGCACCGCGGCTGCGTCGTCCTCGTTTCGCAGGAATCGACCACGGGCAACTGAAAATGTGCTGACCTCGCGTTCTTTGTCGGGCTGAATTCCAAAGACGTAAATATTCAAGAATTGATCGTTGGAGACGACATTGCGAAACAGCGACTGCCGGGCAATCACCATGCCGTCAACCGCACCGACAGTCGTGAGGCTTTCGGGATCGATGAGCGGTTCATAGACTGGCAGCGTGAGCGGGGCCAGATTCCCGCTTTGTGGCGTCTCGAAGAGAGCCCGGTTGAAGCGGCTTTTAACTTGGACAATGTCCGGTCGATCAAGACGTTCCGCCCGCGACAGCGCCTCTCTAGCACCTTCAACCACCATCAACGAGGCGGCAATCACGGCGACGGCGGCTCCCAGGACAAACCACGCAAAGATGGCTTCCAGCCCGCGTCTGCCAATCCCACCAAATATCAATTTGCCCCAGATCATGTGGCGACCCGAATGAGTTCGGCTGGCCTGCGAGAAAGAGGCCAAAGCATTACTGGAAGCGCACCCAGGGCTGCAGCAGCAATCGAGATTGCCCCCGCAAAGGCCACGACCATGGCGGAGCCAGTCATGTTGGCCGGTAAAACGAAGAAAGCAGCCAGGGCGAACACGACACCGCCAACCAGAACCAACCCAAGTTGATACGCCAAGCAGCGCAGCACCTCGCTCCGCGAGAACCCGACAGCTTGCAGAACGCCGATATCACGCCAACGCATGACAATGGTCTGTACCTCGAGGCCTGCTATCCCGATGACGACTAGCAGAAGCAGCAGCGCGATGAAAAACGAGCCGCCTGACTCCAGTTTTTTCTTTTCCTCAAGAGCGGCCTGGAAGTTGTTGCGTTCCGGCATGCGTATGCAGAACGACCGAGCTGCTGGCTCTGCGCAATTTTCTTCGAACGAGTGCTGCTGAAGTAGCGAGAACAGAGCGGACGATGCCTGAGGCACGGCTTCGATCGAGTTAGCTCTGATGACCAGCTGATTTCGTGCAAGCGACGGCGGAATGGGAGTGCCACGCGCGCGAAGTTGCGAGCGGACGTAGATCAGGAAATCGCGGATAATTTCCGCAGGAAGAACAACCGGAGTGGTCGTGTTCGCGCTCTCGGCAGCATCAGGGCGGCGAACCGTGAGGACTTCCTGACCTCGCATCGCCAATCGCCAAAATGGATCAAAGCGGCCTTGATCCGGGCCGATCGCGTCGAAGGTCCCGAGAAGCCGCTGCCCCTCAACTGTCCGCCGTATTGGGGGGGCGGCACTGGTATAGATGAGTTCGACGATAGCATCTGTCTCGGGTTGCACACCGGCATAGTTCGTTACGTCGGATGGCGCAAGTACTTGGCCGGCTTCCGGCAAGCTGTGTTCTCCGGTGACGTGCAACAAGGGAACGCCGAACACCGCACGCGGCGCGTTCGGGTTCATGTCGTGAAAATTCACATAATAGTCGCGGCCGAGATCGAAAGCCGCATCCACCCCGAGGACGCTGATTCGCGCCCCCAGGTACTCCTTTTGGCGCTCGTTTCCAAACACCAGGAAGGAGACATCGGCGGCCAATTGAAGCGCAACGCCGTTGTAAGGCGCTTCAATTGAGCGGACACCGGCCAGCCGGCGCGATTCGTCGGCAAGCGCGTCGGCCTCGTCCTCGGTCGCCCCCGAGAGCTCCACCACCAAGTTTCCTGCTCCGCTTTGCTCATATACTGAGAGCAGTTCGGCACGATGCAGCTCGACCTGGTGAAAGAACACGGAAACAGCAAGGATCGCGACCGCAATCGCCACGGCTGCCACCGTCGAGCGCAGCCATGCGCGACGCAACTCGACAATGGCAAGCCAAGCCAATCCCCGATGCAAGAGCGAGCCCGCTACCGCAGCTCGCGCTCGATATCTTCACGCAATTCCTCGAGCATGCCGGATACGGTGGACCGGACCTCGGTCGCCGGAGCGCCGCTCTTCAATTTACCGTCGAGCGATTGGAAGAGCAGCTGGGCCTCACGGGCTTCGCGCGAGGAGATCGCAGGCGAAACGTTGTTCCAGCTGGAGCGAGCCTGCTGAAAGCGCGTGCGCGCCTCGGCCGAATTGCCGGATGCATATGCGGTATCTACCGCACGCAGCGAACTCATGACACGGTCAAGCGATTGCCGTGCCTGATTTTTTTGCTGCGGAGACGCTGCCAATGCCACACCCGTTGGGCCCGTTCCCGGAAACCCGGCTGTGAAGAGTGTACCGCCTGCCGCGAGCAAAGCAGCGATCGCGGAACCAGCAAGGCGGGTTGCAACTGTCATCATGGCCTCCTGTCATCTCACTTGAGGCCCCACCGCGCAGCCCCCCACGCTATAGCGGCTCGTTTAACGCAGCTTTATGTACTTGCGGCAATACTGTGAAAAGTGGATCACCATTTGATGATCCGCGTCGGTTGAAATACATTTCGACCAGCTGAAGAGGGATGATACTTATATCCAGGGTCAGCGGACAAATTGACGCGGGATCGATAACACACCTCAGAAACTACAAGCGACAGAGAGCACGAATACTCGAGGCTGGGATGCGTCTATTGGTTGTCGAGGATGAGACGCGAATTGCCGAGCTCATTGAGGCAGCGTTGGCGCGTGTAGGTTTCACGATCGACGCGGTTGCACTATGCGCCGATGCGCGGGCCGCGCTCGCAGTCACGTCTTATGATGCCCTAATTGTCGATCTCGGCCTGCCAGATGGGGACGGGCTGGGCTTGCTCCGAAACCTGCGAGCGGCACGTAACCTCACTCCTGTACTGGTATTGACGGCCCGCGATGCTGTCGAGGATCGTGTTCGCGGACTTGACACTGGCGCCGATGATTACCTGGTCAAACCATTCGCGATGACGGAACTCATCGCGCGGACGAAGGCGTTGTTGCGCCGTCCGGGTGGGGCTCTCGGAATGACCTTGAACGCCGGCAACATCGCGTTCGATACGGTCGAACGCGATGTCAGCATTGGTGGCACTCCATTGGTTTTGCCGCGCCGCGAAAGCGCCATTCTAGAGCACCTGATGCGTCGCCTTGGTCGTGTCGTGCCAAAGACTGTTTTAGAAGAAAAGCTGTACGGGCTGGACGATGAGCACGGGTCAAATACAATTCCGGTCCACGTGCATCATCTTCGACGCAAGCTGCTCGATGCAGGTGCAACCGCCGACATCCATACAGTACGCGGCGTCGGGTACCTGCTGACCGAAAGCAGCACATGAAGGCCGTTCCGCTCAAGTCGCTGCAGGCAAAGTTGGCGCTACGTCTTGCTGCGCTATATGTGGTGGCAACCGCGATAGCCGTCGGCATCCTGATTTATCAAGCCTACCAGACGGCAGATACGCTCAATGATCGCGAACTCAGTTTGCGAGCTGCCGATCTTGCGCAGTATGTTGTGGTGGATTCCGCCGGGGCCGCCCGCCTGGAGCTGCCGCCTGCGCTTGCCGCAAGCTATCAGGCCGCCGGCAACACGGACATCTTCGCAGTCCGCCGCGACACGGATACTGTTTTAGCAGCCTTGCCGCCGCGTTTTGGAGAAGTTGTGGCCAAGTGGCCGACCGGGACAGACGAGCCCAGTTACTTTCACCTCAAGGACTTCGGCCCCGAAGGTCGCGAATACTACGGTCTGACTATGGTTCAGAGCAGTAGCGCCGGCCCGATTTCCATATCAGTCGCGCGTGCCGCCAACGCCGACGTGTTGGTTGATTCGTTGTTACACGAATTTGTGCTGGACATAGGCTGGCTCATTCCGTTGCTGGTGACCGTCACGCTTGTAGTAGGAGCATTGGCAATCAAAGGTGCCTTCAGACCGATAGGCGAAGTCTCCCGGTTAGCCGCGAAGATCACTCCCGGCGCCATGTCAATCCGCTTGCCCGAGAATGATCTGCCGAGCGAAATCACGCCGCTCGTCGCCGCCGTTAATCACGCGCTGGACCGCCTCCAGCAAGGGTTTGATCTCCAGCGGCAATTCACGGCCAATGCGGCCCACGAATTGCGCACGCCCCTTGCGATCATCACCGCGGCACTCGATGGTATCGATAAAAATGGAGAGATTACGAAGATCAAGGCCGATGTCGCGCGCATGAACCGGCTTGTGGATCAGCTCCTCCGGGTAGCTCGACTTGATGCTGTTGCTCTCGACGTGTCCGATCGGTTCGACTTGAGCGATGTAGCGGCCGATATCGTTGGCACCATGGCGCCGTGGTCGTTGGCTAGAAGGAAGCCGATTGCCTTCCACGGCGAAGATAAACCGGTGGTCATCAAAGGGAACCGATATGCTATCGGCGACGCGATTAGGAATCTGGTCGAGAATGCCGTTGCCCACACTGCTCCGGGCAGTGAGGTGACGGTCAGTACATACGCTAACGGAAGCGTAAGCATTGCCGATCGTGGGCCGGGTATCCCGCGAGAACAGAGGGAACAGGTCTTCGAGCGATTCTGGCGCGGAAAGGGGACGAACTCCGCCGGAGCTGGCCTCGGCCTTGCTATCGTGGCGGAGATCATGAAGGCGCATCAGGGTAGTATCAGCCTCGACGATAATCCGGGTGGTGGTATCGTCTTCACATTGCGCTTTCGTCCCACGATGAGCCCAGCGGAATAAAAAGGCCCCGCGGGTGGCGGGGCCAAGTAAATGAATCGAGCAACTCGATTCATTTTCACGAATACGCGGCTGACGGAGGGAGGAACTAAGGCCGGGCATTCGTGTTCGATTTTGCCACACGAAACTGTTTAAGCAATGGCCTCCCTTTCGGGTCCACGGCCCAGAGGACCGGGACCATGGCGCGAATTAACCAGCTTCCGTACGCCCATCCTAATCATCATCGTCGTCATCATCATCCTTGCGGAGCCGGCCTGAAAACCTGTCGATTGTAAAGGCGCCGGTTCGTCCGCCCTTGGAGCCCATCGCCAACACAAGTCGTCCACGTCGCAAGACCTGAATGTTCGTCCATCCATCAGCCGTCAATTTCTGTCGGACCTGGTCTTCAGTCACTGGTCTGCTGCCCTCGACGAAGACGGGGCCGCTGTCACGCTCGGGCGCTGCAATCACGAACGCGCCCGCAGCGGCGAGCAGCGCTCCACCAGCGATGGACCATACAATCGTTCGTTTCATAGCTTTTTCTCCTGCTACGTTGGCATCGAGCCCCCATCAGGATAGCGCAGTGAAGCATGCCGCCTTTAAGGCAGATTTAAGTACGCAATTCATGATCGGCTGCCCGCACGCATAAAACTGCGTTAAACAAGCCACTACGGGATGGCTCATTGCGCGATTCAGCCGTTGCGCTCTATACGGCGCCCGTGGTTTATCTCTACCTTGGTCGGTTGCAGGCTTGGCTAACTCGCAATAACCGAGACGACGATAAACCGAAGGAGATCCGGGCGATTGCCGCCGAATGATGCTTCAAGCGCGGGGCGTTGATCGAATTTACGGCTCGACGGACGCTCTTTCTTGGCTATGTCATTGACCTGAAGCCGCCACACGGATCGTTGTAAGCGCTGTCATGCTCAGTTAACGACTGAGCAAAAACACAATATCAGCTCAAAGACGGGAACTATCTCGACAAAGTCTCTTGCGTTCGGCCCTGCCGTGAAATTCGAATTTCTCGGAACGCGAGCGAAACGAACGGGTTGTTAATGATCATGCGCGCGAGGCATGAGCGGACTGAAGGACGCTCAGGAATCTCGTACTGACGATGAACATCCTGTTCGACAGAGCATATGGACAAGAACCGAAATCCCCTTCGCCGTATTGAGGCGGATCGCGCCGCCAATGCGCGCCGAGGACCGCGCGGCCTCGTTGTCAATCACTTGCCCGGTGCGCAGGAAGTTGCGAGCCGGCGCGTGGCTACGGTGCACCATCAAATCGCCGTGAAGCTTGCGGCGCTCATCGGCTACGAAGTTGCAGCGAACTGTGAGGCGGCCGCGCGTTACCCCGGGCCAAAGTACTTCATGCCGAGCGATACCCTTGTCGGACTCGATGCCGCGCAAGCCGTGGGCATTCGCAGCGAGCATGATCTGTTTGGCGGTGTCGTGCCTTACGCCTTTGCTGCCACGAAGGTGATAACGCACCCGCTTGTAGAGCCGGTTGCTTTTGCGCCCCCTGGCTGGTCGCATGTGTTTTCGCGGCGGATTGCCGACATCGTCCACACAGGCTTCTCCGTCTTCACGCCTGAAGATGCTCGCTGCGCGGGTTTCCGTCTCCTCGAATTCGGGCCCGTCCGTCTCAAGCCCGCTCGGGCGGGCAGCGGTCGCGCGCAGGCGGTCCTCGCCACTCATTCCGAGTTGGAAACGGCGCTCCGCGCAGTGGAGCCGATGGAACTGTCGAGATGGGGCCTGGTGATCGAGGAGAACCTTTCGGAGGTCACGACGTACTCCGTTGGCCAAGTGCGTGTTGCGGACCTTGTGGCGAGCTACTACGGCATGCAACGCCTTACCCGGGACAACCGTGGTGCGCTCGTGTACGGCGGTTCCGACCTTGTCGTTGTGCGGGGTGAGTTCGACACGCTGCTCGGGCTCGACCTTCCTGCGGACGTTCGCCTCGCGGTACTGCAAGCCCAGGCTTACGACGCCGCCGCTATGGATTGCTTCGCGGGCATGTTCGCGTCGCGGCGCAACTACGATATAGCGCGTGGCATGGACGCTGAAGGGCGCTGGCGCTCGGGGGTCCTAGAGCAATCCTGGCGCATCGGTGGAGCGAGCGGGGCCGAGGTCGCCGCACTGGAAGCTTTCCGAGCCGATCCTTTGGTGCGTTCGGTCCGCGCATCGACCGTCGAGATATACGGAGAGACAGAACCACCGCCGCCGCATGCCGTCGTGCACTTCCGAGGCGCAGACGAGCAGGTTGGGCCCATGACCGAATATGTGCTGGTCGAGCGGAATGACCTCACCTGAGGCCTCGCAAAAGTTCACTCATCGCGAGACTCTCGCTGTTATTGCCGGGCTGATGCTCGGTATGTTCTTGGCTGCGCTCGATCAAAACATCGTGGCGGCGACCCTTCCTCGCATTGCCGCCGACCTGCAGGGCGCGAGCGGCATAAGTTGGGTCGTTTCGATATACCTGCTGACCTCAACGCCAGCGATACTGATCTATGGCAAATTGTCCGACCTCTACGGGCGCCGCGTCATGTTTCAGATCGCGATCGTGGTGTTCACGCTGACCTCGGTACTGTGCGCGCTTGCGGCGTCCATGGGGCAACTAATCGCGTCTCGCGCCCTACAAGGGCTCGGTGGTGGCGGACTGATAGTGGTTGCGCATGCGACGATCGCCGACATCGTTTCGCCGCGTGAGCGCGGCCGCTACCAGGGCTATTTCGCCAGCGTATTCGCTGCGGCGAACGTCCTCGGGCCGGCCTTGGGGAGTTTGTTCGCCGGTTATCTGACTTGGCGATGGGTGTTCTGGATCAATCTACCGCTTGGTCTGGCGACACTTGTCTTTTCCCAGCTCACTCTGAAGCGCTTTGAGGCAAGCCGAGATCGAAGCGAGATCGACTATTTGGGTGCGTTGCTGATCGTCGCATCTATCGGTACCATCCTGCTCGCGACGACGATGATTGGCAAGGACGCATCATGGATTTCTCCGCACATCATCGCGTTGAGCGCTGCCGGCACCGGCCTCTTCATCCTGTATTTGATTCGTGAGCGACGCGCAGCCGAACCGATCCTGTCGCCATTCCTATTCAAGAAGCCCATTTTCGTGATGGCGAATGCGGTGACTGCCCTGGCCTCGGCCAGGATGGTCGGGATGATCGCGTTCACGCCAATCTTCATGCAGCAGGTTCATCACTTACGGCCGGTTGGTTCGGGACTGATGCTCCTCGCTTTGATGGGCGCCGCGACCTTCGGTACGTTCGGGAGCGGACGCCTTGTCGCTGCGATTGGTCGGTACAAACTTGTTACCGTCGCCGCTTTGGCGACCAACGTCTTCGGCATGCTCCTGATGTCCACCACCACCGGCACGACCCCGCTCGCGCTCACCGCCGCTTACTTGATGCTGTCGGGGCTTGGGGGAGCCGTCATGCCCGTGATGCTGGTGGCCGTTCAGAATGTCCTGGAGGCGGACGATCACGGCGCTGGTACGGCCTCGACGGACTTCTTCCGTTCCATCGGCGGTTCCTTCGGCGCAGCAATCTTCGGTTCTGTGCTGATCAGGCAAGTAACCGTCCATATCGATGCAGGGCCAGGCCATCAGCAACTCGGTGCGGACCTCGGGCTTGCGCTTTTGAATGGCGGGGAAAGTGTGATCGGGACGGCACCAGCCTACCTGCGCGAAGCGGTGCTCGCGTCCATGTCCGCCGCATTTGACGACATGTTTCGCCTTGGCGCCGCTATCAGCGTGATCGCCTTGGTGGTTACGCTGTTCATGCCGGAGATACGCTTGCGCAGAACGGCCACCAAGTCATGATACTTGATGAATATTGGTCACCTCACGCTCGCCCAAGGCGTCATCACGACTTCGGCTTCGGGGCAAGAGCTGCTCTTTCGACTATGTCTGCGCCTCCGAATGCGACATTACGTCTGAAGCAGGGTTTTGCCGGGAAATGCTGACATCGCTTGAACTCGACGAACGAGCCGCCCGCCGCCGCTTGCGCGAGGCCGCATAAGCTGGCGTCAGGCATCGGCAGGAAGCGGTCGCACGATCGGCCTTGCATTCACGCCGCCCCTGCCCGACTTTGCGACTAGGAACTTTTTTCCGTTCTTGCAAATCGCTACTTCCGGACGAAGGCTTTCAAACGCCGGATCGGGATTAACTGTGACCTGGATGCTTTCAACCTCACGGCAGTCATAACCGGCTTGGCGAATAATTTGCGCAAGCTCCCGTTCATGAACACCGGGAGGGGAAGGTGTCTGGGCAAGGGCGATCGGCGGACAAACCGCAAGAGGCAAAGCAAGAAGAGCCAGTTGAGGCCGTCTCGACATTTAATCCTCCTATTTTCATCCGAGATGATTTGTATCTTCTCGGTAGGACGAGAGAGGTCAGCCTACTTGTGGTGCGCTCGTATGTTAGCAATCGAGCCTTTGAGGCAAGACTTGTGAATACGGAACAAGGTGTGTCAGACCGCGCATCCGCGCAAGAGGCAAAATTTCTTTGCATCCACAAAACTGCCACAAGCGCGTAAAACTGCGTTAAACAAGACTTTGTAGCCTGATTTGCTGCGCAGCTACGCCGAACGTTCTCTGGCACGATCCCGTCCGCTTGACACTTGACAGCGCAATCAGCGCTGTATCTATTAGACAGCGTGGGGATTGCGATCTCCCCACAAGGCGACATGCCCAAGAATCGCGTCCGGCGCCGATGCAAGGACGTAGCATGTCGCGAATTCACGCCCTTTCTGTCGAGGTAGTTGAACAATCCGCTCAGACGAGGAGTTGCCGCGGCCGTCTCGTTCTGCGTTCCAGCTTCGATTTTCCACCCGAATTCTATCGCCCCAGCGATCCGGTCGCGAACGCCACCGGAAGCTTTCTGCTGAGGTCGCGAGACGGCACAGTTGCGCGAGTTCGCGAGCGCTCATACGCCGATGACAATTAAAGTTACGATAAACCTGCCGGTACTGCACACGCCAGCGAGCGGGATAGCACACGAGAGCGGAGAAACCAGAAGTGAGTGAAAAGCCTGCCACGGCGATCTCAAACGAAGCAATCCTTCAATCCCATATCAAATGCTTCGCAATTATCGTTGCATCAACGCTGCTGTTGTCCGTCGATCTTGCATTTGCGCAAGATACATCCTTCGGCCAGCGCTTGTTCCAGGACAAGGCAGACTGTCAGTTCTGCCACGGCATCGAGGGTGACGGCCGGGGTGATCCGCGCTCGCCGGGCCGCGCCGCCAATCTCCATGAAACCCATCTCAATCGCGATCAGTTAATCGAGGTGATTGCTTGCGGGCGGCCGGGGACCGAAATGCCGCACTTCGACAAATACGCCTATGAGGACACGGATTGCTACGGGCTGAAGGGGAAAAATCTCGGCAAAGGCGCGCCACGCGATCCGCATTCGACCAGTTTGACGAAACGGGAAATCGATGCGGTTGCCGATTACATCCTCGCAAAATTCGTCGGCAAGTAAACCACGAGACGGGTCAGGAGACTATCCATGGCAATGCGGATCGGCTTTTCTCCAAAATGGCGGGAAATACGGGGAAAATGAAGGTCAACCTGCATAAAATTTCGAACGCGTGCGAGTTTTCGAGTGGAGGCAGGTCAAGGCGACCGGATTTATTAGCAAGTGCCTGCCTATGCATCGGTACCCGGTGGCGAAGACACGCCGCGCTGGGCGCGGGAGAGCAGCCATCGACACCAAGCGGCACGACTTTGTGCGCCTGGGCGGCCAAACACGCGGATCGGAGATTTGGCCGTTTGCTGCCGCCTATATTTCGGAGCTTCATTAGGAAGGACGGTTGTATATGACCACGGAAGCGGCGCCCGTGCGCGGCAGCATCGGCGAACTCACGATCTACTTTTTGCGCCTCGGCCTGCTTGGATTTGGCGGGCCGGTCGCCCTCGTGGGCCAGATGGAGCGGGAACTCGTCGCTGGGCGCGGATGGCTGTCGAAGGAGCAGATGCGCGAAGCCATCGCGATCTGCCAGTCTCTCCCGGGGCCGCTTGCCATCCAGGTGGGCGTCTACATCTCCTACCTGCGTGGCGGTTTCTGGGGGGCATGGGCTGGCGGATGGGCCTTCATTCTCCCAAATTTCGTGATCGTCGCAGCGTTGGGCGCGCTCTATGTTTACCTCGGAGACCTCCGGCCGGTGACAGCGATCTTTTACGGCGTGAGCCCGGCCGTGATCGCGCTGATCCTGCACTCCTGCTACCGGCTTGCCAAACTGGGCATGGAAGACCCCGTGCAGTGGGCGATTGCGGCGGTCTGTCTGGTGGTCACCGTCATTCTTCAGGCCGAAGTGGCCCTGCTGTTCATCGGCGCTGGCATCGTCGGCATTCTCTACTATGGCAATCTTTTTCGGCGGCAGCTACCGCCAATCGTGCTGCAGGTCAGCGCCGCCCCCGTGCTGGCACAGCTCGCTCCGCCCGCGTCCGCCTCGACCCTAAGTAAGCTCCTGCTGTTCTTCCTGAAAGCCGGTTCACTGACCTTCGGCAGTGGCTTGGTGATCGTACCATTCCTGGAGCAGGGGCTGGTGCAGCAGTATGGCTGGCTCGATCAACGGCAATTCCTGATCGCGGTAGCGGTCGGAATGATCAGCCCGGGACCGGTCGTTATTACCGCCACGTTTGTGGGCTATCTGGTCGCAGGCTTTTGGGGCTCACTGGTTTCGACCATCGGCATCTTCCTGCCGTCCTTCATTCTGGTGCTGGTCGCTGCACCCCTGCTCGCCAAATATCGCGCCAACCCAAATGTTCAGGGTTTTGTGAAAGGCGCCTACGCGGCGGCAATCGGCACGATCCTCGGTGCATGCATCCTGCTGGGCCGCATCGCGATCGGCGATTGGCTGACCGCCCTCATCGGCATCGCCTCGCTCGCGCTGCTGTTTCGCTGGAAAGTCAATAATCCGCTTCTCATTGCAGCAACCGCAGTGGTCGGCCTGATCGCGTTTCCATTGGTGCAACCCGATTGGGTCATGGTCAAGTAGGGGGTTCACATGAACCGGCGAAAAATGATGTTTGCGGCCGTCTTTGGCTCGGTCCTTCTCGGGTTGGCGGCTTTGGTCGGATTGGCTGGCCATTATGCCATTGAGAGGCAGGACGACGACGAAGTTCGGTAACGCTAGGGGACTCGGACAGGCCATTACCAGACAGGAGAACTGCACATGAAGAGACTTGTGATCGCAGCTTTATCCATCGCGGTATCGTCGGGGACGGTTCTGGCCCAAGACCTTGCGGCTGGGGAAGCGTCATTCAGAAAATGCGCCCCTTGTCACAGCGTCGGTGAGGACGCCGCCAACAAGGTTGGTCCGGTGCTTAACGGGATTGATGGTCGCAAGGCTGGCTCGGTTGAAGGCTTCAGCTACAGCGACGCAAACAAGGACTCCGGCATTACCTGGAACGAAGAATCGTTCAAGGAATACATCAGAGATCCGCGAGCGAAGGTTCCGGGCACCAAGATGATTTTTGCCGGCATCAAGAGCGACAAGGAAGTCACGGATCTGTGGGG
>Ga0066395_10000629_pt1 | contig 13059 bp, 10 predicted proteins | sample PanSoiPlot1MoBio_FD_61218 | JGI IMG/M metagenome (GOLD analysis project Ga0066395, IMG submission 61218) | Tropical forest soil microbial communities from Panama analyzed to predict greenhouse gas emissions - Panama Soil Plot 1 MoBio | ecosystem: Environmental > Terrestrial > Soil > Tropical... | reverse complement strand
GCTGCCGGGAAATGGCGATGTTTTCGGCTGGAGGCCGCCCGACAAGATGCTCGACAACAAATCGGAGCCAGGAGGGGACATGCGGTCGCACGCTATATCCGTTCAGATATAGCGAATGTCGCACAAAATCACGGTTGTAAAAAGAGGGGTTGCACCTCACTAACTTGATTTCAGTCGTTCGAGTGGCACGCCAACGCTGCCTTGTTCGCCTACGATGGTTTGGTGGATGCGCCTGCGCTCAGGGCGATCAATGTCTGCCCGACATCTTCCAGAATAGAAGGCGGCAAACCGAACATCAGCGATGTGGCGCCAACCTCCAGCATCATGAAGGTTTGCTGTTGGTCGTCCTGGCCGACATTGATGGCACTCAGCGGCAACGGGACGGCGCCACTCGGCGGCGAATCGCATTCCGGGGGAGGCTGCAGGCGCTTTGCCTCGCAGCTCAGCACCAGGATGAAGCTGACAAGGTGTTGAACGTATTCAATGCGCAGACAGATCTCGACTGGGGCTTGTTCGCTGCGTCGAATGCGCAGAACGATTGCGGAGCCGTTTGGCGCAACGTCTCCGAACACCTCAGTGACGATTGGAGGATAGCCCGTCACCTGCGTTTCGTAAGCATCCACCAAAAGCTCCCGATTAGGGTGTCATTTTCCAATTTCGCAAAAAGTGCGGGCACAGTTCGGCTCACCGCGCGTTATCGATCCCGTAAGTGATTGCCACCAGCGCTCGAGTGCTTCGTGTCTGCACGCCAACCGGACATTCATACCGTCCGAGAACTTGATACAGGCTGCGAAGCGACGCTCTGGAACAGCAAGTAGGACCGGAATATCCGCGTCGAGGGCACGGGTGATGAGATCGGTCAATCCCCGGCCCTCGGATTCCGAGCGGCCGAAGCGATTGATGATGACGAGGTCGGAACCGTCCGCAATCGCCGTGGCAACCCTTTTCGCCACAGCGGCTAGTACCCCGGTATCCAGCCGACATCCGGTAGCGGGGGGCTGGAACTGCTCCACCAGGCGCACCACGTCTCCGCCCGGCAAGTACCGTTGCACCGAGGGTCGGATGTTCCGACTGGCAGCTGCGGCCGACCTGGACCAGACCAACCACGCGACGGCCCGAACGACTGAGATCATCGGCGAAGTCGATGAATAGACGGTCCGGATCGTCATCCGCCCCATAGACGACCGCGGCTAGATCGCATTGCGCGTCGAACGCCACGTGGCTCTTTTCCTAGTCGCTATATTTGCATATATACATCGCTTCGCATGCGTCTGGCAAGCCGGATCCGGTTCCTTGGAAGCGCGGCTGTTTGATCTTGGCCCGAACGCTGAAGGCGCGCGATCACATATGAGAGTTGTCCAAGCGTGGCCCAAATTCCGTCAGGACCGCTTTCCGCCCGTTGCGAGCACCGTAAAGCCTTGACGCTCGAAAGCTTGGCGGGCGGCAGGCGAATGCAGAAAGGTCAGGAAGGCGGCGGCATCGGGATTCGTGGACTCGGTCGTAATAGCGACCGGATATATGATTGGCGGATGCGTATCTTCGGGGAATTTGCCGACGATTTTGACGGCAGGCTCTGAAGCTGCATCGGTTTCGTAAACGATTCCCAATGGCGTCTCACCGCGCGCGACCAGCACCAGCGCCGCGCGCACGTTTTCGGCCTGGGCGATCCGATCCTTGACGCGCTCCCAGGCGCCGAGCTTCTCCAGCGCCGCCTTGCCGTATTTCCCGGCCGGAACGGCGGCGACATTCGCCATCGAAAGCCGGCCGCCCTTGAGCGCTGCGGTGAGGTCCAATCCCGGTTGAATGCTGACGCTCACCGGCGAATCCTTGGGCGCAATGAGCACGAGTCGGTTGCCGAGCAGATCAGAGCGTGTCTCCGGCTTCACGAGCTTCTTTTGTTGACCGTATTCCATCCAATCGATGTCCGCCGAGATGAATATGTCGGCCGGCGCGCCCTCTTCGATCTGTCGAATGAGGTTGTTGCTCGCCGCGTAAGAGACCCTGACCGCCTTGCCGGTCTGGCGCTGCCACCCCGAGGCGACGTCGTCGAGCGCGTTCTTCAGGCTTGCAGCCGCAAACACCAGCAGATTGCGGTCCTGTGCGGTGGCCGGAGCGCTCGGCGCCGTGAATGCCATCGTGGAAGCGACCAGCATCCCGATCCACAATCGTTGCATCATGCCCATCAGTGACCTCCGAATAGCGCTATGTTCGTGTGAATATATCGAGAGAACATAGCTCAAATGGCGCGTCGATCAAGCGGGCGTAGTTTCAAGATTTCTGATTGCGTGTGCGGCACGAACTCAACAAGGGACCGTGGCGCAGTCGGCAATCAGCCCCCGTTTACAGCCTTACCGCGCATCAGCGCCGGCATGCCGGTCCGCGGCGCGACGCCTTCGCGCATGGCGGCGCGGCGCAGCGGGCCGATGCGGTCGAGAACGTAGAGACCGAGGCCGCGCAGGCCCTGCACGGCGAGAAAATCCGACAGCAGTGAGCGGTTGAGGAGATCGACCGCAAGGGTTCGGCTGGTGATGTCGGGGCGCCGGCGGCGGTCGTATTCAGCGGTGCCATCCCCGATATCGCCGCCGCGGCGGTGAATATCGCCGGCAATCTCCGCGATGGTGATGGCGTCGCGCAGGCCGAGATTGAGACCTTGCGCGCCGATCGGTGGAAACAGGTGGGCGGCCTCGCCGACGAGCACGATGCGATCAGCGGCAAATCGGCGTGCCGTCGCGACCGACATCGGAAACGCGCCGTGGCCGGGCTCGACATGCGTCTTGCCGAGAATCGAATGGGAGCGGCGCTCGATCTCGATATCGAGCGCGGCGCCGGCGAGCGAGCGGAGCCGCTCAGCGTCGTCGGCGCCGGCCACGCAAACAAGACTCGATCGTGCGCCGGGCAGGGGGACCAGGGTGAACGGCCCCTGGGTCGTATGGAATTCGGTCGAGATGTCGCGGTGCGGCCGCGTATGCGCGAGCGTGAAGGTGAGGGCGGTTTGCGGATAAGTGCGGCTATCCAGTGCGATATCGGCAGCAGTCCGGCAGATCGAGTTGCGTCCGTCGGCCCCGATCGCGAGCCCGCAGTCGAGTGTCCTGCCGTCGGTGAGCGTGATGGCGACGCCCGAGTGATCGATGCTGATCGCCTGCGCCGCAGATGCCACATGGATGAGGGGGGGCATGGCGGCGACGCGCTCCCACAGGGCGGCGATCAGATGGACGTTCTCGATATTCCACGCGAACGCTTCGAGCCCGATCTCGGCCGCCTCGAACCGCACCTCGGGCGCGCGCCACAGTCGATTGGTGTTATCCGCAATCCGCATCACCCGCAGCGGCGCCGCATGATTGCGGCAGCGCGACCACACGCCAAGCGCTTCGAGCGCCGTGACCGACGACGCCATCAGAGCGGTGGTGCGATTGTCGATTCGAGCGGGCAGGGGGGCTACCAGCGCGGTGGGCACGGCGAAATGCGCGAGTGCGAGCGCCGCCACGAGCCCGGCGGGGCCGCCGCCGATCACCGCGGCGGAAGCAGTCAGAGCGGAGGGCCCTGGGGGTGTGGATCGATTTGAATCGGAATCGCCGGACATCGTTTCGCTTCACCGCGCAAGCCAACTGACCATCCTGCCCGACCGCGGTGTAACGCGGCCGCAATCCCTGCGGGTCTACGCCGCGAGAGCTTCTCGCGGCAACGTTAACGGCAGCCGCGCGACAGCTTTCCTTGCGACCGGTACCACAGTACGCTGGGCGGGTCATTCGAGAACAGGTGGAGGGGGACGATGAAAACCGATAAGCAGGGCCGCAGAATCTGGATGGCGCTCTTCGCGATCTGTTCCATGTGCTCCCTCGACGCGCGCGCCCAGTCGCCCGGTTGCGCGACACGTTTCATCTTTTGCGCGGGCTGCGATACTTTCACGACATTTCGGTGCAGAGCGGAAAGGTCTGCACAATTCGCTACCGCACCGGCAGCGCTATCTTCGGCCAAAAGGTTGTGGTCCGCCCGCGCGGTGGAATTTATGGTACCGCAAATGAGACCTACGGCGCCTATAAGGCAAATCCCGGCTTCGTCGGCAGTGATTCATTCCAGGTTGACATTGACTACGAGCGATCGGGACAACGTTTGGTCACGCACCTGAAAGCCAACGTCAACGTCCGGCCTTAGGGGCGCACAAACGGCGTCCTCCAACATCGCTCCGCTGTAGGGGCGACCCTTGTGGTCGCCCCATTCGTCGCATCCGGCAACAGGGCGACCACAAGGGTCGCCCCTATCATCATCCTTCCGTCGGCACAAGTCCGTTGCTATCGCGTTCATGACGGTCCGATCACTTCAGACTGGCTGAAGCGAGCGACTATAGGTCGGCCGGTCAAGTCGAAAAGTGGCTCTAACGGGCCGGTGTGACGGCGCTTACGTCTCGGACTTTTGGCTTGTCATCGCGCCATATGTGCGGGATCGTACACACCGTCTGCAGCTTCGGGGAGTGCTGCCATGCCCAGCCATGCCGCGCCTTGCTCGAAAATCGTCATTGCATCGACATTGCTTCTCGCAGCTTGCGGGCAGGACAATCGCTATGTGGCGCCGCCGCCGCCTCGGGTCACGGTGGCGGTTCCGTCGCAGCAAATGGTCACGCGCTATTTGGAAGCCACCGGCAACACCGCGGCGGTGAATTCTGCCGACCTGGTTGCGCGCGTTTCCGGTTTCATCCAGGAGATCAATTACCAGGATGGGGCCATCGTCAAGAAAGGCACGCTGCTGTTCACGATCGAACCTGAGCCCTACAAGGTCAAGCTCGATCAGGCCAAAGCCGCCGAAGATGGTGCCCGTTCCTCCCTGAAGCAGGCCCAGGCGGCGTTCGAGCGCCAGGCCGAGTTGGTCGGCCGGCAAGCGGCGACCCAGGCCAATTACGATCAGGCACTGGCAACCCGTGACGCAAGCCAGTCCAGTCTTACGCAAGCAGAGGTCAACACGCGCCTCGCTGCCCTGAATCTCGAATACGCCCAGGTGACCGCTCCGTTTGACGGCGTCGTGACGGCGCGTCAGGTCTCGGTCGGGCAATTCGTGGGCAGTGGCGGATCGCCGACGCTGCTTGCGACCATCATTCAGCTCGATCCGATCTACGTGAATTTCAACGTCAGCGAACAGGATGTTCTGAGGGTCCGGGCCGACATGATGCGCCGCGGCCTCACGCCCGAGGACTTGAAGAAGGTCCCGGTCGAGGTTGGACTGCAAACGGAACCCGGCTATCCGCACGCGGGCACGCTCGATTACACCTCGCCTTCCGTCAATCCGTCGACCGGTACGCTGGTGGTCCGCGCCGTGTTCCAAAACGCAAACCGGGTCCTGCTTCCGGGTTATTTCGTGCGCGTCCGCGCTCCGGTTGGCGAGCCGCAGAACGCCGTGCTGGTTGCGGATTCCGCGATCGGCAGCGACCAGAGCGGACGCTATCTTCTGGTGGTCGACGGGGACAACGTCGTCGAGCAGCGCAAGGTCGAGATCGGCCCGCGGGTGGACGACAAACGTGTCATCGACAACGGGTTGAACCCGCAGGACCGCGTGGTGGTTGCCGGCATGCTGCGGGCGATCCCGGGCCAGAAAGTTGATCCGCAGATGCAGCTCTCGGACGCAGCCGCGTCCGTGACGCCGGCCAGCGCGTCGAGCGCAAAATAGCGGATCGTGTTCGTGATCTCGAAATTTTTCATCGAGCGCCCCGTTCTCGCCAACGTGCTGGCCATATTGATGGTCGTGGTCGGAGCGGTCGCGCTGTTCAGGCTGCCGGTTGCGCAATATCCCGACATAGTGCCGCCCACCGTACAGGTGACCACCCGTTATCCCGGCGCTAGCGCCCGCACCGTGATCGACACCGTTGCGTTGCCGATCGAGCAGCAGGTCAACGGCGCCGACGACATGATCTACATGCAGTCCTACGCGGGTGCTGACGGCAGCTATACGCTGACGGTCACGTTCAAGATCGGCACCGATCTCAACTTCGCGCAGGTGCTGGTGCAGAATCGGGTGTCCAGCGCGCTGTCGTCGTTGCCCCAGGCCGTGCAGGTGCAGGGCGTGAACGTGCAGAAACGATCGACCGCGATCCTGCAGATCGTCACGCTGACATCGCCGGACCGGCGTTACGACAGCCTGTACATGAGCAACTTCGCCACCATCAGGCTGAAGGATGAAATCTCGCGGCTGCCCGGCGTTGGCAATGCCACCGTGTTCGGCGCCGGCCAGTATTCCATGCGCATCTGGCTCGATCCCAACAAGATGCAGGCGCGCGGGCTCAACGTCCAGGACGTCATTCAATCGCTGCAGCAGCAGAGCGAGCAGGTCACCGCCGGCCAGATCGGCATGCCGCCGACGCCGGACGGCCAGGCGTTTCAATATACGCTCAATGTCGCGGGCCGGCTCAGCGAAGCGGATGCGTTTGCGGATGTGATTGTCAAGACCGCCGCGGACGGGGGCATCACCCGGGTGCGAGACATCGGCCGCGTCGAGCTCGGCGCCCAGACCTACAGCCAGGATTTCAGGCTCGATGGCCGGCCGGCCGCTGGCCTTGCGATCTTCCAATCGCCGGGTGCGAATGCGCTCGAGGTCGGCAACGCGGTCCGCGCGAAAATGATCGCGCTGGCGGCGGAATTTCCGCAGGGGCTCGCCTACGACATCCCGTTCGACACCACCAAGTTCGTCACGGAGTCGATCAACGAGGTCTACAAGACCCTTTACGAAGCGGCGATCCTCGTGCTCGTCGTTATCCTGGCCTTCCTGCAGGATTGGCGCGCCATGCTGGTGCCGGCCACCACCGTGCCCGTCACCATCATCGGGGCCTTTGCAGCCATGGCGGCGCTGGGATTTACGGTCAATCTCTCGACCTTGTTCGCCATCGTCCTCGCCATCGGCATCGTGGTCGATGACGCCATCGTGGTGGTCGAAGGAGCGGCCCACAACATTGAAAAGGGCATGAGCGGCCACGACGCGGCCATCCGCGCCATGGATGAGCTGTTCGGTCCGATCATCGGCATCACGCTGGTGCTGATGTCGGTGTTTCTTCCGGCGGCGTTCCTGCCGGGGTTGACCGGGCGGATGTATGCGCAATTTGCCCTGGTGATCGCCGCGACCGCCCTGTTGAGCGCCATCAACGCGGCCACCCTCAAGCCGACCCAGAGCGCGCTGTGGTTGCGCCGGCCGGTGCCGCCCGACCAGCGCAATGCGTTCTACCGCGGCTTCAACGCGGTCTATGCGCGCTTTGAGCGGGGCTATGCGGCCTTGATTGCCCGCATGGCGGGGCGCAGCGGAGCCATGGCGGCGCTGGCGCTCGCGATCATCGCCATGGCGGGTTATGGTTTCACCCGCGTCGCCACCGGTTTCCTGCCGATCGAGGACCAGGGCTATCTGCTGGCGAGCGTCCAGTTGCCCGACGGCGCATCGCTGGAGCGGACCCAGAAGGTGCTCGACGAAGTTTCGCAGATCGCCCGCAAGACGCCGGGCGTACAGCAGGTCGTCACCATTGCGGGCGTATCGGCACTCGACAACAACTCGACGCTCGCCAATGGTGGCGTCGCCTACATCATCCTCAAGGAGTGGAGCGAGCGAGGCAAAGGCGAGGACCTGCGCTCGCTGTTCGTTGGCCTGAACCAGTCGATGGCGACAATCGAGGACGCGCGCACGCTCGTGCTGCCGCCGCCGCCGATCCAGGGCGTCGGGGCCGGCGCCGGGGCTACCATGCAGATCGAACTGCGCGACGGCAGCTTCGATCTGGCCAAGCTGCAAGGCGTCGTCACCGCTATGGTCGCCAATGCGGAGACGCAGTCGAGCCTGCAGCGCGTGATGGCGCCATTCCGCTCGAATGTGCCGCAATACACGGTCGAGGTCGATCGCGTGAAGGCCCAGACCTTGCACGTCACTATGGACCAGGTGTTTTCTGCGCTCGCCGGCTATCTGGGCTCGAGCTTCGTGGACCAGTTCAACAAGTTCGGCCGCACGTTTCAGATCTATGTGCAGGCCGATTCCCAGTTCCGCCTGCGCCCAGAGGACATCCAGAACCTCAACGTGCGCAACCGGGACGGCAACATGATTCCGCTTAGCACGCTGGTGAAGATCGAGCCGGCGGTCGGCGCCTCGTTGATCAGTCTGTACAATCTTTATCCCTCGGCCACTATCGTGGCCTTGCCGGCCGCCGGCGTTTCCAGCGGCGAAGCGATGAAGCTCATGGAGGAGATCGCGGCGCGCACCTTGCCGCCCGGCGTCGGCTTCGAGTGGACCGCGATGTCGTACCAGGAAAAGCTGGTCGGCAACCAGATGTATACCGTGTTCGCCCTGGCGCTGCTCCTGGTCTATCTGGTACTCGCCGGCCAGTACGAAAGCTGGTTTGCGCCGGCCTCGGTCATTCTCGCCGTGCCGCTCTCGCTCATCGGGCCAGTGGCGGTGTTGAACGGGCTGCGGATCGACAACAATCTCTACGTTCAGATCGGTCTCGTGCTGTTAATCGCCCTGTCCGCAAAGAACGCCATCCTGATCGTCGAAGTCGCACGCGAACGGCGCGCCGCAGGCGAGCCGATCATCGCTTCCGCCATCGATGGGGCACGTGCCCGGTTCCGTCCGATCCTGATGACGTCGTTCGCTTTCATCCTCGGCGTGATGCCGCTGGTGTTCGCCACCGGCGCCGGCGCCAGCGCGCGCAAGTCCATCGGCATCACCGTTTCCTCCGGCATGCTCGCCTCCACGTGTCTCGCAGTGCTGTTCGTGCCGGCGTTCTTCGTGGTCGTGCAACGGCTGGAGGAATGGCGCGCGGGCAAGCGTGGCGGCAAGCCGGCGATGCGGGGGGTTGAAGGCAGCACAATTGCGGGAGCAGCACGTAGCCCGGATTTAGCGGAGTGAAATCCGGGTTGTGTTTGCCTGTTTGCCCTGCCCAGCCCGGATTTTCGCTGCGCTCAATCCGGGCTACAGGTTCTGCTAAAATCCTATGTGCATGACCCAAGCCATCCCCAAACCCGGCCATCTCACCGCCGCCCCCCGCCGACTGGCGGTTTGGTTCGTGCGGCCGAAGCCGGTGGCGGTCGCCTGCCTTGTGCTGCTGGCGGGGCTTGGCTGGACTTATCTCGGGCTGATGGTGGCGGGCATGGGCTCCGTAGCCCCGCCGCCGCTCGGCGCCAGTCAGCCTATCCTCGACGTGCTCGCGGATTGGATTGGCCTGGGCGGCTGGGGCCGGGCCACGCTGGAAGCGCTGTGCCGGCCGACCTTCGGTGCGGCGGGTATTGGCGCCGGCGTTGCCGCTGTCGCAGCGGCGGCCGCCATGTGGGGCGCCATGGTCCTTGCCATGATGCTGCCGACCGCAGCGCCGATGGTCCTCACCTATGCGGAAATGGCTGAGACTGCGGTGCGCAAGGGCGAGCGCGCGGCGTCGCCGGTGGGGCTGATCGCAGGCTACGGGCTGGTGTGGCTCGGTTTTGCGGCTGTCGCGGCCGTGCTGCAAATGGCGCTCACCCGCGTCGCACTGCTTGATCCGTCGATGGCGTCCACGGGCACGCTGTTTTCCGGCGCCGTGTTCGTGGGCGCCGGCGCTTATCAGTTCTCGGCCCTGAAATACGCCTGCCTCACGCGGTGTCAGCAGCCGCAGCCGTTCTTCTTTGCCAACTGGTCGGACCAGTCGCGCGATGTCTTTCACCTTGGCGTGCGCCAGGGCCTTTATTGCCTCGGCTGCTGCTGGGCCATGATGCTGGTGATGTTCGCGGTGGGAGCCATGAACATCGTCTGGATGGCCGCGCTCGGCTGCATCATGGCGGCGGAAAAGATCGCCACCACATCGCGATTTTCCCGCCTGATCGGCGCGGCTTTCGCGGCAATCGGCATAGCTTTCATCGCCACCACCGTGATCGCCCATTGGCCGGCCCGGGCGGGATGAATTTTCTCACGACCGGTGCGTTGGGGAACTGGCCGATGGCGTAGACTTGGTGCTTATTAGGCGGGCGATGTGGCAACTCCTGACCAGCCTTGATACCTGGGCGGCGCTTGTGAGCCTCACGGCACTCGAGATCGTGCTCGGCATCGACAATGTCGTGTTCATTTCAATCCTGGTTGCTCGCCTTGATGCGCAGCGCAGCGAGACCGCACGGCGCCTTGGTCTTGCGCTCGCGCTCCTATTCCGCATCCTGCTGCTGTTTGCGCTGACTTCGTTACTCGGGCTGTCCGCCACGGTCTTCACCCTGTGGGACAACGCGTATTCCTGGCACGACCTCATTCTCATCTTCGGCGGTTTGTTCCTGATCGCGAAGGCGACTCATGAAATGCATGCGCAAATCGAGGGTCAGGAGGGGACGAAACGGGCGAGTGACGCGCCCGGCGATGCGCCATCTCGCGCCTCGATGCCGCTGGTGATCGGCCAGATCATCGCGGTCGATGCGGTGTTCTCGATCGATTCGATCGTCACCGCCATCGGCATGGCACAGGACATCCGCATCATGGTCGCGGCGATTCTGATTGCGGTCGTCGTCATGTATGCGGCATCGGGGCCGGTCGCGCGCTTCATCGCCGCGCATCCGACCACCAAGACGCTGGCGCTGTCGTTCCTGATGCTGATCGGTGTCGCGCTGGTGGCGGACGGCTTCGACTTCCACATTGAGCGCGGCTACATCTACTTCGCCATGGCATTCGCTGCTGCGGTTGAGACGTTTAACATCTGGGCGGCACGGAACCGGCGCGCCCATCGGAAACAGGACCTGCAATGACCGCCTCCGTGGCCCGCAAGATCGTTCTCATCACCGGCGCAAGCCGTGGCATCGGGGCGGCGACAGCCCGGCTCGCTGCGGCCGAAAGTTATGACGTGGCGGTGAACTATCTGCGCGACAAGGCCGCCGCCCAAGGGGTGGTGGCCGACATCGAATCCACCGGCCGGCGGGCGCTGGCGGTCCAGGCCGACGTGGCCAACGAGGGCGATGTCGAGCGCATGTTCGCAGCGGTCGATGCAGGCCTCGGCCGACTGACCCATCTGGTCTGCAACACCGGCATAACCGGGCCGTTATCGCGAATCGACGCGCTCCCGGCCGAGGCCGCGCGCGAGGTGCTCGACGTCAACGTATTCGGCGCCTTTCTGTGCGCCCGCGCGGCGGTCACGCGCATCTCGACCCGGCGGGGTGGCGCAGGTGGCGCGATGGTGTTCATCTCCTCCGCCATGGCGACGCTGGGCGGCGCCGGCGAATATGTCATGTATGCGGCCTCCAAGGGCGCCGTCGAAAGCCTGTCCCTCGGGCTCGCGCGGGAACTCGCCGGGGAAGGCATTCGCTCCAATGTGGTCGAGCCCGGTCCGATCGCGACCGGAATCCACGCGCCCGGACGGCTGGAGCGGATCACGCAGGCCGTGCCCATGGGCCGTCCCGGCACCATGGACGAGGTCGCGCGGGCGGTGGTTTTCCTGCTCTCGGAGCAATCATCGTTCACCAGCGGAGCGGTGCTGCGGGTGGCGGGCGGACGGTGATGTCGGGGCGCGAGGTTCAAACGGCGATCGTGGGCGCGGTATCTTAAAGGTGACTGCCGACCGGTCTTCCCTCTCCCCGCAAGCGGGGAGAGGGAGAACAGGTGCCCCTCCAAGTGCATCGACTGGGCGCTTGCCTGCCGCTTGCGTCCCCGCTGCGACTACCTATGATCGCCGCCACTCAGGCCCGGGATGTGAACCCCGACGATGTGAAGAAGGAGATGCTCATGGTTGCGGCAGTGCGCGTGCACAAACATGGTGGCCCCGAAGTGCTGACCTATGAGGATATCGATGTTCCGGCACCCGGGCCCGGGCAGGTCAGGCTCAAGCAGCATGCGGCCGGCATCAATTTCATCGACACCTATTTCCGCGTCGGCATGTACCCGTCGCCGGTCGGCCTTCCGTTTGTGGCCGGGAATGAAGGTGCCGGCGAGGTCATCGCGCGTGGCCCGGGCGTCGCCGATCTCAAAGTCGGCGATCGCGTTGGCTATGTGGTGCCGCTCGGCTCATATGCGGCGGAGCGGAACCTGCCGGCCGAGCGGGCCGTAAAGCTTCCGGCAGCCATCAGCTATGAGCAGGCCGCGGCCACGATGCTGAAGGGCATGACTGTCTGCTACCTGTTGCGTCGGACCTTCCCGGTACAGAAGGGCAACACGGTCCTGATCCATGCTGCTGCGGGTGGCATCGGCCTGATCGCCTGCCAATGGACAAACGCGCTGGGCGCTACCGTCATCGGCACGGTCGGCACCAAGGACAAGGCGGAGCTTGCCAGGGCCAATGGCTGTCATCACACGATCCTGTATCGGGACGAGGACTTCGTTGCCCGGGTCAAGGAGATTACCAACGGGGCGCTGTGCGACGTGGTTTACGACGGCGTCGGCAAGACGACATTTCCGGCCTCTCTCGACTGCCTGCGTCCGCTTGGCATGTTCGTAAGCTTCGGCAGCGCGTCCGGGCCGGTCGATGTCTTCAATATCAATCTGCTTCAGATCAAGGGCTCGCTGTTTGCGACGCGGCCGACCCTCAACCACTACGCCGCCAAACGCGAGGACCTGCTCAAGCTCGCGGCCGAGACCTTCGACGTCGTTTCGAGCGGCAAGGTCAAGATCCCGGTCAACCAGAAATATCCCCTCAAGGATGCCCAGAAGGCGCACCGCGATCTGGAATCCCGCGCCACCACCGGAGCGTCGATTCTGCTGATGTGAGTGGTAGGAGCATCCAGCAGATGACATGCTGGTTGGCGTATTTCGATGGAATGGGATCATTGCTTGACCGTGCACGAGTTACTCCCTCTCCTCGCCTGCGGCGAGAGGGTCGGGGTGAGAGGCCCTTTCCGCAAGCTCAGACTTGTGAACTGGAGCTCGTGGCGAGGCCCCCTCACCCGGAATTTGCGCGAAGAGCGCGCAAATTCCGACCTCTCCCCGCTCGCGGGGAGAAGTAACGAAGCTGCGCCGATTTCACCGGATCGCGGTCTGAAGGCTTCCGGTATAGCCGCCGCGGTCGTCGCAGCCTTTGCCATCTCGACCGCGGCCCTTGGACAGGCATCTGCGCCGCCGACCGACGCGGAAATTCTCGCGATCATGAACACGCACTGCGTTGCCTGCCATGCG
>Ga0066395_10000623_pt1 | contig 13146 bp, 10 predicted proteins | sample PanSoiPlot1MoBio_FD_61218 | JGI IMG/M metagenome (GOLD analysis project Ga0066395, IMG submission 61218) | Tropical forest soil microbial communities from Panama analyzed to predict greenhouse gas emissions - Panama Soil Plot 1 MoBio | ecosystem: Environmental > Terrestrial > Soil > Tropical... | reverse complement strand
CGAACGCGATGATCGACCCGCTGAACGTGACCGCCCCGACCAGGATCCCCACGTAGATCTCGACCAGGTGGGCGCTGCGGTCGGCCGCGTACGCGTCGCCCGGCTGCAGGTAGGTAGCGATGCCGACGATCACGGCTGCCGCGCCGACGAAGCTGTGCAGCATCGCGACCAGCTCGGGCATCGATGTCATCGCGACGCGCGCGGCGACGAAGGCGCCGATGACGCCGCCGATGATCAGCCCGCCGCCCAGGACGCCCAGCAACGCCCCGTCCGGCGTGCCCGCGGTCGAAAAGTCGACCGGCACCAGCAGGGCCAGCGCGGTGATCGCCACGGCGATCAGCATGCCGATGACGCCGAAGCGGTTCCCGCGTTGCGCGGTCTCCTGCGTGGACAGCCCGCGCAGGCTCATGATGAAAAGCAGGCTCGCCACCAGGTACGCGAGCGATCGAACGGTCGTTATCATCGCGCGGTCCCCGTCACTTCCTGAACATGCGCAGCATTCGCTGCGTGACGAGGAACCCGCCCGCGACGTTGATCGCCGCGAGCAAGACGGCGACACCGCCCAGCGCCAGCGCCCCCGATCCGCCGCCGTACAGCGCCAGCATGCCGCCGATGACGATGATGCCGCTGATCGCGTTGGTGACGCTCATCAGCGGCGTGTGCAACGCCGGCGTGACGTTCCAGATCACGTGCCAGCCGACGACGCACGCGAGCAAGAAGACCGTCAGGTGCTGGATGAACTCCGGCGGGCCGAAGATCGCGGCGGCGCCCAGCAGGATCGCCGCCAGCCCGGCCACGATGTTGGCGGCGCTGCTCTTCTTCGTCGCGGCGTTTCCCGCGGCGGCCGCCCCGTGCGCGTTGTTGGCCGCGGCCTTCGGCTTCGGCGCCGGCGCGGGGGCCGGCGCGGCCGGCGCGGGCGGCGGCCAGAGCATCTCGCCGCCCTTGAGGATGATGCAGCCGCGCTGGATCTCGTCGTCCAGGTTGATCGCCAGCCCTTTCTCGGGCGTGTACATCTCTTTCAGCAGATTCAGGACCGTCGTCGCGTACAGCTCGCTCGACTGGCGCGCCATCCGGCTCGGCAGGTCGGTCAGGCCGACGATGGTGACGCCGGACTTCTCGACCACCTTGTCGCGCTCGGTCAGCGGACAGTTGCCGCCCTGCTCGGCCGCCATGTCGACGATGACCGACCCCTGCGCCATCGCCGTCACGGCGCCGGGCGTGATCAGCACCGGCGCCGGCTTGCCCGGAATCAGAGCCGTCGAGATGATGATGTCCGAGGCGGCGGCGTGCTTCGCGATCAGCGCCTGCTCGGCCGCCAGGTAGGCGTCGCTCATCTGTTTGGCGTAGCCGCCCGCGCCCTCGCCGGCCTCGTCGAACTTGAACTCGATGAACTGGGCGCCCAGGCTCTCGACCTGCTCGCGCACGACCGGCCGCGTGTCGAACGCCTTCACGACCGCGCCCAGCCCCTTCGCGGCGGCGATGGCGGCCAGCCCGGCCACGCCGGCGCCGAGGATCAGCACCTGGGCGGGCTTCACCCGCCCCGCCGCCGTCACCTGCCCCGAGAAGAAACGGCCGAAATGGTTGGCCGCCTCGACGACCGCGCGGTAGCCCGCGATGTTCGCCATCGCGGACAGCGCATCCAGCTTCTGCGCGCGCGTGATGCGCGGGACCGCGTCCATCGCGAACACGTTCAGCTTGTGCGACGCCAGCCGGTCCAGGAGCGGCTTGTTCTGCGCAGGCCAGATGAAGCTGATCAGCGTCGCGCCGGACTTCATCAGGTCGGCCTCGTTGCCGCCGCCCGGCCGCGCGCCCGGCTGCCGCACCTTGAGAACGATGTCGGACTCCGCGTAGATGGCTGTCGCGTCGAGGATGCGCGCGCCCGCCTCGATGTAGGCCGCGTCGGCGAACGTCGACGCCTCGCCGGCGCCGGCCTCGACGACGACCTCGAGACCGAGCTTGACCATCTTCTCGACCGTGTCGGGCGTGGCCGCCACGCGCCGCTCGAACGGGTAGATCTCCTTGGGAATGCCCACCTTCATGGGCCGGCAGGGTACACCGACGGGGCCGTGCGCCGCCACATCAGCGTGGCGGTGCAACCTCCGTCGCGCTTTCCGGTAGTGGGTGCTGGAGGGGCGATGCGCTTTCCGATCATCGAAGGAGTCATCCGGCGGCGGATCCTGGTCAACTTCCGAGTGGATCCAAAGTTCGTGCGTGCGGTCCTGCCAGCGCCGCTGCGGCCACAGCTGGTGGGCGGCGCAGCTCAAGCGGGCATCTGTCTGATCCGCCTGGAGCGGCTGCGCGTGGCCGGGCTTCCCGCCGCGTTCGGCTTCGCGAGCGAGAACGCCGCCCACCGGATCGCCGTCGAGTGGGATGCAGGCGGCGGGGTCGAAAGCGGTGTCTACATCCCGCGGCGTGACACCAGCTCGCTGATCGGCCGCCTCGCGGGCGGCAGGCTCTTCCCGGGCCAGCACCACGCCGCCCGCTTCGACGTCGCTGACGACGGCCGCGAGATCGCCTTCACGATGACCTCGCGCGACGCCGGCACCACCATCGAGCTACGCGCGCGATCCGTCGCGACGCTGCCGCCGACATCCAGCTTCCCGAGCCTGGCCACGGCCTCGACGTTCTTCCAGCGCGGATCGCTCGGCTACTCGCCCACCGGGGCCAATTACCTCGACGGCGTCCGGCTGGTCACACGCACCTGGAATCTGCAACCGCTCGAGGTCGAGACGGTCCGTTCCAGCTACTTCAGCGACGTGACGCGGTTTCCGCCAGGCAGCGTCGAGCTCGACTCGGTCCTGGTCATGCGCGACACGGAGAGCCGCTGGCTTCCCTTGCCGCGGCTGCCGCTCGCGCGAGCTTGCTAGCGCTCGGCCTCTTTGCTGCCGACGACCGTCAAGTTGATCCCGCACTGGACCGACAGCGGCTTGCCGTCGACGGTGATCGTGATCTTGCCGTTGTAGTACCAGCCGAACGATCCGGTCGAGAACTCGCGCTTGTCCGCGACCAGCTCGGAGGTGCCGATGACGATCTTGACCGCCTCGGCCTTCTCGAGAAATTGCGTCTTCGAAATCGGGCACGCTGACTTGGCCATGCGCGGACCGTATCACGGCGCGGGGTCGGGGCATTGCCAGTCCGGCGGATTGTCAGGATCGTACTTGCCCGGACATTTCACGATGATGCCATCCGGAACGACCTCGAGCCGACCGAGGCCCGCCAGCCGGCCATCCGCGATGATCTCCGTATTCGATCGGAAGGCGTCGGGCACCCAGCCCGTGTAGCGCACCTCGAGAACGGCCGGCGCGCGCCAGGGAAGACTCCTGATCCGGAAGCGGTACTCGTCGGTCCCCACCCGGCGCTCGATCGAATCGGGGACGACGCAGCCATGCACGAGGATGTGCGTCCGGCGCGCCCGCAGCTTCACCGCCTCCGCCACAACCTCGTCGACGTACCTGTACTGCCCCGGCGGCGGTCTCCAGCAGATCCCGACCGCTCCGCCCAGCACGAGCAGCGCGCCGCCGACCCGCAAGTTGAGGCGATCGAACATCCAAACACCTCGGTCAGTCTCTCCAGCGTCGCGCCATGATGCCGTCGGGGAGCACCTCGAGCCAGCCGTCGGAGGTCAGCGTGCCGCGCGCGACGATCTCCGCGCCAGGCCCAAACGCATCGGGCAGCAGGCCGATGTAGCGCGCTTCGAGAACGGCGTGGGGCCGCCCCGGCCGACTCTGGATCTGGAAGCGATACTCGTCGCGCCCGATCCGCTTCACGACCGATCCGGGAACGACGACGCCGTGAACTTGCAACTCGTGACGGTGGCCCCGGATCGCGTCCCGCTCGGCGACCACCTCGTGGACTTGTTTGAACAACCGCTTCGGCGGCTGGAGCGCCGACCAGAGCAGCGCGCCCGCGACGGCGCCGACGATCAGCAGCGAGCCGCCGATCCGCGGGCTGAAATCCTGGCGCCGCATCGTCGCGAACAGCACGCCGGCGCCGATCACGCCGGCCAGCGCCCACGCGGCGACCACGCCGATCGGCACCTGCGTGCGCGCGGCGTCCATCGCCGCCTCGAGCCCAGCGTCAATCATCGTCGTCCGGCTCAACCGACGGCCGGGCGCGCGCATTCCCGGGACGCGGATCAGCGCGCGTCGCAGAGGCGTCGCGGATGACGCGGAGCCCGCCCGCGCGCCCTTTGTCGTCGAGGAATCCGTAGACGATGAGCGGCCCGCCTTTGTCGAAGGACGCCACCGACCGCCGCGCATCGCCCGACCCGACCCGCGGAGCGCAGGCTGAGCGCGCGGAGGGATAGACGTCCCCTCCACCAGGAAAGAAGGCGTTGCCAAAACGAAGCGTCAGCATCCGGCTGGGCGTGTCGGGCGCCAGCTGCCCCTCCGCCGAGTATGGGAGAGACAGCGTCACCGTGTGATTCGCGCCCGCCGCCGCGCACGCATGCGCGAGCGGTCCCTCCGTTACCGGACCCGCCAGATCGAGCTCGTTCCACCAGGTCCGGCCGTCGGGCGCGATCGTCACCTTCCGATACTGGTGCTCCCACGCGTCCCGACCGACGATGATGTGCAGGTTGCCGTCGGCGACCACGAGCCCTTCCAGCGCACCCTCGCCCTTGTTGAGGTCGGCCATGTCGGACAGCTCGAAGCCCTTGTTTTTCAGCGCGAGGTGGACGAGCCAGCCCGCCGGGTACAGGTACACGGGATAGTGGATGGTCTGATAGATGATCGCGACCGCGCCGTCGCCGAATGCGGCGACGTGAATGCTGTGCCCGTCGAAATGGGCATCGATCTCGTCGGTCCACCGCCAGTCGACGGAATGCCGCGCGCGATCGATGACGCCGAAGTACACGAAGGTCGTGGAACACGAATGACCGCCCGAGCAATGCCACCCTTCCGCGGGATAGTCGCTGTCGTAGGGCTCGCAGATCGGGTCCTTCGCGACGCAACCCGCCTGGTTTCCGAGCTCGGTGCACAGGACGCCGGTCTCGCCGGACGGCGTCTGGAAGAGGATGATCGGCTCCGACCATCCGATGTGCCCCGGGCACCGTCCGACGGCGACCGAATGGTGGCCCGCCCGCGTGATCTCGTCGACGAAGAAATGAATCTGATCGCGGACCGGAATGCCCGGCTTGAAGATGCCTTCGCCGGACAGGCCGGACGCCGTCACCACCTGGATCTGCCCGGGGCCGACGATGAGCGGTGGGGCCAGCAGCGGCTGTGGGTAACAGCTCTCCTTGGCGATCTCCGCGGGCAGGCAGTCGCCGATCACCGCCGGCGAGACCACCCACGGCGTCGTCGCCGGGATCGGCCCGCACGCGGCCACGACGGGCGCGAGCGCGAGCCACGCCCGCATCAGCGCGACGGGCGGCGGGCGTCGTGGAACCAGGCGCGGTACTCGGCCATCTTCGCCTTCTGCTCGGGCGGCAGGTGGCGCTTGCAGGTCGCACCCTCGGGCGTCGCGTCCGCGGCGCCCCAGCGCACCTCGACGCAGTCGTTCGGGTTGTACGCGATCTCCAGCGCCGCACGCCGCGCCAGCAGGTCGGCCACGGTCAGCTTCCACGGCGTGCCGTCGCTGCGCGTGTAGGTGATGCCCCGCGTGCCGACCAGGCTGGCGTGCAGCTTCGCGATCTGGTCGCGCACGGCCGCCGGCGGCTTGCCCCCGAGGTTGAACAGCTCCGGGTGCTTGACGATCCGGTCCGGGAACCCGAGCAGCACGTTCATCGCGATCAGCAAGCGCATGTCCCGCGACGGCGTCGCGTAGTCCTCCCACGGACCGGTGGTCTCGAAGATCTTCGCGCCGTCCGGCATCGGGATGATCTGCCCCGCCCCCTTCTCCTTCTGGTACTTCTCGCCGTTGTCGACCGATCCGACCCGCACCGTCATCTGCTCGACCAGCGCGTCCAGCGTCTCGCGGTAGGCCTTCTCCGCGTCCAGCCCCTGCGGGTTGATCAGCTTGCCCATGCGCGCGTAGAAGCCGTCCGCCGAGACCTTCTTCTGCTCGTCGGAGAACGGCGCGTGCCCGGCGTCGCCCTTGCCGCCGATCGCCGCGTTGGCGGCCGGTTCCAGCTTGCCGTCGGCGCCGCGCGCGATCGGGCGAAACGCCTTGAACCCGGGGCCCGCGCTCTTGACGTCGTTCGCGAACAGGAACGTCCCTTCCCAGAAGCGCTTGCGTCCGATCGACGTGTCGGGCTGACCGTCCACCGCCAGCAGGAGGCCGCCCTTGTCGGCGGTCTGATCCACCCACTTCACGACGACCATGACGTGCCCGTACGGATCGGCGTAGATGACGCCCGGCCGCAGCGCCGCACGCTCGAGCGGCACCGGGTAGTAGTCGGTCGCGTCGTCGTCCAGGCCCGTGCGCGCGCTGCCCGACTGCACGCGGTTGGCGAGCTGGCGGAAGAACGCCTTGACGGCCGCCAGCGTCTCCTTGCCCGTCGGCGCGTCGTCGTTGGTATAGAAGGTCGAGCAGCGGGGCGGGCGCGAATCGGTCCCGCGGTCGCAGTCGCGGAAGCCGAACGGCAGCCCCAGCTTCCAGGAGAAGTACGCGCGCAGGAAGTACGGCAGATCGGCGCAGTCCGGCGTCGCGGCGATCGCCGCCTTGTTCTTCGCATCGTCCTCGCGCAGGCCGAGGTAGCCGTAAAGGAAGTTCCGCGCCGGATCGCGCAGCGCCTGGTGCAGCGGCCGGAAATCCAGCGACTGATCGAGGGGCGCGTCGAACAGCGACGCGATCCAGGCCGAGTACAGGTTCTCGTAACGGCGATCCCAGGCGTGCGGGGCGTCCCAGACGCTCTTGCCGACCGAGGTCGCGGGCGCGGCCGGTTTGGCCGCGACGGCGATGCGGTGGCACGCGATCGGCTTGCCGCCGTGGCGCCAGATCACCTGGTAGCTGCCGGCGCCCGCCGGCGTGAAATCGCCCGTGACGCTGGTCGGCGGGCCGTCACGGCGCACCGTGGTCAGCGTCTTCTCGCCGCCCTGCGGATCGGTCACCGTCAGATCGCCGCCGCCCTCGCCGACCGCCATGACCTTCACCGGGTGTCCGACCGCGGGGGCGAGCGGCGACCACCAGAGCGACGCCGTGTCGCTGTCCGTGCACCCGCCCGCCAGCTCGTGGGTGGCAGCGGCAGGCGTCCGCCCGGGCTTCGCCTTCTTGTCTTTCTTCGCCTGCTTCTCCTGCTTGGCCGCGTGGGTGGCGGTCGCCGGCAGCAGCGACAGCGCCGCCCACAGCACGGTCGATGAGCGCGCCGCTCTCATCGCGCCGGCACGCCTTCGTTGGTGCCGCCCGCCGCGCTGCCCATGGGCGGGCTGCGCTTGGCCGGTCCACTGCCGATCACCAGCGTGTAGCCGTGGCGCGCGACGAACGCCTCGAACAATTCTTCGGCGTGAATCTGCGCGCGGTCCAGCGCGCCCTGCGCCAGCGCGCCGTGCTCCAGCGCCGCCCGCGCCTCGCCGTACCAGCGGTTGCGATCCTCGGGCGCGATCGAATTCAGAAAACCCGACGTCTCGTTGATCGTCTCGAAGCGCAGGATGTCGACCGACAGGATCCGCGGCGGCGGCAGCGTGATGCGCACCTGGCGCTCGGCGTGGTTGACGGTGATGCCAGCCTTGTCGTCGCAGATGTCGAAGCCGGCCGACACGATCCCGGCGTAGAAGAGGTAAGCCTCCGGCTCTTTCGTGAACGGCAGATCGACCGCCTTCGGCACCGTCTTCTTCGCGTAGTCCGCCAGCGACATCTCGACCGTCGCCAGCTTGCAGACCCGCCGGACGCCCTGAAGGATCTGCAGCTCCTCGGCCTTCGCCGCGCGCGAGCCGCGGTAGGCGACCAGCGCGCCCGTCAGGAAAATGACGAGGATCAGCGCAACGTAGGTCACGATCATCGGGCGCCGGGACCGCGGCTTCTCCGAAGCAGGCTTCACCGACGGCAGTCTACATCGGAGGGGAAAGGGGCCCCCACCCTTTCCTCCGAACCTCCCGCGAAGAGCTCGGCCAGGCGAAGCCCGGCCTCGCTCACGCGATCAACCCGAAGTCCCGCCCATTCCCCTCCCGTGATACCAATGTATGGATGCGCTGGCGCGACCAGAGTGGTCCCACCCGCACGCAGCGCGCCGATCCGAGCGAAGCTCGGCCGCCAGGCGTCAAGCGCCCCCGCATCGGCGTCCTGGTCGATTCGCTGCGCAAGACCTACCAGACCACCCTGCTGGCGGGCATTTCGGAGGTCGCCTACCGCCGCGACGTCGACATCGTCGTGTTCGCGGGCGGCGTGCTGGGCGCCCCCCGCAGCGACGGCATCAACCGAAACTTCGTCTTCGATCTGTGCGACAAGCGCAGCCTCGACGGGGTCATCATTCTGGGCGGCGCGCTCGGCAATTTCCTCGGCCCGGCGTCGGTGGCCGACCTGTGCGCGCGCCTGGCCCCGCTGCCGCTCGCCAGCATCGCGATCGCGCCGCCCGGCGTCCCCGGCCTGCTCGTCGACGAGACGCCCGGCATGCGGCAGTCGCTCGAGCACCTGATCGTCCGCCACGGCTGTCGCCGGATCGCCTTCATCCGCGGGCCATCGGTCAACGCCGAGGCCGAACACCGCTACGCGATCTACCGGACGGTGCTGGAGGAGCGGGGCCTCGAGATCGACCCCAACCTGATCTGCGACGGCACGTTCGAGAAGGCGGCCGGCGAGGCCGCGGTCGAGCTGCTGGTCGACGAGCGGAAGGTCCAGTTCGACGGGCTGGTCGCGGCCAACGACTACATGGCGCTGGGCGCGATCCCGGCGCTGCAGGAGCGCGAACTGCAGGTGCCGTCCGACGTCGCCGTGATCGGCTTCGACGACATCGAGGACGCGCGCTTCTCGACGCCGCCGCTGACGACCGTGCGCCAGCCGCTGTACCAGCAGGGCGAGGCGGCGCTGGACCTGGTGCTGGCGCAGATCGAGGGCGCCGAGGTCGCCCCCCAGACGACCGCCGCGACCGAGCTGGTCGTGCGGTTGTCGTGCGGCTGCCTGTCGGGGCTGGCGCGTCCGGGCCGCGTCGGCACGGTCACGCCGACGCAGACCCCGCTCGAGAGCCTGCTGGTCGAGCACGGCGACGATGTCGCGCGGCAGCTCGCCCGCTCGGTGCACGGCGCCGACACGTCGCTGTCGAAGGGGTGGGACCGGCAGCTGGTCGACGCCTTCGAGGCCGAGCTGCGCGGCGCGGGGGCCGGACTGTTCGCGTCGACGCTCGACCGGCTGCTCAACAGCGTGGCGCTGGCGGGCGACGATGTCGGCGCGTTTCAGGGGATGGTGTCGGCGCTGCGGCGACTGCTGCTGCCCGCGCTGCCGACCGAGCACATGCGCTGGGTGCAGGCCGAGGATCTGTGGCACGAGGCGCGCGTGCTGATCGGCGAGCTGGCCGAACGCGCGCAGGCGCAGCACCGCCTGCACAGCGAGCGCCTCGCGAACGCGCTGACGGAGAGCGGCGCCACCCTGCTCGCCACCCAGCAGGTCGCCGCCCTGACCGGCGCGATCGCCCACCAGCTCCCGCGCCTGGCGATCCCGAGCGCGGTGATGGCGCTGTACGAAGACTCGCCGCGCGTCACGGCCGACACGCCCGCGCGCCTCGTGCTGAACTACGACGCCGAGCCGACGCTGGATGGCTCTGGCGGCACCGCCGCCGCGACGCCGGCCAGCGGCCCGACCGTGCCCGCCGTCGAGCTGCTGCCCACGTTGTTCGCGAAGCTGGCGCGCCGCGCGTCGATCGTCGTCGAGCCGCTGTTCTTCCACGACCGACCGCTCGGCTGCCTGCTGCTGGAGATGGGCCCGCGTGAAGGGATGGTCTACGAATCGCTGGCCGAGCAGATCTCCAGCGCGCTGGAGGGCGCGCACCTGGTCACGCGCCTGGTCGAGGAAGCCACGCGCCGCCAGGCCGCCGAACGCCAGCGCCTCGAGAAAGAGATGGAGATCGCCGCCCGCATCCAGACGTCGATCCTTCCGCGCGACGTCTCGGTCCCGGGCCTGGAGATCGCCGCGGCGATGCAGGCCGCCACCGAGGTCGGCGGCGATTATTACGACGTCGTCCCCGTCGACGACGGCTGCTGGATCGGCATCGGCGACGTCGCCGGACACGGTCTCGGCACCGGCCTCGTCATGTTGATGATGCAGAGCGGGATCGGCGCGCTGGCGCGCAAGATGCCCGACGCGGCGCCGCGCGACCTCTTGCTGGCGCTGAACACGATGCTGGTCGAGAACGTGCGCGAGCGGCTGGGACAGCACGAGCACGCGACGCTGACGCTGATGCGCTACCGCCGCGACGGCAGCCTGGCGTTCGCCGGCGCGCACGAGGAGATGCTGATCCGGCGCGCCGCGACCGGCCGCTGCGAGCGGATCGAAACGCCGGGCGCCTGGGTCGGCGCGAAACGCGACATCACCGCCGGAACGGTCGACAGCAGCGCGCGCCTTCTACCCGGCGATCTGCTGGTGCTGTACACCGACGGCCTGACCGAGGCGGCCGGCGACGGCGGCGGCCGCTTCGGCATCGAGCGGCTCGTCGCGCTGGTCGAGGAGCACGGCGCCGCGCCGCCGGCGGCCGTGCGCGACGCGATCCTGGCGGCGGTCGCCGCCTTCTCGTCCCGCCGCGACGACGACGTGACCATCCTCGTCGCCCGGTACACGGCCTAGTCGCTCCGCTCGGCTAACGTCGGGGGCGGAGGGGGACGGTGAGCCCCTCGTCCTCCGCGAGCAAGCTTGGAATCCCGTCGGCCGCAAACGATCAGAGCGGCCGCCTACGCTCCGGCCGAGGGGCTCCCCGTCCCCCTCCGCGCCTCGCGTTGCGCCTCGACTCCGCTTCGGTGGGCTTCCCGGGCGGAGTGAAACGTTACGCTCTGAGACGAGCGGGAGGGACGGCTGTTCGCGGAGGCCGGCCGAACAGCCGTCCCTCCCGCCCCCGGCCGAAGAGTTCAGTGAGCGGAGCGCGTTACTTCGGGATGGAGATCAGCTCGACGTCGAAGATCAGCGTCGCGCCGCCGGGGATGTGGCCGCCCTGGCCGAAGTCGCCGTAGGCGGTGTCCGACGGACAGGTCAGGACCGCCTGCTCGCCGACCTTCATCATGCCGACGCCCTCGGTCCAGCACTTGATGACGCCGTTGAGCGGAAACGTGACCGGCTGCCCCTGCTTTTTCGAGCTGTCGAACACCGTCCCGTCGGTCAGCTTGCCCGTGTAGTGAACCTGCACGCGATCGGTCGGCGCCGGCGCCGGGCCCGTCGTCGACTTGGTGATGCGGACGATCGCGCCCGAAGCCGTGCGCACCGCGCCCGGCTCGCGCGCGGCCGCCTCGACGACCTTCTTGCCGTTCTCTTTTTCGATCTTGGCGCGCGCCGTCCGGCGATCCGTGTGCAGCTTGTCGACCTTCGGGCCGTAGGTCTCGAGATCGACGGCGGTCTTCTTCTTGAAGATCATGTCGCTCATGCCGGCCTCGACGATCCCCAGCTCCCTCTCGGTCAGGTTGAAATCAACGAGGTTCCTCCCGATGATCATTCCGAGCGCGTAGAGGACCTTGTCGTCCTCCGTCTTGGGAGAGCTGCCGCCCAGGCGGCCGCAGCCGGCCGCCGTACCCAATACCAGGATCATCCCGATCAGCTTTTTCATGGGCCCCTCGTAACACATTGGCCGCCGCCGACCCTCGTTTTTTTGAGGCCCGGGTCGGAGGCAGGACATTCCTGACAGACAATTCGTCCGACCGCGGCCGGCGATCCGTACGAAACCCCTGCTAACCAGGTGATTCCACTTCACCGACGGGGAACATCGTAGTGGCACGTTCGTTGCTTTGGTCGACAGCGCGCCCGGTTACAAATGACGGACCGACGCTGTTCGTGACCAAAATTGGTAGCGAACCGGGCACTTTCTGACAGAGGATCTCGGAGGAGAAACGCGATGACCACCCCCCGCTTCGGTCGCCTGCTCGGCTCGATGTTCGCCGCCCTGCCGGCGCTGGCGGCCCTGATCGGCTGCTCCGGTTCGCCGTCGCCCAACACGAGCGGCGCTGGCGGTGACACCGTCTCGATCCCCCCGACCCCGCTCTGCGGGCCGACCGCCAACACCGGCAGCGGCGGCATCGCCGGCACGATGCCGGTGCCGCCCGGCGTCTCGTTCTCGCCGTTCCCGCCGCAGCTGGGAGCGACCACGACGGCGACCGTCGCGCCGCCCGCGATCAGCGGCGGCACACTGCTGGTGTTGCCCGACGGACACACGGCGGTCGCCTCGGATCCCGATCGTGATCTCGTCTACCTGGTCGATCTGACCAGCAAGTCCGTCACCACGACGATCGCGCTCAACCCCGGCGACGAGCCCGGGCGTGTCGTCGTCGACAGCGCCGCCCGCGCCCACGTCGCCCTCCGGCACGGCGGCGCGCTGGTCAGCATCGACACCACCACCGGCGCGCTGCTGCAGCGCCGCGACGTCTGCGCCGCGCCCCGCGGCGTCGCCTACGACCCCGCCTCCGATCTGGTTCACGTCGCCTGCGCCGGTGGCGAGCTGGTCAGCCTGCCCGCGGCGGGCGGCAGCGCGGTCCGCTCGCTGACACTGGTGGGCGACCTGCGCGACGTCGTCGTCGACGGGCCGCGCCTGCGGGTCAGCCGTTTCCGCTCGGCGCAGCTTCTGACCGTGGAAGCCGACGGCACGGTCTCCGGAACGGTGACGCCGCCCGACTTCCGCTGGGCCGCCGCCCGCCAGGGCCAGAACTTCACGGCCGGCGCCGCGTGGCGAACGATGGCGATGCCTGACGGCAGCGGCGTGATGATGCTTCACCAGCGCGGCGTCTCTTCGATGGAGCCGGTGCAGCCGGTCCCCGGCGGATACGGCGGCCCCGATACGTGCGGCGGCATCGTGCATCCGGGCGTCACCGTGATCGGGTCCGACGGCAGCACCCGCACGGGGCCCGCCCTGGCCGGGATGGTGCTGGCGGTCGACATGGCGATCGCGCCAGACGGCAACAAGATCGCGTTCGTCTCGGCCGGCAACGCCACGAACATCGTGCAGGGCGCGCCTCCCGGGGTTCCCGCCGTCACGCGTGTCTTCGTCTCGGATGTCGACAGCACGACCGACGACAACATCGGTTGCATGCCCGACGGCACCCACGCACCGTGCAGCCCCGGCTTCATTGGCGGTGTGCGGATGCC
>Ga0066395_10000622_pt1 | contig 13149 bp, 9 predicted proteins | sample PanSoiPlot1MoBio_FD_61218 | JGI IMG/M metagenome (GOLD analysis project Ga0066395, IMG submission 61218) | Tropical forest soil microbial communities from Panama analyzed to predict greenhouse gas emissions - Panama Soil Plot 1 MoBio | ecosystem: Environmental > Terrestrial > Soil > Tropical... | reverse complement strand
TAGTCCATCACCGACGATTGCATCCACATCCAGATCAGGTTCGACTGTTCCTCCGCCGTCAGCGGATCCCAGTAGCGCGGGCCGACGCAGGTCGACCCATCATCGACCGCGTCCGTGCAGGCGGTCTTGACGGCGCCGTTCTTTGTGCGCAGCTGCCAGTACTGCGGTCGATAGAACAGCGGCGCCGAGCTGGAGACGAAGTTGTGGCGCAGGCCGACCGAGTGGCCCATCTCGTGGGCGATCACCGCGTAGTGGTAGCGGCGCTGGATGTAGTGAAACATGTCGTCGTAGCGCTGCTGCTGCTGGGACGGCGTCTCGTTCGCGACGGGCGGGAACTTCTTGGCCAGGATGTCGGCCAGCCCCGTCAGCGACGACGGCTCGGGGGCGGCGTCGATCAGGCAGGCGCCGCGCGCCGCCAGCGCGTTGTCACGCAGCTGGTTGACCCGCCGGGTGACGAGCGGGTTGTTGAACGCCAGCGGCGAGACCGCGTCGGCGATCGGCCCCGACACGGACGTGCCCGGCGGCACGCCCGCCAGCTGGAGGATGGCCGGGTTGACCAGCTGCCCCTCGACGTCGCTGCCGCGCGCGCTCGCGAGCGTCGAGGCGACCTGCGCCTGCGCGGGCGAGGCGACGTCGTTGCGGCACTCGACGTCGAGGGCGGCGGACTTGCCGGCCGCGAGCACCGACTGCACCTCCGGCCCGGGCGGCGCCGCGGTCAGCGTGTCGAAGCCGCGGCGATCCAGATTCGCGATCCCGGCCAGCCGCCGGGAGATCTCGTCCTTAGACAGCTGCGGCAGCCCGCCGCCCGCGCCCAGCCGCGCGGCCGCCGCCCACCCCTCGATGTAGCTGCCGTTCGTGATCTGGTCGGTTCCGATCTCGCCGTTCATGTAGCGGACGATGTCGACCAGCTGCTGCGCCGCCAGATCCGTCGTCGCCGTCCAGATGTTGATCGACGCCGCGACCTTCTCGCCGGTCAGCGGATCGTCGGCGTCGGTCATGATCCCCCAGTAGCTCGGCAGCTCGGGATCGGGGATGCCGAGCACGGTGTTGTAGCGGATGTCGCCGGTGCGCGGGGCGAGCCCGGCGCCTCCGCACGCCTCGTGGTCGCTGGCGTCCACGGGGTTGTGGCAGAGGACGATCACCGGCGGCATGGCGGCGATCGCGGCGATCGCCAGCGTGCTGGGATCCCCCTCGCCCCGCCGCTCGTTGTCGACAGAGGCGCCCTCGCTGGCGGCGAGGTCGACGCACGCTTTCGCGTCCCAGCCGTTTGCGCGGCGGCAGGCATCGACGTCGCGCGCGATGCGCACCGCCTCTTCGTTGTCGTCCTGCTGTCCCTTCCACATCGGGAACTTCGCGTCGCAATCGCCGGCGTTGGTCTTGCGGCATTCGACCAGCCGCGCCACCTGGACCGCGGTCTTGAGCGCCAGGTCCCACTCGATGGTGGCCCAGTTGGTCGGCTCGAAGAGGCTCGTGTCGCCGGCGACGTACCAGGGGATGGTGCGGACCGGCCGCTGCGCGTACGGCAGCGTGCACTTCTGCGTGAAGACGTCGCAGCGCGATCCCGGCCCCGCCCCCTCGCACTCGTCCGCGGTGCCGTTGCCGTCCTCGTCGCGGTTCGGATCGGCATTCGGATCGCCGGTCGGCTCCTCGGTCGTCGCCTCCGTCGCGCACGCGATCGGTCCGCGCTTCGACGGATCGGCGTTCGCGGGATCGGCGTAGTAGTGGCTCTGCCCCCAGATGTTGTAGCGGGAGATGAACCGGCTCCACTCCTGATCGATGAGGCCGTAGTTCCGCGCGTAGCCGCGCCGGTAGTCGAAGTTGAAGGCGCCGATCGCCTGAAAGCGAACGCCGTCGAAGTTCTCCGGCTCGTAGTCGGTGTCGGTCACCTTCCGGAACGACTCGCGGATCGTCAACTCGACCGGGTTGCAGTCGGCCGCCGGGTAGCTGCCGCCGTGGACGTAGGCGCTGTTGAGGTAGCAGGCGGGGATCGTCCCGGTGCCCGCGCCCAGCGTCGCCAGATCGACCTGCTGCGGCTTTGCGTAGACCTTGTTCGTGACGTCGAAATATCCGGCGCCGGGATCGAAGTGGGGGGCGTCGGGATCCGACGGATCGAGCACGGTGTAGGCGAACGGCTCGTAGGTGACGCCGCCGACGACGCCGATCATCGACAGCGTGTCGTAGTCGTACGCGTCGCTGACCAGGTTCTGCGACCAGTCGACGCGGAAGAACTGGCGCTGGTACCAGACCCGATCGGTCGTGTTCTCGACGACGACGTTCAACGTCTCGCCCGTCTGCGGGTTGTAGTCATTCTTGATGTCGAAGTGGCTGACGATCTTGTAGCTGGCGACGATCTGACCGTCGTTGCTCGCCTTCAGCTGGACGCCGTTGTACTGGTCGCCCCGGCCGTCGGTTCCGGTGATCCGTTCGTACGACAGCCGCGCGTTCAGGGTCTGCTCGGTGATCTCCCAGCGGATGCGCGACAGCGGCTCGCCGTAGCTGGACGTGAAGAGGCCGTCCTGCGCGGCGCCGTAGGCGACGCCGACGACGGTGCCGCGCTTGTAAAACTCCGGATCGTCGGCGGTGCTCTGGAGATCCGCCCCGACGAAGAACGACTTGTCGAGGGCGTCGGCCTGAACGCGGTTGATGGGCGGCCGCTCGGAGGCGCAGCCAACCAGCGCCGCCGCGATCGCCGCGACGCCGAGACATCTCGATGCGGACATGGCTGCGACTCTCAGTTCCAGCTACAGAGTCCGTGCCCGATGGTCGACATCAGCGAGGTGTCACAACTGACGCCGGGATCGGTCTTGTCGCTGCAGTCGGTAGCGGTGTCGCACTCCTGCGTGCAGAAGCCGATGTCGCCGACCATCGCGTTGCCGCTCGCGAGGGCGCAGACGCCGTGTGTCCCGCCCGACGTCAGCGACGAACCGGATCCGACCCAGTTGCACGAGTTGAGGTTGCCGACCACGCAATAGTTCGTGCAGAAGGTAGCGGCGATCGCCGTCCCGCCCGCCGCGGATCCGATCGGCAGGCAGCCGCCGGCGCAGCTGGACGTGCCGGCGTCGGGATCGATCGTGCAATGCGAGCCGACCGGATCCCCGGTTGACGCTGCGTCTGTGCAGAGCGCGGACGCGAGATCGCACTTTCGTCCCGGGCAGTCGCTGTCCTGCGAGCAGACGGGGTAGCAGATGTCGATCTGCGGCGTCGCGGGCGTCGTCGTCGCGTCGGCGGCCTGGATCGTCAGGCAGCCGACGTCCATGCGGCCGTGGCACTTCGACGAGCCGGCTGCGCCGCCGAAGGTGCAGGTCTGGAAGCAGTATCCGAGCGGGGTTGTTGCGCCCGCGGCCGAGACGTCGAGGCAGACGCCGCCGTCGGAGCAGTCGGCGTTCTGCGTGCAGGTCTTGCTGCAGTAGCCGTTGGCCGGCCCCTCGGTGCCGTTGATGATCTTCGCGCTCGCGGTGAGGCAGGTCGTGCCGCCGGTGCACTCGGCGTTCGAGGTGCACGCCTTGCCGAGATCCGGAAGAGCGGCGGTGCCTCCTGCGGCGCCGCCGGTGCCGGTCGCACCGGCGGATCCCGTCGTTCCGCCGTGCCCGGCGACGGACGAAGAACCGCCCGTCCCGCCGGCGCCCGTCGTCCCGCCGGCGCCCGTCGTCCCGCCGTGCCCCGTCGCCGACGCGCCGGCCGAACCGGTCGTGCCGGCCGCCGCGCCGGCGTGACCGCCGGTCCCGGCCGACCCGCCGTTCGAGCTCGAACACCCACCCGCCATCGTCAAGAGCGCGACGAACACGACGACGGTTGAATTCTTCTTTCCTGCGCTTGCCCGCATGAACGTCCTCCGCAGCGTTGAAAACCGAATCGAAACTGCGGGCTCACGCTAACAAAGCGATCTCGACGCACTCGCGGGATTATCCGAACGACGCCGTTCGAACCATTCGTACAAACGCTTCGATCGCGCGTGCCACGCTGACGCCATGGAAGCGCGGAGAGAAGATCCGGGATTCGTGGGGCTGGCGATGGCGGCGCTGTTCGTGCCGCTGCTCGGTTGCGCGAAGGTCGTGCCCGTCGGACCCGCGGTGACGACGGGCGGTGGCGGCGCCGGCGCGATCGACGCCGCCACGCGGGACGCGGGCGCCGACGCGGCAACATCCGACCGACCGATCGGGGCCGGGTCGGACGGCAGTCTCGGGCCCGAGATCCGGGTCGCGCCCGACGCGGCGACGGGCGGACAAGATGACGCCGCCTGCGCGACCCAGTCGGCGACCGCCCATACGCGGCCGCTCGATCTCTACATGATGATCGACAGCTCGGGATCGATGACCGAGCTGACCGCCGCGGGTCCGACGAAGTGGATGGCGGTGCAGACCGCGATGAACGCGTTCTTCAACGATCCGATGTCAGCGGGCATCAGCGTCGGGCTGCAGTACTTTCCGCTCATTCAACCCAACGTCGCCACGACCTGCTCGACCAACGGCAACTGCGGCAACTTCGGCCCCTGCGATCTGTATCGAACCTGCTTCGGACCGACGACGACGCAGATCGTCCTCTGCACGGCGAACAGCGACTGCCGCGCAGGCGAGAGCTGCGTGCAGCTGGGACAATGTCCGGTGTCGGGCGGCTCCTGCGCCCCGATCGGGACGATCTGTCCGTACGGCGACGCCTGCGTGCCGTACGACGGCTATTGCACCGGCCGCGATCGCTGCGACATCGCCGGCTACGCGACGCCGGCCGCCCCGTTCGCGACGCTGCCGGGCGCGGCGGCGGCGCTGACCGCGTCGCTCGGCGGTCACCAGCCTGACGGACGGACGCCGACGGGTCCGGCGCTGTCCGGCGCCGTGCAGGCGGCCGCGGCGCGCGCGGCGGCGGCGCCCGATCACGAAGTCGCGGTCGTGCTCGTCACCGACGGCCTGCCGACCGAGTGCACGCCCCTCGACATCCCGGCCATCGCGTCGGTGGCGGCGGGTGGCGCGGCGGCCACGCCCGCGATCCCGACCTTCGTGATCGGCGTCTTCGGCCCGGACGAGGCGGCCACCGCCCAGCCGAACCTCGACGCGCTCGCGGCGGGCGGCGGCACCGGCGCCGCCGTCGTCATCGACACCAGCCAGGACGTCACGAAGGCGCTTCAGGCGGCGCTGAACCGGATCCGCACGATGGCGGTCGCGTGCAGCTACCAGATCCCGCCCGCGACCATGGGCGCGATCGACTTCCAGAAGGTCAACGTTCAGGTGACGGGCCCGGGCGGCGCGGTCAGCACGGTCGGGCACGTGAACGGAAAGGCGAGCTGCGACCCGACGCGCGGCGGCTGGTACTACGACGTCGACCCCGCGACCGGTGGAACGCCGTCGCTGATCGTCGCCTGCGACGCGACCTGTGCCCAGCTGGCAAGCACCGCGACCGTGCGGGTCGACATCGTGCTCGGCTGCCAGACGATCGTGATCACCCTGGACGACCGGGTCAGCGCAGCGGGTGCTCGCGCAGGTCGTGCGCCAGCGCCAGAAGCTCCGGCTGCCGCGGATGGTTCGAACGCCAGGCGAGGCGAAGGCTGTCGGTCGCCAGCGTCACGCGGGGCATGAGGCGGACCAGACGGCGCCGGGCGAGATCGTCCTTGACGAAGAACGTCGGCAACACGGCGACGCGACCGTCGCCGCCGAGGAGGCGCTGGCGGACGTTGGCGATCCCGCCCAGGTACTCGACCCGGGCGAACTGCCACGGCTCCGCGTCGGAGACGGCGTCGAGAAAATAACGGAACAGCGGCAGATCGGCGCTGAGGTCGACGAGCGTCAGACGCTGCGCGTCCTCCGGGCCGCGCAGGCGCCGGTCGGCGCCGCAGAGCGCGTATTCCTCGGGGTGCAGCGTTGCCGAGTTGAAGCGCGGCGATCCGAGACGGACGCTCGTGACCGCGGCGTCCAGCTCGCCCCGATCCAGCTTCGCGAGCAGGTCGTCGCTGCCGCCGTTGTAGAGATGGATCGTCCGCTCGGGGCGCTTGCGGGCTAGGCCGTCCAGCGCCGCGCACAGCCAGGAGAGGCCGACCTCGTGGCGCGTTCCGACGACCAGCTCGTAGCGTGGCGGCGCGGCGTCCTCGACGGCGGCGCCCGGCATGTGATCGACCAGGCGGAGGATATTGCGCGCCACCGGCAGGAGGCGCTCGCCGGCGTCGGTCAGCGCGACCCGGCGGGTCGTGCGCTGCAGAATCCGCGCCCCGAGCACGCGTTCGAGGCGGCCGATCCGATCCGAAAAGGCCGCCGGCGAGAGGTGGACGCGCGCGGCGGCGGAGCGAAACCGCAGCGTCGTCGCCACCGCGTCGAAGCAGCGGAGCGAGTCGAGATCGATATCGGGCCCGTTCGCGGGCGTCGGCAGCCGCCGCGGCGGCACGGGGTCGATGTCGATGTCCCCGCCGGGCGGCAGCCCCGCGATCACCCCGGGCGGCGGCGCGTCGTTACGGGACAGCAGTCGCAGTTGGTTCGCCACAGCTTGCTCCGACGGTGAACACGGCCTGATCGAAGTGGACGTTGACCTGCGCGCCCGCGGTCAGCGTCTTCGCGAACAGCGCGCCCGACAGCTCGAGACCGCTCGACGCCGTCACCGGCGCGCCGGCGGCATGAACGACGGCGCCGACGTTCGGATCGTCGTCGAAGACGATCGTCTGGGACCCCGCGACCCAGATCCGGAACCGGGCCGGCGTCATGCTGCCGATCGCGTTGCTGCCGCTCGTCAAGAGGCGGCCGCCGACCAGCAGATCCAGCTCGGCGTCCGGATCGAGCGTGACCGTGAACCCACCCCGCAACACGACGTCCCCCGCGACGGCGAGCAGCGCGCGGCCATGAACGGCCAACACCAGGGCGGCGCGCGTGTCGATCGAAGAGAGCGCGTACGTCCCGCACGGGATGTCGAGCAGCGTCGAGGTCGTGACGGCCGCCAGCCGATCGACCGCGAACCCCGCCGCGACGTCGTCGTTGGCGCGCATCGCGGCGGCGATCCCGCCGGCGACGTCGACGGTGCCGCCGCAATCACAGGGCGGCGGGACCGACACCGGCTCGCGCACGACGGCCGCGGCGTTGACGCTCGCGCCCGAGAGGTCGGCGCCCGGCGCGACGTGCAGCGTTCCGACGACGATGAAGAGCCCCTGCGGGGCGCCGCCCACGTACGCGTCCTCGCCGATGTCGAACAGGCCCGATGCAGGCCCGGTCGGCCCGGCCACGCGCAGCGATGCGAGGGAGACGATCCGATCCGACGCGCTGACCCCGCCGGGCCCCGCGACGTAGACGGAGCCGAACGCCTGGACCTTGGTCGCCTGCAGATCGCCGTCAACGCCGATCGCCGCGGGCGGTTGGGCGCCGATGGCGGCGCCGCTCGAGTCGAACGCGTCGGTGTAGATCGGCGCCGTCAGGTTCATCGAATCGCAGCTGCAGAGCGCGAACCGATGCTCGCGGGTGGTGAGCGCCGACGCGCACACCGTCCCCGCCGCCGCAGGCAAAGTGACGGAAGGCCCGAGGCCGGAGCAGGCGAGCGGCTTCGCGTCGCCCGCGTCGCCGCCGTCCGCCCCACCCTGGCCGCCGATCGACCCGTCGGCGATGGTCGTGCCCCCCGCGCCGCCCCCGGCGCGCCCGAGCAGGTGTCCGGACTCGCCGCACGACGGCGCGATTCCCGGAACCGCCAGCAGCAAGCCGATACCTCGAAGCGCCACGCCCCTCCAGTGCAGCGAGCCCCCGAAACGGGTCACAGCCGCACCTCGACGCCGATCGTGGCGCCCGGCCGCACCCGATGGGGCACCAGGGCCTCGTAAAGAGATCCGCTCGCGTCGTACGCGTCGTAGTGGACCCGCGCGAGGGAGATCTCCGCGAGCAAGCCCAAGGCGAGCGTCAAACGAGGCACGACCTCGAGGCGCAGGGCGGCGTCGAAGCAGCCGAGCGCGGCGACGAAGGTGCCGCCCGCGGCGGCGGTGGCGCCCGGCTGCTCGGCCGCAGGGGTGTACGCGACCCGGTCGGCGCCGCCGCCGAGACCGAGGCGGACCGCGGCGCGCCCGGCCCGCCACGGCTCCCAGAGCAGCTCGAGGCGCAGCGTCGTCGCTTGCAGGTCGGCGCCCACCGGTCCCGCCGAAAAATGCGCCGGAAAACCGTAAGCCAGCGCGACACGGCCGCCGAGGGAGCCGGGCAGTGCGGACGAAGAATCCGCCGCCGGCCGCGACAGGGCGGCGAACGACAGCTCGACGTCGCCGACGAAAGGGAGCCCGGGCGCGTACAGCTGCCCCAGCACCGCGGATCCGACCTCGACCACGACGGCGCGCGCGTGGGGCGGCACCGGGGCCGGCGCGGACCGTGGCTCGGGCACGCTGAGCGCGACGCGCGCCTCCGACAGGGAGAGCGCCCACGCGGTATCCGACGCGAGCGCGCGCAGGACCGACTGCACGATCTGGGCGATCTCCTCGACCGCCAGCGGTCCCATGCCACCCGGCAGCGAGACGCGCCGGATCACGTAGCGGCGTCCGGCGGCGGCCCGGAAGTAGATGCGCGCCTCGCGCGGCGACGAGGCGTCGACCCAGACGAGGACCGCGGCGCCCCGCCCCGCGATCGGCGCCTCGAGGACGTCGTCGACGCGCAGATTCGCGACCTCGTGCCAGACGACGGCAACACCCTCGCGCGCGAGCAGCTCGGACGTGACCGCGCGGATCGATGCGAGCGCCGCCTCCGGTCCGACCATCGTGATCTCGACGGCGGCCGGCTCGGGCCACTGCTCGGACGCGACCGTCTGACCGCGCGCGGTCCCCGCCGCCGCGACGACCGCCAGAATGATTGCGAGCGGGCGGAGGCCCGGCCTAGCGGACGCCGCGCAGCTCATCCAACCGCTGACGAGCGACGGAGCCGTAAGCCGAGCCGGGAAACTCGCGGACCAGGCGAGACCACGTCTCCTCCTCGGCGGTCGGCTCGTCCAGCGTCCTCAGCGAGCGGGCCCGCCCGAACAACGCCTCCTCGCGCAGCGGCCCGGTCGGCACCTCGGCCAGGTACGCGTCGAAGGCACGCAGAGCGCGCGCCGGCTGCTCGATGCGCAGCAACAGATCGCCCATCGAGATCGAGCAGACGCGCGCCTCGCCCGCGTCGGGGAACGCCGCCCGCAGCGCGCCGTAGAGCGCGACCGCCCGCCGCAGATCGCCATCGTGCCGCGCGCGGTTCGCCTCCTCGAACAGCGACGCCGCGGTCTCGGGCGCGGTTGCGACAGCGCCGTCGTGCACGGGCCGCGGAGCGACGTGTCTCCGCACGGGCGGCGCCGGGCGCGCGGGCTCCGGCGCCGGGGGCGCGGGCGGGGGCGCCAGCCGGCTCGCCTCGCGATAGACGCGCGGCCGAACGAAAGATCCGGTCGCGACCGGGGTGCTGCTCGGCGCGCGCGGGGCGACCCAGCTGCGGCCGATCCAGGCCGACGCGACGCCGCCCAGTCCCAGGAACACGACCACCGCGACGGCCACGCGGCGCCAGCCGAAGCCGGCACGCCGCGCGCCCTTTGCCACAGACGCGCTCGCCCGCTCCGCCACCCGCTCGACCAGCGCGCGATCCTCGCGCGACGTCGCGCCGTCTCCGGCGAGCGGATCGCGCAGCAGGGCGGCTGCGACCTCGCCCGCCCGGCAGAGCTCACAGCGCGCGAGGTGCGCGGACAGCGCCTTGCGCTCGAGGTCGGAGAGGGCGCGACCGCGCGCCGCGACCAGCAGATCGTCGGGACAGGGCCGCGCGGTCATGGTCGCAGCTCCAGGATCTCGGCGAGCGCGGCGCTGCCGCCGATACGCGCCCGCAACGCCTGCTTGGCCAGCCGGAGCCGGCTGCGGATGGTCTCCGCGGGCCGCCCGACCGCCGCCGCGATCTCGTCCACCGTGAAGTCGAGGGCGCAGTGCAGGATCAAAACCTCGGCCTGCGGCGGCGGCAGCTCGTCGAGCAGCGTCTCGAGCGCCTCGCGGCGGCGCGCGGCGATCGCCAACTCGGCCGGCGAGAGCCCGCCCTCGACGGCCCAGTCATCGACCTCGGGTTCGTCGACGATCCGCTCGGCCCGGAAGCTGACCCGGCGCCGCCAGGCCAGCGCCGAATACACCGCCACGCGGCACGCGAAATGGAGCACGGTGCACTGCCCCTTGAACGACGCGACGGCGTTCAACAACCCCTCGGACGCGTCCTGCAGAACATCCTCTGCGTCGACCGATCGAGGTCCGATCACCGTCCGGATGACACGCAGCATCGCCGGTCCGACCGCGACGACGAGCCGTCTCATCGCGTCCCGATCCCCCGCGCCGGCCTTGCGGACGAGCAGCAGCAGCTCGGTGTCCCCCGGGGCGGACAGCGCGGGGCGCGGGAATTGGGAGAGAATCTTCAACACAACCACCTGGTGTCCGGACCGGACCTTTCGGGTCAAAAGCTTCGCCGGGGCCCTCCCACGGGTCAGAAAAAGCACGCCCGCGCCTCCGCGCCTACTTTACCAATGTCGCGAAGCCGCTGGCCGGGACGGAGAGCTGCAGGCGCGCGCCCCCGATCGACCAGGTCGTCGTCTTCGCCGACGTAGCCGCGTTGTACATGATGGCGACGATGCTGCCGTCCGGGTTCTTGAACGCCAGCGAATCGACCGTGCTGCCGCTGGTGGCGACCCGCCTGGCGCCCGGCTGAACGTACTGCGAGAAGTGCCGGAAGACGTAGTACGCGGGCGTCGCCGTCAGCGTCTTCGCGCTGCGGTTGACGGTCAAAAGCGCGTTCTGCGGCCAGATGCGCGCCTGCCCGCCGATGCCGATGCCGACGTTGTCCAGCACCATGTTCCAGGTGCTGTACGACGTCACGTTCGCCTTGATCCAGTCGCGGATCAGGCCCCAGGTCTCGACGGCGTAGTTGTAGTCGTTCGGCGCCATCGACATGTTGAACGGCGTCGTCTCGCCGCCCCACGGGTAGTTGCCGCATTTGTGCTCGGTCTGCATGATCGGCAGGTTCTTCGACGTCAGCGACGACACGACCGGCAGCATGTTCCACTGCAGGCCGAAGCCCCCGACGTACTTCGTGGCGGTGGTGTCCGCGTTGACGGTGGTGATGATGGTGCCGTCCTTGCCGCTGTCGTTGTTCGACATCGTGCCGAGGTAGATCTTCGCGGTCACGCCCATCTGCGAGAACGTCGGCCCGAGATACGTGCCGATGAACTTCGTGTACTGCGCCGGGCTCCACAAACACGACGGATACCCGGTCGCGTAGCCAGGCTCGTTCTGATGGTGAACGGCCTCGATCTTGATGCCCTGACCTGCGTAGGCCTGCACCCACTTCACGAGGTAGAGGGCCAGCGCCTGGTAGACTTGCCCGTTGTCCTGCATGCAGCCGCCGTCGAAGTTCGTGTTGCCGGTCAGCGTGCACGCCGTGCCGCTGACGGTGCCGCTGGTCGTCTTCATCCAGGTCGGCGGCGTCCACGGGCTGGCCCAGAGGCGGAGGTTCGGGTTCAGCGCCAGCGCCGCCTTGACGAACGGGATGAGGCGCATCTGATCGCGCGCGATCGAGAAGCTCGCCATGTTGTAGTCGTTGGCGGTCTCGTCGTCCGTGTAACGATCCATCGCGTAATCGCTGGCGCCGATCGGGATCCGGCCGAAGACGAAGTGCGCGCCGTTGGTGGCGTCGAACAGCAGCTTCATCGCGTTGTCGCGATCGCTGGCGGAGAGCTGCTGCAGATCGTCCCAGCCCATCTCGTTGAAGGCGCCGCCGAACCCGTCCCAGGTCTGGTAGGTGGTCGTGTCGGTCACGGTCATGTCGGCGGTGGCGGTGACCGTGGTCGGTGTTCCGGCCTTCCAGAAAGCCCCGGACGCGGATGTATAGAAGAAGGGGCTGGCGGGCGCGGTGCCGCCCGTGCCGCCCGCCGCCGATCCACCGCTGCCACCGCTGCCCCCGCTGCCCCCGCTGCCGCCCGTGCCCGTGGTGCCGGCCGCGCTTCCGCCCGCTCCGGTCGAGCCGGCGCTGCCGGTCGTTCCGGCGTCGCCGCTCGTCCCTCCAGCGCCTGTGCTACTGCCGCCGGCGCCGGTGGTCCCCGCGTCGCCGATGTCGCCGCCCGCGCCCGTCGTTCCGCCGTCGCCCACGCCGCCGCTGGCGCTGCCGCCCGCCCCCGTGTCCCCCGCCTGTCCCGATCCGGCCGCGCCGGTCGTGGGGGTGCCGGACGTAGCTGGGCCGCACGCCGCGAGGGCCGCCGCCAGGACCGTCGCGCCCACCAGCGGCAACGTTTTCTTCGCAGCTATCGCCGAATTTTTTGTGCTTCGCATGGCCCGATCGGCGAGCGAAACATTCCCAGGCCGGACGGTCGCGATCACCCGCGTTAGCCAATTATAAGAAGAGCGCGCCACTTTCGTGAGGGAGATCGTGCTGTTCGCCGCGGACCCGATCGCATTACACTTGGCCACATTAGAGATCAGTCTCCTCCTACCCGGGAATTCAGGTGGTTATGAAGACAGCGCGCGCTTCTTTCTTCGGTCTTGGCTTGGCAATTCTCACCGCGGCTTGCAGCAGCCCGATGACGGGCGGCCCCGGCACCGGCGGCAGCGGAGCGACCGGCACGGCGGGTACCAGCGGCAGCTGCCTCGCCAGCCAGATGCTCTGCGCCGGCCAGTGCTCGGATGTGTCGTCCGACAACAACAACTGCGGCTCCTGCGGCATCCCCTGCGCTGCCGGGAAGACCTGCCAGAGCGGCATGTGCAAGTGCCAGTCGGGGCTGCTCGACTGCAACGGGTCCTGCGTCCCGTCGGACGCGACCAACTGCGGCAGCTGCGGCAACGCGTGCGGCGCGAACCAGGTCTGCAGCGGCACCTCCTGTAGCTCGAGCTGCACGGGCGCGACGCCGACCGCGTGCGGCACCGCCTGTTGCTCCACGAGCCAGACCTGCACCAACGGCGCGTGCATCGACATGGGCGGGGGCGGGACCACCGGCACGGGCGGCACCACCGGCTCGGGCGGCAGCGCCGGCGGCACCTCCGGCACCACGGGCAAGGGCGGCAGCACCGGCACCGGTGGCCGCGGCGGCGCGGGCGGCTCGGCGGCGGGCACCGGCGGCAGCGCCGGCACGGGCACCGGCGGCTCGGCGGCCGGCACCGGCGGCACGACGGCGACGGCGCCGAAGGTGATCACGTCCGCCAACGGCGCCTACTGGAACACCAGCGGCACGATCGCG
>Ga0066395_10000621_pt1 | contig 13159 bp, 14 predicted proteins | sample PanSoiPlot1MoBio_FD_61218 | JGI IMG/M metagenome (GOLD analysis project Ga0066395, IMG submission 61218) | Tropical forest soil microbial communities from Panama analyzed to predict greenhouse gas emissions - Panama Soil Plot 1 MoBio | ecosystem: Environmental > Terrestrial > Soil > Tropical... | reverse complement strand
TATGGCGACGGCCTTCGAGCTGAGGCTGGTGCCCGCCGGGTTCGGGTGAAGGCGCGACGACGCCTTTGCGTAGTCCGTCCGCCCCAGGCTCACCGCTTGATCGCTTTTACCGCGACATAGTAGCCGGTTACATATCTTGTCGGCCACTTCGCCATGCGCTCGAAGGCGCCCAAAGCGGCCATGAATCTCTTTTGACTCCGCGGGCCGGCATGCCTTTGCAGGAATCCGGCCATGGCGACGGCGAGAACTCGAGGGCAATGCATGAAGGCGGCCTCATCAACGACATCGAAGCCCAACTGCTGTAAGGCCCGGTCCAAGCCCCTGCGCCCGAGCGTCATCCCGACGGGATACGGGACAATGCCGACCCGCCGCCAAAAGTACGGAGTCAGATTGCGTACGGCCACGATGGGGTTCGCCGGATTGTCGAGCGTCAGCAGCAACTCCCCCCGCCGCCCGAGGATCCGTGTGAGCTCTCGCAGACCCGCCAGGACATCGTCGCGCGTGGGAAAGTGATCCAGCGTCGAGTTGGACACGACCACGTCGAAGGTGCTGTCCGCAAACGGCAGGCTGCGCACGTCGGCCGCGACGGCGTGCAGGTTAGGATAGCGGTCTCTAGCTGCCGTCGTGGTCGTCATTGACAGGTCGATTCCGACGACCTCGCTCGCGCGCGGGGCGAGGAGCCCGTAGAGCCCCTGGCCGAAGGCCTCGTCGAACAGGTCACTCTTGAGCAACCGCTTGGCCGGCTGCGCCGGCAGCCACCGGGCAAATAAGACGGCGTGGAGAGCGTCGCTGCAGGCGCGCCACAGCCCCTGCGAGTGCCCCTCCCGCCATTCCTTCCCGAGGTCGTCCCACTCGCGCGATGTCGGAATCAGAATTCGTCCACGGCCGACATATGATCAAAGGTTTCCCTTCGCCGCAGAACCGTATGCGTTCCATTCGAGACCGCGACGACCGCCGGCCTGGGGAAGGAGAAGTTGTTGGCAAAGGAGGTGAAATAGGCCCCCGCGTCCATGATCGCCAGGATGTCTCCCTCCTTCAATTCCGGTAGTTTCCAGTTGCGGTAGAGAATGTCCTCGATGGAGCAGAGGGGCCCGGTGACGAAATAACGGCGCCGGGGCCGGCCTTCCGCTCCGCTGGCGAGTAGGCACTCGTGGTACTCGTAGGAGAGGGGGAAGGCGATGTTTTGCATCCCCCCGTCGGTCATGGCGAAGGTCTTACCGGAACGTCTTCTCTTGAGCTCGCGCACGCGCACCAAGAGCGTCTGGGCGCTGCTGGTCAACGCGCGTCCCGGCTCGATGCGGAGCGCCGGTTCCTTCAGGCCGTGGGCCGTGCAACCCTGGTGCAGTGCGTCGGAGAGGACTTTGCCGAAGGTTTCCGGCGACGGGCAGTCAGCAGACCTCGGCTGGCGTGGCGGAATATTGAAGAGTTTATAGAGCGCCACTTCGCGAACCGTCAAGATCTTGACCGTCGGGACACCGAAGCCACCGCCCAGATCGAAAATTTCAATCTCTCGATTCAACCGGCGCTTGATCTCCCGCGCCATCAGGCAAAGGCTTTCGACGCTGTCGCGGTAACTCCTCAGGCTCTTGATACCCGAGCCGATATGAGCATGGAGGGCGCAGACTCGGACCCGTCCCGTGTCTTCGAGTGTCCGTATCATCTTCACGACAGTGTCGGCGTGCGGCTCAAACCCGAACTGAGACGTCGAGCCGCTTCCGGGACAGATTCGAAGGCCTACCCTTACGGGCTGCGGCGCTCCCGCGGAGGCCTCGATCAAGCGATCAATCTCGGCCTTGGAATCGACGTTGATGAGTCCGACGTTTAGCGCAACGGCTTCGCGCAGACTTTCTATTGACTTGTTCGGGCCATTGTAGATGATCGACGAGGGTGGCACTCCCAATTTCACGGCCAACCATAACTCGTACGGAGAGACGACCTCCGCGCCGCATCCGGCCTCATGCAGCAACTTGAGCACGCCCGGAATGCAATTGGTCTTATAGGAGCAGAAGAGCTCGACGCGGGGACAATGCGCCCGAAAGGCGGCGAGAAATCTCCGATAGCTGTCGCGCAATCTCGAGGTGTCGACGACGTGGAGAGGGGTGCCGTAGATCTCCGTCAACTCAGGGGCACCGCAGCCGCCGAGAACGAGGTGGCTCTTTTCGTTCAGGCGGGGCCCCCAGGCGTCAGTATTCATCTCTAACCAGTTGGGCCAGCGCGCATGTGACGCGGCCGGCCAAGGTCATCGGGCGCGATCGCGATACACCGCGTGAACGAAGCTCTGACCTGTTCCGTGTCGCCCAGCCCTGAGTACAAGCCGCCGGGTTTGCAATGCCGCTGAGGACGGCGGCCAAACGGTGCCCGCACGGTCGCAGTCTTGGCCAGCGCGGGCAGTTGCTCGTCGAACAATGCCCATTCAGGCTCCCCGTCGGAAGCGCAGGGGATCCCTCAGGAACCGCGGAATCAAGTAGAGCAGGCAAGCCAGACGCCAACCACCCCCCATGATGGCCAGCATCTCGATGAACGCTGCCGAGCCACGGTAGACAGTGTCTCCATTCAGTAACAGCCACTTGCATCCTCGGCTCCACGAGACGTGTGCATCCCGCAGGAGTGCGTCGGCGCGTGCATCGTCGGCGGGGATAAATTCGAGCGACTTCGAGGCGGCTTTACGCTCGAAGCATCGTACGCAGGCGTGGCACCACCGACTTCCGCCGTCGAACACGACGCGAGGCGGGCCAGTAAAGCCAGTCCGGTCGCTCGCCGGCAACTCCATCTCGTCGCTGAATCGCAGGAAGAAAACGAAACACACCAAAGTCATCGGGAAAGAGATACCCAGCACCAACCAGAACGACGCGAGCATCACGAACAGTGAGGGAGCGACGAGCCTTCGCGCCCATTCCGAGACGAGGACGAGCGGGGCAGACAGCTCGAGGAGAAGAATCCCGCGCGCCAACACGTCGCACCACATCGGATGTCGAGCGAGAGCCTCTGCCAAACCGGGGACTCTGGGGCTTCGATCCCCCGTGAGCGCTTTCGCCGCAAATAGGTTGGCGAGGGTGCCGTTCGTTCCCCAGTGGATCCCGCTCGCTCTGAGCTTCGACATCGCAGCGGAGCAGAACATCAGAGCCAACATGGCGCGGACGAAATAGGTGGCGAAGAATTCACCCTTGTCGAGCGTGGCACCGCGCGAAGCGTCCTCGAACCGACGCCTGAACAACAGGCGGTCGACGGAAAACTGGTCAGGTGTGCTCAGGACGGCGAGCGCGTACATCGCCCAAATGATCAGGACGTCCTTCGCATTGGCGTAAGCGACGGTGTTCTCGAACCAGAGGAGGATGACTCCGACCAGGAGGGCGCCCAAGCCGCTGATTTTCACCAACAAACCGATACAGGCGAACGCCAGGAGGACGAGCCACGCTACGTGCAGCGCCTCGACCCTCGAGGGCTCAAAGAATTCCATGGAGAGGGAGCGGAGCCAAAAGGGCGGACGCCACAAGACGGTCGGGAGGCGCGCGAACGCGGCGAAGTCGTGACGCACGTAGTGGACGAAGAGCAAACCGAACACCCAACAGCGCATGACGCCCAGATCGAGAGGAGACGCCGTCGCGTTCCGTTTGAGCAGATCGGCCGCAAGTCGCGAGAAGCTCATCTTTCCATGAGGAGCGTGCGCTTGCTCGTCGGGTGGTCGACCCCGGCCGTCCAGTCGTAGGTGACGCGGTAGATGCGAATCGATTCTAAGGGAGGGCCCCTATGCCGTCCTCGCTCGGCGTTTACTCGGTAGCGCTCCATCAGAGCCCCGAGGAGCCGCGCCTCGTCGTCCTTCGACGCTCGAGCGACCAGCGCGAGCGCCGCGCGAATCCGGATGAGGTCGAGTGGGGCCCAGTAGGCGGACTCGTCGAGACGAAGCTCGGTCCCGTCCTTCTGTCTCACCCCGTAGATCGAGTACCTCGTATCTCTCGGGGCCCAGTAGGCGGACTCGTCGAGACGAAGCTCGGTCCCGTCCCCCTGTCTTAGCCCGTAGGTCGAGTACCTCGTATCTCTCGTCGGCTTCGAAATCGCCGAGAACAGTGAGAAATTCTCGAATAGCCAACCGTCGGCCTGGCGGAACAGGTAGCTGGATTGGATCGATACGGGAACCAAGAACGCCAGCAAGCGCGCCATCTTGAAGACGGACCGTGCCGCGCGCGGCCCCGAGGATCGCGTCATACCAAGTGTCACCATCAGCGTCATCCCTGTTGAGCCGAATCGCCGCCCGGTATGCGCCAATGGCATCTGAACGACGATGCTGCTGGCCTCCGGCAACACCGAGCTTGTACCAAGTTTCAGCGCTGTTCGGCAACTTTTTGAGATCTCTCGCTTCTCTGGGCGCTCCGGACACACCCTTTACGGACCCTGCCGCGATCGCTACGACCATCGCGAAGATGCCGCATCTCGGAAGGTCCTTGACGAATGGGTGGCTTCAGAAGTATTCGGGGAAGTGATAGGAGGACCCGTGAGAGTCGGTATCGCTCTGACCAGCCGCCACGACGTGACCGACTCTCAGTCGGCGGAGCCTCCTCCAACCGGCGAGAGTCCTTGACGCGAGCGCGGGAACCCGATCTTTCGAGAGCCCGGAGCGAGCAGCCTCAGCCACGGTCCCAGGCGGACCGACTGCGGGTGGAAGCGAATCACATCCACCGGGCGCTGTTCGGGCATGACGCCCCTGAGGAAGTGCAGCGACAGTATGCGAGCGCGCTTGAAACTCCGCCGCTGGCCGATTGGCCCCGCGTCAATCTCGATCGACTCATCGACCGCGGCGCCGACCTCGAAGCCCTCGAGCTGGCGGTGCGGCGGAGTCGTCGACGTAACGCCCTGACCCAGCGCTTTCAGGTGCTCTGCTACCTCGCCGAGGTGCGGCCGGACAACTTCGAGCGATTCGTCAACGAACGGTGCCGGCGGCCGGCGGGTTGGCTGATCCTCGGCCTGCATCTGCTTCGCTCGCTCTACAAGCTCGGCAAAGGCCGCTGGCTGATGCGCGTGCATGACATCCGCTGAGATCATCATCGTTGGGGCTGGACCATCCGGCACCTTCGCAGCGTACCAGCTCCGCGGCCGAGGGCCCCTTGTCCTCGACGTGGGCTATCGGGCGCAAGAGAGCGCGCTCGACGGGAACTTCTACGAGTTGCGCAAGACCAGCTCCGCCGGGGGCCCAGACCTCTTCGCGGAGTTGATCGGCCCGGGCTTCGAGAGCCTCCACAATGTATTCCACGCCTCCTTGGGCCCGAGGTTGAAGGGACCCCGGATGCGCTTCGTCACGCGGGGCGCGGCCGAGCTGAGTCCCGTGGTCGCGCAGAACTTCGACGCGTTGATGAGCTTCGCGGCTGGCGGCATGGCCAATGCGTGGGGGGCGGGGCTCTATCGCTTCACGGCTGACGACCTGGCCGGATACCCGATCAGCGTGCTTGATCTCGAGCCCTATTACGACGCCATTACTGCCAAGGTCGGCATTAGCGGCGCCGACGACGATCTCTCGCGATTCTTCGGGTCAGCGCGGGGGCTCCTGCCGCCCGTGGCGCTGGGCGCCAGCGGCCGCGCCGTTCTTCGGCGCTACACCCAACGCCGCAAGAGCCTGAATCGACGGGGGCTCTACATCGGCCTCCCTCGCCTGGCGGTGCTCACCCGCGACCACGACGGGCGTCGCGCCTATCGTTACGACACCCTCGAATGCTTTCGGCCGAACGACCCGGCCGTGTACACGCCGACCTACACGCTGGACGAGCTGGTGCGACGCGGCGAGATCCTCTACGAGCGCGGCGTGCTGGTGGAGCGCTATACCGAGTCCAGCGCGGGGATCAGTGTGCTGGCGCGAAGCTGCGCAACCGGCGAGCGCCGCACCTTTCACTGCCGCCGCCTGATCCTGGCCGCGGGCGCGCTCAACACCGCGAAGATCGTCCTCCGGTCCAACGACGACCATGTCACGAGGCTCCCTCTGCTCGACTCCAACCGCTCGTCCATCCCCCTGGTCGACCCCTGGGGCATCGGCGGTGCGCTCGACCGGTCGGTCTACTCGGCCGCCATGCTCAGGGCCGTCTATGCGGGCGAGCACGGCCCGGGGCTGACGCACATGGCGGTGTACGCCAGCGTCGGCACCCTCTGCTCCGATTACCTGTTCGATTTCCCCTTCTCGGCCCGGGGCAATATCGCCGCGGCCAAGTACCTCACGCCGGCCCTCCTCCTCGTCCAGCTCTCCTATCCCGACGCGCCCACCCTCACGAACCACGTCCGACTACTGCCAGACGATCGGCTAGAGCTCCGATACACGAGCAAGCCAGCGAGCCCGCTGGAGTCGCACGTGCTCGGGCTCTTTCGGGAGCTCGGCTATCTCGGTGCGCTCGGACTTTGCCGGCGCCTCACCCCCGGCAATAGCTGCCGCTACGCTGGCGCTCTCCCGATGACGACAACGCCCGTTGGGCCCTACCAGACCGATCGCGATGGACTCTTGTCGAGGACGCACGGTGTCTATGTCGCCGACGCGGCGAACTTCACCGTGCTCCCGTCGAACAGTCACAGCTTCACGATGATGGCCAACGCCATGCGCATTGCCGATCACGTCGGCCGGACGTTGGGATGAGACGGTCGCGCGGCTCGGTCATGGGAGCTGTTCTCCTGGCGCGGGTTCCATTCGGCGGAACCACGGTGAGCCCAGCTCTCGAGGTCGCCCGCCGACTCGGGAATCGGTTCCCGCTCACTACACAGTGCCGGGGCTCCCCGCGATAGTGTCCGGCCGAGGCATCGGTTGGTATTCACGGTGGAGATGCAGAATCTTCCCCGAGGCGGTCGCGCGCGGAGGCCTGCGCTCGACCCGCAGCAAGCGGGCCATCCGCCACTGGATGGCCATGACTCGCTCGGCCCCGGCCCCCGAGCCGATTTCCGCCAGGAACGCCTCGATCAGGGCGTCGGCGTCGAGCGGGCCGACAGCAGGATGCACCACCAACCCCAAGCGAGGCTGGCCGTCGGCCCCATCTTCCTCCGCCAACTGATAGTCTGTCGGCCCGCCCCCGAAGCGCGCCGGCAATACCTCCTCGAGCACCCGTATCACGTCGGTGTCGAAAAAAGTCATGCCACCCGCGGTGAGCTTCTCGAAACTGCGGATGGTATGCAGATGGGTTCTCCAGCCGAGCTCCTCTAGCGGACAGCCGCAGCGCCGTCGTGTGAGAACCGCCCGATCGCCCATTGACACGTTGAGCAGGATCAGCGGCGCGGTCGGACGAAGTGACGTGACGAGGATTGCGCTCCCTGGTAGCTCGCCTCTGTCATCAGGCGTCGCGGCAGGGATCAGCGCATGCAGATCATCAAAGAGATGCACCTCATCGGGAGCCTCCGGGGCTAGGCAGCCGTAGCTGATGGAGCCGCCGCACTCCGCACTGCCGTACTCGGCGACGGCGCGAAGGCCGGCGCGCTCGAGCAACCCGAGGCGAACCGCGGTCACCGGCTCGCCCGTTATCGTCGCCATCGCGCCGCGCAGGTCGATCCCCGCTTGTGTCGCGGCCTGACACAGGCGCAGGGCCGGACTGACGAACGTGAAAAGATGCGGAGTCCTTCCGCTCACCAAGACGCTGGCCAGCCAGCGGGCGATCGGTAGCGGGTCCGCAATCGAAACGTACTCGGGACGAGGCAGTGGCACTCCGGTCAGCAGGCTGCCGAGGCGCAGGGCGCGGACCTCCCAGCGAAAGCGTGGGTCCAGCTCTGCGTCAGCCGGGTCCACCAGTGAGAAGTAACGGGCCATCGGGGCGCCGAAGCTGCTGGAGCGCACAACGCCGGATACGATCCGTCCCGGAACGGCCCAGGTGGCCTTGAGCCAGTGCCCGCCGCCGCGGGCCTCGAGCACTAGGCATTGATTCACGGCGCGATCCCGGACCGAGGACAGGTCGACCGGGACGACCATTCGCGCACCTCGACTCCCGCCAGTCTGAGTCGGCACATGAAAGCCGACCAACGGATTGCGAACCTGCGCTGGCTGGATCGAGAGAGTCACGCTACCCCGGACGGTCGGGCGGCGACCCTTCAGCTCGTCGATCGTGAGGTAGACGCCTTGGCGGTAGAGATGAACGAGCGCCCCTTCCAGCCCTTCTCGGCCAACGAGTCCCTCGAGGTCGCCGTACTGACAGCCGGCGAGCTCGAGCAGTTGTCGGTACGGGCTGCTTGGATTGTCGTAGACAGCAGCGCGCGCCAGAGCCAGAAAGTCGGCCTCACGCCGCGCGAGGCGCGCCGACAGGATCGTCCGCGCGATCTCTGCGGTCAGCGGTGGGCGTAGGCACGCGCCCAGCCCCCAGAGAAAGCGCACCCCGCGCGCGATCTCCTCGAACGACAAACGCCGGTCGAGCAGGCTCCGGCTCGCCGCGCTGCCTGCCATCAGCCCGGTAGCTGTGCGAGGAGCGAGTCCAATTCCGCCGCGGTGGCGGCCGCACCATCGAGCCTCACCGGAGCAGCGGCAGCGACTCGGCGTTCCAGCAACCTCTCCAGCTCCTGCGACAGGCGGGCCGGGGTCAGCTCGTCGGGGTGGATCATGCGCACGAGTCCCCGGTTACTCAAGGCTTCGGCCCTAATGAGCTGCTCGCGGCGCGGCGCGGCGCGGGGCACGATGACTGCGGGGCGCTCGAAGGACAGGATCTCGCAGATCGTGCTATGGCCTCCCATCGAGACCACCACGTCAGCCGCGGCAACGTAGGCTGTCAGGTCATCGACCGAGTCGACGAAGCGTGCGCCCGGCACCGTCGACGTTAGGCTCCTTAGCGTCTGCTGGTGGCGCAGGGGCATGAGCGGTCCGCCGACGAGCAGGCTTTCGAATCGAGTGGCACGGCCCGGACGACGCAAGACCTCGAGCATCACCTCGAAGAGATGCCGGCCATCCTGGCCGCCGCCGGCCGTGACCAGAACGAGCCCGTCCGCTCCGAGCTTGAGCTCGGCACGGACCTGCCGTACGGCCTGGGACTCGACATCACGGCGCAGATAACCCACGAAGCGTGTCTTGTCGGCCGCGCGAGCCGACAGTCCGTACTCGCTTACGACGTCATAGATGTCGCGCTCGCCATAAACCAGAATCCGATCGAAGACATTGTCCAGGAGATCGTAGAGACCTTCCCGTTCCCACATCGCCCGAACGAGCGGCGCTTCGGCCACGACGTCGCGCAGCCCGAGGATCAGGCACGTATGGCGCGCGGTCTCCTTCAGGTATCGCAACATCGGCACCACCTCGCCCTCGGCGCTATCGACCAGGAGCGCGTCTGGTTCGAAGTGGTGGGCCAGGCTGAGCAGCAGGTCGCGATACAGCTCGCGCGCGGCGTCGGCAGAGATCGGCAGCACCCGCGGCGCCAGTTCGTCCGGACCGACGCGCTGGAGGGAAGGCAGCTTGAGGTAGTCGACCCCGTCGAGTCGTGGAAGCTGTTGGGGAACCGGACATCCGGTGACGATGAGCTGCCTCATGGCCGGCCAGCGAGTTCTGAAATACCGGCTCAGCGTAAGTGTGCGCTTGAGCTGTCCCAGGCCAGCAGCATCTCGGCCATAGAACATGACACTCGAAGCGTCCCGCCGGAAGGGCGTGCCAGTTGTCACCGGTGCGTAAACGGGATAAAGGGCCTGGTTGACGGAACACGCATTCTCAGCACCCCGCGCTTCGCGCGGAGCCTCGCCAATCTCGGATTCGCCCCCCAACTACAGCTTGGACAACCGGCGTGTCAAGCTGATTCTCTGCCGGTCGGTGAGCGCAAGAGCTCACGCTCTGCGTCGGGGACCGAGCTGGAGTCCGAGACTGCGTGCGATCTCCTCGAGCGTGCCCCGTTCAGCTCGACCTCACGGGTGGCCCGTCCAGTAATGTATCCGCCCTTTCCCCTCTCTCAAAGGGGCAAGTCAGATGGGTGGCACCGCGCCGCCGCTTCGCCCACGCTGCTGCGATCACTTCCGCGAAACCGGACGCAACCAGGAAGAGCGTACTCGGTTCGGGAACAAGCGTCGTCACGTTCGCCGCGATCTGGTAGATGAAGTCCGGGTCGGGAGGGCTTCGCAGGAGGACCTGACACTGTTTGCTGTCGTCAAACTTGCTGAGAGGCCGTGGCACCAGAGGGAGGCTGTCGTTGCTAAATGGGTTTTGATTCGCGGCATCGAGGAGGGTCAATTCGAGCGGTTCAGCGCCGGGAGGACCGCCATACTCCCTCCTTGCTCGAATCGCGGGCGAGTCTAGCAGAGCCGAAGGACATTCAAGCCGGAAGGTCGACGTCCGATGGCCCTGGCAGCAGAATGTTCAACCGCCGACGGTCGAGTGGGACGCCAACAGTAAGCACACGTCTTGGAAGCTTGTAGAATCGGTCCTAGCGAGCGCCTGTCTGCCGAAGCAGCCTAAACATCCTGCGGACCTTCAGACGAATCCATGCCATCAGACTGTGCGAATCGTCTTGACAGCCGAGTTCTGCAAGCCCATAGTGGCGCCCGCCCGACTAAGCTGATCGGTGTCTGACGAGGCGAGAATGACAATTCTCGATCGCTCGCGTGCCCCTCGTCCCGCTGGCTTGAGCGCCATGTTGCTGGTGCTTCTGATGACCGCTCCCGTCACGCTCGCCCATGCGAGCCCGCCCGATCAAACCTGGCTCGCCGGCGTCTATGATCAAGCCGATTTCGATGATGTCGTAGGTCTCTTGACGTCTGCTTTTGAGGCTACCGATTCTGCCGTCGCACCAAAGGCCGTTCCCAGTCTTGCCTGCACACCAAAGCTGTACCTCGCCCCAGTGGCAGGCCCGATTAGTGCTCCCGCCTACTCGGCGCTACTCCGAGCTCCGCCGAGCGCCTGAGCATTCGATGCACCGCTCGGTGACCACCTCGCCGTGCTCACCGTCAGCCGCGATCGATCGTTGGACAAGCGTTCGCGTCGTCCTCATCAAGAACTTCGAACTTGTCTTTCAACTAAGACAAGGAGGCCGCCAATGAGTGAACCCGAGAATCTCCAGATCAGTCGGCAGCTTTGGGATGCCTGGAACGCGCACGATCCAGCCGGTTATCTCAAGTTTCTTGACGCGAATTACGTAATCGAGTCGGACACCATTCCCCAGCCCATTCGGGGCCTAGAGGCGGCACGAGGCTTCATGCAGATGTATGTGGACGCCTTCCCCGATCTTCACTTCAGCATCGATCAGATGATCGCAAGTGGGGACACGGTCGTCACGCGATGGACGGCAACGGGCACCCATCGCGGCCCTCTCATGGGCATTCCTGCCACGAATCGATACGTCCAAACCCGAGGATGTACGGTTGGCGACATTCGAAACGGAAAGTCCATCCACGACTGGACATATTGGGACACGGGAAATATGCTCCGCCAGCTTGGAGTTCTGCCGGGTGCATAGGAATCTGAGTGGAGTGTTTAGTCCCCTGCCTTCCGAAGGCGGGGTACCGCATGATATCGCGTGGACGACTCGTCCCTGGAACTCTCGCTCTTCATTGTCGTCAACCTTCCCTCGCTCACCAAGACTGATCGCGCGCCTAGGAGGAGATCGATGAACGAGGCCAAGCTTCACGAGTTCATGGGCAAGGTCGTGACGGACATGGGCGGCGCCTGGATGATGGCGATGGTCCTCATCGGAGACGAACTCGGCTTGTACAGGGCGATGGCGGACAGTATGGCCGTCGACGCCGATACACTGGCCAGGCGAGTCAGTTGCAATCCGCGTCTCGTTCGAGAGTGGCTCGACGCCAACGCCGCGTCTGGGTACGTCGAAGCTGTGGATGACGGTTATCGGTTGCCACCGGAGCAGGCGATGGCGCTCGCGAACGAAGAGTCGCCGGTGTTCGTGGCGCCGGGCCAGAGCGTCGTCGCATCGTGCTTTATCGATCTCGACAAGGTCATTGCCGCGTTTCGCGGGCATGGCGGTTTCCCGTGGGGCGAGCACCATCATCGGATGTTTCACGGCGTCGAGAAGTTCTTCCGTCCCGGCTATCAGGCCAACCTGACGACGACATGGCTCCCTGCCCTTGACGGAGTCGTCGACAAGCTGCAGCGCGGCGGGAAGGTGGCGGACGTGGGATGTGGTCACGGCGCGTCGACGGTCATCATGGCGCGCGCATATCCGAGTTCCCAGTTCGTCGGCATCGACTTTCACAGCCCCTCGATCGAGATCGCGCGCAAGCGTGCGGCTGATGCTGGAGTCGGGGCACGGGCAAGTTTCGTCACTGCGACGGCCCAGAGCTACGCGGAGCGCGGGTTCGATCTCATCTGCTTCTTTGACTGCTTGCACGATATGGGGGATCCGATCGGTGCCGCGCGCCATGCGCGAGAAGCGCTGAAAGCCGACGGCAGCGTGATGCTCGTCGAGCCGTTCGCCGGAGACAGCCTTGCGCAGAACTCGACACCGGTCGGTCGTCTCTACTACGCCGCCTCGACGATGGTCTGCACGCCGAACTCGCTGTCTCAGGACGTTGGTCTAGCGCTCGGCGCGCAGGCAGGGGAAGCACGGCTGCGCAAGGTCTTTGAGGAAGCGGGGTTCACCCGGTTCCGCCGCGCGACGGAGACACCATTCAACCTTATTCTGGAAGCGCGCCGATGACCACGGCCTAGATGTGCGGATGGTGGGACAGCGTGCTAATGTCGCCTACGCTCTTGACAAGGTAGTTCGGGTGGGCGCCTCTTCGCGCGTTCGACGCGACGGATTTGCGCCCTGGCGAGCAGGAGGAGCAACTCATGCACTGGTTCCTGGCGGCTCTGATTGCACTGATGTGGTCTCGTGTTGGTCGCGATTGGCACGCAGCTGGTCCTCGGTAGCGTCGCCGACTTCTTCGGCCTGACGAGCACGGTCCCAGATCACTGACCGAGGATGCTGTGGCGTCGTACCTTCCGCCTGATGCGCAGGCCCAGCGGGGTGCCGCGGATTCGTGACGCCTACGGCGTGTTGCGGTGCGCCGCCGGCACTGGAGGCGGCACAATGCTCGCGGTGTGGAGCACCTTCCACGCCACCCACGCGGCGAGAAGAATGGCGACTGCAAGGACCACCACTGCGCGGTTCCGTCGCATGCCCAGCTCCTAGCACGCGCGGTGTGACCCTGTCAACGCCGTGCGCCGCCACGATCAGCTTGCATATCGCGTGTTGCAGCGCAGCTTGGCCAGCATCGCGCCGCCGTGAGCCAGGTTCAACGCGTCGTG
>Ga0066395_10000613_pt1 | contig 13236 bp, 11 predicted proteins | sample PanSoiPlot1MoBio_FD_61218 | JGI IMG/M metagenome (GOLD analysis project Ga0066395, IMG submission 61218) | Tropical forest soil microbial communities from Panama analyzed to predict greenhouse gas emissions - Panama Soil Plot 1 MoBio | ecosystem: Environmental > Terrestrial > Soil > Tropical... | reverse complement strand
AGCCTGCCCATGAGCGCAGAAGGCAAGGGGAGCTTCGATCCGGTCTGGGAAGAGGTCTTCCGCGCGCAGGAGTGGGGAAAGTACCCGCCCGAGCACGTGATCCGCTGCATCGCGCGCAATTTCTACAAGGCGCCTGATCGCAAGGCGGTGAAGATTCTCGACATCGGTTCCGGCCCGGGCGCGAACACCTGGTACGTGGCGCGCGAAGGTTTCTCGGCCAGCGCCATCGACGGGTCGCCCACGGCGATCGAGCGCCTCAAGAAGAGGCTGGCCGCGGAGGGTCTGTCGGTCGACGCGAAGGTCGGCGACATCATCGACCTCCCCTGGGGCGACGGCGTGTTCGACGCGGTGATCGCGAACGGCGTCCTCTGCTGCAACACGTTCGCGATGTGCAAGCGCGTGGTCGGCGAGGTGAAACGCGTGCTCAAGCCCGGTGGGTTGTTCATCGCGGCCGACTTTACCGATCGATCGTGGGGTTACGGGATCGGCCGGCAGGTCGAGCCGGGCGGGTTCCGCGACATCACGGCCGGCCCGCTGGTCGGCAAGGGCTTCGTGCTGTTCATGGGCCGGTCGCAGGTCGACGAGCTCTACAGCGGCTTCCAGGACGTCGAGGTGGAACGGATCGGGTTCACGGCCGAGCGCGAGACGGAGCTCGTCGAGCTCTGGGTCGTCACGAGTCGGCGGCCGGCGTAGCCAGGTCCAGGATCTCGTCGGCCTCGTAATCACGCGGCGCCGGCCGTCCCAGCACGTCCCAGTACATCATCGGCGAAAGGCCCGTCCCCGGGCGCTTCGGCGTGACGTTCTCGGGTGAGAAGCGTTCGCCGCGTTTGATGGCGCGCGCCGCCACCAGGCTCTTCCGCGCGATCGGAAGGTTCTTGAGCTCGGACTGCTGCGGGCGCTTGATGCCGTCGCCGAGCGCGGCGTCGATGCTGCGGATGCCCTGAACCATCGCGGTCAACTGGTCCGGCTCGAGAGACGCGCGATGGTCCGGGCCCGGCAGCTTGGAATCCAGCGTGAAATGCTTCTCGATGACAGCGGCGCCGCGCGCCACCGCGGCGAGCGCGATCGCGATGCCGCTCGTGTGATCGGAATACCCGACCGGCAGCCCGAACGCCGCGCGCATGCTGTCCATCGCGCGCAGGTTGCAGTCGGCGTCCGGCGCCGGGTACTCGGTCGTGCAGTGAAGCAAGACGACGTTGCGCTGCAGCGCGGCCTGTCCCTCGCTCGAACGAAATGCCGCGCGGAAGTCGGCGGGCGATCGCGACGCCGGCGGCTTGCCGAGATAGCCGTGCGCCAGCGCGCCGAGCGCGGTCTCGATCTCACCGATGGTCGCCATCCCGGTCGAAAGGATGACCGGGACCTGCCGGCTGGCGACGTCGACGATGAGCGGCCCGTTCGTGATCTCGCCCGAGGGGATCTTGATCCGCTTCAGCCCCAGGGTCGCCACCAGGAACTCGACGCTGACGGCGTCGAACGGCGTCGACAGAAATTCGATCCCGCGCGCGCGCGCCCGCTCGACCAGCTTGTGATGGGTCGCGTGATCCAGTTCCAGCTTGCGCACCATCTCCAGCTGGTTCTCGCCCGTGCCGGTGGTCGCCTTCTGGTATTCGGCCTTCTCGGCGCGCGTGCTGATCACCAGCTCCGACTTGAACGTCTGGAACTTCACGACGTCCGCGCCCGCCGCGGCCGCCGCGTCGACCAGCGCCAGCGCCATCTCCGCCGAGCCGTTGTGATTCACGCCGGCCTCGGCGATGACCAGGGTCGTCTTCTTCACGTCTGCTCCCCGGCGTGACAGCTCATGGGGTGGGCGATTATACTACATGGCCTTTCGCGGCATCGATCCCACCGCCGCCAAACGCCATGAGCGCCGTGCTCCCTTGCCTCACCATCATCACCGCACGCGGTGGTTCGAAGGGCCTGGCGGGAAAAAACGTCCGTCCGCTGGCGGGTCTACCGCTGCTCGTTCATTCGTTGCGGTGTGCCGCCCGCGTTCCGCGGCTGACGCGGGTCATCGTGTCGACCGACAGCCCGGAGATCGCGGAGATCGCGCGCCACCACGGCGGCGACGTGCCGTTCCTGCGGCCGCCGGAGTTGGCGCGTGACGACACGCCCTCGATGCCGGTGCTGACCCACGCGCTCGCCGAGATCGAACGGCTCGAGAACCGGCGCTATGCCTCGGTCCTGCTGCTCGAGCCGACCAGCCCGGGGCGGCTCCCGCAGGACATCGAGGGGGCGCTCGATCGCCTCGAGGCCGCGCCCGACGCAACGATGGTGCTGGGGTGCTCGGAGCCGACCTTCAACCCCTACTGGGTCGGCGTCGTCGAGGACAAGGGACGCCTCGAGATGGTCTTCCCCGAGATGGACAAGTTCAAGCGCCGCCAGGACGTCCCGCGGTTCCTGCGGATCAACGGCGCCATCTACCTGTGGCGCGCCAACTTCATCCGCGCGGGGCAGGACGTGTGGCAGCAGGGGAAGACGCTGGCGCTGGAGATGCCGGAGGCGCGGTCATTTTCGATCGACGATCTGTACGAATTCCAGGTCGCCGAGCTGATGATCTCGTCGGGGATGGTCAAGCTCCCCTGGCTGGACGCGCGGGACGGTGCGGCCTAGATGCGGGTCGCCGTGCTGACCACCGGCCGCCAGGACTGGGGCATCCTCCGCTCCGTCTGCGTGGCCCTGCGCGACGATCCCGACTTCGATCTCCGGCTGCTCCTGGGCGGCATGCACTGCTCCGACAGGTTCGGGCGGACGGAGACCCTGGTTCGCGCCGACGGGTTTTCTCCCAGCGAGACGCTGGCCTGGATCGACGACGGTGGCGGCGACGACGGCGACGCGACCGCGGCGCATCAGTCGGCGCGGGCGCTGTCCGCGGTGGCGGACGCGCTGCGCCGGCAGGCGCCCGGCTGTCTTCTGGTCGTCGGCGACCGGTTCGAGACGATCGCGGCGGTGGTCGCCGCCACGCTCTGCCTGGTGCCGGTCGTCCACCTTCACGGCGGCGAGGACACCGAGGGCGCGTTCGACAACTCGTTCCGGAACGCGATCACCAAGATGAGCCACCTGCACCTCGTCAGTCATCCCGACTACGCGCAGCGGATCGCGGCGATGGGTGAGGATCCGGCGACGATTCACGTCATGGGATCGCCCGCGCTGGACAACCTGCAGCGGACGGATCTGGCGACGCGCGCGGAGCTGGAAGAGCTGCTCGGCATGAAGCTCGCCGCCCCGGTCGTCGTCGTCACCATGCACCCGACGACGCTGAGCGCCGCCGCGGGTGACGAGATCGGCGCCGTCGTCGACGCGATGGCCGCGGTCCCGGCCACCTACGTCATCACAATGCCCAACAGCGATCCGGGCAACGAAGCCGTGCGCGAGGCGCTGCGCCGGGCAGCGGCGGCGCCGGGCCGGAAGGCGGTCGAGGCCCTGGGCGAAAGACGCTACTGGGGGCTTCTTCGGCTGGCCGACGCGGTGCTCGGCAACAGCTCCAGCGGCGTCATCGAGGCCCCGGCTCTGGCGCTGCCGACCGTGAACGTCGGGGACCGGCAGCGGGGCCGGATCCGCGGGCCCGGCGTCATCGACGTGACAGCCGACGCGGGCGCGATCGCGAAGGCCCTGCAGACCGCGCTGGCGCCGGCTTTCCGACAGCGCGTCCGCGCCGCCGAGCCTCCGTTTCTGCCGGGAAACGCCGGGGCGCGGGTCCTCTCCATCCTGCGGGGATGGTCTCCGCCCGTGCCCCCGCGTAAGGTGTCGGTGTTTCAGTCATGACAGCCGGAAAAACGACGGGGGCGGTGCCGCACGCGCGCGGCAGGTTCGACAAGTGCGTCGTTCACGTGTCGAAGACGCTGCTCGACGCGATGGCCGCGCTCGAGGCCGGCGTCGTGCGCATCGCGCTGGTCGTGGACGACCATGAACGGCTGGTCGGCGTGTTGACCGACGGCAACATCCGGCGCGCTATCCTGGCGGGCGCCGCGACGTCGGCGCCGCTGGCGCCTTACGTCCAGCGCCAGTTCATCTCGGTCCCGCCGACGGCCGGTCGCGCCGAGGTGCTGGATCTGATGCAGGCGCTGACGATCGAGCAGGTCCCCGTCCTCGACGAAGAGAAGCGGCTGGTTGGCCTGCATCTTTTCCGCGATCTGCTCGGCATGGCCGCGCGGCCGAACTGGGCGGTGGTGCTGGCGGGCGGCGAGGGACAGCGGCTGCGGCCGCTGACCGCGACCGTCCCGAAGCCGATGTTGAAGGTGGCGGGACGCCCGATCCTGGAGCGCCTGGTCCTGCACCTGATCGGCCACGGCATCCGGCGAATTTTTCTCTCCGTGAATTATCTCGCCGACCAAATTCGCGAGCACTTCGGCGCGGGCGAGCGGTTCGGTTGCCGGATCGAATATCTGGAGGAAGCCGAGCCGCTCGGGACCGGAGGCTGCCTGTCGCTGCTGCCGGAGCCGCCGGAGGCGCCGCTGCTCGTGCTGAACGGCGACCTCCTGACCCAGTTCGACGTCGGCAGCCTGCTGGACGGGCACGCGGCGGACGGTCAGACCATGACGGTCGGCGTGCGGACGCACCAGTACACGGTGCCGCTGGGCGTGATCCAGTCGGAGGCCGGCCGCGTCCAGGGATTCCAGGAGAAGCCGACCGTCTCCTGGCAGACCAACGCCGGCATCTACGTGCTGTCGCCCGGGCTGTGCGAGCGCGTGCCGAAGGGGCGACCGTTTCAGATGCCGTCGCTGATCCTCGATTGCATCGACCGCGGCGAGGTGGTCGCCGTGCACCCGATCGATGACGATTGGATCGACGTCGGGCGGACGGCCGAGCTCAGGCGCGCGCGGGGGGGCGAATGAGCACGCTCGCCGGTCGGAAGGTGCTGGTGACGGGCGCCGATGGCTTCATCGGCAGCCATCTGGTCGAGGGCCTGCTCGCCGCCGGCGCCGACGTGCGGGCCTTCTGCCTCTACAACTCGCACGGTTCGTGGGGCTGGCTGGAGGACGCCAGCGCCGAAGATCAGAAGCGCATCGAGGTCAGGCTGGGCGACATCCGCGACGCGCGCTTCGTCGAGGCGGCGCTGGAAGGCGTCGACGTCGTCTTCCACCTGGCGGCGCTGATCGCGATTCCGTATTCCTACGTCGCGCCCGAGTCGTTCATCGACGTCAACGTGCGCGGCACGCTGAATGTGCTGGAGGCGGCGCGCCGGCAGCGCGTGCGCCGGTTCGTGCACACGTCGACCAGCGAGGTCTACGGCACGCCCAAGGATCTTCCGATCCGCGAGACGCATCCGCTGAACGCCCAGTCGCCATACGCCGCTAGCAAGGTGGCCGCCGATCAGCTGGTGCTCGCCTACCACCGCAGCTACGAGCTGCCCGCGACGATCCTGCGCCCATTCAACACCTACGGGCCGCGGCAGTCGACGCGCGCCGTGCTGCCGACGATCCTGAGCCAGCTCGCGGCGGGGAAGAAGCAGGTCGAGCTGGGACGGGTGGACACGCGCCGCGACCTGACGTTCGTCACCGACACCGTCGACGGGTTCCTGCGCGCGGGCGTCGCGGACGGCATCGAGGGCGACACGATCCAGCTCGGCACCGGCCGGGCGGTCTCGATCGCCGAGCTGTTCGAGCTGGCCTGCCGCGTGCTGGGCGCGTCGGCGTCGATCGTCACCGACGCGCGCCGCATGCGGCCCGACGCCAGCGAGGTGCTGGTGCTGGAATCGGATCCGGCGCGCGCCCGGGAACGGCTCGGGTGGCAGCCGAAGGTTTCCCTGGAAGACGGCCTGGCGCGCACGGTCGCGTGGCTGAAGTCGAGCCAGACGCGCTACAAGGTCGAGTACCTGCATGTCTGACGACGATCGGATCGGCCTGTCCGAGCCGCATCTCGGCGGCAACGTGCGGGCCTACCTCGAGGAGTGCCTGACGACGAACTTCGTGTCGTCCGTCGGCCCGTTCGTGGACCGGTTCGAGCGCGCGTTCGCCGAGTACGTCGGCAGCCGCTTCGCGATCGCGTGCGCCAGCGGGACCGCGGCCCTTCACGTCGCGATGCGCCTGGCCGGCGTCGAGGCGGGCGACGAGGTGCTCGTCCCGACGCTGACCTTCGTCGCGTCGGCGAACCCGGTCATCTATCAGGGCGGCGCGCCGGTCCTGGTGGACGCCGAACCCGCCACCTGGAACGTCGATCCCGATCTGATCGTCGAGGAGCTGGCGTCGCGCGCGCGGACAGGACGGCGTCAGCCGCGGGCCGTCGAGGTGGTTCACCTGCTCGGCCATCCCGCCGACATCCAACCCGTCGCGGCGGCCTGCGCGCGCCACGGGGTGACGCTGATCGAAGACGCCGCGGAGGCGCTGGGCGCTCGCTACGTGGGCGGCGCGCTGGACGGGCGCCACGTCGGAACGATCGGCAAGATCGGCTGCTTCTCGTTCAACGGGAACAAGATCATCACGAGCGGCGCGGGCGGAATGATCACGACCGACGACGAGGCGCTCGCGCGGCGCGCCAAGCACCTGACCACGCAGGCCCGCCTGCCCGGCGCCGAGTACCGCCACGACGAGGTCGGGTACAACTACCGGCTCTCCAACCTGTCGGCGGCGCTCGGGCTCTCCCAGCTCGAGATGCTGGGCGAGATACTGGGCAAGAAGAAGGAGATCGCCGCGCGCTACGACCGCGGGATCGCCGGCGCGCCGGGGCTGACGCCGCCGCCGCGGGCGGCCTGGGCGTCGCCGACCTTCTGGCTCTACACCATCGGCGTCGATCCGGCCGCCGCCGGAACCGATCGAACGGCCCTCATGACGCGGCTGCGCGAGCGTCGGATCGAGGCGCGCCCGATCTGGTCGCCCCTTCACACCATGCAGCCCTATTCGGGCGCCCGGGTCCTTCGCGGTCAGGTCGCCGAGGCGATCTTCGCGCGCTCCCTCAGCCTGCCGAGCACGGTTTCGCTGACCGCAGCCCAGCAGGACCGCGTCCTTTCGCTGCTGCGCGGCGAGCCATAAGCCGCGTGACACCGCCCGAAACGGCCCGTATAGTCGCGCGGTTGGATGCCACCGGTTGGTCCTGCAGAACAAGCTGATCAGCGCAGTCCCGCGCCGGCCGTAGCCGTTGCTGGCATGCCGAGCGGCGGGGTCGCCGGTGCCGCCCCGGGCGCGTCGGTCGCCCCCGCCCCTTCCCCGCACGTCGTGCACATCCGTCCCACCGCGGGCTGGTGGGACTTTCGGCTGGGCGAGGTCTGGGCCAGCCGCGAGCTGCTCTGGTTCCTGGTCTGGAAGGACGTGAAGGTCCGTTACAAGGAGACCGTCATCGGCGCGGCCTGGGCGGTGCTGCAGCCGGTGTTCACGATGATCGTGTTCACGATCTTCTTCGGCCGCCTGGCGAAGCTCCCCTCCAGCGGGCTGCCCTATCCGGTCTTCTACATGGCCGCGCTCTTGCCCTGGTCGTACTTCGCCAGCGCCCTGTCGGGCTGCACCAGCGCGATCGTCGAGAATCAACGCATCATCACCAAGGTGTACTTTCCGCGCTTGCTGCTGCCGCTTTCGGTGGTGATCGCGGGACTGGTGGACCTGGCGATCGCCCTGGTGGTGATGGTGCCGTTGCTGATCTATTACGGCATCACGCCGACGGCGGGGCTGATCCTGCTGCCCGTGTTCGTGTTGATGGCGACGCTGGCGGCGCTGGCCGTCGGGCTGTGGCTGACGACGTTGAACGTCATGTATCGGGACGTCCGCTACGTCGTGCCGTTCATCATCCAGTTCTTGATGTTCGCGTCGCCCGTCATCTATTCAGCCTCGTCCGTGCCGGCGCGCTGGCAGTGGCTGTACGGGCTCAATCCGATGGTCGGCGTGATCGAGGGCTTTCGGTGGGCGATCACCGGAGCGGGGCGGCCGCCGGGCCTGATCATGATTCCGTCGTTCGTGGCGGTCTGCGCCTGCCTGATCTTCGGCCTGGTCTTCTTCTCGCGCATCGACGGTTCGGTGGCGGACAGGATCTAGTCGAGATGTCGGCGGTGGCGATCAAGGCCGTGGAGGTCGGGAAGATGTATCGGCTGGGCGAGCGCGAGAGCTACACCGCCCTGCGCGACGTCATGGCGAACACGGCCCGTCGCCTGCTGGGGCGCGGGACGGCCAAGACCGAGCGCCCGATCCTCTGGTCGCTTCGCAACGTTTCGTTCGATGTCGAACAGGGCGACACCGTCGGGATCATCGGGCGGAACGGGGCCGGCAAGAGCACGCTGCTCAAGATCCTCGCCCAGATCACCCGGCCCACCGAGGGGAGCATCGAGCTGCGCGGCAAGGTGGGCAGCCTGCTCGAGGTCGGCACCGGTTTTCATCCCGAGCTGACGGGGCGTGACAACGTCTACCTGTGCGGCGCCATCCTGGGGATGGGCCGGACCGAGATCCAGAAGAAGTTCGACGAGATCGTCGCCTTCGCCGAGGTCGAGCGGTTCATCGACACGCCCGTCAAGCGGTTCTCGAGCGGGATGTACATGCGCCTCGCGTTCGCGGTGGCGGCCCACCTCGAGCCGGAGATCCTGCTCGTCGACGAGGTGCTCGCGGTCGGCGACGTGGCGTTCCAGAAGAAGTGCATCGGGAAGATGGGGGACGTCTCGAAGCAAGGCCGCACGGTGCTGTTCGTCAGCCACAACATGGGGGCCGTCAACAGCCTGTGCCGGCGCAGCATCTGGATCCACGACGGCAAGGTCGTGGCCGACGGCAAGTCGCAGTCGGTCGTCGCCGACTACATGCAGGCGATGCGGTCGGGGACGCTGGTGTCGACCGCGAAGGGCAACGAGCCGCTGTTCATCGAACGCGTGGTGCTGCGGAACGGCCGCGGCGAGATCACCGACCAGTTCGACAGCGGCGACGACATCTCCCTGGAGATCGAATACGTCGCCAACGGGCGCATCCCCCGCCCGAATTTCTGGGTCCAGATCGCGAACAGCATCGGCCAGGGCGTCTGCATCGCGAGCACCATGTTCGACGGGCACAACCCGGAGGTTCTGGAGGGTCCGGGAAAGGCGACCTGTGTGTTCAAGGCGCCGCAGCTGACGCCGCAGGCCTACGCGATCTGGATGGGGACGCGCGCCGCGGACGGCGTCACGTTGCTCAGCAAATCGAAAGAGGTCGCCTACTTCAGCATCATGGGGACCATGGGCGACTACGGTCTCATGGGCGAGACAGCGGACATGTTCCTGGCCGATTTCCCCTGGCCGATCTTCCCCTACGAGTGGCACTTCCCCGCCACAGGAAAACCGCCGGTGCGCGTGGAGATGCGTCGCACCGGAGCCGCCCGCAAGCGGGACGAATAGGTCGCCGTGCACGTCCTGGTCGTCGCCCCCGCCGCCTTCTCGGACTTTCACTTCGAGACCGATCTCGAGATCGCCGAACGGCACCTGGCGGCCGGCGATCGGGTCACGTTGATGGTCTGCAACGGGGACCTGCTGGCGTGCGAGACGAATCCGACCCACGAGGCGGGCCGTTGCGTCCGCTGCGTCGGGCGGCGCCAGGAGGGTGTGGCGCGGCTGTCGGGCAAGGTCGAGGTCGTGCCGTTCGTTCAGCTGACCGACAAGGATCGGCGGGAGCTGCGCGACATCAAGACCGACTGGCAGAGCCGCGACGAGATGAACGCATTCGCCGTCGACAACTTCGACGCCGGATGGGCGGCCCAATCGACGCTGGCGTCGCTGTTCGCGCGGCCCGATTACGACGTGCACGGCGAGCACGATCAGATTCGTCGCACCATCCTGTCGTCGGTCGCGGCTTTCCGGTCGGTGCAAAACTTTCTCGACGGGGCTCACGTCGATCGGCTTTACGTCTTCAACGGTCGGTACGCGACCATGCGCGCCGTCATGCGCGCGGCGCAGAGCCGGGGGGTTCCGTTCTTCATCCACGAGCGCGGCAGCAGCTTCGAGAAGTTCGCGCTCTACGAGAATCACGCGCCCCACGATCTCGACTTCTTCCAGGACGAGGTGCGCCGGGCCTGGGAGCGCGCCGATCCCACGTTGCGGGAGATGATCGGAGCCAGTTTTTACGCCGATCGCGTGGCGGGCACGCAGGCCGACTGGCACGCCTACGCCCTCAAGCAGGAGGCGGGAAAGCTACCCGAGACCTGGAAGGACGGCGCCAGGAACATCGCCGTCTTCGTCAGCAGCTCCGACGACATCGATTGCCTGCGCGAGATGGTGCAGGGAAAGACGCTGTACGAGAATCAATATCAAGGGATCGACAGGATCCTCGCGTCGGCGGCGGACCACCCGCAGCTCAATTTCTTCGTGAGGATGCACCCGCGTTCCGCCACCATGGCCGAGGTCGGTGGCAAGCGGCTGATGGAGCGCCGCCAGCCGAACCTGACCGTCATCACCGCGGACAGCCCGATCAGCACCTACGCCATGATGCGGAAGGCGACCCGGGTCGTGTCGTTCGGATCCACCACCGGGCTCGAGGCCACCTTCTGGGGAATTCCGTCCATCCTCGGCTACCGCAGCTACTTCGACAGGCTGGGGTCGGTGTATATGCCGACGACTCACGACGAGATGATGCGGCTCATCGTCGCTGACGAGCTGCCGCCCGCCGACAAGCTGGGCGCGCTCATGTACGGTCATTTCATGAAGACGTTCGGCGTCGCGTTTCGCTACTACCGGCCGACCGGACTGGTGGGCGGGGCCTTCAAGGGAAGGCCGCTCATGCCTCACGTCGCCGTGCGGACGGCCGGCTGGCTGCTCGAGCGCCGCGGCGTGCGCGAGGCGACCCGCCGCCTGCACCTTCGGGTCGTCGATCGAAAACTGCTGGGTTCGTAGCGCGGGTTCGCGTCGAATCGCAAGCGGCGCAGAGTTTCAGGGGACGGCGCGCGATCAGGTCTCCGCAACGGCAGATCCACCCGGCGCGCTGGGCCGGCACCCCCGCAGCCACCACGTGGGGGGCGACGTCGCGGGTGACGACGGCACCGGCGGCGACGAACGCGCACTCACCGACGCGCGCGCCGCAGACGATCGTCGCGTTGGCGCCGATGGTCGCGCCACGACCGATCACGGTGGGCTCGATGAGTGCCTTGCGATTGACGGCCGCGCGCGGGGCGCGGACGTTGGTGAACACCGCCGACGGGCCGATGAACACGTCGTTCGCCAGCACGACGCCGTCGTAGATCGAAACGTTGTTCTGGATGCGGCAGCCGTCGCCGATGACCGCGGTCGCTGCCACGAACACATTCTGGCCAAGCACGCAGCGCGCGCCGATGCGCGCGCCCGCCATGACGTGACAGAAGTGCCAGACCCTGGTGCCGTCGCCGATGCGCGCCCCGCGGTCGATGACCGCCGTCGGGTGCGCCCAGAACCGCTTCACGCCGCCTCGAACGACGTCGCGCCCGGTCCGGCGACGGCGATGCCCGACACGCGGACCACCGGCTGGGGCGCGCCCCGCTGCCGCATCGATCGTTGCCCGGCCTCCAGCACGCGCACCACGTCGAGCGCGTGGCCGCCGTCGCCGCCGGCCGCATCGGGGTCGGCTGCACGCGTCGCGAAGTCGAGGCACTGCGCGCGCAAGGCGTCGGATCGATCGACGGGTAGCACCAGCTCGCCTTGCTGCGGCGTCCACAGGCGCAGCGCCCGATCGGGCGTCGCCAGCTCGTCGAATGTCAGCGTCGCCTTCGGCCCGGCGATCGTCGTCTCGCGCCGCTTGCCGGGTGCGAACCGCGCGACATGAACGTGCGCCACGCCGCCGCCCGCGAAGCGCAGCACCGCCGTTGCCAGATTGTCTTCCTGTGCCCGACCCCAGGCGCCGCCGCTGGCACTGACGGTGGTCGGCAGCGCGTCGAACAGATGCAGCGCCAGCGAGACATCATGCGGGGCAAGCGCCCACCAGGCGCTGCCGAGCTTGCGGGGCGGTCCGGGCGTCGCGCGCCGGGACACGAATGTCAGCGGTTCGCCGAGCTCGCCTCTCCCGACGATCTCGCGCGCCTGTCGGACGGCCGCGTGATGCAGCAGCAGATGCCCGACCGACAGCACCCGGCGCCGCGCGGTCGCCGCGGCGCAGACTTCCTCCGCATCGCAGGCCGACAGCGCCAACGGCTTCTCGACGAAGACGTGCTTGTCGGCCTCCAGCGCGCGCATCGCGATCGCGTGATGCCGCGCCGGCTCGACCGCCACGACGACGGCGGTGACGCCGGGATCCCGCAGCACCTCCTCGAGCGCACCGGTCGTGCGCGCGCCGGGATGCGCGGCGCCCGCGCACGCGAGGCGCTCCTCGTCCAGCTCGCAGATCCACCGGACCGTGGCCTCCGGCAAGCTCGCGAACGCGCCGGCCAGGGTCTGGCCCCAGGGGCCGGCGCCGATCACGGCGATTCCGACGGGTGACATGGACGAAGACTCTACCAGCCGGCGCGACGCACATGCAGGCTATCATCCGCGCCGACCGTCCATGCCGCGGCTTCTGGTCTGCTACCACTTCTTCCACCCTGACGACGTCGTCAGCGCCCGAATGTTCTCCGACCTGGCGGCCGAGCAGGTGCGTCGCGGCTGGGACGTGACGGCGCTCGCCTCCAACCGCACATGGAGCGACCCGAAGGCGCGCCTGCCGACCACCGAAGAATGGAACGGCGTCCACATCCATCGCGTGTTCCGCCCTCCGTGGGATCAGGCGCGCCCGGCGCAGCGGCTGGCCAACAGCGTCTGGATGATCGCCGCCTGGTTCCAGCGCACGCTGCGACTCGGACATTTCGACGCCATCGTCATCGGGTCCGATCCGGCTTTCTCGCCGTCGGCCGCCATCGCGTTGCGGCTGGCCTACCCGCGTGCCGCGATCGCGCACTGGTGTTTCGATCTTTATCCGGAAGCGATCGCCGCGGACGGCATCGGACCGACCGCGACCGCGCTGGCGCCGGCGGCGCGTCGGTTGATGGCCGTCGCTTACCGTCGCTTCGACGCCCTGGTCGACATCGGCCCGCGCATGCGCGAGCGCCTGGCCGACTACGGCAGCGGCGTTCACCAGGAGACGCTGGTCCCCTGGGCGCTTGCCGAGGCCGACCGCCCCGTCGCGGTCGACGCCGGCGCCCGCCGTGAGCTGTTTCCGCGCGCGAAGCTGGCCCTGCTTTATGCCGGCACCATGGGACGGGCGCACGACTTCGAGGCGCTGCTGCGTCTGGCGCGCGCGTGCCGCGCGCGTGCCGGTGATGCGGTGTCGATCTGCTTCGCCGTTCGCGGCAACCGCGCGGACGCGCTGCGCGCCGCGATCGGTCCGGACGATACGAACGTCACCATGGCGGACTTCGCCGAGCAGG